>ERZ887849.2593-NODE-2593-length-14670-cov-8.087444_pt1 | contig 14670 bp, 12 predicted proteins | sample MGYA00521267_ERZ887849 | MGnify/ENA primary metagenome ERZ887849 (study PRJEB32303, sample SAMEA104408601) | aquatic metagenome | biome: Brackish water; feature: Pelagic; material: water | place: Baltic Sea | collected 2014-06-06T16:11:00 | depth 2,863 m ... | reverse complement strand
TTCTAGGATTTCCTAAAAAGGAGATAAATTTGGATCGATTAACATTCGTTTTCATTCTAATTGAGAAAAACACCGTTTCTTTGCAATGCTAATTTTAATCAACTTACAAGGTTTGACATTTAAAGCAATTTTATCATTACTCATCTTTTTACAATTCACAATAGGTGCTTTTGGCCAGGAAAAAACGTACTTTGGAAAAATAATAGATAAGGAAAGCAACGAGGACATTCCATATGCGACCGTCCTTCTGGTTTCAAATAGTTCCAATAGGGTGATTACTGGCACAACGACTGATGACAAGGGTGAATTTGAATTTAAAAGTGATTCGGTAAACCTGTATGTTAAAGTTATCTTTATTGGATATGATGAATTGATCATCAAAGAGTTTACTCCAAATGTAACATTGATTGATTTGGGTCAACTTGCATTGGTATCCTCTATTCAAAATGTTGGAGAAGTTCAAGTCACTGCAGAAAAATCATCCATGGTTTTTAAATTGGATAAGCGTGTTTTTATCGTTGGTAAGGATATAAGTTCAACTGGTGTAAATGCTATTGAAGTACTGAATAGTGTGCCTTCAGTTAACGTCGATATTGAGGGGAATATACAACTCCGTGGAAACTCGGGCGTACAAATATTGATTAATGGGAAGCCCTCTGTGCTTTCAGACGACCCTAGTAAGGCTTTGGGCACAATTACTGCCGATATGATTGAATCTATCGAAGTAATTACAAATCCATCAGCAAAATATGATGCAAGTGGAACCTCAGGCATATTAAATATAATATTGAAAAAGGAGGAAAATAAGGGGTTCAATGGTTCCATTTCGGTAAACACCGGGTGGCCTCATAATCATTCCGTTGGTGGAAGTATCAACTACAGAGCAAAGAAATTTAACTTATTTACTCAATTTGGTGCTGGTTATAGGTCACTGCCTAGTTATGATAAAAGTGAAAACAGAAATTATAAGGACACCACAACTGTTATTGGTGAAGGAGTTGCGTACAGAGATGAAAACTTTTATAACATTACGTTGGGAACTGATTATTACATTGACTCTTTCAATACAATAACTCTTTCAGGAAATTTTGCTTACGAAATTGAGGATCAGCCTTCAGTAAATGATTTATACATTTATAATAGTCAAAACGATCTTGTTTCTCAGTACAGACGCACAGAGGAAACCTCTGCTTTAAATCCAAAATATCAATACGATTTCCAATACAATAGACAATTCAAGAATAATAAAGAGCACACCCTTCAATTTAATACCTTGGGAAGGTTTTTCGGTAAGGACCAATCATCCATTTTTCAAAATTCCTATTCCTTAGGAACAGAAGTTTTTGGAAATCAGAAAACGGAAACAAGCTTCTTCCAATTTAATCAAACCTATCAACTTGATTATGTAAATCCGATAGGTAAAAAATGGACGATTGAAGCTGGAGTGATGTATGATATTAACGATGTAGGAAATGATTATGCTGTCTTCAATGAAGTTGGAAATACTTATGTAGTTGATTCGAATTTCACAAACGATTTCCAATACAATCAAAAAGTTCTAGGAGTCTATTCTACGGGTGCTTATGAATTGAATAAATGGGGATTGAAATTAGGACTAAGAGTTGAGAATACAGATTTAACAACGCTGTTAACCAATACTAACGAAGGCAACAATAGAAATTTCACAAACTTGTTTCCAACAGTCCACACATCCTACAAGTTTTCAAAGAAAGTGCAGGTTCAAGCAGGGTATTCGAGAAGAATTTTTAGACCGCATTTGTGGGATTTGAATCCTTTTTTCAATATTCGTAATAATTACAGCATTCGAACAGGAAACCCAAACCTATTGCCAGAGTTTGCAGATTCGTATGAACTTACGGGGATATTTTATATCAAGAAATTAACCTTGAATGTTAGTGCCTATTATTTATACTCAACTGAAGTTAAAGAAAATATCTCCTATTCGGAGAATAATATTGTAATTACCCGTCCAGAAAATATTGGAGTAAATCATAAAATTGGTGGTGAATTAAACTGGAAATATTCACTAAAAAAATGGTTCTCGACAAATGGAGATTTCAATTATGGTTACTTTAATAGAATAGGGACTTTTGAATCTCAGAATTTTGATTTCCAAGGAAACCAGTGGTCGACGAAAATGACTACGAAGTTTAAATTAAAGTATGATATTGATTTTGAAATAACGGGTAATTATCAATCTTCCTACAAGACAATACAAGGAAATGTATCTGGATTCGCCTTTGCTGACGCAGGTTTGAGAAAGAAAATTTGGAAAGGAAAAGCTGTCGTTAATCTAGTAGTACGTGATATTTTTGCCTCCAGAATACGAGAAAGTATCGTAGATCAATCGTCATTTTATGCGTATTATTTTTCGCAAAGAGGACGATTCATTATCTTAGGATTCAGCTATAGCTTTGGAAATGGTGAGGCAATGAGTTATTCAGGTGGAGGTAGACGATAATAATTTGTATTGATTTTATGAGAGAAAAAACGAGAATTGCACACCGTTATTTAGGCTTTTTCATGGCTGGAATTTTGGCTGTTTATGCCCTTAGCGGAATTGTCCTAATTTTTAGAGACAGCGATACATTTACCATAGAAAAGACACAAGAGGTGATAGTGCCGGAAGGTACGTCATTGAATCAATTGGGTCAAGTATTACACATCAAACGACTAAAAATTGAACGAAATGAAAGTGGAATAGTCTACTTCAAGGAAGGGGAATACAATATGACTTCTCGTAAAGCAAATTTCGCAACACGTGAGCTGCCATATGTTCTGGATAAGATGACGCACTTCCATAAAGCGAAAACAGGAGATCCTTTATTTTTCCTGAATATATTGTTTGGACTTAGTTTATTGTTTTTTGTCGTATCAGCTTTTTGGATGTTCATACCAGGAACTGCTGTTTTTAAAAAAGGAATGTTTTTCGCATTAGGAGGTATTGTAGTAGCTTTAGTATTGCTGTTTATATAAATTACCTTTATGAAAAAGACAATTTTAAATGAACTAAAATAAATATTTCATTTGGTTTTGATTGCCCAGAAGACCGAAATAGAATCGTATTCTAATGAAACCAATTTATGGTTGAAAGGGCATCAGTAATTCAGTAGGTAATCTTTGCAAACACCTCATAGGTAATCTGAACGCATTTGCTGGTGCTGAATTTAGAAATACAGGATTTGTTCGACAACGTGATCTTTTATTTTCTCAAAAAAATGTTCCTAGAAAGCAACTTCTTCAAATGTTGGATGAGACAATAGAAACGGTTTTTATTGCCCTTGATAACCTTTCGGATGATCAATTAAGCGAGGATTATCCGAAAATTATGTTGAAAGAGAAGAAAATAAATTCATTTTTCTTGATTCATCTTACTACACATTTGGTTTACCATCTGGGACAAATTAATTATCACAGAAGACTATTGGACTAATATCCGCCACTGGCTCCGCCTATTTTTTCAATGGGGTGCCAAGTTGTTTTGTATTCCTGAAATCTTGCGATAAAGTCTAAGCCTTGTGATTCAATTTTCGTCCAGTTCTCGGAATATATTGAAAATCTTTTCACGTTACTTACGCAATTCTCAGCCATTGCTTTCATCAACTTGGATTCACGTGATAAGGCCAGCGAATTGATGTCCATATGTGTGGAAAATGTTTGGGCTAACTCGTCTAAGTTTCCTGTCAAAATATTGACCACTCCGCCAGGAACATCTGATGAATTAATCAATTCAGCCAAAGTAATCGACGACATAGCTTTTGTTTCCGAAGCTAAAACGATACAAGTATTCCCGCCTGCAATTATTGGCAATAACATAGAAATCAGTCCGATCAATCCTGATTTTTCATCAGCGATTAATCCAACGACACCTGTAGGTTCAGCCACCGTAAAATTGAAATGATTGCTTGATACAGGGTTTACTGAACTAACAATTGCCTGATACTTATCGCACCAACCGGCATAATAAATGCATCTGTCAATGGATAGGAGAACTTCTTGTTCGGCATTGGGTTTCGTTTTACCCATTTGGATTAATTCATCGACAAGTTGAACTTTACGTCCTTCCATCATTTCAGCCAAACGATAAAGAATTTGTCCGCGATTGAATGCTGTTTTCGAACTCCAACCACCGAAAGCTTTTCGAGCTGCAACAACTGAATTTCGAACGTCTTTTCGAGAACTTAAGCACATATTCGCTAAAAGTGTCCCCTTCGAATCCTTCAAAGGATAAGTTCGACCAGATTCAGTTCTAGGAAAAGCTCCACCAATGTATATTTTATATGTTTTTAAAACTTCTAATCGTTCCATTTTATCAGTCGTTTATTTATCAAATTTTAAATATCCTTCCAAACCGTGCATTCCGCCTTCTCGACCAAATCCACTTTCCTTGTATCCACCAAACGGCGAAGCGGGATCGAATTTATTGTAGGTATTTGCCCAAACTATTCCCGCTCGAAGTTGCGTGGTCAAGTTGAAAATGCGCGATCCTTTATCCGTCCAAACTCCAGCAGCTAATCCATAGGGCGAATTATTCGCTTTCTGAATAACTTCATCTATCGTTCTAAAAGTCTGAATTGTTAAAACTGGACCAAAAATTTCTTCTTGTACGATTCTATTGGATTGCGCCACATCGGTGAACAAAGTGGGTGGCATGAAATATCCATTCTTCGGCAATTTGCAAGGCGATTGATATATATCACATCCTTCGTCTTTTCCAATTTTTAAATATTTCTGGATAGTATCGTATTGTTCTTTGGAGTTTATTGCTCCGATATCTGTGTTCTTATCAATCGGATCACCAACGATAAGTGATTCCATTCTGAATTTTAATTTATCAATTACCTTGTCGGCGACAGATTCTTGAACGAATAGGCGAGAACCTGCACAACAAACATGACCCTGGTTAAAGAAAATACCATTAACAATTCCTTCAACAGCCTGATCAAGTGGAGCATCGTCGAAAATAATATTCGCAGATTTACCTCCCAATTCTAAAGTCAATTTCTTTTCTGTTCCGGCCAAAGATTTCTGAATCAATTTACCAACGCCAGTTGAACCGGTAAAGGCAATTTTATTTACATCGGGGTGATTGACTATCGCAGCTCCTGTGTCTCCGTATCCTGCAACGATGTTTACAACGCCAGCTGGCAGTCCAGATTCGTGAATTATTTCAGCAAGAATCATCATGGTCAACGAAGTCGTTTCAGCTGGTTTAATGACAACCGTATTTCCCGTTGCTAATGCCGGAGCAATTTTCCATGCCGCCATTAACATTGGGAAGTTCCACGGAATTATTTGTCCTGCCACGCCCAATGATTTTGGTTTTCGTCCAGGAAAAGCTTCGTCCAATTTATCGGCCCAACCTGCGTAATAAAAGAAGTGATTACACGCCAAGGGAATGTCAATATCACGAGCCTCTCGAATAGTTTTACCCGAATCGAGGGATTCAGCTACAGCTAATTCTCGCGAACGTTCTTGCATCATTCTCGCGATGCGAAATATATATTTCCCTCGTTCAGCTCCTGTCATTTTTGACCAAACTGAGGTATACGCTTTGTGGGCAGCTTTAACTGCGATATCCACGTCCTTTTCATTTGCTTGTGCAATAGAAGCCAAGACTTTTTCATTTGCAGGATTGATCGTTTTAAAATATTTTCCGGATGAAGGCTTGACGAATTTACCATTGATGTACAAGTCGTACTTTTCTTTTAATTGAACGATTTTGGTGCTTTCAGGAGCTGGGGCGTAATCCCAAGTTGTTGTTTCTTTCTTACTCATGATTAATCAATTGAAAAATAATCTGCGGATGAATAATGTCCTGTTTTTGCTTTCACCATCTGCATTAGAACGTCATTTGCCAGACTGCTGGCTCCAAATCTAAAATAGGTATTATTGAGCCAATCCTCGCCTAAAGTTTCTTTCACCATTACTAGATAATACAAAGCCAATTTAGAATTAGATACCCCACCTGCAGGTTTCATACCTACCATTTTACCCGTTGCCAAATAATGATCTCGTATGGCTTGAAGCATGGTGTAGGTCACTGGCATAGTAGCCGCTGGTTGAATTTTACCAGTTGAAGTTTTTATAAAGTCTGCTCCAGCATGAATGGCCAAATCGCTGGCTTTTCTGACGTTATCTAAGGTCGAAAGTTCACCTGTTTCTAAAATCACTTTGAGTCGAGCTTTTCCACAAGCTTCTTTAATGGATGCGATTTCATCGAATACAAATTGATAATCTCCTGCTAAAAACTTACCTCTTGAAATGACCATATCGATTTCATCGGCACCCGAATCTACGGCAAACTTCGTGTCATCAATTTTTACAGAATGAGGTGCTTGTCCACTAGGAAAGGCGGTTGAAACAGAAGCTACTTTTACATCGGTTCCTTTTAATTCATCCTTGGCCAATTTAACCATAGACGGATAAACGCAAACCGCAGCTACCGATGGCAAACCTTCCAAAGAATCGTGAAGATGATGTGCTTTGTAACACATTTGTCGTACTTTTCCTGGTGTATCTTTCCCTTCCAAAGTAGTGAGGTCAATCATGTTTAGGACCATATTTAACCCTTGCCATTTCGCCTCATTTTTGATACTTCGTGTTTGAAAACGAGTCGTTCTTTCTTCCACTCCAACTTTGTCCACTGATGGAGATTGCGCAAGAACATCGTATATCGAGTTTGATTTTTTCGTCATCTTATTGTCAAAAGAAAGACTCTAATTGAGTCTTTCTTTTTCTGTATATAATTAGAGTTGACCGTCGGAATGGTAGACTCCTTGTTTATAAACTTGTACTTTCAAAAGAATCCCATCAGAATCGTAGATGTAGATTTTACCGTCCCTCAATTGACCGTTTCTAAATTCACCATCTTGCCAAATTTCGTCGTTTTCGTTGTAGCATTTGTTATAACCATTGGGAATAAATTTTGCTCCTTTCGTTCGGGGACGAGAGACAAAGGGGGCTTTTTCTTTGGACGCTCCTGGGTCTTTGACATCAACAGTAGGTTGAACCATTTCTTTAAGAATAGAGCTAATTACTCTGCCGTCAACATCGTATTCAATTAATTCTTTCACATCACCATTTTCATAATAACGGGTAGCTTTTCCATTTGGTTTACCGTTCTCAGCGGTGTATTCAAATTCTAACTGGTCGTTGGGATAATAATACCTTACCGTACCTTCCTCACGTCCATTTTCATTGTAATTCACAGCAAACTCAATAACACCATTTTCATGGTATCGTTTTAACGAATCGCGGTATGCATTGCGAATAAATGTTCCTTCTTCTTTAACTTTTCCGTTCGGATGTGTTTTTTGATAATATCCTTGTGGGCGGTTATTTACGTATGTACCTTTGATTCTTGGAGTTACTCCGTCGTTGTGATATTTTATCCAAATTCCTTGGCGACGATCATCTTCATATTCGCCCTCTTCAATTTTTCCATTAGCTGGTATACCAGCTAATGGACGATCTTTTCCGTAATATATCCAATGGCCTTGCTTTAAGCCATTTTTGTCCTTTTGATTTAATTTTTTGATTTCATCCTGTGCCAAACTTTCACCATGCATGGAGAATGCTTGATGAGAGAACAGAATAAAGCTGAACAGGCAGAGAAAAAAGGTTTTGTAGTACATGCGTATTTCGTTGTTCAAGGCTAAACTAGGTGTAAAGTACAAAAAATACTTTTTGTAACTAAATAAAAAACGGAAAAAATGTTCCATTGGCTGTCTCTATGGTTAGTTTATATTGTCGAGCATGATTTTCACCATACTTTCCAAGTCAAACTTCACCTTCCAACCCCAATCTTTTTGCGCTTCGGAATCATCAATAGAATTTGGCCAACTGTCCGCAATTTTTTGCTTGAAATCTGGTTTATAAGTGATTTTAAAATCCGGAATGTGTTTTGCTATCTCGTCATATAATTCTTTCGGAGTGAAATCAATTCCAGAAATATTGTAAGAGGAACGAATTTTAACGGATTCTAATGGCGCTTCCATTAAATCTATGGTCCCGCGAATAGCGTCTTCCATATACATCATTGGTAAGCGAGTATCTTCGTTTAGGAAACACTCAAATTCTTTGTTTTGCTTTGCCTTATGGAATATATCGACAGCGTAATCTGTGGTACCGCCGCCTGGCAATGCCGTGTATGAAATCAATCCTGGATAACGTATGCTTCGCACGTCAACTCCGTGAAGAGCACTGTAATATTCGCACCATCTTTCTCCGGCTTGTTTGGAAATGCCATACACCGTTGTCGGCTCCATAATCGTTCTTTGGGGTGTATTATCGGCAGGAGTCGTTGGACCAAAAACCGCAATTGAGCTTGGCCAGAAAATCTTTTTTATGTGGCCTTCTTTCGCTAAATCTAGAATGGAAAACAAACCTTCCATGTTCAATTTCCATGCAAAATCTGGAAGTTTTTCAGCTGTTGCAGAGAGTAAAGCAGCGAGGAGATAAACTTCAGTAACTTCATTTTCTATAATAAATCGTCGAACGGTATCTTTATCAAGTATATCCATATGTTCGAACAAACCTCCAGCCAAATGGACGGGGCATTCATTTTTAATATCCGCTGCAATAACCGTTTCGTTTCCAAAACGCTTTCGTAATTCTAGAACCAATTCTGTTCCAATTTGTCCACCTGCGCCAATAACTAATATTTTCCTCATTCAAAAGATTTTAAGCAAAGTTATCAAATCATTCATTTTTTAAGTAATTCAATCTGTTAAGATTTGAACACATCGGCTGTTTCCAAAATGTCAAAGATTGATTATCTTTGTGTAAAACGACTTTATGTGGGTTGAGTTAAGAATATTGTTGAATTACCTGATCAAGAGAAGTCCTGAGTGATAAGGTTGTATTTGGAACAATATTTATTCATTTTAAAACACAATTTTATATGCCATTTTATCATACATTAGGAAAGATTCCTCATAAACGCCATACTGTATTTGAACGTCCAGAAGGTGGAATTTTTCACGAACAATTATTTGGTACAGAAGGATTTCATGGATTCTCTTCTTTATTATACCATCATTTTCCGCCAACACAAGTGAAAAGTGTAAGCGAAGCAAAAGACATTTCACCCATACCTGCAGTAGATAAAAATATTTCTGCCCGAATGTTGAAGGGAATGAATGTTGCACCGAAAGCTGACTTTTTAGAGAGTCGTCAAATTTTATTATTCAACAACGATGTAAATATTGCCTGTGCTGCACCAACAGAATCTTTAACAAAATATTTTTATAAGAATGCCGATGCTGATGAAGTGATTTTTATTCACAAAGGTTCAGGTACACTTAAGACTTTGGTGGGGAATATTACATTTTCTTACGGCGATTATTTAGTAATCCCTCGCGGAATAATCTATCAGATTGAATTTGATTCAAGTGACAATCGCTTGTTTATAATTGAATCTTTCTCGCCAATAGTTACTCCTAAAAGATACAGAAACGATTTTGGGCAATTACTTGAACATTCGCCGTTTTGCGAAAGAGATATGCGGGCACCAAGCAAATTAGAAACGCATATCGAGAAAGGTGATTTTACCATTAAAATTAAAAAAGAGAACCATTTGCACGAATTGGTGTATGCTTCGCATCCGTTTGATGTCGTGGGATGGGATGGGTATAATTTCCCATATGCCATTTCTATACATGATTTTGAACCGATAACAGGTCGTGTGCATCAGCCGCCTCCCGTTCACCAACAATTTGAGGCTTTCAACTTTGTTGTTTGTTCTTTTGTTCCAAGGTTGTACGATTATCACCCAAAGTCAATTCCTGCACCTTATAATCACAGTAACATTGATTCAGATGAGCTATTGTATTATGTAGCTGGAGATTTCATGAGTCGAAATCATGTAGAGCAAGGCTTTATTTCTTTGCACCCAGGTGGAACTCCTCACGGACCGCACCCAGGCGCATATGAAAGAAGCATCGGGCAGAAAGATACTGAAGAATTAGCCGTGATGGTGGACACATTTAAACCACTTAAATTAACACAAGCAGCTGTAGACTTGCAAGATGAGTCATATGTGACAAGCTGGTTATTTAAAGACTAAAAACCATAGGATTATGTCAACAGAAACAAAAAAAGATATCAAAAACGTAGACTACGGATTAGAAAAAATATTCGAAGGAGCACAAGACTTCTTACCTCTTTTAGGAACAGATTATGTTGAATTGATAGTGGGAAATGCCAAACAAGCAGCTCACTTTTATAAAACTGCATTTGGATTTCAATCACATGCATATAAAGGATTGGAAACGGGATGTAAAGACTATGCTTCTTACGTATTAAAACAAGATAAAATTAGAATAGTCCTTACAACTCCTCTTAATTCAACATCTTGGATGAACGATCACCATGCTAAACACGGTGACGGTGTAAAGATTATTGCGCTATGGGTAGATGACGCCAAGAAATCTTGGGAAGAGACTACTAAAAGAGGAGCTAAATCGTATATGGAGCCAACCGTTGAAAAAGACGAATACGGTGAAGTAGTAAGAGCAGGAATCTATACCTATGGAGAAACAGTACACATGTTTGTGGAGCGCAAGAACTACAAGGGTGCATTTTTACCAGGATATGAAAAATGGGAATCTGATTATGCTCCTGAACCAACTGGATTAAAATTCATTGACCACATGGTGGGTAATGTAGGTTGGAATGAAATGAATATTTGGGTGAAATGGTATGAAGATGTTATGGGATTTGTAAATTTCCTATCCTTCGATGACAAGCAAATTACGACTGAATATTCGGCTTTGATGAGTAAGGTGATGAGTAATGGAAATGGACGAATTAAATTTCCAATTAATGAACCTGCAGAAGGAATTAAAAAATCTCAAATTGAAGAGTATTTAGACTTTTATAATGGTCCAGGAGTTCAACATATTGCTATTGCAACGGATGACATCATTACAACGGTAAGCGAACTTCGATCGAGAGGAATTGAGTTTTTATCTACACCTCCAGAAGAATATTACAAAGCGGTTCCAGGAAGATTGGCAGATCATAGCCATGAGCTGAAAGAAGATATCGAAAAACTGAAAAGTTTGGGAATCATGATTGATGCGGATGAAGAAGGATACTTGCTTCAAATCTTCACGAAACCTATTGAAGATCGTCCAACACTTTTCTTTGAAATCATACAAAGAATGGGGGCCAGAGGTTTTGGAGCAGGAAACTTTAAGGCACTATTCGAAAGCATCGAAAGAGAACAAGAGAAAAGAGGTACGTTATAATTAACGAATTAATAAACTAAAAAAGGGGTTCGTGGTTTCATGCGAATCCCTTTTTTGATTAGAAAATACTGTTCACCGATAAACCAGGAATAGTTTTAAAGAATAATTGCAGATTTGTTTCAGATTGAAGCGTATGATGATTACGTAAAATTGCATACGGAAGATACCGTCACGTTAAGAAACAGAAGATGTCTCATTATGAGAAAACCCTATACAGTTCTTTATTTGTTCGCACTCATCGATTGAGTATCATTACAATTTATCGAATCCAAAGTATTGAACCCATTGAAAAGCAGGTATCAGGTAGTTTTAACGAGTGGCGTACGTTTGCCAATTAGTCGATCGTCTTTTCCAGAATTGAAACAGCGCTTGGGTTGGTAATTTAATGGTAAAAATAAGTAAATTTGTCCAAAATCTTCAAAATGGTAAAAGTTGGAATCATAATGGGAAGCAAATCGGATCTACCGGTTATGCAGGAAGCAGCTGACTTTCTTACGGAAATCGGCGTGGAATATGAAATGAAAATCGTTTCTGCCCACCGCACCCCTGAATTGATGCTGGATTATGCGAAATCGGCGCATACAAGAGGATTGGAGGTTATAATTGCCGGAGCAGGAGGTGCAGCTCATTTGCCAGGAATGACGGCTTCATTAACGCCGCTTCCTGTTATTGGCGTTCCCGTTAAATCGAGCAATTCAATTGATGGGTGGGACAGTATTTTATCCATTCTTCAGATGCCTAGTGGAATTCCAGTGGCAACAGTTGCTTTGAACGGGGCGAAGAACGCAGGAATTTTAGCAGCAAAGATTTTGGGTTCAACAGATAAAGAACTTCAAGGCAAATTGGTTCAGTTCATGTTGGACATGAAATTAAAAGTTTTGGAGAGCGGAAAGGATTTGAAATAAAAAGATTTGTACAAAAGATACATTCAAAAAGAAAGGGGCGAAAAATTTTTCGCCCCTTTCTTTTTTTATATTTTTCAGTATGTATTTCGAATTTTCTTAGTTCAAAGTAAAGACAATCGGTAATCGACATCTTGTTGGAACCTTTTTACCAGCTGCTTCACCAGCAACCCATTTCGGCATGTTACGCATCATACGTTTAGCTTCACGGTCCAATTCAGGAGTAACACCTCTTTCGACTTTAATGTCTGAGATTGTTCCATCCGCATCTACCACAAAAGCAACGTATACTTTTCCTTGATCACCTTGTTCGATTGACATTTGAGGATATTCGATATTGGCAGTTATCCATTTCATCATTTCAACAGTACCGCCTGGGAAAGTTGCTTCAACATCAGGGAATTCAATAATTTCTGGTTTCGTTTCTACTTTTTTGTCCTCTTTAGCTGGTGGAGCTGGAGGGTCTGGCAAAGTAACATCAGCAGGTGGTATCTTATCTGTGTTTTCTTCGATTATGATATCTTCTTGAACGGGAGGCGGAGCTTGAACCTCTGGTGGAGTTTCAATTGGTTTGTCCTCTTCCTTCTTTACTTCTTGCTCGAATTTTACGGCAGCCGTCTTTTGGTTTTTATCTCCTTGGTCATCCTTGGGAACACCCGCAGTATATGAAAAAGAAGCGAGTACGAGACTACCAACGAAAAGAAAGCCAATCGCTATGAATGGTAATCGCAGTTTGTCAACATTTGCGTCAGCACTTTTCTTAATGTTCATGGGTTTTAAATTTTAATCGTAAAAATAATAAATAAAGATACAAATACTATTCCAAAAAATCAATAATAGTGTTTGTACAATACACGAAACGTCAACATCCCTATATAAGTGCCAGTTAACCCGCAAAAATTCCAAAATAATTGAAAGTTTCGTTGCGGATAAATAGTCAGTATTGCCAATTCAATGATGATAAGAATAAGAACGGCAATAATAACTGCATAAGGCAGTGCTCGTCGTTTTAAAACTCGATTATCTTGTTGTCGTTTAAAGCTTGTACACAGGTTAAAACTCATTGTGAAATAGAAAAAACCGTAATAGAAGCTGTATTTAGGTGAGTAATTTGTCGAATAAGATAGACTAGGAAAGTTAATATCCATAAGCAAAATACAAAGCACAACTAGCCATGCAAGACTCAAACCATAAATACGTAGATTCAAATCTATCCGATTAAACTACCGTATGCTTCTGCATCCATTAGTGAATTTATTTGACTGCTATCTGAAAGTTTGATTTTTACCATCCATCCATTTCCGAAAGGGTCTGTGTTGACAGTTTCAGGGCTAGATTCCAAATCGGCGTTAAATTCAATGATTTCACCAGAAATAGGCATGAATAGATCAGAAACCGTTTTCACCGCTTCAATGCTACCAAATACTTCTTCGGCATCCAACGTTTCTCCTTCTGTTTCAATTTCTATGTATACAATATCTCCTAATTCGCTTTGTGCAAAATCAGTAATTCCTACTGTTGCGATATCGCCTTCAACACGAACCCATTCGTGATCTTTTGTGTATTTTAATTCTGCTGGTATGTTCATCTCTCTTTTTTAGTCCAACAAATGTATACTTTTCATTCTTTTTTAAGGTCCTACGCACCGCATTTTTTCATTTTTTATCAAAAAAGAATTGGCTTCGTTTGTCGGAGGAATGATGATAAAACTCCCCTAACTTTTTGTTACTTTTACGCCGCATGATTAATCAGGATCAAATAAAGGAAACACAGGAGAGAATCGAGAAAATCGAATCGTATCTAAAAATTGGTGAAAAGCGAATGGCTTTACAGGAGGCCGAATTGAAAACGCAAGACCCTGCTTTTTGGGACGACCCGAAGGCTGCTGAGGAGCATATGAAGGATATTCAAAGCCTCAAAGTGTGGGTTGAAGCCTATGACGGACTCAATTCTGGATTTGATGACATGGAAGTCATGGTGGAATTTGCCAAGGAAGATCCAAACGAAGAACCGGCTTTAGACAAACATTACGAAAAGTTAATCAACAGCTTAGAAGAATTAGAACTCAAAAACATGCTTTCGGATGAGGAAGATAAGTTGAGCGCGGTTCTTCAAATTACTGCTGGGGCAGGCGGAACAGAAAGTTGTGATTGGGCACAGATGTTGATGCGGATGTACTTGATGTACGCTCAAAAAAACGGCTACAAGGTGAAAGAACTGAATTACCAAGATGGTGATGTAGCTGGAATAAAAACTGTGACCCTAGAAATAGATGGCGAATTTGCCTTCGGTTATTTGAAAGGTGAGAATGGTGTACACCGATTGGTACGTATTTCCCCTTTCGATAGTAATGCAAAACGACACACTTCATTTGTCTCTGTGTACGTTTACCCTTTGGTGGATGATACAATTGAAATTCATGTAAATCCAGCAGATGTTTCTTTTGAAACTTTCCGTTCTGGTGGTGCTGGTGGTCAAAATGTGAACAAGGT
>ERZ887849.2587-NODE-2587-length-14692-cov-7.332035_pt1 | contig 14692 bp, 8 predicted proteins | sample MGYA00521267_ERZ887849 | MGnify/ENA primary metagenome ERZ887849 (study PRJEB32303, sample SAMEA104408601) | aquatic metagenome | biome: Brackish water; feature: Pelagic; material: water | place: Baltic Sea | collected 2014-06-06T16:11:00 | depth 2,863 m ... | reverse complement strand
TTTTCAACAAATAAGTTGCTAAAAATGATTGCAAAAACCTATATCTTTTTGTTCTTTTCTTTGCTATTTGGGTTTTCACCCAATAATGTGCTATCTCAAAGCATCAAACTTAAGATCGATTCTGACAAAACATTTACAGTTGATGAAATTTTTGATCTTATAATGGATCAAACCAACTATATGTTTATTTATCCGGATGGAGCGTTTAATAACTATCCAAAAGTAAAGCTTAAAAAAGGAACTATTCTGGCTAATAAACTAATTGAGAGTAGTTTAGAAACTGGCAATTTTGAGGCAATAATAGGAATTGACAATACCATTGTTATTAAAGAAAAATTAATTGATAATTCACAAATAGCATTACCCTTTCTAGTAAGTGGCACTGTTATTAATGAAAATAGCAAACCACTACCAGGAGCAACTGTTATTGAGAAAGGGACATCTAATGGGGCTCAAACTGATTTTGATGGTAATTTCTCAATAGAAGTAACTAATGAAAAAGCCATTTTGGTTATTTCATATGTTGGTTATGGAACTAGAGAAATCTCCATTAACAATCAAAATAAAATTACAATACAATTATCATCTGAAGCATCTCAATTAAATGAAGTTGTTCTAACAGGCTATGGAACCCAGATTCAAAAAAACCTATCCAGCTCAATTTCAAAAGTAAAAAGCGAAGATCTAGAAAATACAGCGCTACCATCTTTTGAACAGGCCATTCAAGGTCGTGCTGCAGGAGTTCAAGTAGTTAGTGGTTCAGCCATGTCTGGGTCACCAACTAAAATTAGAATTCGAGGCACGAACTCTGCTGTTGCCAGTTCAGATCCATTATACGTAATAGATGGTATCATTGTTGAGTCTGGCAGTTTTATGGACAGCAATGGAAACGTGGGCTATATGGACCACGGTGGAGGAAACTTGCTTGCAAGTATAAACCCCAATGACATTGAATCCCTTGAAATTCTTAAAGATGCCGCTGCTACCGCGATATACGGAGCAAGAGGATCTAATGGGGTTGTTTTAATCACAACCAAATCTGGAAAAAGTGGTGATACGCAAATAGACGTTACTCTTGATTCTGGTTTTTCTACCGTAACACGCAAGCTCGATTTTGTAAACAGTCAAGAGTATTTGATGCTTGCACAAGAAGCTTGGTACAATTCAGGAGAAGATCCCACCAAGTTTTGGACCAATAGCGGAGTTCTCGTTAATGGACTAACTAAAGCGCAAGCGATGAGTACCAATACAGATTGGCAAGATCAAGCGCTACAACAAGGTAAGGCCTACAGAGCCAATATTTCTGCTTCTGGTGGAGATGAAAAAACCAAGTTCTTTATTAGTGCTAACTTTCTTGATGAAGAATCTATTTTTGTTGGAAACGAATATCTAAGGTTATCCGCCAGAACCAACCTAGATCATAAGGTCAATGACAAGTTGCGTGTAGGCGCCAATGTGTTTTATACGCACATAGATAACTCACCCGTTCCGATTCAAAACGGTATTGGTAAGGCGAATAACAACTTACCCATTCATCCGGTTTACAATGTCGATGGAACCTATTTTAACCCAACACGAAATGTTAGGGCAAGTATTGATATGTGGGATTACAACTCTAAAAGTAAAACATTCCTCGCAAGCTGGTACTTAAACTACGAGATTGTAGACGGTTTGACTTTTAGATCTGAATATGGTGTAAATTCATTCAACAATGATGATCATCAATATATTGATGCTGTTATTGATTCTAATGGAGAGGCCAAAGCCTTTACTTCTCAAGGGTCTAGAAACTCATGGAACTTTAAGAATCTTTTAAACTATCGAAACACATTTGGCGGACATCGTATTGATGCACTTGCAGGAATTGAGTCTTCTAGAAACAGCCAGCGATTAAGCAATATCACGGGTATTGGGTTTCCAAACTCTACGTTAAAAACGCCGCAAGATGCTGCAACGCAAGAAGTTTTCTACAACGAAAGTGCCTATAGTTTTTTATCCATAATAGGTCGGATTAATTACGATTATGAAGGGAAATACCTTCTTTCTGTTACTGCTCGTAGAGATGGTTCTTCTCGATTTGGTAAAAACAAACGCTGGGGATTATTCCCTGCGGTATCACTGGGGTATAACATCAGTGAGGAGCCTTATTTTGAAGGGCTTAAGAAAACGGTTAATTACCTAAAGCTTAGAGCCAGTTATGGTATTTCAGGTAATGCTGAAATCGGTAACTATGCTTACGAGTCAACATATAACCAAGCCAATTACAACGGAAACAATGGTATTACTTTAGCTAATATTGGAGATGACGAATTGGGTTGGGAAACATCAACACAAACCAACTTTGGACTTTCTTTCGAAATGTTTGACGGTAAGTTGAGAGGTGATGTTGATTACTACGACAAGCTCACTTCAGATATGCTACTTCCTTACCCTGTAAGTGTTGTTAGTGGTCTGACGCAAGTAACAACCAACTTAGGTGAGATTAGCAATAAAGGAGTTGAGGTTATGCTCGGTCTTACTTTAATTGATAAGGCCGATTTCACTTGGGACGCAGAATTTACATATGCACACAACAAAAATGAAGTAGTTAGTATTGGAGACAATGCTGAAGGTATCGACATACCTGGATTTGGAACTACTTCGATTTATGTTGGAAAACCGATTGGAATTCAAACAGTTCCTATTTGGTTGGGTGTAGACCCTGCTACTGGGCAAGATATTTACCAGTCTAAAGACGGTAGAGCACTACTTGCTAATGAGGCAGCTGCTGAAGCAGGTTCACTAAATAATTTCTTGAACCAAAACCTTGTGCCTTATGGAAATCCATTTCCAGATTTTACAGGTGGGTTTAGCAGTAGGTTTACGTACAAAAACTGGTACTTAAACACCTTGTGGTCATTCTCAGTAGGGCAAGATTTTATTGCCTCTGGTGAGAACGTAAATTCGAAATACGCTTTTAGTTCGATGAACCTAACACCGCTTCGCAACAGATTGGGAAGATGGAGAAATCCTGGTGATGTAACCAATGTTGCGCGCCTTTCTACCGATCCGACCATTTGGACAAGAACAACAGAGTATGTTTCTGATGTGGATTATCTCCGTATGCGAGACCTTACTATTGGCTACCGATTTGACTTAGAGGCGAACAGCTTCATCAGAGGTCTTGAATTGTATGCCAAGTTTACCAATTTCTTGACCATCACCAACGCTCAGCCTTGGATGTATGATCCAGAAAACTATGTGCGGAGTGGAAACTTAAACTTGTTAGACAAATGGAAACAAGTTCCGCAAGCAAAAACTGTTAACGTAGGTGTTAATCTTAAATTTTGAAACCAATGAAAAGAAATAATATTTTTAACGCGAGAAAAATGATTTTTCGCCTGTTGGTGCTCTCCATATTTTTCACTTCATGTGATGACTTTTTGGAGGAAAGTTCACCTATTGGATTATCTCAAAGTAAATTAACTGACTTGCCTTCAATGAGTGCCTTAGTAAATGGCTCTTATAGCAATATGCGTGCTTTTTATGCATATCAACCGATGATCACGTCAGGCTTTGTGAGAGATTATGTAATACGAAATTCGGCAAACTGGACGCCGTACTACAAATGGACAACTTCAGGTGTTCCTGAAATGTTTTCTAGTAATACATATACCGAAGGCTATAAAGTTTTGAATAAAGTAAATACAGTACTTAATGCCAACGTAAATGATATGTATGGGACAGCAGCTGAAAAGAGTAAAATCTTAGGCGATGCGCACTTTTTGAGAGCATCGGTCTATTTTCAGATCAATAATTTTTTCACTGATCCATCAACTGGAAATAGTGCACCCTTGGTAACAACGGTGTTGGGAACTAATGACAAAGTAACGGTAGCTACTTCCGATGCAATAAAAGCGCAAATTGAAGCTGATATTGAATCCGCTAGAGAGCACTTTGCTGTTGCAAATGGCGTTAGTACGCATACTGCTGCAACCGCTATGGCGGCTCGTATCTATTTCTATCACGGAAAATATAGCTTGGCTTATGACAGAGCTAACGAAGCGATAAATGCAGGAGGCCATTCTTTGGAAGCCAATGTGGCTGACATATATAGCAAAGGCGCTACTTCGGCTGAAGCAATTTATACCATTATTACCAATAGAAGTGAGGACACACATGGCCCTCAAATTATTGGGTATAATAATATGCAATCAGATAAGGATGAAGGAACAGCTTCTTTAAACCCGAATAGCTTGATTGGTCAATTGCGAAGTGCTGATCCAACGGACAGTCGATTTACCGACCTATTCACGGAAGCAGACGGTCTTGTTTATGCCGACAAGAAATACCCTTCACTTGACGCAGACTATATTGTCTTACGCCTTGCCGAAATGTATTTGACGCGTGCAGAGGCAAACATCATGGTAAACAATGCTGTTTCCACTCAAGATGTAGCTGATGTCAATATGGTCAAAAATAGAGCTGGAGCTGCTGATACCGTAACAGGTACCCCAGCTGTAGCCACTATGCTTGACGTTATTTTCAATGAAAGATCAAAAGAATTGTGCTTTGAGTATGGAGATCGTTTTCTCAACTCAAGAAGACTTCAGAAGTCAATAGTAGACGAGAGCGGTAGTGGAACTGTTCCTTATGCTAATTACAATACAATTCTTGTTTATCCACTTCCCCTTTCTGAAGTTAACATACATAATTTACAACGATAACTTAAAAACTTAAATATAAATTTTATGAGAAATATACTTTTAATATCAATATTTTCACTTGCGTTTTTTACGGCTTGTGACGATGCTGTTTCTTTTGATGTAAGAGAAGACGCATTAGTAAACTATAAAACCGACATCAATGGTGAATGGAGTTTGTTCAGCATTGAAAGAAATGGAACGGACCTCAGTGGTGTTTTCAACGCCTCGGCGATGACCCTTACCATTGCAGACGGAGCCTTTTCGCTGAATTCTTCAGCACTACCTTTTCCAACATTGAAGACGACATCAACGCAGTTTGATACTGGATCTTGGTCATTTGACGATGACTATAAACCCACGAGTATTCAATTCACGAATGGTTCAGAAATAGTCCCTGTTAACTTGTCTTTTCCATTGTATGGTAGTAACAACAATTCACTAGGTCTTGAGTTTAGTCTTGGGTGCGGGGCAACAACGTATACATACCACTTTAAAAAATAAAACATAAAATGATGAAAAAAATTAATTTTAAAAAATTAATGGGTGGGCTTATAGCGCTTCCCCTAGTATTCTTATTTGTAACATCCTGTTTTGATATAACTGGCGTTACCCAACCTTCTTCAGCAGAAGTAGGCGAAACCATTACGATTACAGTTGACGTTAATTTTGACGTTGAAGATCAAACAAATCAAAACTACAAGTTTTTGGTTTTTGGTATGTTAGCTCCAAAAAGCTGGGATTTAGCGAGTAATGCTACTGTTCGATTTGATTCTCCGATTGAAGTAAGTACAGATCGCCCAGGCTCTGGGAATATGATTTTAGACGATGAGGATATAACTTTTTGGGGAAATAAATCAAAAGGTCTTGACGGTGAAGAAAGTGGAAACTCTTACACAGTGGATATAAATAATATTCTCGATATTGGAGAAAACTACGGCGAGTCTGAGTGGGTCGTATTTAGATCTGAAAAACCGGTTGATGCTGGATCGTCTAAAAATATAGATGGGACAATTACTGTTACTCTAACCGTTGGATCAGGACACAGCGGTGCTCAACTTGGTTACTGGGTAGGAAGTCATCAAAACGGATTCAAGCAAGAAGACTTATGGTCTGAATCAACTCAGGATGCTGTATCTCGACACTGGGATGTTATGTATGAAAGCATTGTTATTACTGGTGCGGGTGCTGATGCAACCGATCTTACTGGTCCTGCACCAACATCTACTGCTACTATCAGCCCAGAGGGGTATCTTTTTGATGATATAATCACTGTTAAGTTTGATGCCAAAGAAGGTTTTGGCGGCACCAACACGGCACTTTTCAACTCAAATGCCGTTCACATGAACGCAACTGTAATGATGGGTGACGACACTACAGTTACCAAAGCAGATCGCGATGCGGCTTCAAGTATGACACTCGTGGGTGATAATATTTGGGAACTCACTTTCTGGCCTCCGGGATACTTCGGCGCAACTGCTGGAAACCTTATCACAGAAATCCATTTGAGTTTTTCAAATGCTGATGGTTCTATTACCGTGAGAAATCCCGGATATGACAGTGATATCGTTTTTGGCGCTAACTGTCAATAATTTAGTATTTCTTAATATAAAAAGGGGGCGATAGTATAATACTATCCTCCCTTTTTTTAAATTATTATTTTTAATCATGCGTTACTTATCTCTTCTCACAACAATATTCTTACTCAGCCAGTCTGTCATTGGCCAAAATACATTTACAAATCCCATTATTCCAGGTGGATATCCCGATCCTTCAATTTGTAGAGTAGGAGACGATTTTTATGTTGTCAATTCTTCTTTTGAATATTTTCCTGGGCTTCCCATCCATCACAGTAAAGACTTGGTCAACTGGGAATTAATCGGGAACGGACTGCACCGTCCAAGCCAAGCCTCTGGCGCGGTAAACCTTGTAGACGTTCAAGAAAATGGTGGCATCCACGCCCCAACGATTCGCTACAACAACGGTACTTTCTATATTGTAACTACCAATATGTATTCACAAGCAGATCCTGACAATCCAAACGACACAAAACAAAACACCAATTTTATAATCACAGCAGAGCACCCGGCTGGACCCTGGTCTGAGCCTTACGTGATTGAGAATGCACCCGGTATTGATCCTGATTTGTTCTTTGACGATGACGGTAAGGTGTATTTTGTTGGCACTCACAACCCTGGAGACGTTTTCTCTAGTGGTATAGGCGCCATTTGGGCACAGGAATTAGATCTCGAAAATTGGAAACTTGTAGGAGAACGCCATTCCCTTTGGGAAGGCGCCTGTGACAAAAACCACACGGAAGGACCACATATATATAAAAAAGATGGCCAGTATTTCTTATTGGTAGCGGAAGGCGGAACAGGTCACCACCATGCTGTTATGATGGCGTCAAGCGACCATGTTTTTGGACCTTATTCAAGCGGATTGCGAAATCCCATACTCACATCTAGGCATCTGTCTAGAAACAATTGGGTTCACAGCACAGGACACGCCGATATTGTTGAATTAGAAGACGGCAGGTGGTTTATGGTTGCCCTTGGCAAAAGAAATGATCGAGACGGACATTCCAATATGGCTAGAGAAACGCATTTGATGCCCGTTATTTGGGAACCACAAATTGTGCGTTGGGAGCAAGTCAGCGAAACCAAATGGGAGCCCGTATATACCCAGTTCCCAGTAGTTGCACCCGAAACAGGGAAGGTAGAACGCATTAACCCACTACCCTTTGCGAATAAGCAACAATTTTATAACGATGCATTTCTTGATAATTTTGACACAACTGCGTTGAGACCAGATTGGGTTTTTAGAAGGGTGCCACAACCCAATACCTATTCGCTTTCTGCAAATAAGGGACATTTGAGATTATACCTTAAACCCGAAACATTTTCAATAAGAGGCCGCTATAGTGCCATGGGTATCACCCAAAAAGAAAGTCAGTTTGAACTTGCGGCAAAAATGAATTTTTCCCCTAAAAAGAATCTTGAAGAAGCGGGTATTACGGTTTACCAAAAAGATTTGAATTATATTAATTTGACGGTTCAAAGAATTGGAAAGCAACACCACCTCAAACTAAGCGTTAGTGAGAAAAGGGATCGTCAAAAAACGAATTTATCCAATTCTGAAACCATTGCCGGAAGCAATGTCAAAGCATATAAGTCAAAAGCACTACCAAATTATAAAGGGGAAATATTGTTAAAGATAGCTTCTAAAAACGGAAAATATTTATATTACTACTCTCTAGATGGTGGCGCTTCTTATGAAAAACTAGCCGAGACAGCAGACAATATTTTAATTGGTATGATGTATACAGGTGCCAATGTTGGTGTGTATGCGACTTCAAACGGACAAAAGACAAATGCCTTTGCCGATTTTGATTGGGTAAGTTATAAGGGTTTTGTGAAACGCTAAATGAATTACAATGAAAAAAATAACGCTACTAATGGTATTGTTTCTGATTGGATGTCAGACCAACAGCCCTACGGAATTAAGCTTAATCAATCTTTTTAATGACCATATGGTGTTGCAGCAAGACACTTTGGTTAGCTTTTGGGGACAAGCAACAAAAGGAGTAAAAGTAAGCCTACACAGCAGTTGGGGAGCGCAGGCCACTACGGTTGCCGACGAAACAGGGAACTGGATGGTACAACTCAATACGCCAAAAGCCGATAACAAATCACATACAGTAACTGTAAAGTCCAAAAAAAACACCATTAAGATCGAGGATGTCCTTATGGGTGAAGTATGGTTAGCCTCAGGACAATCCAATATGGAAATGCCCATGAAAGGTTTTAGGTACGCCAAAGTTCATGAGTTGGTTGAAGGTGCTGAGGAGGAGATTGCCAACGCCAACTATCCTGAGATAAGAATGTTTACCGTCAAAAGAACTATTGCATTTGAGCCACAGGAAAATATAGAAGGCAACTGGGCTGTATGTACGCCAGAAACGCTTGGGGAGTTTTCGGCTGTCGCCTATTATTTCGGAAAAAAATTGTACCAAGAGTTGAACGTTCCTATTGGTTTGATTCATTCCAGTTGGGGAGGCAGTCCTGCTGAAAGTTGGGTTAGGTTGGATTTAATTGAAAAAATAAAAGGTTTTGAAAACACCTCAAAACGATTAGAAATTGCAAATGACCCTAATACACCTTACAACAAATGGGTGGCCAAGCACACTTCAGTTAAATGGGATAGCCTGATTGAAGTAGACAATTTTAAATGGGTTGATAAAACCCATTTGGAATTTCTGTCTAGCGATTATAATGACGACGCCTGGCAAGACGCAGCTGTTACTAGTATTGGAGAAGCTTTCGAGAAAGATGATTTTAATGGAATCGGTTGGATTAGACAACAGCTAAACATAGATAGCCTACCAGAAGGCGACTTGGTCTTTGATTTGGGCGAGACAGATGACTTGTACACGATTTTTATTAATGGTGAAATGATTGGTAGAAAAGAGTATTGGGGTGTCGCCTCCAATCGATATACCTTCAGTAGCGATGTGCTCAAAAAAGGACAAAATACCATAGCCATTCGCTTTATTGATGTTTGGGGTGAAGGCGGTTTAAATGTAGATCGAAATAGAGGTATTTACGTCGGAGACAAAAAAATAATAGCCCTAAATGAGGATTGGAAATTAAATATGGTTTGCTATCTCACGGGCGGAGATTTTTATATACTTGAAAGTGGTGATGAGGAAATTGCACTTGCTTCACCAGATAGGATGCCGCATCAATCCAATTCACCTACCACACTTAATAATGGTATGATTGCGCCATTGGTACCATATACATTAAAAGGATTTATTTGGTATCAAGGGGAGTCCAATCAAGGAAGGGCAGAAGAATATAAAACCCTTTTTCCTGCTGTAATTGATAGCTGGCGTGCTCAATGGAAGAACGAAGCCTTACCTTTCTATTACGTTCAGATTGCCCCTTTTGCGGGCTATGGATTGCGTACAGATGCAGCAGAAAGGATGACCTCAGCCGAATTGAGAGAGAGTCAAATGCTCACACTTGCAAAATCAAATGTTGGAATGGCCATAACAACAGATGTTGGCGATGACAAATTGATACACCCGCCAAAGAAAAAAGAAGTGGGAGACCGTTTGGCACTTTGGGCTTTTAACAAAGATTACGGCTATACTGATTTGGTACACTCTGGTCCAATCTATAAGTCTGTGCGTTTCAATAAGGGCAGGGCTTTGGTTTCTTTTGACCACGCTGGTTCGGGGCTCTATTGTCCAGATAACACAATTAAACATTTTGAAATTGCTGGCGCGGATGGAAAGTATTACCCTGCCAAGGCCAGAATTATTGGAAAAGAAGTAATGGTTTGGTCCAATAAAGTTCCGCAGCCGAAGGGAGTGAGATTGGGATGGGAAAATTATTTCGAAATTAATTTATTTAACAAAGAAGGACTGCCTGCCTCGTCTTTTAGGAGCATGGAGTAATGTTAAAATTCGCATGATGAGCATCCAAAAAATCAATTTCTGTTTTCTGTCAATACTGCTCCTAGTGTTGGCCGCTGCGTGTCAGCGCGAAACAACAAAGCGTCCCAACATTGTTTTATTGTTGGCAGATGATTTGGGTCATCACGAATTAGGTGCTTATGGGCAACAAGTAATCCAAACCCCTCACTTGGACGCACTTGCGGCAAAGAGTATGAGGTTTACTGACTTTTATGCCGGAAATTCCGTTTGCTCTCCCTCAAGGGCTGTGTTGCTAACGGGCAAAAGTTCAACCCGTGTTCCCATTCGCGGAAATGCCGGATTTTTTGGAGACGACAAATGGGAAGGGGTTTACCTTGATGCTGATACCTTCACACTCGGCGAAATGTTTAAGGCGGCCAACTACCAAACTGCCTTTGTTGGAAAGTGGCACCTTGACGATCCCGATACTCCAGCTACTTGGGCGTTTGGTCACGGTTTTGATTTTGCAGCGCAAGAGCAGTGGTCTGCACGCTTTGGAAAACGGGATTTCAATAAGCCTGGTTTGTGGGTGAATGGGTATCAAAACCATATTCCCTATGATTTTAAAGAACACGACTGCAAGGACGCTTTTTATACAGATACTGCATTTGAGTTTTTAGACCAAAGAGAGCAGGACAAGCCTTTTTTTCTTTTTATGTCCTATCGGGCACCTCACTCTTTTGAAGGCCCCATTCGCGATACTTTATCGTATGCCAAAACAGATTGGCCAAAGGTGGAACAGGCACAAGCAGCTAAAGTTACTTTGCAAGACCAGCAAGTAGGAAGGCTGTTGGATAAGTTAGCTTCCACTGGTGAATTAGACAACACCATAGTGTTGTATACGAGTGATAATGGGGCTCATTTTGCGGCAGATGGCAATGGTCACGACTTGGAATTTTTTAACAGCAATGGCAACCTTAGAGGTGGGAAGCGAGATTTGTATGAAGGCGGCTTACGTGTTCCATTGCTCGTTTATTGGAAAGACAAAATTGCAGCAGGAAGCACAAGCGATCATATTTCGGCCTTTCATGATTTAATGCCAACATTTGCTGACATCATTCAAACGGAAAAACCAGCGCAAACCAACGGCATTTCTTTTTTGCCAACACTATTAAACAAAGCACAAGAAAAACATGGATTTTTAAACTGGGAATTGCAGCTGAGCGGTTGGTTTCAAATTATTTCAAATGGCGGATTCAGACAGGCTGCTCGAATGGATAAGTGGAAAGCCGTCCGTTATGGTATTGATAGCGACATTGAACTATACGACCTAAGCACAGACGAATCGGAATCCCAAGATATTGCAGCTGACCATCCAGCAATCGTCCAACAGTTTGATGAAATATTTGAAAATGAAAGAGACAATACAGCAGGCTTTCCGTATGGGGGCGTCAAACAAGATTACAAATCACAAGACAAATACACAAACAAGAACGGCAACTTCGAAAAAATTAACTGATATGATTATTTATAAATTTAAAACTGTTCAAAACGCCTTTTGGGTATTTTTAGCTACCATTTCTATAATCGGTTGTGCTGATAATGGCGAGTATATTACCATATCTTCTCCTTCCGAGACAAACACACTAAAACTGACAGTGGATGAGGGTCAATTATTTTATCGTGTAAATCACGGCAATAAAAAGGTTGTTGCACTGTCTCAACTTGGATTTAAATTTAAAAACGGTCAGTCGCTTTTGGACGATTTTGAGGTTGTAGCTGTTGATTTCGATGATGTGGATGAAACTTGGGAGCAAACTTGGGGAGAGGAAAAGTTGATTAGAAATAATTACCGTGCTTGTACGGTTTCACTTCAAACCAAAGGAAATGTTGATCACCAGTTTGATATTATCGTACGTGCTTATGACGATGGTGTTGCATTTAGATACCATGTGAAAAAATTAGGTGATCTGGAAAAGGTGGTTATTTCCGATGAGATAACCGAGTTTAACATAGCTAAAGATGCGCAATCGTGGTGGATAAAAGCATATGATCCCAACCGATATGAACAGCTTTATTCCTCAACGCCAATATCGGAGATCGATACGGTCCATACCCCGTTAACGATGCGGTTTAAAAATGGGATACACCTAAGTATTCACGAGGCTGATTTAATCAATTATTCTGCTATGCAAATTGCTGGGCGACAATCAACGAGTCTTCATTGCGATTTGGCCCCTTGGTCCAATGGTGACAAAGTACGCCTAGACATACCTTTTAAAACCCCTTGGCGCACCATCAAAATTACAGATACGGCACGTGATTTAATTGCTTCGCACCTCACGCTAAACTGTAATCCGCCCAATAAATTGGGCGATGTGTCGTGGATTAAGCCTTCTAAGTACATAGGTATTTGGTGGGGTATGATAGTAGGAAAGTGGACATGGGGCGAAGGCTTTAGGCATGGAGCCACAAACGCTAGAGGAAAAGAATATATTGATTTTGCAGCAAAACATGGCTTTGATGAGGTGTTGATTGAAGGGGCTTCTGCTGGATTTACGGGCTTGTTTCCAGGAGATACCGTAACAACAAGCTACACCAAAACTACGCCAGATTTTGATTTAATAGAAGTTCAACAATATGCCAAGTCTAAAGGAGTTTCCTTACAAGCATACCATGAAACAAGCGCAAGTACACGCAATTATATGGCTCAAATAGATGATGCTTTTTCGCTAATGAATCAGATAGGCATGCAAAAGGCAAAAATTGGTCACGTTGGTCAAATGATGGATAAGGTAGAATATCACTACGGTCAACATGGTGTAAACTACTACAGAAAAGTATTGGAGAAAGCAGCTGAATACAAAGTAGCGGTAAACTTTCACGAGCCAATAAAAGACACAGGGGAACGGCGTACATATCCTAATATGTTAACTAGAGAAGGTGCGAAGGGAATGGAATACAATGCTTGGGGGAATGGCGGCAATCCCGTAAGCCACACCACCATACTTCCATTTACTAGAATGTTGGAGGCTCCTATGGATTTCACACCTGGAATTTTTGACTTGCTTTACCAAAAAATGGATGCAGAAACAGACGATGAAATTCCGGTAAAAATCACATTTATCGATGAAGGCAATGGCTACTCTAATATCCGTTACAAAGGCGGGGAGTCATTTTGGCAAACCAAACCCATGATACCTGAGAGTAGTGCCGATGGTGCTGTTGCTGTTTGGTCCATTACCGAAATGATGAAACCCGGAGAATGGGAATGGGGAATTAGCGCACATGACGTATTAATAGATAATAATAATGCTTGGTTGCCAAGTTTATTAAACCTAAAAAACAGAAAAATAAATATTTCGGCGGATGGTAGAATCTCAGGGGATGTTAGCATTAGGATACCCAATCAAGGTTTTGACGCTAAAGCAGGCTTCACCGCTTCCAAAGAGGATATGGAATCCATTGGTACCAATGTGTTTGGAAAAACACAACGTGTCAATACTACTTTAGCCAAGCAGCTGGCCTATTATTTGGTGCTGTATAGCCCTATGCAGATGGCTTCTGATTTTATTGAAAATTATGAAAATCAACCTGCCTTTGCGTTTATTAAGGAAGTACCTGTAGACTGGCAAACTACAGAAGTTATTGATGGTGAAATCGGCGAATATGTGACCATCGCACGGAAAGACAGCAACAGTGAGGACTGGTATTTGGGCTCGATTACGAACGAGAAATCCAGAGATTTTTCCATTCCGCTTGACTTTTTAGATGAGGACAAAAAATACGTAGCAACCATTTATAGAGACGCTAAAGATGCGCATTGGGAGCACAATCCATTGGCCTTAACCATTGAAGAAGCAACATTAGAAAAGCGTAACAAGCTGCGGTTAAAACTCGCTCCTGGAGGAGGAGTTGCAGTTAGCATTAAAGCACTTGATTAAAAGCTTAACAATTTAAAAGACACATAAATAACACAAAAACCTTTAAAATGAAATATATATTTTATCTATTGGCTGCAGTAGTTATCATTTCTTGTGATACGACTTCAAAAAAAAGTAATACACCTCCGAATGTCATCATAATTTTTACAGACGACCAAGGATATGGAGATTTAAGTTCTTATGGCTCTAAAACCATAGACACTCCCAATATCGATAACTTGGGTGCCGGTGGTGCTATCTTTTCAGACTTTTTAACGGCTTCATCCGTTTGCTCCCCATCTAGGGCAGCACTTTTGACAGGGGCCTATCCAACACGCGTAGGCGTTGTTAATGTACTTTGGCCTGAAGGTGGTGGCAATTGGGGAAACACAAATGCACCTGCCGAGGGTTTGCATCCCAATGAAATTACCATAGCAGAAGTTTTAAAAGGTGTGGGGTATGCCACAGCTATGACTGGAAAATGGCATTTAGGGGACAACCCCAATTTCTTACCTACTCGGCAAGGGTTCGATGCCTATTTTGGTATTCCGTTTTCCAACGACATGAATAGAACTAAACTTCCTCTTTTGATAGGTGAGGAGATTTCTGAAATCAATCCCGATCAAGCATTACTTACACAACGATATACCGATTTTGCAATTGAT
>ERZ887849.2578-NODE-2578-length-14740-cov-35.266735_pt1 | contig 14740 bp, 12 predicted proteins | sample MGYA00521267_ERZ887849 | MGnify/ENA primary metagenome ERZ887849 (study PRJEB32303, sample SAMEA104408601) | aquatic metagenome | biome: Brackish water; feature: Pelagic; material: water | place: Baltic Sea | collected 2014-06-06T16:11:00 | depth 2,863 m ... | reverse complement strand
ACAAAGGCTAAAATACAAAGCCCTAACCTACCAAACCGTTTCTTCGTATTTTAGCCGAAACGTTATGCAACACATGCTATGTTCAAGAATTACTATAGATTACTTAAATTCGAATTATGACAGATTATAATGAAGTTATTCGCCAATTAAAGGGATTCCGTGACGAACGCGATTGGAAACAATTTCACGATTCAAAAAACCTCGCTACGGCCATCAGTATCGAAGCAGCCGAGCTCAACGAATTGTACCTCTGGAAGACGATCAAAGAATCGGAAGAAGTGGACGTAGAAAAGATCAAAGAAGAATTGGCGGATATCTTATCCTTCTCCTTCTTGTTAGCAGAAAAACACGGACTCGATCCATTTGAGATAGTAGCTGAAAAGATAAAAGTAAACGCAGAGAAATACCCTGTGGATAAAGCAAAAGGAACGGCAACCAAGTACACCGATTTATGAAAGACGACTTTATTCGTTCGGTACAGATTAACAAATACGCCTTCAGCAAAGCTGGATCAGCGGAGTATGTTCTGAATACCTATATGAATAATTCGTGGCCTGTAGTTTACATCATTAAGGATGATAAATTGGCAGAAGCCTATATTGGTGAATCAACGAATGCCATTAACCGAATGAAGAACCATTTGGCGAATGAAGATCGAAATAAATTGGGCGAGCTACTCATCATTAGTTGCGATAAATTCAATAAGTCTGCCGTATTGGATATCGAATCCAATCTGATTAAATACATGGCATCTGATGGGCGGTATACTTTGCAAAATGGCAACGCTGGATTGATAGACCATAACTATTACCAGCGGGCACAGTACCAAGGACTTTTTGATAATCTGTGGGAACACTTGTTGGTAGAAAAGTATGCAAAGAACCCTTTGTCTCGTATTGATAATTCGGATTTGTTCAAGTACTCACCGTATAAAGCATTAACGAATGACCAACACGATTCTGTTCTGGAAATCTTGGGATTGTTAACTAAGAAAGAAGAGAATACCATTTTTGTAGAAGGAGGCGCCGGAACGGGTAAAACAATCTTGGCGGTGTACATGATGAAGTTGCTGAAAACAGACATCATGGATCATCATCTCGATGAGGAAGACGAAACCTATTCTTCGGAATTGGCAATGATTTCAAAGCTTAAGGCGAAGTTTCCAAACCCACGGGTGGCATTGGTTGTTCCGATGACGTCTTTGCGTAAAACATTAAAGAAGGTGTTTCGCAATGTGAAGGGATTGAGTGCCAAAATGGTTGTGGGCCCTGCTGAGGTTTCGAAGAATGAATACGATGTTTTGATTATTGATGAAGCACACCGTCTTCGGCAACGAAAGAACATTACCAATTTTAAAAGTTTTGATGATGCCAATAAGTTGTTGGGATTTGATATCCATGAGGGAACGGAGCTGGATTGGATTTTGAAACAATCGAAGAACCAAATCTTCTTTTACGATGAAGGGCAATCGATTAAACCGTCTGACATCGATCAACAACGCTTTAAAGATCAGAAATGGAGCGCTTCTTTACTAAAGTTGGTTTCGCAGCACCGTGTAAAGGGTGGAATGGATTACATCAATTACATTGACAATCTTTTGCATTGCCGTGTGGAAGGCGGTGACCATAAGTTTGAAAGTGAGCATTATGAATTTGTGTTATACGATTCATTGACGGAACTCTATGCTGATTTAAAGAAGAAGGAAGGTGAATTTGGTTTGTGCCGTTTACTTTCTGGGTATTCTTGGGAATGGAAATCTGCGAAGAACGATGTGCCAGACATTACCATTGAGGGCTTGAACTTGAAATGGAATACCACGAATGAAGATTGGATTAACTCACCGAATGCATTTAACGAGGTGGGTTGTATTCACACCACGCAAGGTTACGACTTGAATTATACGGGAATTATCTTCGGAAAGGAGATTACATACAACCCAGTAACGAAACAGATTGAAATTGATGCTTCTCAGTATTTTGACAAGAAAGGCAAACAGGGAATTTCCGATCCTACTTTGTTGAAGGAGTACATTTTGAATATCTACAAGACAATGATGTTGAGAGGGATAAAAGGGACGTATGTGTATGCTTGCGATAAGCATTTAAACAATTACTTTAAAGAGTCGATAAAAATGCATAACAAAACCTAAACTGCATTAAAACGCAGTTTAGCCAAAACGTTAGCCATATATTTAAAATAATATGAAAATTGAGACTTATATTTTGTTATTAATTTCATTAGCTATCATTGGCTGCTCGAAAGAAAATGATCTAGAAACTGAAAATCCTATCATTGAAAGTATAACATACACTGAATTAAATCCTAATATTCAAATAACCTCAGTTGACTCTCTAATTTATCATGGTTCAGGATGTGGATATGTTCCTTCCCCTTCAGACTCTACAGCTAGTATTTCCCTTGATATCAATAATGATAATGTAGTTGACTTTACCCTTTCATGCAATTCTTGGTATAATTTCGTTAGTGCTAGCGGCCCATGTGCTAACTACAACACAAGCATTGTGCTTTCTGGAACATCTAACGAGAATAAGGTAGGTATAAGTGGAAATTATAATATTGTTAAACAATATGTTTTAAACGATGTAATTGATAATTCACAACAATGGTCAAATACAGCGATGCTAATGTTATCTTCAGCATCAGCACCTTTTGCAACAAACTTCAATGATACAGTCTATTTAGGCCTTAAAATAAACACTGATCAAGGCGATTATTTTGGATGGATTTACATTGATAAAAATGGTTATGACGTTAAAGTAATATCGTATGCCGTGAATCAAACTGTAAATAGTTCAATAAATGCTGGCCAAACAGAATAAACTATGGCTAACACTATGTAAAAAGCATTAAAACGACTTTTTACATTAACCGTAATTCAAATGGAAAAAACAAATCTAAAAAACATCATTCAAGGCATACCCAAGGCAGAGCTTCACCTTCACATTGAAGGCAGCTTTGAGCCAGAACTTATGTTTGAAATTGCAAAAAGGAACAACATTACTTTGGCTTACGACTCTGTCGAGTCCTTGAAAAAGGCGTATAAGTTCAATAACCTTCAAGAATTTTTAGACATCTATTATATAGGTGCTCAAGTACTCATTCACGAGCAGGATTTTTACGACCTGACGTGGGCTTACCTCACAAAGGTGAACAGTGAAAATGTCGTTCATGTAGAGGTGTTTTTTGATCCTCAAACACATACTGATCGAGGCGTTCCTTTTGATGTGGTCATTAAAGGCATATCCCGAGCCCTTGAAAAAGCCAAGTCTGAATTTAATATGTCTTACAAACTGATTATGTCTTACTTGAGACATTTGAGTGAAGAGGAAGCTTTTAAAACGCTTGAGTCTTCAATTCCTTATAAGGATTGGATTGACGGTGTGGGATTGGATTCTTCTGAGCTAGGAAACCCCCCAAGCAAGTTTAAAAATGTATTTAAGGCATCTGCAGAGCAAGGATACAAATTGGCCGCTCATGCTGGGGAAGAGGGTCCTGTGGAATATATCTGGGAAGCGATTAACCTTCTAAACGTAGATAGAATTGATCACGGAAACCGTTGTCTAGATGATGAAAAATTGGTGCAGGTGCTCATAGAAAAAAACATGGGCTTGACCCTGTGTCCATTGAGTAATGTAGAGCTCAAGGTCATTCAAAAAATGGAAGAGCACCCCGTTCTAAAAATGCTAGAGAAAGGACTTTTGGCTACGATTCACTCCGACGACCCTGCCTATTTTGGAGGTTATATGAATGAAAATTATTTGGAAACAGCCAAAGCATTGGGTTTAAACAAAGTCCATTTGATGCAGCTGGCCATTAATGCCTTTGAAGCAAGCTGGTTGAGTACTGAGGACAAGCAACAACATATTGCTGAAGTAAAAGAGTATTTTAAGACACTCCATTCTTAATTAAAAAAGGGACCTTTATCACACCATGACCCAAATAAATAAAAGAAGAGATTTTGTAAAGCTATTGGCAGTAGCAGGGTTGAGTCTATACCTTCCCGCTTGCACATCCGATGAGCGAAAAAAACAAAGAAATTCAAAAAAAAACAAACCCAACGACCCTGTTTCAGAAATAGAAGAAGCAATAAAGTCTAATAATGTTACCTACCTCAAAAAATCAGACGAACCATTTGATGAACTCAACCAAGGGTTTAATCTTGCAGCAGGAAAAGTTCCTGCATTGATTGCCCTATGCATGAATACACAAGGGGTTTCTGAGGCCATTATGTTTGCTCGCAAAGAAGGATTAAAGGTTGCCGTTAAAAGTGGGGGTCACAGCTTTGAAAATTTCTCTTCAATAGACGATGGTCTACAAATAAACCTTTCTCTCATGAATGAGGTAAAGTGGGTTGATCAAACTGCGGTATCCATTCAGCCTTCATGCACCCTTCGCGAGATGTATGATGCTTTGCTGCCTAACAATCGAATTATTCCTGCGGGATCATGTGGGGGTGTTGGTGTTGGAGGCATTACCCTTGGGGGAGGCTATGGTTTTTTTGCACGTAAATATGGACTGACTTGTGACGCCGTGAAAGAAGTAACATTTGTAGATGCAACAGGGGAAATTCATCAAGTAAAACGAGGAGAAGAATTGATGTGGGCACTTAAGGGAGGTGGCAACGGAAACTTTGGTGTTGTTACTGAATTTACTTTTAAGACTCATCCTGCTCCCGAATCCTTTACCCGTCATCGATTTAAGGCATATAAACTGGACAAGCCTAGAGCAAAAGAATTGATGAAAACCTATTTCAAATATACCAAAGAGCTGCCCGAATCTTGTTTTGCGGCATTCGTTTTAAATTACAAAACATTGGTGCTCCTTATTACCAATTACGGTCCCAAGAATGAGGCTCTTGATAACATGATTAAAGCCTTTTCTGAAATCTGTGATGATGTGTCCATAGGTACACCAAAGAACCTCGCCGAATCCCTACGAAACTATTATGGTATTGAATATCCCATCTACTTTAAAAATGCTTCTGCCGGGTATTATGAAAACTATGAGACTATTGCCTCAAGCATAGATCAGGTATTGGATATTGTTTTTAGAAAAAGAGGGCTTATTTATCAGATCAATACGCTGGGGGGCAATATAAATAATCCCGAATTTGAGAACGAGTCTTGCTATCCGCATAGATCATCTCCTTATTTATCAGAATTACAATATTATTGGGATGAGAAAAAGGACCCCTCCGCACTGCTCAAGTCCTTTGATGAAATTCAAAACATACTCTACGAAAACGGCATACGTAAGCAATACAGGAATTACCCAAGTTTGGGTTTTAAGGATTGGGAAAGGGCTTATTTTGGAGATAGCTACGAAAGGCTCCAGGAGATAAAAAAAGCTTATGACCCAGAAAACCTATTTGAACAACAACAAACGGTCAGGCTAAAAGAATAGACCGACCGTTTTTATTATTGGTTCTTTTACTATTTCTTCATTGCCTCTTGCACAGACTTCGCTGTGTCTAAAACTGTACTTTCAAATTCATATGGTTTCCAATCAAAATTCTTCATTGTTGGACCAACGTCTCCAGTATAGGTTTTTCCAATGAATCCAAGCATGCTTTTTAGATCTCGATTAAAATTGGCCATAAACTTCAATAAAAAGTTTGGAGCGAGTTTCGTACTTACCTTATCGTATCCATTATTTTTCATGATTTGTGCCATCTCTTGAAATGAATAAGCCTTTTCTGTAGCAACAATATATCTTTGGCCATTAGCAGCTTTATTTTCAAGTGCCAATACATGAATCTTTGCGATGTCCCTAACGTCGGACATATTAATAGCCGCTTGCGGAAGCATTGGCATTTTGCCTGAAATTAAATCTCTATACATCCCCATGGATGCTCCGGTTAAGTCTCCAGAAAGTGTTGGTCCAAAAACAGGCCCAGGGTTCACAACAACCAATTCCAATGGGTTGGATTTATCCTGCTCTTTAATAAATTTCCATGCACTTTGTTCCGCTAGGGTCTTGCTCTTTGCATAGGCAGAAACATTCTTGGCCTCAGTATTGGTCCAGGTCGATTGATTCATCTGAATAGACTGGTTTGCATCACCTAACATTGACACCATCGAAGAAGTTAGAACCATTCTCTTGATGCCTGCTTTTTTTGCAGATTTTAATGCACGTTGCGTTCCTTCAACGGCAGGCCTGATGTAAACATTTTCATCTTTCGGCTCCTTATTTATAAATGGGGAAGCCACATGAAGAACATAATCACAACCCTCCATAGCATCGTCCCACCCATCATCTTTCAATAAATCAAGTTGACAAAATTCAAGGTTTCCCTTTAAATCCAATTCATTACTTAAATCACTGATAATGGAATCTTTTTTTGACAAATTTCTTAGAGACCCCCTAACTGAATAACCATGCTTTAAGAGCTCTAAAGCACAATGTTGCCCTATGTAACCGGAAATACCTGTTAACAATACCTTTTTCATACTCAAAATAGTTTTTACTTTTGTTTTGCAAGTAAAACTACTAATTTAGTTTGAATAAAGACAAATCAATAAGGCAAGATGTTTAAGAAATCTCTATCTTTAGAAGTATGAGTGCCGAGTTTCGATGTAATTGCCCCATAACCTCAGCAATAGATCTGATGGGTGACAAATGGTCTTTGGTGGTGGTAAAAAACATGCTTTTATACAATCAAAAAACCTTTAAAGATTTTTCTGAAGCCAGTGAGAATATTGCTACAAACATTTTGTCCTCGAGACTAAAACGTCTGGAGCAAAACGGTTTTATCACAAAAACAAAACCGCTCAACAACAAAAAAACAAATATTTATCTATTAACAGAAAAAGGGTTAAGCTTAATCCCAATCATAGTTGAATTGGCTATTTGGGGAGATGCCAACATCCATATACCTTCGTCTCAAGAAGCTGAAAATGGGCAAATCGCAGTTATAAATAACGGTAAAGAATCATTCATTAAAAACCTTAAAAAAAGCTACAAAGAAAAAATCGAAGCCATAGATTGAAAAAACACAGTCTGTATTTTAATACATTAAGGCAGTAACAGCCATAATCGCCCATAATGCTTCATCTTTCCTGCATATTTTCCCGCAGACGGGCCAACTCCCGCATATAGGTCCACATGACCTGGTCCTTTGATGGCCCCACCGGTATCGTGAACCATAAGTATTCTAAATTCATGTTTTAGAAGCTTTCCCTCTCCATCTAAAACAGGAATTTCTCCAAGAAGAAGAGCTCCTTTTGGTAAAAAATTAAAATCACAAGCAACAGAAACAAAATCAACCAGTGGAACATTTGCCGCTCCTGATGGTTTTTTGTTTGTCTCATTAAAAAATACATATGATGAATTTTTCATTAAAATGTGAAGACTATCGGGGTTTGCGTTAAACCAATCCCGAATAGACTGCATCGAAATTTCTTGCTTTGAAATATAACCAATAGACGTAAGGTACTTACCTATACTAAAATAGGCTTTGCTGTTATTTCCTCCATATGCACATAATTTCCTTGTTCCGTCTTTGAATTCAACGTAGCCTGATCCCTGTACCTGCATTGAATACACATCCCAGTAATTTTTTGCATACCCTATTTCTAAATTCTTGTTCTTAAGCATTTGCTTTACATCAATTTGATTCCTTGATAGCTTTTGTAAATAACCAGAGCTTGGTTTTTTATAAATCGGGTACTTGTATACGCTGTCTTGGGTTGAACTCACCTCAATAATGGGAATGTAATAGCTTGTAAAGAATACATTCCCTGAAGAGTCTTCCCCCCAGATTTTTTGAAGCTCAAGGTTTGAGAAGTCGACCGGGTCAATGTTTTTTTCCTTCAGAAACTCATTTACTTTTCTTAGACTTTCATAATTATACTTTGGGCGATTTAAAGGAGATGCCGGTGCCGAACCCTTTCGGTTTAAATAATTCATATTAGAAACAAAAGCATTGCTTAACCCTGCTCTATTTGAAATGCACACGATTTTCAATGAAGTGTCTTTTTCAAAGACACTCTTCATTTTTATTTCAGCAGAATCCTTTCCATTATTTTCAAATTCGTAACCTTGACCCAAACCAGAATGATTGGGTGGTTTTCTAGTACCATTATTCTGACTGCAAGCACTCATCGTTATGATCAAGGCATTAATTAGCGTAAATAATTTGATGTTCATTTTTGCTTCTCATTTGAATTATAGAACAATATAGGAAAACACTCTTTATTTTTTGCGAAAGATAAAAAAGAGCAAAACATCATATAATGCTTTTCTAAAAATTCTAAAAAATGTATCTTTCCGGCTTATACAGGTGAAAAAAATGGAAGACGGTAAAACACTCAATTATATTAAGGATACTCTAAAAAACGCGCCAAAGGATTGGATTAACTTGACGACACATCGATTAGATATTTATGACGAATCTCAAGCTAAAAATCAGTTCTTAATCCAGTTTGAAGCTTTATTTCAAAAAGGCTTGCTCGATACCGCTTCATTGGGAGGGCTTCCTACCGCATTTGATTACATCCGTTTGGGGCATCCATTGTCTTGTATACTCGAATGGTATGTTGGACAAAAAATGAATCTGAATTCGAATAATGTCATCTGTTTTTCATCGAAAACAATGCCTCTTTTAGCCGTTCTTAGAAAAAACTCCCTTGAGGGAAAGTCAACACAAATCAACTATTCCGGAAAACTTCCAGACGCATTAGATATTGAGTCACTTAAAACCATTTACGGATATGATTTTGAGTTAAATAAGGTTGCGGCTTCAACTGATGTTTCAAAAAACTTAGACAGCTCTATTTTCATTTCTCAAAATGAGCGGATTCCGTTTACTCAGCTTAATGAAAGCATTGATTTTTTAATTCATGTTGATGAATCTTTAGGAAGTATCATAATGGTTAATAATCATCAAAACGAAGAATATATATCAGAAATACAACACGTTCGAAGAAGAGAAACCATCGCAATGACACCGGCAAATGCACTTATTGCATTACAAAAGGCTTGTGGAGAACATGAGCCGAAAGAAACACCCTCAAAAAAGAAAGAAAACAAAGCATCCGTTTTGAATTCAATTCAAGAGATTACATCAACAACATGTGCCCCCATCGTTGCCTCGAGTGGACTCTCGATGCAATATGCCATATTAATGGGGCTTATTCATGATGCCATTGAAAAACACCCTGGAAAAGCCATTAAAATTATTGTGCCACCAAATTGTTACGGAGGAACTAATGATCAAGCGCGACGAGTGGCAAGTTCGGTTTCGGGTGTTGAAGTGCTTGATTTGCCCGTAGATGATGGGAATGATATGGTACAAAGTGTTGATGCCGTTCTTCAAGATATTGCAGCTCAAGATGCCATTCCATATATTATTGCTGAGATACCTACAAATCCGAGGGTAGAGGTTCCTGATTTGATCATGCTTAAAAAAGCATTGGGTAAAAAAAGGGTAACGAAAAATGGAGACAACGCTATTTCTCCCGTCTTTATTCTAGATCAAACCTTCTGCCCAAACATTAATTTTTTAGGCGTTGGTGCTGTTCTATATGACGTTCTTGCCATTTCATATGCAAGCGGTTCTAAATTTCCAAGTGGTGGCAAGTGTACTGCGGGATACTGTGTTGCAAATGTTAATGCAAGTCCTTTAATGGAAAAAATAGAAAATCACCTTCAAATTTGTGATAATGAAGCAACCGCACTTCAATATGAAATATTGGCTAAACAATTGCCTTCGATGAATCAACGAATTAGCGATGCTTACACCAATACTCGAGAATTTGTCAATTTCATCAAAGAAACCTTGCCCGAGGCTAAAATTAATTTTGTTTCTGAATCATTGGCAGAAGAGGGGTTTACCCCTTCTGTTTTCTCATTAGATCTTCCGACCAAAGGCGATACCGATGATGAACGAGAAACGTACAAACGTACGTTGAATCTAAAGCTCATTGATCTAATGATTAAAAACATCCCCAATGAAAGTAAGTATTGTGTGAGTTATGGTCAACTAAAAGGCTGCTATTGGACCATTCCTGCCACATCGACCCAGGGAACAACCAAAGAGGGAGACAAAGATTATATTGCACGTGTGGCTCTATCGCCCACAATGGATTTGGAATTACATAAAAAGGTGTTTTTTGATTTTGTTGGCACCATTTGATGGTTTACCCAGGCATGCACTCAAGTATAATTGGTATAAATGCAATGACTTAAGGATTTTTCTTAATTACTTTACACAATGAATACTTTCGAAGATTTCAATATCAAAAAGCAATTGCGAAAAGCGATTGACGAATTAGGGTTTGAAAAACCTACTCCCATTCAGCAAGCATCTTATTCACCGATTCTTGGAGGTTTCGATTTTGTCGGTATTGCACAGACCGGTACGGGGAAAACAATCGCGTACCTGCTTCCTATATTACAGGACTTGAAATTTTCAGACCAGCTGCAGCCCAGAGTCTTGATCCTTGCTCCTACCAGAGAGCTCGTCATTCAAATAGTAGAACAAGTTGAAATATTAACGCCTTATCTCAGCGTAAGAGTGCTGGGTGTTTATGGGGGAAGTAATAACATCATCGGGCAGAAGCAAGCCCTTACTCAAGGAGTTGATGTCATCGTGGGTACACCAAGGCGATTATATGATCTAGCGCTTAGCAATCTATTGCGACTTAAGTCTATCAAAAAACTGGTGATCGACGAAGTAGATATTATGCTGGATTTTGGCTACAAAACACAATTGAAAAACATTTTTGAGCACCTCCCTGCAAAACGGCAAAATATTCTCTTCTCGGCTACAATGACAAGTTATGTCGATGAATTAACAGATGGCTTTTTAATTAACCCCGTTAAGAAAACGATTTCCATTAGCGGTACACCTCTAGATAATATTAGTCAGGAGTGTTATGCCGTCCCTAATTTTTATACAAAGGCAAACTTGCTAAAACATTTATTAGAAGACAAAATAGAATTTAGCAAGGTCTTGATTTTTGTTGGCACGAAAGTACATGCTGACAGCTTGTTTGAGATCTTAAATTCCGAATCTGAAATTTCTGTTATTCACTCCAGCAAAGAGCAAAATCACCGAACAAAATCAATAGATAAGTTCGTAGATGGCACAAGCAGAATTCTGATTGCAACTGATGTTATTGCCCGAGGAATTGATATTGAAAAAATCACTGCCGTAATTAGTTTTAATACGCCATTGTACCCAGAGAATTATATTCACCGAATTGGACGAAGCGGGCGCGCCAAACAGCAAGGAAGGTCCATTCTTTTCTATACCGAAAAGGAAATGGTTTTAAAAGAAGCCATAGAGGGCTTAATGAATTATACGATTCCAATAAGTAACATCCCTGAAGAAGTAGAGATAAGCCATCAGCTCATTGATGATGAAAAGGACAAGCCAATAGACGAAATCAATATCTCTGACAAAAACTCGATGACGGAATCTGGCGCTTCGTTTCATAAGAAATCAGCTAAGAACAGCAAGGCAAAAACCGAAAAGAAGAGCTACAATAAAACCTTAAAAGAGAAGTTTAAAAAACCCATTAGGCGCGGTGATAAAATTCAAAACATGAAAAAGAAGAAGAAGAAATAACCTTTGTTTATCCAAGCCTATATAAATTATCCGTGGTTCAACATTGGATTATCACTTTAAAACCAGAAAAGTGGCGCTAAATCATCTATGTCTTGAGCTGCTTTATTCCCACGTAATGTTTCTAATTCTGCGAGTAGTTCTCTTTCGGAACTAATAATATCAGATTTCTCATTTGCAAGGTTTTTAAACTCTAAAGCCTATTTATCAGATATTCCTTTGGTCTAATCCAACTTACTATTCCTTTTAATTTAAGCGCAAAAAAAAAGGGCGCCGAAGCGCCCTTTAATATTAAAAATGTTTGTGATTATTTAATCACAACATTTGAATTTGAAGTTAAACCATTTGCTTTAACAGAAACAACATAAGTTCCTTTTGCAAAACCTTCTGTTGAGAAAGAGATAACTTGAGTTCCGTTTGCTCCTGAAGCAACTTGAGTTCCCAAAACTCTTCCTTGAAGATCCATAATTGAAACGTATGTGTCATTTGTATTCTCGAAAGAAATATTTACAACATCAGTTGCTGGATTAGGATAAACCTGAACATTTTGAGCAGTCATTTCATCAAGAGATGCTACTGTGTTTTTAACCAATCCTGCATCCATAGCGCCATAGTTTACAGCTGATTCTGAAAGAATAACGTTTCCATTATTGTCCTTAACAGACCAACTTCCACCACCACCTTCTTGAAGACCGTCTCCGTAGTAGTCATAAATTGTAAATGTATAACAATCAACCGCAGGCAATGCAACTGGCCAACTATAAGCCGTAGAGTTAGCTAAAGGGTTTGATGGATCTGCAGGAGGAGGGAATTGACCCGTTCCATAGTTTCCTTGTACGTTTTCATTTCCTTCTGACCATACAACCGCACCGCTTGCATTGGTTAATTCCATCCAAATTTCATCAGCATATGTATCTGTCAATACTTCAATAGTAATTGTTGCTGCTGTCTCTTGAGCCGTATTAATTGTTGCTGATACGGTATTATCTGAAGCATTATCATCAGCAGATAGTTCTATTGAATATGTAGTAGTTGATGTTGGAGACACTGTTCCTAGGTTAACACTTTCCATTTCATACGTTGCAAGGTTACCAGACCAGTTGTAAGATAAAACTGATGTTCCACCATCCATAACTTCAATTGTTGCAGAAGTTAATGCTTCAGTCCCCATGTTTTGAAGATCTACACTCATTGCTACAGGTTCTCCACATGTAATGGTTTCACCAGTGTAACCCAATAAAGATCCGTTATTCGCACCACTTGCTGATTCGCAATTTGCTGTTCCAGAATAATGAGCGTTTGCAGACAACTGACCAGACTCTTTTAAGATTCTGTTAGGACATATTGTATAAATTATTGGCCAATAAGGCAATTGATACAACTGGGCTATATTGTCGTCGTTACACATTGGAAAGTCAACTGTTTGACCATTTGGCTCTAACCAGTTTCCTAAGCTACTGTTGGTAAGTTCGCTTAATGCAGTACCCGCATCTCCTTCAAACCATAAAACAACAACATCATCAGTGGTACTTGCTAAAACCCCAGGTTCACCTGCAGGACCATGATTTGCCCAAAGCTCTTCAAGAGCGCCTCCAGTATGGTAGTTCCAACATGGACCACACCAAGTAGCACTAATATCCATAACCACAGAGTACCCCTGGTCTAGATAATCATATAAATTGTGAGTATTCCCGTTGACGTCAGTCGTTGTAAAATCCGGGGCGATACTTCCGTCTGGAAGCTGTGCAATGGATTTGCTCGCAAATAAAGTCGAACAAAGAATTGCAGAAAGTAGAATTTTTTTCATTATTTGTTTTTTTTTTAGTCTTGTAAATTTATAACATAAATCTGAATTTACGAAATGATTAAATAAATTATTATATGTCCAATAAAATTGTTGTTTTTTCAGGAGCAGGTATGAGCGCGGAAAGTGGAATACAAACATTCCGAGATTCAAATGGTTTATGGGAAGATTACAACATCCATGATGTTGCTACACCAGAAGCTTGGAGTAAAAACTCAGATTTGGTTAATGAATTCTATAATCAACGTCGAAAACAAATAATTCAATCTCAGCCCAATTCCGCACATTATGCAATCGTGGAATTAGAAAAATATGCTGATGTTCAGATTATAACTCAAAACATTGACGATCTTCACGAGAGAGCTGGGTCGAGCAACGTTTTACATCTTCATGGCAATATTCGATACGCAAAGTCTTCAGGGCCAAATCAAGAAAAGAATTATTATCGCATTAATGGGGATGAGCTTACTATAAAAGATTTGTGTCCAGAGGGGTTCCGGTTAAGACCACATGTGGTATGGTTTGGTGAGGATGTCCCTATGATGGAAAAAGCAGCATGCTATGCTAATGAGTCCACTCATTTTATCGTAATTGGCTCTTCCTTGCAAGTTTATCCTGCAGCGAACCTCGTATTGTGTTGTTCTGAAAAAGCTAAAAAATGGATTATCGATCCAAAAGCAGAAGAAATTAGTAATCCGTCTGGATTTACACGGATAAGCGAAAAAGCTGGAGATGGAGTAAGTGCAGTAATTAAGGAAATTATTACTTCGTTTTCTTGAGGTTATCCTTAATGAAAAACTCTATTGCACCTACCATCGAAGGGGCTTTTGGATGCGGGGCCCTAATATTCGGTTTCAAACCATTTTTGGTAGCTGCGGTTGCGGTTGTTGCACCAAAAGTAGCGATCAAAGTGTTATTTTGCTTAAAATCAGGGAAGTTTTTAATGAGTGATTCAATGCCTCCTGGGCTGAAAAACACCAAAACATCATAAAACACATTTTCCAATTCAGATAAATCAGCAGCAACTGTGCGATACAATACAGATTTCGTAAAACGAATATTATTCTCCTCTAGTGTATTTGGAATCACGTCCCTCAAAATATCCGTACAAGGCAGTAAAATGTTTTCGGACTTGTGTTTTTTAAGGATATCGACCAAATCATGAATGTTTTGATTACCAAAAAATATTTTTCTTTTTCTATATGCCACATATTTCTGCAAATAGAGTGCGACGGCTTCAGATATACAAAAATACTTCATAGAATCTGGCACTTCAAATCGTGTTGCTTCGGCCATTCTAAAAAAATGATCTGCTGCTATTTTTGAAGTAAGTAGAACACCTGTAA
>ERZ887849.2575-NODE-2575-length-14760-cov-14.955253_pt1 | contig 14760 bp, 12 predicted proteins | sample MGYA00521267_ERZ887849 | MGnify/ENA primary metagenome ERZ887849 (study PRJEB32303, sample SAMEA104408601) | aquatic metagenome | biome: Brackish water; feature: Pelagic; material: water | place: Baltic Sea | collected 2014-06-06T16:11:00 | depth 2,863 m ... | reverse complement strand
TTAATAAAATAAATACTAATTTTAAAAAAAGAAATTTAGATATTATATATTTGGATTATTTTTTAAATATTGGAGGCAAAACACCCTTAGGAATTGGACAAATATACGGATTGATAGAAACTTGTAAATTAAAAGCCTCTTTAGCTTCTATTAATTTATTTGGGTCCTTAATCAAAGCACTAGCAGTTGAAGCCATAACCTTTGCTGCATGTATCATTCCCTTATGTGCTGCAGAAGATTTTCCTTGAGCTACCGTTTGCCATGTGTGGAATGGAGTTCCAACCGCACAAGTTGCAACTCTTGCCTGAACTGTTGGCACAACCCAACTTACGTCACCAACGTCAGTTGAACCTATTCCTCCATTTCCAACAGTTTCCAGAGGTGCAACAAAGTTACACAAAGGCATATCTAATGGTGTTTTTAACCCTATACGTTGAAAGCTGTCCAAAATATCAGCTTGAGTTAAAGTTGAACGAATTTTATTTGCAAAAACTCTATCGTTAGCATCAAATAGAACAGGTCCTAATTTATCAAATTCATTTTGCATAATCTCTTCTAATGGCTTGTTACCTAACAAGTTAGAAACTCCACTATAAACGTTTTTCTCTACGACAGTCTCAGTCATTAATGCCGCACCATCGGCAATTTTATAAACTCTGTCAACTAAGCTCCTGAGCTGAACTAAGTCTGAAGCTCGGATTAAATGTCTTATGGTTGCTTTAGCTTGAACAACATTAGGCGCGTTGCCTCCCACGTCTAGATAAGCATAATGAACTCTAGCTGAATCTGGCATATGCTCTCTCATATAATTTACACCTACGTTCATTAACTCTATTGCGTCTAAAGCACTTCTACCAAGATGAGGTGCGGTTGCTGCATGAGCAGCTTTCCCATGAAAAGTAAAATCAACTCTAGTGTTAGCTAAGGACATTGGTTTGTTTACGGAATTAAAGGTAGCTGGATGCCAGCAAATAGCAGTATCAACATCATTAAATAAACCATCACGGGCCATATAAGTTTTAGCTGCTCCACCTTCTTCAGCTGGACATCCATAATAACGAACTCTAGCATTTATATTGTTTTTTATTATCCAATCCTTTACTGCTGTAGCAGCTAATAAAGAAGCAGCCCCAAGTAAATTATGACCACACCCATGACCATTTTCTTCATTTAAAATAGGTTTGTATTCTGCAATCCCTGCTACTTGACTAAGTCCTGGCAACGCGTCAAATTCTCCAATAATTGCTATTACTGGACCTTTGTCACCATATTCCCCTAAAACTGCCGTTGGCATATTACATATACCTTCTGTAACTTTAAAGCCTTCTTTTTTTAAAACTTTTGTATGTTCAGAAACAGATTTAAATTCTTTATATAAAGTTTCAGGCATATCAAACACAAGATCAGAGAATTTAATATAATCATTTTTTTTTAATTCTACCAGGTTCCATATATCTTCTTCATTATTCATTAACTTAAACCTTTCTAAAAAATATAAGAAAAAATATCATCTTAATTACGTGAAGTAAATGCTAAAAAATCCTTTTAAACTGATATCAAATGATAATTAAATAAAAAATATAAACTTTAAATATGTGGTGAAGAGCCAATTTATTAATCAAAAAGTAATATAAAATTGTTCAACTTAAAAAAGCATTCATTATTTATAAAAACTTCTCTAATGTATTATTAAATGCAAATATATCTTCGCAATATGGAGCATGTCCAACATTTGATAATTCTTTAATTTCAGCATGAGGGATTTTTTTTTCTAAAGACAAAGAAAGTTCTTTAGATACAACCTTATCGTCAGACGCTTTTATTATTAAACATTGTTGTTTAAGATTTGATAGATATTTAGTTGTATCTAAAAGTTGCATTGCCATACCTCCAGATTTAATTGATCCTTCTGATATTTCTCCACTAATGCTAGCTAAAAAAAGAAATATCTCTTCTTCTTTTAAACTAGGTAACATCTCTCTAACACGAAGTTTTCCATACTCCAAATCTGATAGCTTTTTTCTTTCTTCAAGTCTTCTAGTGTAAACTTCTCTTAAAGAGGTTCCTTTAGGAAAAGCATAACCTGTATGAGTGCATGAAAGAATTATTTTTTTAACCAATTCAGTATGATTACAAGCGATCACTTGTGCCAGCATTCCTCCCATTGAATGACCTACAACATGACATTCAGATATGTTAATACTTTTCAACAATCTTTTCACTAAATCTGCAATAATTTTCATATCTAAATCTGCTGGATCTGACTTTCCAAATCCAGGAGCGTCAACAGCTATTACAGATTTCTTGTTTTTAAAAAAGTTAAATTGATATCCCCAACTTTTACTATTTCCATTAAAGCCATGTAAAAATAAAATTGGTATATTATTGTCTTCTTTTCTATATCTATAGGACATAGTTAAATTAAGCTCTGTATCTTGAAAGAGTTCTAATTCAGGTAATTGTTCTAAAACTTTTGTATAATGCATATTAAGCTCCTTTTAGAATAATTAACATATTAAATATTTTTAAAAAATTCAAATTAAATATCCAATTAATGTCAAGCTCATTCTAAAAATAATTTTTAAAATATTAAACTAGACTTTTATTTAAATTGATAAATAATATTGATTGTAATTACTCAGGGAGGATATAATGAATATTTTAAATAGAATTTTAATAATAATGATTGGATGTCTTTTGTCTAATATGGCTTTAGCAAAAGATCTAACTGTTGGACTAAAATCAGAGCCTAGCTCAATAGACCCTCATTATCATAATCTTGGGCCTAATAATAGTTTATCAGCTCATATATTTGATACTTTAGTAGGATCAAATGAAAATCAACAACACTACCCAAATCTTGCAGTTACTTGGAAACCAATTAATGATACTACTTGGGAATTTAAACTTCGTAAAGGTGTTAAATGGCATGATGGAAGTGATTTCACTGCAGACGATGTAGTATTTACATCGAAACGCGCAGCAAATGTGCCTAAGTCACCTTCAGGATTTGGAACATATCTTAAAGGCAAAACTTTTGTAAAAATTGATAGTCATACTATTCATATAAAAACTGAAAAACCCTACCCATTAATGCCAAATGATTTATCTACTGTTAAAATAATCTCAAAAAAATACGGTGAAGGTGCATCAACTTCTGATTATAATAGTGGTAAGGCGGCAATAGGAACTGGTCCTTACAAGTTTGTTGAATGGGTTCCAGGAGATAAAATTGTCCTTAAAGCAAATCCAAATTATCATGGCGCACTAAAAGGAAAACCAGCATTTAATAAAGTGTTATTTAAGCCTATTAAAACTGGCCCAGCAAGAATTGCAGCGTTATTAGCAGGAGACGTTGACCTTATTGACAGTGTTCCACCGTTAGATGTAGCAAGATTAAAAAAGAACGCTTCTTTAACACTTACAAGCGGCCCTTCTAACAGAGTGATATATATACATCTAGATCAATTTAGAGAAAATTCTCCTTATATCAAAGCTATTGGTGGCGGCGAAATAAAAAATCCTTTGATGGATGTAAGGATAAGAAAAGCTATTTCACTTGCCATAAATCGTGATGCTATGGTAGCAAAAGTAATGGAAGGAATAGCTTTAAAAGCTGGACAGTTATTACCAGCAGGTTTCCATGGTGTTTCTCCAAATATGAAACCTGATCCATATGATACTAAAGCAGCAAAAAAACTTATGGCTGATGCAGGTTATGGAAATGGATTTGAAATGACAATCCATGGACCTAATGATAGATATATTAATGATGCAAAAATTGTTGAAGCTTTAGCTCAAATGCTTTCAAGAATTGGCATTAAAACAAAAGTAGAGACAATGCCTAAATCTGTTTATTTTAAAAGAGCCTCTGCTGGTGGTCCAAATAAGAGTCCTGAATTTAGCTTTATGCTTTTAGGATGGGGTGCTGGTTCAGGTGAAGCATCATCACCTTTAAGAGCTTTGTTGCATACCTATGACAAATCTATTGGTATGGGAAGAGCAAATAGAGGAAGACATTCTGACCCTGCTGTTGATAAAATAATACAACAAGCATTATCAACAGTAAATGCAGATGCAAGAGGAAAATTACTTGCCGAAGCTACAGAAATAGCTGTTGGCAAGAACTATGGCGTTATCCCAATTCATTATCAAATGAATACTTGGGCAGCAAAATCAAGCCTTAGTTACCAACCTAGAACTGATGAATACACCCTAGTCATGGGGATAAGTAATAACTAAAATTTTAAATAAGTAATAAAACCCAGAGCTTAAGTGTTCTGGGTTTTTAAAACCTAAATATAGTTTAAAGTTCATCATATGACAGCATTTATATTAAGAAGATCTACACAAAGTATTATAGTTTTATTTATAATGTCTCTATTAGTTTTTAGTGGGGTAAACCTTGTGGGTGACCCTGTAGAAATGTTAATAAACCCCGAAGCTGATCAAGCAGAAGTTGAAAGAGTAATAAAAGAATTAGGTCTTGATAAACCAATTACTGAACAATATTGGTACTTTTTAATGAATGCATTTAAAGGTGATTTAGGCACATCTTTTATTTTTGGAGAACCTGCTCTTAAATTAATTGTTCAGCGGATGCCCGCAACAATAGAATTAGCATTGTTTTCTTTATTTATATCACTAATATTTGCTATTCCACTTGGAATTTATGCTGGGCTAAAACCAGAGAGTAAAATAAGTAAAACAATAATGGCTGGTTCGATTTTAGGTTTTTCTATGCCAACTTTCTGGGTAGGAATACTTTTTATTATGTTTTTTGCTGTTTATTTAGGATGGCTTCCATCAACTGGTAGAGGTGAAATAGGTTCATTTTTAGGTGTTAAAAGTTCTTTATTCACTTTAGATGGTTTGTCTCATATTTTTTTACCAGCCCTAAACCTTGCATTATTTAAGCTTTCTTCAGTAATTCGACTAACTAGAGCTGGAACTAGAGAAATTATTCATCAAGATTATATTAAATTTGCGAGAGCTAAAGGAGTTGCTGAAAGTAGAGTAATCAATGTACATCTTTTAAAAAATATTTTAATCCCAATTGTTACAATCATTGGACTTGAATTTGGATCATTAATAGCATTTTCAACTGTTACAGAAACTGTTTTTGCTTGGCCAGGAATGGGGAAATTAATAATTGATTCTATTTATAATTTAGATAGGCCTGTAATAGTTGCTTACTTAATGATAATTGTTATTTTCTTTGTCTTTCTTAATCTTCTAGTAGATATACTTTATACTCTTCTGGACCCTCGAGTTAGAATTCAAGGATCAAATTAAATGTTAAATACAGACAGTAATTCAAAAAATATAAATGTATTTATGTATAAATTTTGGTCTGATTTTTCAGAAAGTAAAGTTGCTGTAATTTCTTTATTAATTTTAATTGCTATTGTTCTTATAGCAATTTTTGCCCCATTAATATCACCGTCTGATCCTTATGACTTATCTAAAGTAAGTATAATGGATAGTAGATTGCCACCCATGGCTAAAAATTTTGCAGGAGATATTTTTATTCTTGGAACAGATGGTGCAGGAAGAGATATGCTATCTGCCATTTTTTACGGTCTAAGAGTAAGCCTTGGTGTTGGAGTCATGTCAGCTATATTTGCTCTCATTATTGGAACAATTTTTGGAATTTCTGCAGCATTTTTTGGAGGGAAGTATGAAACTTTTATAATGAGAATTGTTGATATTCAACTAAGCTTTCCATCTATATTAATGGCATTAATTATTCTAGCTGCATTTGGCAAAGGTATTGAAAAGACTATTATCGCTCTTGTTCTTGTCCAATGGGCGTATTATGCTAGAACAGCTAGAGCAGCTGCATTAGTTGAAAGAAGTAAAGAATACGTTGAAGCAGCTCAGTGCTTAGCGTTAGGCAATAAAAAAATCATGTTTAATCATATTTTACCAAACTGTATGCCGTCCTTAATTGTTGTAGGAACTTTACAGACAGCTCACGCGATTTCACTTGAAGCAACTCTAAGTTTTCTTGGCCTCGGGCTTCCTATCACTGAACCTTCTCTAGGTTTATTAATAGGAAATGGATTTCAATACATGCATACAGGTGATTTTTGGATAAGTATTTTTCCTGGTGTTGCTCTTTTGATTACAATTGTTTCCATTAATTTAGTTGGCGATCAATTAAGAGATATGTATAACCCTCGTCTTAAAAAGTAAAACCATGGAAACAATTCTTGAAATTAAAAATCTAAAAACTCATTTTTTTACTAAGGCAGGACTTATAAAAGCTGTAGATGATATTAGTTTTAAAATTAAAAAAGGAGAAATTGTAGGTTTAGTTGGAGAATCTGGTTCTGGAAAATCTATAACTGGTTTTTCTATTATAGGTTTAATTGATGCTCCAGGTAGAATAGTTTCAGGAAGTATTAACTTTAAAAATGAACCTCTATTAAATGCTTCTTCAAATCGAATGCAAAGCTTAAGAGGAAATAGGTTAGCTATGATCTTTCAAGATCCAATGATGACATTAAATCCTGTTTTAAGAATTGATACACAAATGATAGAAACCATTAAAGCACATGATAAAAACATATCAAACCAGGAAGCTTTTAGAAGATGTAGAGATACTCTCGGATTAGTTGGCATTTCGTCTCCTGAAGAAAGAATGAAAGCTTATCCCCATCAATTCTCAGGAGGAATGCGACAAAGAGTTTGTATTGCTATAGCTATGCTTAATAAGCCAGATTTGATTATTGCGGACGAACCAACTACTGCCCTAGACGTTACAATACAAGGACAAGTTATATATGAAATGCAAGAACTTTGTAAAAAAACAGGGACGGCTCTACTTTGGATTACCCACGATCTTGCTGTGGTTGCAGGAATAGCTTCTAAAATATGTGTGATGTATGCAGGTAGAATCGTAGAACAAGGATCAGTTGATGATATTATTAATAAACCAATGCATCCATATACTATTGGTTTGATAAAAAGTGTCCCAAGTCAAAATAAAAGAGGGGAACCTCTGCATCAAATTGAAGGAATGGTTCCTTCAATGTTAGAACTTCCAATTGGCTGTGCTTTTCATGACAGATGTACTGAAACTATTGAAAAATGTAAAATTGAAAAACCTATTGAGACAAATCAATCAGATTCTAGAGTGATTAGATGCTTTAACTTTAAGGATATTAGAAAATGACTGATATATTAAAAGTTCTTCAAGTTTCAAAAAATTTTGTTAAACCTATAGACATAGCTTCTAAAGTAGTAAATATGTTTGGAAATTTTTATAATCAAGAAGTTGTTCATGCCGTTGACAATGTCTCATTTAATGTCACCTCTGGAGAGGTGGTTGGTGTTGTAGGGGAATCTGGATGTGGAAAATCTACTTTGGGCAGAATGATAGCTGGAATTTTACCTCTTACTTCTGGAAAATTAGATTTTCATGACCAACATTATTCTGGTTTTGATGAAGGAAATTATAAACACAACAGTCATATTGACTTAAAAATACAAATGATTTTTCAAGATCCTTTTTCTTCATTAAATCCAAGACAGAAAATTATTGATATAATTTCTGAAGCTCCAATTCACCACAAACTTATATCTAAAAAAGATAAAAAATACTTTGTTAAAGATATTCTTAATAAAGTTGGACTTGGCACTGATGCTATGGATAGATTTCCTCATCAATTCTCAGGTGGTCAAAGACAAAGAATTGGAATAGCTAGAGCTCTAGCTGTTTCTCCTGAATTTATTGTTTGTGATGAATCAATAGCTGCTTTAGACGTCTCTATTCAAGCTCAAGTTATAAATTTATTTTTAAAATTAAGACAAGATTTAAACTTAACTTATTTGTTTATTAGCCATGACATTGGAGTAATTCAACATATTGCAGATAGAGTTGTAGTAATGTATTTAGGACAAATAGTTGAAACAGCATCATCTGATGAAATTTTTAGCCATCCTAATCACCCATATACTAAAGCTCTACTTCAAGGCGTTCCAACTTTAGATACAAAGAAAAAAATTTATACTCCTATAAAAGGTGAAATACCATCCCCAATAAATCCTCCAAGTGGCTGTTATTTTCATCCTCGTTGTAAATTTTCTACTAATAAATGCATTACAGATAAACCGAGTTATAAAGAAGTGTCTCCAAACCATTTTTCTGCATGTCATCTTAATAGTTAAAAAATTAGTAATAAATTTAATTTATCTTTGCTAAGCCTAAAACTAACTTAGTTATAACTGCTGTTCCTTTTGCAATATCATCAAGCTTTGCTAACTCTTCAGGACAATGACTTAAACCGCCTTTGCAGGGTATAAAGATCATTGAAGCAGGTGCAACACGAGCCAGATGTGCAGTATCATGTCCTGCTCCGCTATCAATTAATTTACTTGATAAATTAAAATAATCGCATGATTTTTTAAATAGTAAATTTATCTTTTTATCCATTTCAACGTATGGTGCAAAAGCTAAATCATTAATATGAAGTTCACATTCATATTTCTTTTCTAAAAATATTAATTTATTTTTTATACCATCTAAAAATTTTTCTCTGGCAATATCACTAACCGATCTTAAATCAATTGTTAAATCTATAGCACCAGGAATAATTGTAGCTGAATTTGGATATACATTAATCTTGCCAACTGTGGCTACAAAATGGGAATTACTTTCCATAGATATTTCTAATGCTATTGAGTTCACATAAATAATCAATTCAGATGCGACAACTAATGCATCTACCCTTTCATTCATAAGAACAGTTCCACTATGCCCAGCCTGACCTTTAATAATTACATGATGTCGAGATATATTTGGAATTGATCTAACGATTCCAATTTCTAAATGATTTTTCTCTAAGACTTTACCTTGTTCTATGTGTAATTCTAAACAGGCAACTATATTTTTTATTTTTGGAAGTGGACCGCTCAATAAATTTGAATTGCCTCCTATTTTATCAATTTCTTGACATAAAACTCTTCCATATGAATCTACTCTATTCAAAATATCTTTATTTAAAAAACCTCCAATTCCTCTCGTTCCTATACAAGAAACACCCCAACTATTCAGTTCTTCACCTAAATAATCGTAAACAGCCAAATTGAATGGTAATTCAATGTTTTTTTCTATTATATATTTAATTACATTTAGCCCTGAAACAACGCCTACAATTCCATCATACCGACCTCCTGCCGGAACAGTATCTAAATGAGAACCAATTATTACAACATTATCTGTATTTAACTTTGATTCTAAAAGACCTATTAAATTGCCAGCTTCATCAGTTGATATTGATAAACCTAAAGATAGATATTCTTTATGTAACCATTCTCTGGCTTGGTAAAATTCATTACTAAAAACTAACCTAGTGTATGGTCTATTTGGTTCTGTTAATTTTGCTAGTTCATTTATACCTTTTTCAATAAATGAAATATCTGAATAATTTTTATAATCCATTTTGTTTTATTTGATAAGCAAGTCTGACTGCTGTTTTTCCAACTAATAATCTCTTTGTTGGCATTATGAGAATTGTTTTTTCAAAAGGGGCATATATAGGTTCTTCATCATCATAGGCAATAATTGTTCCTTTATCTAAATTATCAAACCCTTGCCAATCTTTACTAAATTTAAATTTTTCAGTTTTAATTGTTATTATTTCTCCAACTTTGTAAAAACTTATTTGATCGTCATTTTTTGAATTAGACAAATACTCCATTCCAAACTCATCATTCATAATACCAGCACTTTTTATAAACCTAATAGCCGTCTCAATTGCTATTGTTTCAGATGATTTTTCCCAATGCTGTCCACATTCTACTAATAAAGCGTTTTTTTTACTATTAGGATCGGAAAAGTCGCTAAAGTCCCTCATTCTCATGCCCTCTTTATGACCACTATCTGAAATAGTAGCTATATTCATTCCAACTAATTTAGCAAAGGTCAATCCTTTAGCTTTCATTCCAGCCATCATTAAAGGAACACAAGGTTTTTGCATTGAATGAATGTCTAATAAAAAATCTGCATCATTTATTATTGGTCTTACAATTCTAGCTCTTTCAAACTCACTTGTTTTTAATCTAGAAAAATCATCCAGAATACCTGGCCCCCATAGTCTATTAAAATCTTCGTCAATCCATCTAGTTCTATTGGGATTATTAGGATCATATGCTAAATAAGCTTCAACATTCATAAAACCTAAAGATAATTTTCCTTTAACTGGTCTTACATCTTTTTTAAACAACCAATCTAAAGCTATTGCTCCACAAGGTTCATTTCCATGAACTACTGCGGAAATAAATATATGTGGGCCTTCTTTACCAGAATCAAAAGTGTGAATATAATCAACTCCAATATTGCCTGACTTGTATGCACTTATGTCAGGTGCTTCAATTTGTATTGGAAATTCATTTTCATAGTCTAATCTAATATCAGCCATTTATTAACCTTATTTTGTTCTACTAAAGTTTTCAAAGTCTAAAATATCAATTGTTAATTATTTTTAAAATCTTTTGATTTAAATTAAACCTTGATGATTTAAATCATTTAGATAAAATTTATTACAGTCAAGTTAATACAAATTTTAATTAAATAAATTGACTTGCTTAACTATAGATAATTAAGGACGCATTAAGAATTTAAAACCAAAATAATTATTGTATGGAATAAAAATGAATATCAACAAAACAATTAATAATTTGTTACCCCAGATGAAGAAATGGAGACATCATATTCATCAAAACCCAGAAATAGCTTATGAAGAAAAAGGTACTTCTGATTTTATTGCTAGTAAACTTAATGAATTTGGCATTGAGGTACATCGAGGATTTGGCGGAACCGGGTTAATAGGAGTTATTTATGGAAAGGATAATGGCACAAGCAATAAATCTATTGGAATTAGAGCAGATATGGATGCTCTTCCAATGACGGAAAAAACTAACCTGGCTTATTCATCTAAAAATGAAGGAAGAATGCATGCTTGTGGCCATGATGGGCATACAACAATGTTAATGGGTGCAGCTAAATATTTATCAGAAACAAAGAATTTTTATGGAAAAGTTTATTGTATTTTTCAACCAGCTGAAGAAGGAGGTAACGCAGGTGCAAAATCTATGATCAATGATGGTTTATTCAATAAATTTAAAATTGATAGCGTCTGGGGAATACATAATTGGCCTGGTGTTCCTTTAGGGGAAGCTGTTGTTCATAAAGGGTTTGCAATGGCAGGTGGAGATATTTTAGTTATAACAATTGAGGGTAAAGGAGGACATGCAGCTCAACCTCAATTTTCTAATGATCCAATTGTTTCAGCTGGGCTCACTATAATAGGCCTTCAAACTTTGATTTCAAGGCAGTTAGATCCTTTTGAAAAAGCAGTTCTTTCGCTAACTAAAATTGAAGGTGGCTCTGCTTTTAATGTTATTCCAGATACTGTTCAAATTGGGGGTACGTTAAGATCTACAAATAATTTTACAAGAGAAATAATGTTAAGTAAAATTAAGAATGTTGTGACTAACGCTTGCGCTATTAACAACTGTAAAGTTAATGTTGAAATAAGACCTGGATATCCTCCTACTATTAACGACATAAAAAGCGCCCAACTTGCAGCTAAAGTTTTTCAGAATACTTTTGGAAAAAATTCAATTAATACAGAAGAAACACCTACTATGGGATCTGAAGACTTTTCATATATGCTTCAAGAAAAACCAGGTGCATATATTTGGTTAGGTGCGGGTATAAATTCTGAAAAACTGCACAGTGCACATTATGATTTTAATGATGAATTACTTCCTATTGGCGCACAATATTGGTCAAATTTAGCTGAGACAATTCTAGCACAATAGGTACAGAAGCATTTTTTAGTTTATGTCATTAGATGATCAATATGATTTCAATGATTTATTCCCTATAGCTTTAATTACATATTGAATATTTCTATTGGCAGTTCTTATGAAGGTTTTGTCCTTACCAAGACCTTTCAGTTTTAGGTATAACTCTAATGCATCAGAAATCTTTGGAGTATCATCATTAATTACATTATCTAATTTAACCTTATCTACTGCAGGTACATTCATATTCTTCAGACGAATACCAAACCAATAATCATCTAACCTTTGAGTAATTGATTTAGAATATCTAATTGCAGTTGAATCTGAATTAGTCTTCAAACTAAAACATAATCTTTGAATGGAATAATGTTGGGTTAAATCGCATGGGATATGACGAACATAATAATATTTATTATCACGTTTCATCACATGATTTGTTACACATTTATTTCTCATAATCTTTCACACCAGTTGGCTGTTACATATAATATGCTTACAGTTCAATTGGTTAGCGGTGGTGTATGGTGCGCTCTGAGGGACTTGAACCCCCAACCTTTTGATTCGAAGTCAAATGCTCTATCCAGTTGAGCTAAGAGCGCATTAAATCAATATTCTTATACTTCATTATAAAATTAATACCAATTTTAAAAAAATAACCATCTTTAACTATAATGTTAATGACCATGAATAGAAATTTAAAAAACCGTCTATGGTCATATCAAATGATAAATAAACTAGAAATATAAGTCCTATATATGAAATCCATTTATACTTTATTAGTAATTTAATTATAGCCGTTGCAAAAACAGCCATAATCAAAATAGATAAGACTAAACCAAATATTAATAATGCAGTATTGTCTCTAGCTATAGCAGTAATCGCCACAATATTATCTAAAGACATAGATAAATCAGCAATAGCAATAGTTATGAGTGCTTTTTTAAAATTTTTTTTATCTGATTTAATATTGTTTAATTCATTATTTGAAATATCTTCTTCGGTAAAATTTTTAATATCTTTATAAAAAGTCCAAGAGACCCAAAAAAGCAGAAAACCTCCTAGAATAAGAATTCCAGGAATAGATATTAAATATGAAGCAATTGAAGCTAATGAAATTCTTAAAATGGCAGCTATTAATAAACCATAAAATATAATTTTCTTTCTTAATTTAATTTCAAATTGAGATGCCGCCATCCCTATTACTAAAGCATTATCACCTGAGAGAATTACGTCAGCTAATATGATTTGTGAAATATCTAAAATAAAATCAATCAATGTAAAGTCATCTATTAATCAACTTAAAAACTGATGGACTGGCTTTCAATAAATCTTGGGTATAAGAATGATTGGGATGATTAAAAATGTCTTCAACAAACCCTTGTTCAACTATTTTTCCTGATTTCATTACAATCACTCTATCAACTAAATCCCTTACAACTGGCAGATCATGAGCTATAAATATATATGACAAAGAAAATTTATCTCTAAGATCAGAAAGTAACTTAATTATTTGAGCCTGAATCGATACATCTAATGCAGATACAGCCTCGTCACATATTATAATTTCTGGATTTAATGCCAAAGCTCTTGCTATTGCAATTCTTTGTCTTTGACCGCCTGAAAATTGATGAGGATATCGACTTGCATCATCTGGATCAAGCCCTACACTAATCAAGAGTTCTGAAACTCTTTTAGCATATAAACTCTTATCAAGAAAGTTTGAATGAATTATCCATGGTTCAGAAATTAGGTTGTAAACATTCATAGTTGGGTTTAAGGATGCAAAAGGATCTTGAAAAACAACCTGCACTCTTCTTCTAAAGGAAAACAACTCTTTTTTATCAAAATCAAAAATATTTTTACCATGATAAAAAACATTCCCACTTGAAGGGTTTATTAACCTTAATATTAAGTTAGAAACAGTAGTTTTTCCTGAACCTGACTCACCAACAACCCCCAATATTTCATTTGCGTAAAGTTTAAAATTAACGTCATCACAGGCAATAGTATCATAATGCTTTGTTAAATTTTTTACTTCTAATATTGGATTTGAATTGTTATTTAATTTATTTTTCTTTGATTTTATTGTTCGTCCTGGAATTGAACTCATTAATTGTTTTGTATAAGGATGTTTAGGAGTTGTAAAAACAGTTTTAAGAGTTCCGCTTTCTACAATTTTTCCATTTTTTAAAACAACTACATTATCTGCTGTTTCTGCAGCAACTCCTAAATCATGAGTTATTAAAATCAAACCCATTTTACGTTCATCACGAAGTTCTGCAAGTAAATCTAAAATTTTTGCCTGAATAGTTACATCTAGCGCTGTAGTAGGCTCATCAGCAATTATTATATCAGGTTCTAATGCTAGAGCCATTGCAATCATAACTCTTTGTCTCTGTCCTCCAGAAAATTGATGTGGAAAATCTTTCGCTCGAGTACGAGCATTAGGAATATTTACTCTCTCTAATAAAGCAATCGCTTTGTTCCAACTTTCTTTTTTATTTAAATTTTTATGAACTTGGAAACATTCAGCTATTTGCGAACCAACGTTAAAAACAGGGTTAAGATGAGCAAGGGTATCTTGAAAAATAATAGCAATTTTATTGCCCATTAATTTTCTTCTTTTTTCAATAGATAATTTTAAAATATCTTGATTGTTTAAAAAAACTTCTCCACTCTTAATTCTTCCTGGAGGGCAACTTAAAATGCCCATAATAACAGAGGCTGTCACGCTTTTTCCAGAACCACTTTCTCCTATTATTGCAAGGGTTTGTCCTTTTTTTAATTCAAAATTAATACCTTGAACAGCATCTATAGGACCATCCACTGTATCAAAGGACACAGCTAAGTTAGAAACTTTTAATAATGTATCCTTTAGTTTATTCATTCTTCTCTCCAATATCCTCAAGACGCCATCTTTGAATTGGATCAAGGACAATCCTA
>ERZ887849.2566-NODE-2566-length-14801-cov-6.924997_pt1 | contig 14801 bp, 14 predicted proteins | sample MGYA00521267_ERZ887849 | MGnify/ENA primary metagenome ERZ887849 (study PRJEB32303, sample SAMEA104408601) | aquatic metagenome | biome: Brackish water; feature: Pelagic; material: water | place: Baltic Sea | collected 2014-06-06T16:11:00 | depth 2,863 m ... | reverse complement strand
ATCAACTCGTTGCCTACGGCCCACGCACGATTGTTTACGTCTCCTGCGATCCTGCTACCCAGATGCGCGATCTCCGGCATTTGCTTGGCACGCGTGAAGAAGATAAGGAAGCCACCGGTTACGAACTTACGGCAGTGCAGCCTTTCGATCTATTCCCGCAAACACGCCATTTGGAGTGTGTTATCACTTTAAATCGAAAATGATCACCGCTTGCTCGTGAGTTGCCTTAGCTGGTAAATCTGCCACTTTCGCTCACAGTCCCCATGTCTTCACCTCACGTTTGGAAATTCTTTCGCACTGGTGGCCTTGATCAAGTGGCTCTGGAAACAGGGGCCGACTTACTTGCGCTTCCTCAGCTCAACCAAAAATTGTGGGTCGCGCTGAGCTGTCCGGTCAAAAGACTAAGTCTCGACGAGAAGACGCTCGCGTTGATCGATGCGGATGGCGACGGACAGATTCGCGCGCCTGAATTGTTAGCCGCAGTGAAGTGGGGCACAGATCGCGTGAAGGATGCCGGAATCTTTTTGCAAGGGAATGACCCGTTGCCGCTCGATGCGATCAACGATGCCACCCCGGAAGGAAAGGTGCTCGTTTCCTCGGCGCGCCAGATCCTCATAAATTTAGGCAAACCCGATGCCACCGCGATCACCGTGGCGGAAGCCGCCGATACCGCCCGTATCTTTTCCGCTGGAGCCTTAAATGGAGATGGAGTGATCCCGCCCGACGCGACCGAGGACGTCGATGCGCAGGCGTTGATCAAAGATATCGTGCAGTGCTTGGGGGGGAGTATCGATCGCACGGGCTCGACCGGTGTCACCGAAGATCAGGTGAACAAGTTTTTCGCGGAACTCACCGCTTATGTGACTTGGGTGGGGCAGAGTGGTTCTAAGGATATCGCGATTCTCGGCGACGCGACTGATGCCGCCTGCAGTGCGATCAAAGCCGTGCGCGGCAAGGTGGAAGATTTCTACGCGCTTTGTCGTTTGGCGGCCTATGATGAGCGCGCGATTGCCGCCCTGAATCAAAGTGAAACTGAATTTTTAGCGTTGGCGGCGAAAGACCTGCGCATCACGGCGGAGGAAGTTGCGGAGTTCCCGTTGGCTCGAATCAATTCACAGCGCACGCTCCCACTTTTGGATGAAGTTAATCCGGCGTGGGTCGCGACTCTGACGGCACTGCATAGTGCGGCGGTCGCCCCAATTTTTGGCGAAGAGAAAACTTCACTCACCTCCAAAGAATGGCGCGAGCTTAACTCCAAGTTTGCGGCTTATGAAACTTGGTTGGGCGGCAAGGCCGGTTCTACGGTGGAGAAGCTTGGACTCGCGCGAGCTAAGGAAATTTTAGCCGGCAAAGGCCGCGATGAACTCACCGCCCTGCTGGCGAAAGACAAAGCCCTCGAGCCTGAGTTTAAGGCGATCTCCGCGGTAGATCGTTTGGTGCGTTATCACCGCGATTTACGTGCGCTGTTACACAATTTTGTGAACTTTGCCGATTTCTATTCGATCCAGACGAAAGCGGTTTTTCAAGCGGGCACCCTTTATCTCGATAGTCGCTCCTGCGATCTGTGCGTGCGGGTAGATAATCCCGCGACTCACGCGACGCTCGCCGCGATGAGTAAGGCCTACATCGCTTACGTGGAATGCACGCGACCCAACGGTGTAAAGATGAATGTCGCCGCGTGTTTCACCCAGGGTGATAGCGATTATATTTTTCTCGGTCGTCATGGTATTTTCTATGACCGCAAAGGAGTCGATTGGGATGCGACGATTATCAAGTTGATCGAGAGCCCGATCAGTATCCGGCAGGCCTTCTGGTCGCCTTACAAAAAGTTTGTTCGCTTCATCGAAGAGCAAGTCGCCAAGCGCGCGGCGGCTGCCGATAGCGCTGCAACCAGCAAGTTGGAAACCGCCGCGGTGGCTACGGTCGACACAGCGGCCACCGGTAAAACTCCCACGGGCAAACCGACCAACAAACCTACTTTTGAAGTCGGCACCGTGGCCGCACTCGGCGTTGGTTTAGGTGCCATTGGCACCTTGATGGGTGGGTTCGTCGCCGGATTTCTTGGCCTCGGTTTGTTTATGCCACTCGGGATCCTCGGAGTGGTTCTCGCCATCTCCGGTCCCTCGATGCTGATCGCTTGGATTAAGCTTCGTCAGCGCAATTTGGGTCCGATCCTTGATGCGAATGGTTGGGCGATCAATGGACGCGTGAAGATCACCGTGCCATTCGGCACCGCACTGACCGACAAAGCGGTGCTGCCGAAAAATTCGATTCGTATTCTCGGCGACCCTTACGCGGAGAAGCGCAGCTCACTGCGATTCTGGATTCTATTTTTAGTGTTGGTCGTCGTCGCGGCGATGGCGATTCGTCGAGATCACAACAGTCGTGGCCGCTACTTCTGGCAATCCGCTCCGGCGACTCCGATTGAGCAAGTGGTTGTTCCAGCTCAACCGGCAGGGAAATAGATCAGCGATATTCGAGCCACTCAGTCGAGGAGTATTGTTCGATCAATCCGTCGATTTCTCCTTCGGCAAATTCCGGCCATGGGGTGTAGACCGTTTCGCATTCCAGTGATTTCGCGAGGTCTTGGATGAAGTCTTCTTCCAGCGTAGCCCAATCGATCTGCGCTTGCACGGCGGGTCGCCACAGTGAGCCCTGAAAAAGGAGTCCGTTCTTGTTTCGCTTCTGGGCGGCGCCGGCGATCTTTGCTCCGCTGCCACTATGAACGACATCGAAGCGTTCGGCGCGTTGAAAGCACACGCCGCTGAGCCCGCAAGATTTACCCTCTTCGGGAGGTTCGCATTCGGTCTGCACCTCAGCCGCCACACCTTGCTTTTGCAGAGCAGCTGCCAGCGCGACGTGAATCTCTCGATAGCTGTCTGCTGCGCGGGCTTCTTCGAGGGCATGGCCACGCGGGATGATTAGCGAGTAAGTCCAATCTTCACGATGATCGACAATGCCACCTCCGGTCGGGCGGCGACATAGATCGAGCGATTCATCGGTTTGCTCCGCGAGTTGTTCGCGCACGAAGGCGATCTTCTGACTGTAGCCAAACGTAAAGGCCGGCCGATGCCATTCGTAGTGACGGAAGCGTGCATGGGGTTGGGGATAGCGTCGTAACAACAGGAAATCCATCGCCATGTTTTCAGCAGCGGAAGCGGTGCGAAACGGCAGGATATCCAATTGCATGGCGACGATTCAGGGGCGGGATTGAAACGCGTTACGCATCCAGCAAACCGCGGATGGCCTTCAAGAGTTCGCTCAGAGCAAAGGGCTTAGTCATGGTCGCCAGATGTTTGGGATCAATCCACTTGGGCGAATGCCGTGAACCCTGATTGCAGGCATTGATGATGCGTAGATTGGGATGAACTTTGTGCACCGCCTTCGCCATGCTTTCGCCTTCTCCCGCTAAATTGGCGACCAAGATTTCGATGGGGCGTGTAACCGTTTTCGCGAAGATGAGTCCTTCACTTGTCGTGCGTGCATCTATCGCTCGGTAACCATCCGCAGTGAGCATGCCGGCAACCATTTTGCGCAACACATCGTCTTCTTCGACGACGAGCACGCTTTCATGGCCCTTGGTCGAAGGCAGCGCGGCCAGCGGAGTTTGGATTTGAACCGGAGACAGCGCGATCTCCTCGTCCACGGCGGGTAGAATAATTTCAAAAGTGGAGCCGACTAAAATCTCACTGTGCACACGTATCGTGCCGCTACTTTGCTGCACCACGCCATAAACCATCGCCAAGCCCAAACCAGATCCTTTGCCTTCGGACTTGGTGGTGAAGAACGGTTCGAAGAGATGCTTTTGGGCCTCCTTGTCTATGCCGGTGCCATTGTCCTTCACGGATACCACCACGTAGTTTCCCGGAGCCAGATCATCAGCCCGCCGATTTTTTTGTTTTTTGATCTCACGATTTTCCGTCGTGATTGTTACCCGGCCTTTGTCCCGCAAAGCATCCCGGGCGTTGAGCGTGAGGTTGAGTAACACCTGTTGAAATTGAGCAGGGTCAGTGCGAACATTGCTGAGCTTCGACTCGAGATCCAATTCGAGGACCCCCGTCGAATGGAGCAGGCGAGTCAGGATCCCCGCATTTTCATTTACCAACTGGTTAAGGTTGATCACCAACGCGTTCATGGGCTGCCTGCGGCCAAAGGCGAGCAGCTGCCGTGTCAGCTTCGCGGCCTTGCGTCCGGCGTTATGAATTTCGGAGACTTCCCGCAAGGCTTGCGGCTGTGCTGAGAGTTCCGTTGTGAGCATCTCACAGTAGCCGTTGATCACCGAAATCAGATTGTTGAAATCGTGAGCGACACCACCGGCCAAACGCCCGACGGCTTCGAGCCGTTGGGTATGGTTGAGCATTTCCTGCAGGTTATGCTTCTCGGTGGTGTCTCGATAGGTGCCCACAATATGGGTGACCTTGCCTGCACTATTCTTGACCGGGCTGAATACCCAAGCGGCGTAAAGGGTGGATTCATCCTGCCTTTTTAAAAACCCTTCTCCCAATAACGGCCGACTAGGATTGGGTGCGCGCAACCAACGGGCGAGACGCTGCCGATCGGCTTTTTCTACATGGATCAATCCGTGCCCGTGGCCGACCAAATCTTTCGATTGATAGCCGGTCATCTCCAAGAGCATGTCGTTGACATAGCTGATCCGCAGCCCGCTTTTCTGCAGTTTCCGTTCGGCGACAAATACACCTTCGCCCAACGCGCGGAGAGACGCTGCTAGGAGGGCAGAGGTCGGGGTCCTTTTCTTGGGCGCAGATTTACTCATTAGGTAAAGCGGTATTCTATTCTGAGTTCTGCGAGAGCCATGGAGCAGGTAGGATGAGATAGGGTAATCACCCTGTCAAAAAATCATCTCGTCAATCCGTGAATCTTCGCTGCCGCGTTTGGAAACAGTTTAAGCAACGATTCACGATGTCCCAACGTAAACTCTCGCTCATCCCAGCCCGGACTCATGGTGCAACCGAGTAGCGCCCAGCCCTGATTCCCCGTCGCTAATCGTGCGCCCTGCCAGATGCCCGCCTGCACGACGATTTGAGGAGTTTGTCCGGAATGGATATCACTGCCCAAGACATCTTTTCGCACAGTTTGGTTTGAGGCATCCAGTTGCACGAGCTCGACGGGGTCACCAGCATAGAAATGCCACACCTCATCTGTTTCCAAACGATGTAATGCCGAACACTCCTCCGTGGTGATGAGAAAGTAGATCGCCGTGCCGATAGGGCGAGGGTTGTCCTTGGAACAAGCAGGCCCCGTCCACGTTCGGCGGTAGTAGCCTCCCTCATTGGGGAGAGATTCCAGCCTCAGCTGGTTGATGATCTGTTTTGCTTCGTCGTTCACGCGGGTTGGTTTACCCTGTTCAGCACTGCCGGATCATGTTAATGAAGACGGTGACGGAAGCATCGAAAATAGAAACCTGGAAGAAGTGCTTAAGCACCCCTGACTATCCACCGCTGGGAAAGCTGCCGCAAGTCTAGCCTAGCGCGATCGCCCGCATCGCCGAACGCATCTTCTTTTCGCCCTTGTTTCGCGATAGTGAATCCCGCTACGGTGCGCGTTCTATTTTATGAAAATCGACGCCAAACTCACTCCGCAGAAGCTCTCGAAAAAGGTTAACCGGGTCTTTGAACTCGCGGGCCAGAAGATTCATGCGGTCAACAAATCGTGGGATTCCTCCAAGGGCACGCCTGTCTTTACCGAGAAAGGGAAATACACCTCACGCGGTTGGACCGAATGGACGCAGGGCTTCCAGTTCGGCATGTCCTTCCTCCAATACGATGCGACTGGTCAGGATGAGTTTCTCGCGCAGGGCCGCGAAAAGACGCTCAAATACATGGCATCGCACGTGTCGCACATCGGCGTGCACGATCACGGTTTCAACAACGTCTCCACTTACGGCAATCTCCGTCGTTTGATGCTCGAAGGCGCGATTCCTTACAACCAGCACGAGATCGATTACACCGAGATGGCGTTGAAGGTTTCCGGTGCGGTGCAGGCGGCGCGTTATGCACCGACCAACGACACCAAGCCATGGTCGCCCGTGAAGGGTTCACCCGGCGTGAAACCCAGTGGTTACATCTATTCTTTCAACGGCCCGCAATCGCTCTTCTCTGATACGATCCGTTCGATGCGTGCGCTCACTGTCGCGCATAGCCTCGGCCACTCCTTGATGGGCGAAGGCGATAAGCCGATCAATCTGCTCCACCGCGCGATCGAGCACGCCGCGACGACTTCGCGCTACAACGTGTTCTTCGGTCAGCAGCGAGACATCTACGATATCCGTGGACGCGTCGCCCACGAATCCATCTTCAATCGCAACGATGGCCAGTTCCGTTGCTCCAGCACGCAGCAGGGCTACTCTGCCTTCACCACCTGGACGCGTGGTGCGGCTTGGATCATCTGCGGTTATCCCGAACAGCTCGAGTATCTCGACACCATCAAGGATTCCGAACTCAAGGCTGTAGGCGGGCGCAAGGCCGTGACGAACCTCTTCCTCGAAACGGCCAAGGCCGCCAGCGATTTCTATATCGACGGTTACTCCGCCAAAGACGGGGTGCCTTACTGGGATAGCTGCGCGCTCAACACGCACAAGCAAGGCGACTTCACCAAGAAGAACGCGGATCCGTTCAACGATCACGAACCGGTCGATAGCTCGGCGGCCGCGATCGCTGCCCAAGGTTTCCTCCGCCTCGGTAAATACCTCACCGAAAAGGGAGACAAGAAGGGTGGTAAAAAATACACGCAGGCTGGTCTCACCATCGCCAATACGATCTTCAACGAAGATTATCTCTCCACCGATCCGAAGCATCAGGGCCTCCTGCTGCACAGCGTCTACCATCGCCCTAACGGTTGGGACCATGTTCCTAAGGGTCAGAAGGTTCCTTGTGGTGAGTCCTCCATGTGGGGTGATTACCATACAATGGAACTCGCGCTACTCATCCAACGTATGGGCGCAGGCGAATACCACACGTTCTTCTAGAAGATCGTTCTCTTTCGTCTTAATCCTTCTCTTTCTCGGTTTTGCCACGGAGACGCGAAGATACGGAGAAAGACAGCAAACATTTGTAAGGCGGGATCTGCGGATCCCGCCTTTTTTGTGCATGGGTAGGGGCAGTTATCCCTAACTGCCCTGTTTGATTTACCTTTGCGAGGGCGGTTAGGGATAACCGCTCCTACCTTTTCAGATTACACTTTGTGCGGCTTAGTTCCCCTCATTTGACACCGATGTGACACACACGGGTTGCGTCTTCGGACGTCTTTTGCTGTAGTGGCGAGATGTCCGCACCTTTGCTCTACGAATCGCACTCTCACACCCCGCTTTGCAATCACGCGATCGGTGCGCCCGCCGATTATGCGGCGGTGGCCGAGGCACGCGGGCTGCGCGGGACCATTTTCACCTGTCACTGTCCGTTGCCTGATGGCTTTTCGTCCAACGTGCGGATGACACCCGAGCAATACGAAGAATACGTGGCGATGGTGGCCGAAGCTCGCGACGAATACGAAGGTCGCGTCGATGTGCAGCTCGGTTTAGAAAGCGATTTCTATCCCGGCGTGGAGCCATGGCTTGAAGAACTGCACGCCCGCCATCCGCTCAATCACGTGCTCGGTTCTGTGCACCCCCAAGTGCAGGACTACAAGGCGATCTACTTCAACGGCGACCACTTCGACTACCAGCAGGTCTACTTCGATCATCTCGCGATGGCCGCTGAGACCGGGCTTTACGATACGCTGGCTCACCCTGACCTGATCAAAAACGAATCGATTGAGGATTGGGATTTCGTGCGCATCCAGCCTTACATCGAGCGCTCACTCGATCGCATTGCCGCGACGGGAATCTGCATGGAATTCAACACCAGTGGTCGCAATAAGGGCATGGGAGAATTTAACCCCGGCCAGACTATGCTTGGCTTGATGCATGATCGCGGAATCCCCGTGGTGCTCGGAGCCGACGCTCATCAACCAGAACGTGTCGCCGAGGGGTATGAGGATGCGATGCAATCTCTCCAAACCGCGGGCTACACCGAAATCAATTTCTTCCTCGACCGAAAACGCCAGACCGTCGCCATCAGCGATGCACTCGCTTCGCTCAAGCCACTGGAAGAGAGCGTGATTCCTAGTCGCGGTCGGTGAAGGTTGGGGCGGTATTTTCATAGTGCCAGCTGGTGTTGAGTCAGAATGAAACGCATTAACACCCAACGCGCCCGCCATGATTAATCTCTACGATCTCACCCGCCCGGAAGTCTCAGCCCTCATCACGGGTTGGGAGTTCAGTCCGGTGCATGCGGCTCGGTTGTGGCGGTATCTTTACGGGGAATGTGAATCGTCGTTTGAGGCGATGCCGGAACTACCGGCGAAAGTGCGCACACGTTTGATCGCGGAAACGACCATCGACGTTTTACCGATCTCTTTGGAAACGGATTCGAACGATGGGTTTACGCGTAAATATCTTCTTAGTCTGGAAGACGGCAATCGCATCGAAACCGTGCTCATGCGTTTCACCGGTCGCGTCACAGCTTGCATCAGCTCTCAGGTGGGTTGCGCGATGGGCTGCGTATTTTGTGCCACGGGTCAAATGGGTTTCACGCGCCACTTAACTACCGGTGAAATCGTTGCGCAGGCCGTGCATGTGCAGCGCGTGTTAAGAACCCTCGGCGCTGAAACATCCGACATAGACTCAAACCATGACCCTCGCTCTCATCGGCTCCGCAATGTCGTGCTCATGGGCATGGGCGAGCCACTGCACAACTACGATGCTGTCCTCAAGGCCATCGAGATTCTGAACGATGGCAGCGGCCTTTCTCTTGGAGCTGAGCACATCACCTTGAGCACAGTAGGCGTGGTGCCCGGTATTCTGCGTTTAGCGAAAGAGAAGAAGGCGATCCGCCTCGCGGTTTCTCTGCATGCGGCCACTCAAGCAGGTCGCGCTTCTCTCGTGCCCGCTGCGCGCAAATGGCAGCTCGATGAACTCATGGCCGCGTGTCGCACTTACAGCGAAACGACGGGCCGTCGCATCTTTTACGAATGGACGCTAATCGAAGGTGAAAACGACACAGAACAACACGCGCGCGATGTCGGTAGCCTTCTGCGCGACTTGCCATCGCAAGTGAACCTGATCCCGCTCAATCCGACCACTGGTTACGATGGCGCTCCAACTCGCAGCGAGGCCGCGAAACGATTCCAGCAAATCCTTTCCGAAGAGTTCAAGATCCCGAGCACCGTCCGCCAACTTCGCGGGATCGACATCGCCGCCGGCTGCGGCCAGCTCGCGATCGCGGAGAAGTGATCAACTCTTACGGTGCGACTGCACGGCGCTGGCTAGTTGCTCGAACAGCGGGAGGGTTTTCTCCCACGACAAGCATCCGTCGGTGATGCTGCGGCCGTAAATGAGGGGATTGTCCTGATAGCCCTGCACGCCACCGAGTAGATTGCTTTCGATTATGACAGCGGCGAGGGCGCGTTCTCCGGCTGCGATTTGGCCGGCTAGTTCAGCGATCACCATCGGCTGGCGATCCAGATCTTTGCCGCTGTTGGCGTGGCTACAATCGACCATCAGGCCGGGAGATAATTCGTTCTTGCGCAACAGCTCGATCGCTTCGCCGACATCAGCCGAGGCGTAGTTGGGGCCATGCGTGCCGCCTCGCAGCACGAGGTGTCCGTGCGGATTACCCGCCGTGCCCATCACAGCGGCAGCGCCGTCGCGCGTGAGCGTGGGAAACCAGTGCGGGTGACTCGCCGAGCGAATCGCATCGACTACAACTTGGAGATTTCCATCGGTGCGATTCTTGAATCCGACCGGCATCGACAGACGAGACGCGAGCTCGCGGTGCACTTGGCTATCGACCGTGCGCGCGCCAATCGCGCCCCACGAAACCAGATCGGCGTAGTATTGACCAAGCGTCGTATCGTGAAATTCGGTGGCGATGGGCAGCCCGAGATCGGTGACATCGCTCATCAACTGGCGAGCCAGCTTCAGGCCTTTGTTGATCTTATAGCTGCCATCCAAATCAGGATCGTTGATCAATCCTTTCCAGCCCACCACGGTGCGTGGTTTTTCAAAAATAAACGCGCATCACGATCACGAGGTCGTCGCGATACATGGGCGCGACCTCGTTTAAATGTGCGGCGTATTCGAGCGCTGCCTCCGGATCGTGAATCGAGCAGGGGCCAAGCACCACGAGTAGACGATCATCTGCTCCGGTGATAATCGATTACACTGCTCGCCGCGATTGCACGACGATAGTAGCGCGCTCATCGGTGAGTGGGATTTCCGCTTCGAGCACGGCGGGCGCAACCAGAGGTTTGGTCGCGAGGATACGAAGATCAGAGGTGGAATGCGTCATGAGGTTTCCGCGTTTCTTCTCACTTCCGCCTGATCACGCAACCTGCGGATCAGATGAAGTTGTTTTGCATCAGCTCGATGCTCTCGCCGTTCGGGCCTTCGCAAAATGCGATGCGCACGGGGATAGGGCCGCGACCATTCGTCGATTTGATCGTGAGGTCCTTGGGCTCGTAAGTGATCTTCACTCCCATGCCGCGCAAATGATCGATCGCTGCATCGAGGCGCGTGGTGCGAAGAGCGATGTGAAAAATCGGGCCAAGCGGTGCGGGATTCCAATCAAGGTCTTCGAAAACTTCGATGTAGTTGCCATCACCTACATCGAACATCGCGGCTCGCTTCGGCGCGACATCCCACGCTACTTTTTCCGTGCAGCCGAGGCCTTCGATGAAAAATTTTAGCGTGCCATCCCAATCGCGGGTTTTGACAGCAGCGTGATGAAATCCGGATTCACCGAGCACTGGATTGGCTAACATGTGTTTACGGGATCATTTGGCCAGCTCGCGCATGTAGTCCCGCAATGGACGCACTTCCGTAGCTTCATCCACCCAATCGCTGTAAAGAATTTCCGGTAGGGTGTAGTCGGTGAAGTAGAGAGATCGATTAGCTTCGTCGTTACGAGTTAGCCAGCCTGCCTTCAGGTTCGCACCGAGATAGGCCCCACGATCTTTGCGATAAACGAGGATAGGGGTGTTGAGAATCTCTTCGTTGATATGCTCGGAGGTCGCGCCTCGAGGACCTGCGACGGCTTTGGCATCTACACCGACGTGGAAGCGTTGGTTGAACAACATGCGGGGAGTGGCGTTGTCCATCAGGACGTAAATTGTCTCATTCGCACTCGCTCCGATTTGGAATCCGAGGCTCCCGCCACCGGCGGCGAGAAGAGCAGGGAGGCTCCAGCTGTTGTCGGGGCGGCGCACCATGACGACAGCGTAGCCATCGTTGACGCCGAGCACGAGGCCCGCGCGGAATTGATTCACGATGATGATGCCGCGAGCACGCTCCAGCACATCCACCGGAATCGTCATTTCCGGATCGGTCATGAATTCCTGCAGAATGGCCTCACAGGACTCGATGCGTTCGACATAGTCAGCGCGGGTAACTCTCTGTCCGAAGAGCGGAGAGGTGAGGAGGGCGGCCAAAAGGGTGAAAGTGAAAAACTTTTTCATGTGCATGCGACTGGGTTGATTTGCCCATAACTTAACAGGGCTATGGGGTCTTGGAAAGCGTGTATTCACATCGGTTCCCGTTCAATCGAGTCCGCGCGCGGCCAGATCTTCTTCATCCCAACCGAAATAGTGCCCGAGTTCATGCAGATAAGTGAGGTGAACCTCCTCCTTAAACCCGGTAATCTCACGTCCCGTCCACGCCCAAATATTGTCCAAATAGAGGAGGATCTGCGATGGAGCTGGGTGATTTGATTGAAACTCAGTGCCGTAAGGCTGCCCCGTGAAGAACCCGAGAATATCCGTATCGAATCCCTCCGCTTGCACTGTTTCGTGCGGTTGCGACTGGTAATGCACGGGCACCTTTTCCGCGAGTTCGCGAATCTCATCCGGCAGGCCCGCAATCGTCGAGTCGACGACTTCTACGGCAAAGGCAGTAAGCTCCGGAAGATTCATGAGGTGCATATAATGTGCCTTTACCGCTGCGTCTAGCGACAGCTTAAGATTCCACTTTCCTTTCGACGCCACGCAATCACCCGCCACGCTACACGGAATGAATGGATCACGAGTGGTTGTTGTAGGTGGTGGGGCGGCGGGCTATTTCGCAGCGATTACTTGTGCCGAGGCCAATCCGGAGGCGCGCGTGACGTTGTATGAGACCACCGCGCATCCTCTGTCGAAGGTGCGAGTTTCCGGCGGCGGGCGCTGCAATGTTACCCATGCGTGTTTCGACCCACGCGAGCTCGTCAAACGCTACCCACGCGGCGGACGCGAGCTGCGGGGTGCATTTACCCGCTGGTCGCCCACCGAGACGATTGCGTGGTTTGCGGCGCGTGGAGTGGAGCTGAAGACCGAAGGCGATGGGCGGATGTTTCCGATCACCAATGATTCCGAGACCATCGTCGATTGCCTACAGAAAGCCGCCGAAGATGCAGGCGTGGAAATCATGCTGCAATGCGGGGTCCGCAAAGCCGAGCCAGTGGCCGGCGCGAGCACGGACGGTTCGTCGTTTTGGGTCACGCTCACTGACGATACGGAATTTCGCTGCGAGAAACTACTTATCGCTACGGGCGGTAATCGTTCGTCGGCCGGATTGACGGTCGCGCGGCACTTTGGCCACGAAGTCGAAGAGCCGGTGCCTTCGCTGTTTACATTTCACATCGATGATCCGCGCCTGATCGGACTTTCCGGAATCTCAGTCAGTGATGTCGCCGTCTCGGTGCCGGGGACGAAACTCAAAGAAGGCGGCCCGCTGCTGATCACCCACTGGGGATTGAGCGGTCCAGCGATTCTGAAACTCTCCGCGTGGGGCGCACGCGAGCTAGCGGCTCAGAACTACGAATTCGTTTTGCGCATCAATTTCGTGCCGGAGCACAACGCGGAAAGTTTGCTCGCGATTCTCAATCGCCAACGCACCGAGCGACCCAAGAAACAATTGGGCAACTGGAATCCCTTTGGTTTGCCGGCACGTTTTTGGGAACGCCAATTATCTACTTATAAGATCGAGCTGGCCACGCAATGGGCGGGAGTCGCCGGCGCGGCGCTCAAGGCGTTGGCGAACGGGCTTTGCGCGGCGGAGTTCCGCGTGGTGGGCAAGAGCATGAATAAAGAAGAGTTCGTGACCTGCGGTGGCGTGCTCCTGCGTGAAATCGATTTCAAGAAGATGGAAAGCAAAGTGTGTCCGGGGCTATTCTTCGCGGGTGAAGTGCTCGACATCGACGGCGTGACGGGCGGTTTTAATTTCCAAGCCGCGTGGACGACCGGGTATTTGGCCGGGGTGGCGATGGCGACTTCATGACCTCCTACCTACAACTCTTCATGCTGATCTTGCCCGTCTTTGGGGTGATGGCGATTGGCGTGTTTATGCGGAAGATGAATGCGCTCAATCCAGTCGCGGATGAGAGCCTGCTCAAGTTGGTCGTGAATGTGCTCTACCCGTGCATCATTTTCGAAAACGTTTACGCCAATCCCGCGTTGCGCGAGCCGTCCAATCTCGGGTGGGCGCCCATCGTCGGATTCGGCACGATGGCGGCGGGGATGGGGATTTGTTACACGGTGGGAAAGCTAATCGGTTTCACGCAGGGCAGCGGACTGCGCACTTTCGCGTTTACGGTTGGTATCTATAACTACTCCTACATCACCGTGCCGGTAGTTGAGGAGCTGTTTGGGAGCGAAACACTTGGGGTGTTGTTCGTGCACAACGTTGGCTGTGAGATCGCGATTTGGGTGGTGGGGATTCTCGTGCTGTCCGGCGAATCGCTCAAGACGGGTTGGCGCAAGATTTTGAGCGCGCCGGTCTATGCGCTGATCATATCAATTTCGGTGAACCTGTTTGGTTGGTCCGATCTGGTGCCGCATGCGCTGGTTGCGGTGGTGCACGCGCTCGCGGCCTGTGCGATTCCGATGGGGCTGATCCTGAGCGGAGCAACGCTGGCGGAACAGTTGTTTCGTAAGCCTTCCGAGCTATTCGATCTGCGGGCGACGCTCGGTGCGATCGGCCTGCGATTGGGAGGGCTCACATTCTTGATGCTCCTGCTCGCGCGCTACGGTCCTTTCACGGAAGACCTACGTCATGTGATCATGGTGCAAGCGGTCATGCCGGCGGCCTTCTTGCCGATCGTGCTCGTGAAGCATTATGGCGGCCACCCGCTGGTCGCGGCACGCGTGGTGATTGCGACGGTGGTGGTAGGAATTTTCGCGATCCCGCTGTGGTTACGCTTCGCCCTCGCGTGGGTGGGCTAAAATTCCTCTCTCGCCCCGATCAATCGACCTTCTCTGACAGTTTGTCACCCAATAGATGACTAATGCTAACTCGGAGTTTTTTCATATGTAGGGCCGCGATCTGGTGGACGGGGTTTATCGCTGCGAATCCTCAGGTGCAGTATATCTTTGTGACGGTGCGCAGTAGCGACCGATGGTGTGGCGTATCTTGCTGAGCAGGGCGTGGGGGAGCAGCCGAATCTGAAACTGCTGCATCATCCGAATTTTGTGCGGAAGGGACCGGGAGGATTGAATACTTTATGGATCTGCCGATCTCGTGGGTGCCGACGACGTGGGTGTTTCGTGATGGGAAGCTGCGTTATGCGATTAACTACGGAGAGGTGAGGTTTCCGGTGTTGCAGCAGATGATCGCTGATAAGGCTTCAGCTTGGAATCACTGATCCGATGCGAATGGTGAATGGTGAAGATTGAATGTGGAAAGCTGGAAATCAGGAACGAAGGGTCGGTCTCCTGACCATCCGTTTGTCGTGGATGTTGCGGCTCACCCGGAGGGTTCGCCCTGCCTCCAATCG
>ERZ887849.2563-NODE-2563-length-14820-cov-6.804131_pt1 | contig 14820 bp, 12 predicted proteins | sample MGYA00521267_ERZ887849 | MGnify/ENA primary metagenome ERZ887849 (study PRJEB32303, sample SAMEA104408601) | aquatic metagenome | biome: Brackish water; feature: Pelagic; material: water | place: Baltic Sea | collected 2014-06-06T16:11:00 | depth 2,863 m ... | reverse complement strand
TTGATAGTTTCAATCATATGAACAGGAATACGAATGGTTCGTGCCTGGTCAGCAATAGATCGAGTGATTGCTTGGCGTATCCACCAGGTGGCATAGGTGGAAAATTTATAGCCACGGCGATACTCGAATTTATCAACTGCTTTCATTAGCCCAATATTGCCCTCTTGTATGAGATCAAGGAATTGGAGCCCTCTATTGGTATATTTTTTTGCAATAGAGATAACCAGGCGTAAGTTAGCCTCAACCATCTCTTTTTTAGCTCGTCTTGCTTTAGCTTCGCCTATAGACATACGACGATTGATATCTTTGACTTGAGTTATAGTTAAGCCATTCTTTGCAGAAATGCGACCCAAACGACGCTGAGCCCTTTGTATTTCGACTTCCTGTAGCTTTAAGGCTTCCGAGTAGGGGTGATTGCCACTGCATATGTCCGTTACCCAGTTTTCATTGGTTTCGTTTCCAGGGAAGCTTTGAATAAATGCACCTCTTGGCATCCTGGATTGACGAACAGCTAGCGCTGTAATTTGTCGTTCTGCAGCTCTGACCAAACCAAGAACTTCACGAACCAAGACAACCAAGGGGTCAAATTTTCGTGGAGCTAACTTCAGATATTTAAAGTGTTCGCTAAGCTCACTCATGGCTTTTGTGGTGATCTTATGATCACGACCATGCTTCCCTAATGCTTTCTTAACACTGTTGTTTAATTTTTTTAGGAGATCAAAGCGTTCCTTTGCTTCTATCGGATCTAAGCCGGTATCAGGCTCATCTTCATCTTCATCTTCATCCGTAGCCACTTCGGTCTCGCCGTTTTCTTCTTCTTCCTTCTTTGCTGCTTCTGCTTGGGCGAGAGCAGAAGGCACATGCTCCATGGGGTTCAGATAACCAATCAGAATATCCGCGAGTTTTCGTTCATCTGTTTCTATGAGATCGTATTCTTCAATGATATAATCGACGATATCTGGCCACTCCGCTATAGAGCACATTAGCTCGCGAATACCTTCCTCGATACGTTTGGCAATTGCTATCTCACCTTCGCGGGTAAGCAGCTCAACTGTGCCCATTTCACGCATGTACATACGCACAGGATCTGTAGTTCGATGTTGCTCTGTTTCTACAGCAGCAAGTGCAGCAGCAGCCTCGGCAACAGCAACATCATCGGTAGTTATATCTGCAGTGTTGAGGAGATCTTCGGCATCTGGTGCGCTCTCGAAGACGCTGATCCCCATGTCATTGATCATTTGAATAATATCTTCTACCTGATCGGGATCAGAGATATCTTGAGGTAGATGATCATTTACATCAGCATAAGTCAGGTATCCCTGCTCTCTACCTCTGACAATTAAATCTTTGATCCGTGATTGTTGTTGTGCGATACCGCTCATATACGATCTGCTATGACTAAAGTTGGATGGGGGAAATACAGCGGGCAATTATACTGAAACAAACTCAGTTTGTCCTATCTGTCTAAGAAAATTAGGTAAATTTTTTTCTTTTAAAGAATCCTTGGCTTTTCTGTTATTTGACTGAAAAGTGATTTTATTTCATCATTTTGCTGTTCTTTGGGAAGATTTAGCCATGCACGATTAAGATTTTTTAAATCATGGTCGTCGATAGACTCTTTTGTGGCCAAATAAAGAAACAAATCCATTGGCGCCATATTGACCATTGAGTTTCTCGTTAATCGAGCTAGTATCTCCTTAAATTCTTTGACGTTGTCTCTATGGCTATTGGCTAAAGGGCGAAATAAATCTATGGCAGCGATTTTAGCTAACTGCTCTGCTTGAGCTTGATCATGGATACTTCGCCAGTAACCGATAATATGGTTTAGCGTATAATCAGGATTCTCATGAATTATTCTTGCCAGAGAAATCAGAATATCTGTTCCTTCAGTTTTTAAATCTACCAACACTTTTGTGTTGGGTAAATATTTTACAAGCTCCGGATGATTGGCTAAAAGAGCAATCAATGTTTGCATGGCTGGTATTTTTATACGCTTATTGCCTCTAGAAGATTTTTCGATATTGGGATTTTTTGGATGATTTGACTTGCTGTGATCTAAGTAGTGCTTTGTATTTAGATCGCCATAATATTCCAAGTAATCATCTGATTTTACTTTCTCTTTCTCCACCTCTTGGTATGCTTGCATCGGATCATGTGCTGGCTCTATTAGCTTAGAAAGTGTGATTACATCCAGTCCTGTGCGCTGAGATAAAGTTTGGATCATTAAAGTTTTAAATACCCCCAAAGGCATTTTATTGATTAGTGGCGCTGCCAGTTTGCTTAGCCGTGCTCGACCATCCAGTGAATTATTATCATGATTCTCAGAAATTGACTCAAAAAGAAAGTCAGAAAGCGGCATTGCATTTTCTGCTAATTCAAGAAATTTTACAGAGCCAACCTTTAGAACTAATGAGTCAGGATCTTCTCCTTCAGGCAAGAACATGAACTTTGCCGAACGCCCATCCAGCATTACAGGGAGACTTGCTTCAAGGGCTCGAGATGCAGCCTTCCGACCAGCCTCATCACCATCGAAGCAGAAAATAACTTCAGAGGTATACCGAAATAGTTTATTAAGATGGTCTATTGTGACAGCCGTACCTAGTGTAGCTGCAGTATTATGGATACCATTTTGAGATAAGACTGCAACATCCATGTATCCTTCTACTACGATCAGGTTTTTAATCTCACGAAGGCGATGGTTTGCCTCATAAAGCCCATACAGCTCCCGACTTTTATGGAACAGTAGTGTCTCAGGTGAATTCAGATACTTTGGTTTGTCGGCACCAAGCACGCGACCACCAAAGCCGATTGTTCGACCTCGAGCATCTCTAATTGGAAACATGATCCGATCGCGAAAACGATCATAGAGTTTATTTTCATCATGACGGTCAACCAGAAGCCCAACATCTTTAAGCTGTTGAATCCTCTCGTCGTTGCTGCCTAGACCTTGGAGTAAGTTGTCCCATCCAGGTAACGCAAAGCCAATACCAAAATTACGAGCAGTTTCACCGCTCAGCTTCCTAGATTTTAAATAATTGATAGCTCTTTTAGCATTAATCGGTTCACGCAGATTGCTACGGTAAAAAGTATCAGCCTCTTCCATTGTAGCGTAAAGAGATTTCTTGTAGTTGATATTAGCGTCTATATCATGCGCCTCATGAGGCACCTCTAGTCCAACTTGCTTTGCCAGCATTTCCACAGTTTCAGGAAAAGAGATCCTATCAAAATCAAGAACAAAACCAATTGCATTTCCCCCGACACCGCAACCAAAACAATAGTAAAACTGCTTGTCTGGACTCACACTAAAGGAAGGGGTTTTTTCGTCATGAAATGGGCAGCAGGCAGAATAATTCTTGCCAGATTTTCGGAGGTCTAAGCGACCTCCTATCACATCAACAATATCTAATCTGTCAAGCACATCATCGATGAAGCTTTGCGGAATTCTACTTGGCATGTATTTGTTGCCTTTGCTTTAACTTAGCGACTTATGATTAAACAAAGTATTACATGTTGGATCGAGGCAACCATAAGCTTTTTTATGCCAGCATACAATTTAATAGAGTTATCCTGCCGGGAGAATTAAACTGCACAGCCTAGCTAACTTAGCTTGACTTTAATTATTTTGCTTACTGCACCAACATCGGCACGGCCCTGAATTTTAGGCTTAATGATTCCCATGACTGCACCCATATCCTTCATAGACTGAGCGCCTGATTCAGCGATAGCATCAGATACCATGGTCGCAAGCTCAGAATCGCTAAGAGCTTCAGGTAAAAACTCTTGTATAATTACTATCTCAGCGAGCTCTATATCTGCCAATTCCTGTCGATTTGCATCTACGTACTGCGTAACAGAGCCACGACGTTGCTTTACCATTTTATCGAGTACAGCCAAAATTCGAACATCATCTAGCTCAATCCGTTCATCTACTTCAATCTGCTTGATGCCAGATAAAATGAGTCTAATTGCGCCCAATTTTAGTTTATTTTTAGCACGCATAGCATTTTTCATTTCTTGTGTGATCTGTGCTTTTAGCATTTAGCTCATCCTTGTCTCTATAGACGAAAAAAGCGCCGACATTGCGGCGCTTAAATGATAAATTTTTAACTTAACTCTATAATTGAAGTTAATACATGCGTACAAATTTCTTGTTATCCCTGGAATTCTTTTTAGCGTGACGCTTAACCGCTGCTGCAGCTTTTCTTTTGCGTTCCCATGTTGGTTTTTCATAAAATTCTTTGCTGCGAACATCTGCTAGAATTCCAGCTTTTTCACATGAGCGCTTGAAGCGACGCAAAGCGACATCGAAGGGCTCATTTTCTTTAATGCGAACGAAAGGCATGTATTCACTATCCTATTGTATATTGCTAGTTATTTAAGAGTTAAAAGAGTCTTTTTTAAAAATATTAAGAAAAGATACTCTGCTTTACTCGCAAAGGCGTGCATTCTAAACATATACTGCCTGAGTTGCAAAACTTTTATGAGTTGCATTGAGTGCGACATAAGATATATATATTTCCTTTTGCTTAAGCGTGTGATTTTTTATTTTTTTTAAAAAGATAAAAAATTAGCAATGATAACAGTCAATAATGGTATCAAATTAAGTAAGTATTTCTGGAGACCCAGCGTTAATAGAGTTGAGTTAAAAACAATGCGAGTACTAGGTATTGAAACTTCCTGTGATGAAACCGGTATTGCTGTATATGATAGCAATGGTGGGCTTTTAGCACATGACCTGTATAGCCAAATAGGAGTTCATGCTGAATATGGTGGAGTGGTTCCAGAGCTAGCCTCTCGAGATCATGTGAGAAAAATTTTACCCTTAATTAAGAAAGTTTTATCAGATGCTGACACCATAGCGAAAGAGATTGATGGCTTAGCCTACACCTCAGGTCCGGGGCTGATTGGCGCCCTGATGGTGGGGGTGTGCGTCGGGCGTGCTTTGGCGTATGCCTGGCAGGTTCCTGCAATAGGAATTCATCATATGGAGGGACACTTGTTGGCCCCAATGCTGGAAGAGAGTCCGCCAGCTTTTCCTTTTATTGCACTGCTAGTGTCAGGCGGGCATACCCAGTTAGTAGAAGTGAAGGGCGTCGGTATTTATCATATCTTAGGTGAATCACTTGATGATGCAGCAGGGGAAGCATTCGACAAAGCAGCGAAAATGCTTGATCTCGATTATCCTGGAGGCCCAGCAATTGCCGAGCTTGCAAAGAAAGGCCTGGCTGAAAAATTCAAGTTTCCTCGGCCTATGACAGATCGGCCTGGCCTTGATTTTAGTTTTTCTGGACTAAAGACATTCACCTTGAATACTATCGTAAAATATCGCGGCGATGACGTTTTGCCAGACGATCAGACCTCTGCAGATATAGCTTGTGCCTTTGAGGAGGCTGTTATAGACACACTGACAATTAAATGTCTTCGAGCACTTGAACAAACTGGCTTAAAGAGATTGGTTGTTGCTGGTGGAGTCTCTGCTAATGAGCGACTAAGGGAAAAACTGACTGAGAGAATACATAAGATTAATGGCGAGGTCTTCTATGCGAGACACGAGTTCTGTACTGATAACGGTGCTATGATTGCTTATGCTGGATGCCAGCGTCTTTTGGCGGGATATCATGAAGGTCTAGCCATTACTGCTAAACCGCGATGGCCAATGGATAACCTTATGCCTTTAGCTGAGGAATAAAGCGTGTCAGATATTGTTTATATTAAGAATCTTGAGATAGATACTATTATTGGCATACATGACTGGGAGCGTCAGTCTCGCCAAATAGTTAGTGTAGATCTCGAAATGGCTACTGATATTCGCAAAGCAGCCAAATCAGAAGATATTCTACTTACCGTCGATTACAGTGCTGTTTCAGTTCGATTGGTGGACTTTGTTCAGAGTAGTGAATTTTTATTGATAGAAGCGATGGCTGAGAAAGTGGCAGAAATTATTCTCCATGAGTTCGGTATCTCGTGGTTGCGACTTCGTATTGGGAAGCCTGGGGCAATTGCTAATGCAACTGATGTTGGAGTCATCATAGAGCGTGGAGGCATACCGTAAAGCTGCAAGTGATAGTTATATCGAGCTGCCACCGTCAACAACGATAGTTTGTCCTGTAATATAGCTTGCAGATGTTGCTAGAAAGAGGGCTGTTTGAGCAATATCTTTTGGATCTCCTTTACGCCTAAGAGGGATTGTACCCATAATTTTTTCTTTTATTTCTTCATTCATTTGTGTGTCCAAGGTAGGCCATAAAATTACACCTGGCGCTATCCCATTTACGCGTATTTTCGGAGCCAGCTCTTTCGCTAAAGACTTGGTGAGCATGGCATTTCCGGCTTTAGCTATACAGTATATGCTGTAACCTTGAAGGGGGCTGAAAGCGTAGATATCGTTAATGGATACGATGCTCGCATTTTCTCTCAGTTGCGGGGCGATTGCCTGACAGAGGAAATATGGGCCTTTGAGATTGCTATTTACAAGCTCATCCCACTGATCTTCGTTAGATCTTTCTAGGGTATTAGGATGAAAAATCGAAGCATTGTTTATCAATACGTCTAATTGTTTGCGCCATAAAAGTAATTTTTTGACCATAGCCTTAATGTCAGAATTATTGGCTAGCTGTGCTTTAAAAGTTGCAGCCGAATCTTTGCGTACCGAATTTAGTTCTTGAGCGAGGGCTTCGGCATCGTGTTCAGAATTATTGTAATGAAGTGCTATATCATAGCCATGGTTATGAAAAGTGCGTGAAATTTCTGCACCAATACGACGAGCTGCTCCTGTAACAAGTGCTACCGGGTTTTTATTTTCGTTCATGCTAGTCAAAACTATTTCTCTGTTAATTTAGCAATAATTTGTTTTCGGCACCTATCAATTTCTTGTCCCAGTTGTGCGCCACTAAAGCCTTTTTTCATTAATGCTTTGTTATCTACTAATTGAATTTCGTTAAAAACTTTGATGAGCCATATGCCTGCGTCATAAGAGGCAGCTCTAGATTTTTTGGTGGCGTTAGCATCTGCTTCACAGCAGCTAACAAATTGTATGAGATTGCTAGATGCCTTGAATGCACCGACACCCTTGAACATTTCAATAATAGCTGAGGGATCCAAGCTCCTTGAATTATGACAGAAAGACCTATATTTAGTTACAGCTGTTGCGATTTCTCGATAACGGTTTGGCGTTTTTAGTCGATCGCAAAAATCGTGAACTATTTTAATATTCACATCTTTATTGTGTTGTTCTGTGCATGCGGTATCGATACCTTCTCCTATGTTGCCAATAAGCACAGCAAACCGAGTTGATGAATCATTATCTAGCGCAGCTGAATAATCTAAGGATAACAAAGTATGCATTCCAGTATTGGTCTTAGACATGCTCTGAGGGACGCTGAAGAGCCGATCAATTTCCGGAAATAGCTTCGACAGGGCGTTGCATTGACGTAAAATTTCAATATAAATACTAGGTGTTTTCTCTTGTAGTGCTTTGTTTGTTTCTACCCATACTCTTTCGGCGGCAAGATGGTCTAATTCTCCACTGCCTGATATATGGGCCATCAATGATAATGTCTCGTCTGCGACTTTAAATCCAAGATGATGGTAGCGAGCTGCAAAGCGTGCTACACGTAATATGCGCAAAGGGTCTTCTAAAAAAGCATCTGAAACATGGCGAAGTATTTTTTGAGAGAGATCTTTTTGGCCGCCATAAGGATCTATTATGTTGCCATCGGAGTCTTCTGCCATAGCGTTAATAGTCAGGTCTCTTCTGGAAAGATCTTCTTCTAGGGTGACATTCACATCTGTGGAAAACTCAAATCCCTTGTAGCCAACACCTGATTTTCGCTCGGTGCGCGCTAGAGCATATTCTTCTTTAGTTTGAGGATGGAGAAAGACAGGAAAACCTGAACCGACCTGAAGAAACCCTTTGTCCAGGAGATCTTGTGGCGTCGAACCAACAACTACCCAGTCTGTATCTGTGTAATTGTAATCAAGCAGTTTGTCGCGAACGCAGCCGCCAACTCTATATTTGTTCATGCCTAATACTCGTTAGACCTCGTGTGTTAACCGCTACATTAGATGATATGCTAACAGAGAGGGAGGCGCTATGAGTATAAATAACAACGATACTATTTTTATATAAGTTAAGAGAAGATAGAAAATATTAAATCTTTGAGTGCTCAGTATTAGCGATGTAGGTGAAGAACCTGCTAAGCTGTTCTGGTCCTAAAGTTACAGGGTGAAGTTTATCATTAGGTGAGAAAAATCTATTATCTTTTAGATTATTGTAGGGCGCTTGGTGGAATGCTTTATAGCGTGCAAAGCGAATTTTTGAGCGAAGCAAGTAAATTAATTTTGCTAAGTTAGCATGTATCATAAATAACATCCTTATACTGTGATTTTATACAGTATGTTACCATGCTTCGCCAGAATAGCAACTGCTAGCGTACGGTTAGCCCAGTAATTTTTTCAAAAAGTGCCCAGTTGGCGAGTCGTTTGACCGTGCAATGTCTTCTGGGGTGCCAGTGGCAATAATTCTTCCTCCTCCCGCACCACCCTCTGGACCAAGGTCTACAACCCAATCGGCTGTTTTAATGACATCCAAGTTGTGTTCTATGACTACAACTGTATTTCCATGGTCACGCAGACGATGTAAAACGATTAATAGTTGCTGGATGTCATGAAAATGCAGTCCTGTGGTAGGCTCATCCAGTATATATAGTGTATTACCAGTATCTCGCTTGGAGAGCTCTCTTGAAAGCTTCACCCTTTGGGCTTCGCCACCCGAAAGTGTTGTTGCAGCTTGACCTAATTTTATATACGAAAGTCCTACATCAATCAGTGTTTGTAATTTTCTCGCGATGGAAGGAACTGGCTCAAAAAATATTAGAGCATCTTCCACAGTTAAATCAAGTACTTGGGATATATTTTTTCTTTTATAGGTAATCTCTAAAGTCTCCCTATTGTAACGTTTACTTTTGCATATATCGCAAGGGACGTAGACGTCTGGAAGGAAGTGCATTTCCACTTTAATTAAACCATCCCCCTGACATGCTTCACAACGGCCACCTTTAACATTAAAACTAAATCTTCCGGGCTTGTAGCCTCGCGATCTAGCTTCCTGGGTGCCTGCAAATAATTCTCTGATTGGTGTAAATATACCTGTATAGGTAGCAGGATTTGAACGAGGAGTCCTGCCAATAGGGCTTTGGTCTATGTCTACACATTTATCAAAATTATCCATTCCTGTAATTGACTCATAAGCTTCAGATTTTTTGGTTGTGGCTTTATTTAGCTCGGTTGCAGCAATAGGGTAAAGTGTTTCATTGATTAGCGTGGATTTCCCTGACCCTGAAACACCGGTTATGCATGTAAATAGACCCACGGGAAGCTCGAGATTTACATCTTGCAGGTTATTCCCGCTAGCTCCGTTTAGCATAATTTTTTTATTTGTTTGAGTGGTGCGTTTCTCAGGAATAATTATTTTTCGTCGACCGGACAGATAGTCCCCTGTTAGAGATCGAGGTTCATTTATGATGTCATCATAGTTGCCTTTTGCTACGATTTCTCCACCGTGTATTCCTGCCCCAGGCCCAATATCTACGATATAGTCAGCTTCCCTGATAGCCTCTTCATCGTGTTCCACCACAATCACTGTGTTTCCAATATCCCGCAACCGAGTAAGAGTAGCAAGTAATCGCTCATTGTCCCGTTGGTGTAATCCAATCGAAGGTTCATCAAGAATATACATAACCCCCACAAGACCAGCCCCGATCTGACTAGCCAGTCTTATGCGCTGGGCCTCTCCACCAGAGAGGCTTTCTGCACTTCGATTGAGATTGAGGTAGTTCAAGCCGACATCCACTAAGAAATTTAGTCGATTTCTTATTTCCTTTAGGATTTTTTCTGCAATTTTCCCTCTGCTGCCCTCTAAATGCAAATTTTCATAGTAATTGGCAAGATCCCCAACAGGCAAATTACCTATTTCAGGAAGGGATTTTTTATCAATAAACACATGCCTTGCTGATTTTCTTAGTCGGGCGCCATCACATTCTCGACAACGTTGAACATTAAGGTATTTTGCAAGCTCTTCTTTTGCATGATGCGATTCTGTTTCTTTATGGCGCCTTTCCATGTTTGGAACAATGCCTTCAAACGTATGCGATCGCTTAAAAATAGCGCCTTTATCATTTGAATAGCTAAATTCTATGATTTCTTGTCCGCTTCCAAATAAAATGACTTGCTGGTGATACTGTTGTAGGTCCTGAAATGGGCTATCAATATCAAATTCATAGTGTTTTGCAAGAGAGGCCAACATATTGAAGTAGAAAAGATTCTTTCTGTCCCAGCTTCTAATGGCTCCTTCAGAAATGGAGCATTCTGGGAATTGCACAATAAGGTCTATGTCAAAAAATTGCTTAACACCGAGTCCATCACAATCTGGGCAGGCTCCGGCTGGGCTGTTAAAAGAAAACATCCGAGGCTCAAGCTCATCGATACTATAGTTGCATACAGGGCACGCGAATCGAGCAGAAAAAAGAATCTCCGAAGGATTTTTGAGCGATGAAACGTCGTCTATTGGCGAGTCAATAATTGGATACCCGTCCATGGAGCTTATAATAGCTAACCCTTCAGAAAGGTTCACTGCAGTTTCAAAGGATTCGGATAGTCTTAGCTGTAATTCGGGTTTAACTTTAAATCGATCGACTACTATTTCAATCGTGTGTTTCTTGTTTTTTTCTAGTACAGGAGCATCATCGAGATCTACCACCAATCCATCTATCCTGGCTCGAATGAAGCCCTGCGCCCTCATATTTTGGAAGATATGAGCATGCTCACCTTTTCGATCTCGTATAATAGGTGCCAATAAGATCAGTTTGGAGTCATAAGGCAAAGCCAGAACTTGGTCTACCATCTGGCTAATAGTTTGTGCTTTTAAGGGTGCGTCGTGGTCTGGGCATTTTGGCTCTCCTGCTCGGGCATAAAGTAATCGCAGGTAGTCGTGTATCTCTGTAATTGTACCTACAGTAGAGCGTGGATTATGAGATGTGGATTTCTGCTGAATAGAAATAGCAGGGGATAGCCCATCAATATGGTCTACATCAGGTTTTTCCATCATAGATAAAAACTGGCGAGCATAAGCGGATAGAGATTCCACGTATCGCCTCTGTCCTTCAGCATAGAGGGTATCAAATGCCAAGGATGACTTCCCTGAGCCTGATAGCCCCGTTATTACAATAAGCTTGTCTCGGGGAAGAGTGAGGTTTACTGATTTTAGATTGTGAGTTTTTGCGCCGTGAATGGAGATATATTTCATGCTAGATATAATCCAAAAAGTAACCGGCAATCATGAGCAAGTGAAGACAATAAAGCAAGAGAAGCCAAGATAGTTTTTCGGTCATAGTGACCATTTGCCACACTTATTTTTATTTTCTTGAATGGATAGGGTTTTTTGACTAAAGCTTTGCTTTATTAGCCATTACATCTAGGAGTGATGCAATTAGGAGTGATGCAATCTATAATATAAGTCCTCTTATAAGTTTAGCGATAACAGATAATCAATGAATTCTTTGGAAAGAAAAAGCCTATTTGGTTTGGCGGCTCTCTATGCTTTTCGTATGCTTGGGCTATTTATGCTGCTTCCGGTTTTGTCTTTATATGCGGACCAATATTCTGGAAACACCACGATTCTTATTGGTGTGGCGTTGGGTATATATGGATTAACTCAAGGGTTGTTCCAGATACCCCTAGGATTTTTGTCAGACAGGATTGGTAGAAAGCCTGTAATTTTTGCCGGGATGCTAGTTTTTTTCTGTGGCAGTGTGTTAGCCGCCATGTCTGATTCTATGTGGGAGCTAATTGCTGGGCGAGCATTGCAAGGGGTTGGTGCAGTAGCCAGTACTATTATGGCGTTACTCTCAGACCTTACAACGGAACAAAACCGAACTAAGGCTATGGCAGTAATTGGCGGAAGTATTGGTGTTGCATTTGCCATCTCTATGATAGCTGGTCCAATTTTAGCTAATTTATGGGGGCTGCCAGGGTTATTTTGGCTGACAGCGGCCTTAGCAATCTGCGGCATATTAATACTATTGTTTGTTATTCCCTCCCCAATGGTTGTTAAGCTAAATGCTGAATCCCAAGCCATCCCGCAAATGTTTGGAAAATTATTAAGAGATCGTGAGTTATTGCGGCTAAATTTTGGCATAGCAGTTTTGCATTTTGCTCAGATGGCTACTTGGATCTCGGTGCCTTTAATTTTAGAGCAAACATTTGCATTTGGTCGCGAGCAGCATTGGATAATCTATTTGAGTATTATGGGTCTTTCATTTATCTGCATGCTTCCTTTTATCATAATGGCTGAAACCCGACGAAAAATGAAACCAGTTTTTGTTGGCGCCGTAGTGCTGTTAGCTGTAGGTGAGTTATTACTTGGCAGTGGAGCCAATGACCATATTTTATTCTTGCTGGGGCTGTTTGTATTTTTTATGGCATTTAATCTGCTTGAAGCAACATTGCCGTCACTTGTTAGCAAGCTGGCTCCCGCTGGAGGAAAGGGTACCGCAATGGGAATTTATTCTACCAGTCAGTTTCTAGGGGCATTTTTTGGCGGAATTTTTGGCGGTCTAGTTGCTTACTATTTCGGCTATTTTGGAGTATTTTGGATGGTTTCTGCGTTGATCGTGGTATGGATTTTTGTAGCGATTACTATGAAAAAACCTCTTCATCTGAAGAGTTTAGTGGTTGAGCTCGTCCCCAGTGATGCCATAGCAACGGATAATTATATTAATTTTGTTCCAGGAGTGTGTGATGTTGTAATTATCCCCGAGCAAAAACTAGCATATTTTAAGATAGATGTTGATAGATTTTGCCCTGAAAGCATGGAGAGAGTTTTAGGCCGCAAAGTAGATTTTTAATTATTGGAACATACAATTTAAAGGTAATACTTTGAAATATTATGTTGTAGGCTGTATTTAAAACGGGATGTCATCATCAAATGCACTTGATCCTGATTCGGACGACGAAGACATTGCCTTGTTGTCTGATGTTACTTCGGTTTGATGTGCCGACTCATTCTGCTCTGAGGTAGGGGTCTGGTAGTCTGAATGCCCCCCTCGACTATCTAGCATTTGCATTTCACTGGCTACAATTTCTGTAGTATAGCGATCTTGGCCGTCTTGTGCTTGCCACTTTCGTGTACGCAAAGACCCTTCCAAATAGACCTTGGATCCTTTTTTTAGGTACTCACTTGCAATCTCTGCAAGGCGATTGAAAAATACAACTCTATGCCATTCGGTCCTCTCTTGTTGCTGTCCGGTCTGTTTATCTTTCCAGGCTTCACTAGTTGCAACTGTTATGTTTGTAACAGCATTGCCATTTGGCATAAATTTAGCTTCTGGGTCTTTACCTAGATTGCCTACCAAGATTACCTTATTAATGCCTCGAGCCATGTCGTGCTCCAATAGTAATTTTTGTGAATTGTATATAAATAATAATTTAACAGGTTTAGATCGGAAACTCCATGCTGCTATCTAATACATTAACATGTGCATGGTTAATATTTTTTGAAAATTAAAGTTGCATTAGTCCCACCAAATCCGAAACTGTTCGACATAACATGTTGCAGGTCAGCGTTATCTACGCGACTGCTTAAGATTGGCAAACCTGCGGCTTCTGGATCAAGTGTGTTTAGGTTTGCTGACGCACAGATAAAGTTACTTTCCATCATCAGTAAACAGTAAATCGCTTCTTGGACGCCCGCTGCCCCCAGACCATGACCAGATAGAGATTTTGTCGAACTAATAGGCGGGACATCTTTTTCGAATACGCTTCTGATGGCTGTCAACTCTGCAAGGTCCCCTACAGGAGTGCTGGTACCATGCGTGTTAATGTAGTCAATAGGGCCATCTGTGGTTTCCATAGCCATTTTCATGCATCGAGCTGCTCCTTCGCCAGAGGGCGCCACCATATCGTAGCCATCTGAAGTTGCCCCATAACCAGTGATTTCGGCATAAATTTTTGCGCCCCTAGCTAAAGCATGCTCTAGCTCTTCCACCACTAGACAGCCGGCACCCACACCAGGCACAAAGCCATCTCTATCTGTGTCATAAGCCCGTGAAGCTAACTCAGGGGTATCATTGTACTTGCTTGATAGGGCGCCCATGGCATCAAACATACCCGCCATAGACCAGTGCATATCTTCTGCGCCGCCCGCAAAGACCATGTCTTGCTTATCCATTTGTATTAATTCCACAGCATGACCAATACAGTGCGCACTGGTAGCGCAGGCAGATGAGATAGAGTAATTGGTTCCTTTTATTTTATATGGAGTAGCTAGACATGCGGAAACAGTGCTTGCCATAATCTGGGTAACCCTGTAAGGGCCAGCACGCTTGATGCCACGCTTTCGCATGACATCAATCGTCTCTGTAAACATTTCTCCTGAAACGCCACCAGAACCCATTACCAGGCCAGTGCGGATATTAGAAACTTGCTCTTCTGATAACACTGCATCAGCAATTGCTTTCCCCATGGCGATATATCCATAGGCTGCCGAAGGCCCCATAAATCGAGATACTTTGCGATCAATATGTTCTTCTATATTGATATCTAGTTTGGCGGCAACATTGCACCGCAGGCCCATTTCCTTAAACTCTTTCTGAAAGGCTATACCCGAAATAGATTCACGCAAAGATTTAGTGACAGTTTCTTTGTCATTCCCTAAACAGGAAACAATACCCATTCCGGTAATCACTACTCGTTTCATTATCTACCCCTAGACCGGCTTTTGATCCGGACATCATCATGCTTTAAGAATGAATTATAATCTAAACG
>ERZ887849.2562-NODE-2562-length-14821-cov-5.344711_pt1 | contig 14821 bp, 13 predicted proteins | sample MGYA00521267_ERZ887849 | MGnify/ENA primary metagenome ERZ887849 (study PRJEB32303, sample SAMEA104408601) | aquatic metagenome | biome: Brackish water; feature: Pelagic; material: water | place: Baltic Sea | collected 2014-06-06T16:11:00 | depth 2,863 m ... | reverse complement strand
GAAGACCGCGCCGAAGAGCGGGTGGGCCACGATCTGGTGCATGAGCACGAAGAGATCGCGGAGAAATTCCTGATCCTCAACGGCGTGCTCGCCGGCGCCTACATCGCGGCGGGCGCGATCCCCCAAGTGCGCATCGCCCAGGGGGTCGCGGCGGTGGCCCTGCTCGGGTCCGCCGGAAGCTTCGGCCTGGGCCTGAAGGTCGGCCACGCCGGCGGAACGCTGGTCCATGGACCGGCGAAGGGCGACGTGGATGCGCCCCCCGCCGATGGGTCCGCCGAGCCCGGACACTGAGCTTCAGACCGCTCAGTCCAGGCAAGCCCGGAATGCCCGCAGCAGGTCCCATGCGCTCAACATGCCGACCACGCGCAGGTTCTCATCGACCACCGGCAGCGCACCGAACTTGCGGGCACCGATCAACGTCAGGGCCGCGTCGATGGTGGTGTCGGGGGAGACATGGGCGGCCGGGGAGCTCATGGCTTCTTCGACCTTCATGGTGTTGTCGACCCGGAAGGCGTCGATGACCCCGCCCACATCCAGGGTGTTCGGGCGGCGGATGTCCCGGTCGCTGATGATGCCGACCAGCTGTTCTTCACCGTCCACGACGGGCATGTGACGAACGCCGCGCTCGTCCATGCGCTCCCGGGTCTGGTGCAGCCCGTCGTGGAGGTTGGCGCTGACCACCTCGCTGGACATCCAGTGGCGGACGAGGTGCTTGTTCTTGAGGCGGGCCTGGAGGGCTGAAGTCGACATGTGCATTGTCCTCGTGGGGCCGGCCAACGTACGCATTGGGCGCGACCCAGCTGGGGTGGAGTCCACCCTCGTTCCGGCAGTGGCCCTCGACCAGTGCCGTCGCCCACAGATGTGCGGCAGGTCATCAAATTTTTCGGTCGGCGGCCACGGGGCTCGGCGACAGGCCATCAGCGTCCAGCAGTCGGGCGCTCGGGAAAGGGGACTGTCATGGGGACATCACCCCAATCTCGATAGGCGTTGAGTGTTCCCTCGGGGTTCCCCCAAGACCTGCACAGGAGTTGACATGGCCTACGAAATCACAGAGATCGAAGGAATCGGTCCCAAGTTTGCCGAGAAGCTGAGCGCGGCCGGAATCGCCAGCGCCGAAGACCTGCTGGCCCGCGCGCGCACCCCCGCCGGCCGCAAGTCCCTGGCCGATGCCGCCGAGATTCGCCCTGACCTCATCCTGACCTGGGCCAATCGCGCCGACCTGATGCGACTCAAGGGTGTCGGTGGCCAGTACGCCGAGCTGCTCAATGTCGCGGGCGTCGACACCATCAAGGAGCTGCGCCGGCGCAATGCCGCCAACCTCCGCACCAAGATGGTCGAGATCAACGACGAGCGGAACATCTGCAAGAACAACCCCTCCGAGACCATGGTGGAGGGCTGGATCGCCCAGGCCGCCACGCTCGACGGCGCTCTCGAGTACTGACGCCGGAGGGCTGCTCGTCGGCTTGTGGGGGGGCTTGAGCGGTGCGTCCAGCGGGCTGGGCCGCTCGCCCACTGTCCGAAGGATGCCGCCGACGCTGCCCAGCGGGGGACAGGGTGCTACCCTGCGGCGCCCCATGCCCGGTGGACGTGACCCACCGAGCATGCGGACGGCGAGCACCGCGGTCCGCGCTGACGACGTGTGTGGGGGTGTTCGAGCCGCGCTCGGCATCCTGCGCTTAGGAGTGGCCCATGATCCCCGCGACCTGTGTTCTGGCCCTGATGTTGGCCGGCCCCGCCCATGCCGACGACCCGTTTTCGGATCTGGTCGTCGAGATGATGCCGGTCGGCGAAGTTCTCGGCTCGGGACTCGAAGAACAACGGCTGCAGCTCCTGGTGCTGGAGCCCTCGGGCGCCCCGATCACCGAGCTCAAGGCCAAGGTCAAAGTGACCGGTGGCACGGCCGACAAGGTGCTCCAGCCCCTCGGTCCTGGGCTGTTTGGCTTCACGTGGACCCCGCCGCTGGTGGAGGGGATCACCGACTTTGAGCTGCGCATCAAGGGTGTCACCAGCACCAAGCAGAAGTTCGACCGCACGTGGTCGCTGCCCGTCACGCCCCCCCTGGGCCAGCGGGTGCGGGTGGTGGTCGACCCGGCCGCACCAGTGCTCGGCGAGACCACCGAAGCGACGGTCAACATCGAGCTGACCGGTGGGGCCACCGAGACGCTGGAGGGCGCCCGGATGATGGTGCTGACCAGCGCCGGCGAGGTGGCCACCCCGACCTCCGGCGGCGGGGGCACCTACTCCGCAGTCTACACCCTGCCTGCCGCAGATCAGCCACTGCAGGCCATTCTCACGTTCGCCGACCAGCGTGAGCCCACCCGCACCTATGGCCACGTGGCCGTGCCGATGGCCGCCGCCCAGACCCTCACCCTCGAGCCGGGCAAGGGCTGCACCGTGTCCCTCGACGTCCTCGGCACCCGCACCGAGCCCGTCGCCGCCGACCGCCGGGGCCGGGCCGAGGTGACCGCGGTGGTGCCCCCGGGCCTCGTGTCGGCCATCCAGATCATCGAAGGCTGCGACAGCGCCGGCGAGTCCGATCTGGTGTTGCCGCCGTCCACGGCCCGCCGGGTGCAGCTGCTGCCGTTGCACGCAGGACTGCCCGCCGACAACACCCTGAAGATCCCCGTGCGCGCCGTTGCCGTGCGCGAAGACGGTCAGCCCGATGGCAACGCCGACCTGCGCTTTGAAGCCAGCCACGGCACGTTCACCGGCCTGCGCCACGAGGGCAACGGCGTCTTTGTCGCCACCTACACCCCCTCGGCTGAGCCCACGGGCGCGGCGGCCACCCTGTCCGCCGTTCTGTACGCCGTGCCCGAAGAAGGCGGCGAGCCGGTCGCCGTCGAAGCGCAGCGCTCCAGCCTGCCCCTCACCCTCGTGCCCACCCGCCCCACCAGCCTCGCCGTCACCAGCGAGCCGGCCTCGCTCGCCAAGACCGACACCGCCCTGGCCCTCACGCTTCAGGTCAAGGGCACCACCGGAGAAGGCCTCGCGGGTCGGTCCATCGGACTCACCCTCGCGGGCGCCAAGCTCGACGGTGCCATCGTCGACAACGGCGACGGCTCCTACACGGCCAACCTGCGCCGCAGCGGCCGGGGCCCGGTCGATGTGGTCGCCACCGTGAAGGCCCCCGCGGCCGGCAACCCAGTGCGGGAGATTGTGATGCTCCCCACCCGCACCCGCCTGCCCCCCGACGGCCTCTCGGGCAGCCGCCTGACGGTGCTGACCCTCGATGAGTTCGGCTACCCCGTCGCCGGCACCCCCATCTCGCTCGCTCTGCGCACCGGAGATGGCCAGCTGCCGACCTCGGCCACAACCGATGACAATGGCGTGGCTCAGGTCACCTACACGTCAGGTCGCACCCCTGGTCTCGTCCACATTGAGGCCAATGCCGGCGGCCACATCCGGGGCTTCAGCTTGCTCCAGCTCCCCATGGACGCGGCGCCTGGCTTCGACGTGGACCCGGCGGCCCTGCCCCCGACCGCCGCCCAGCGTGCGGCCACCACGGCGTGGGCCCCCATCGTGACCACGTTGACCGTCCCCCGCCAGTAGACTCGACGGGGGATCCCCCCGCATCGCACCCGTCGCGACGACCGGGACCTTGCCAGCTCGCCCGTGCCTGGAGCCCAGCATGTCCAACCTGTTCGCCCCGATGCGGCCGCCGATTCAGCGCTTGTTGCCCTTCGGCGCCGACGAGGCCCTGCGGCGGGTGAGCGCCCACCTCGAGGCCGCCGCGTGCCCCTGCCACGGCACCCTCGCCCGGCGGCACATTGAGCTGCTGATCAGCGAGGACCAGCGCCACTTCTGGTCACCCTGGCTGAGCATCGAGCTCGAAGACCGGCCCGACACATCCACCGAACTGCGGGGGCGGTTTGGTCCCCACCCCCACGTGTGGACGATGTTCATGTTCGGCTACGCGGTGCTGACCTTTCTGGGGCTCATCGGCGTCACTCTGGGCTTGTCCCAGCTCGCCCTCGGCGAGTCGGCGTGGGGGCTGTGGGCACTGCCCGTGTCGACGGTGGGCGGCCTCGGACTCTACCTGGGATCCCAGCTTGGCCAGCGCCTCGGAGCCGACCAGATTCACTTGCTGGAAGGCTTTGTCGACGATGCCCTCGCGACCGCTGTCGACGCCGCAGCCGCGGACCCTGCCCCCGCCGACGCAACGGTGGTGGACGCTTCAGGATAAGGCCCGACCACGAGGAGGCCGCCGTGCCACGAGTCTTTGGGGTGGTGGGGTGGAAGGACTCCGGAAAGACCACGATGGTGGTGAAGCTGGTGTCCGCCTTGAGCGCCCGAGGCCTGCGGATCTCCACCATCAAGCATGCCCACGTGCGCTTTGACATCGACCACGAGGGCAAAGACAGCCACCGTCACCGCCAAGCCGGTGCCGCAGAAGTCGCGATTGTGTCGCCCGTCCGCTGGGCGCTGATGGGGGAGCTGCGGGGGGACGCACCGCCGTCGCTGGCCACCATGATTGGCCGGATGGGCCCCTGCGACATCGTGCTGGTCGAGGGCTACAAGACCGGTCCCCACCCCAAGCTCGAAGTGCGGCGCGCCCTGGCCCGGCAACAGACGGCGCTGCCCGATGACCCCACCGTCGTGGGGCTGGCGTCCGACACGCCCCCGGCGGACCCCGCGTGCCCCTGGTTCGCACTGGACGACATTGACGCGCTGGCGGACTTTGTCATCCTCAACGCCGCCGAGATCGAGGCCGTCTTCCCGCCCCAGCCCGACGCTACATGATCCGCAGCTTGTAGGGGTTCTTCACCTTGTCTTGGCCCGACTCCGCCAGGGCTTCTTTGGCTTTGGTCAGCCACTCCTTGAAGACCTCGTTGTCGGGCTCGTAGCCGATGGCAAACTGGATGTTGAGCACACTGGCCTTGTAGGACTTGTTCTTGAAGTCTTGCAGCGCCATCTTCCAGTACTTCTCGGCGACCGGGTTTGTGGCCGCTTGGTCGGGGTCGCCGGCCCGCTTGTCGGCCTGGGCGCCCGCCTTGGCGTCGTCGGTCATCCGCAACACACCGTCGGTCAGCAGCTTGTCGTAGCGCACCCGCTGCTCGGGGTCCTTGAGCACCCGGTAGGCCTCGTTGACCAAGCGGAAGATGTCATTGGCCCGGTCGGCCGTGTCGTCGTCTCGCATCGCGGCCATGCGGTCGGGATGCAGCCGCCGAGACTCGCCGCGAAAGGCCTCACCCACGGCATCTTGGCTGCAGTCCTGGTCCAGCAGAAGCACCCGGTAGTAGTCGAGCTCCGGCAGCAGCCCGTGCAGGGTCTCGATCTCAACGATGGTGCGGACACGGCTCAACGACGACATGGCAGGTCTCCGTGGGTCAGCCTGGCCACCGGGGGAGGCCCGGGCGAACAATGCCCGGACCACTTGGGCCCCAGAGTGCCCGGCCGCACCAGCGCGGGGGTTCCGGTCCACAATCCTAGCACACCCACCCGGCCGCGGTCGATGGCCCCGACCCAGTCCCTACAGCTCCGGCGTGTCGAGAACGGTGTAGGGATCGATGGCTTCGGGGGGCTCGCCATCCATCCAGGTCTCGAGGAAGGTCATCATCTGGAGCTGACCCTCCGGGCTGGTCGGGGTCTGGACGTGGCGGGCCGGCACCGTGCGGGAGCCATCGGTCACCCGGTCAAACTGGAAGAACGCCGCCGTGCGGCCCCCCGCCATGTTGCCGGCGAGGGGGTCCTCGTCCACCACCGTCAGCGTCTCGACCGTCTCGACCACCGGCTGCATGTGGGGCAAGCCCAGCGCCCGGGCCAGGGCGTGTCCGGCGGACTTGGGCACCACCTCGTCTGCGATGCCGATCTGAAACAGCAAGCTCGGCGGCTCGGCGTCGTCGAAGCGATCCCGCAGCACATGGGCGCCCCACAGCGCCGAGTCGGAGGGATCCACAACATGCTGGGCGATGGGGACCAGCCGGTCGAAGCGCTCGGTCGAGCCCACCAACGCCCCGAGGATGTCCTCAAAGTCGGTCAGGCTCTCGGTGTCGGTGACGATGCTCAGCAGCCGCCCACCGCCCACACTGAGCACGGCCCCCTCCAAGCTCGGCGTGACCGCGAGCAGCTGGGGCGCCAAGATCGCACCGAGGCTGATGCCCAAGTACCCCATCTGGGATCCGTCCAGATCGTCCGTGCCGTCGCCGTCGAAGTCCCCGTCGGTCTGGATCAAGTGGATGAGACGCACCCGGTCCAGGTTGGTCTGGTCGAAGTTGCCCCGAAGCACCGCGGGCTGGAGCTTCACCGCCGTGAGGTCCACGCCGAGAAAGCGCATCGCTGCGTCCGTTGTGCCCCCGCCCGTCGCGGAGGGGTGGTCGCCGTGGAGCACCGCTTCCATCGCCACCACCGCGTATCCATCACCCTGCATGGCCTGGGCCACGTACCGGGCTTCGCTGCGCCGGCTGCCGAGCCCATGGCCATAGATGACCACCGGCCACGGCCCCTCCCGGTCCTTGGGGGTCCAGATGCGGACCGGGATCTCGGCTTCCACCGGGTCGACGGTGGGGTCGATGAGCCCCTTGGCGTTGCGGCGGTCGAGAACGGTGATGGTGGCGTCACACTCGGTCAGGTCCCCGACATTGGTGCAGGTCGGCGGGCCCACCCAGTGCACCTCTTCTTCGGCCGCGACGGCCGCCAGATCTCGGAAGGTGTGGGTCTCGTCATGGGCCGTGAACACCGTGATCACGGAGATGTCGTCAGGGGTGAGGCCCAGCTGGTCCACCGCGGCCCGGTAGCGGTCGGGCGCGTCCTCGGGCACCCCGGCTGGGGGGTCGCCGAACAGCAACGCGCGGGTGGTCTCGACCGGTGCGATGCAGCCCCCGTCGTCGGCACTCGCATCGGTCGTCATCACGAAAGCGTGGGTGGCGCCAATCTTCAGGGGCACCAAGGGCCACAGGATCACGGTCAGACCGCCCTCTTGCACGTCCGCTTCGAAGGGCACCCGCCGGGGCCCCGCGTCCGTGAGCTCCACCAGCTGCCACCCGGCGCCACCGGTGCTCTCGTCGGCCGATCCCGGCACGTCGGACACAGGCGCGGTGAAGCGCAGCAGGATGCCCCCGAGGGTGCCGAAGCCCGACATGCCGTTGAGGCCCTCGAAGCCTTCTTTGAGCAGCGCCGGGGATGCCGCGAGCCACGGCACGGTGTCTTCGGTCATGACCAAGCTGCGGCCCGTGGGGCTGGCGGGATCGGCCACTTCCAACAACCCATCGGGAAACAGGTCGGCGTCTTCGGTGGCGTGGGGGTCCCAGCGGTGGGCGGTCGTCCCTTCACACCACGCCGGGGGCCGGCCGAGGGTGTCGGTGTTTGCGGTGTCTTCGCCGGTGTTGGACTTGCCGGCGTCCCCGGGGCTGGCCCCACAAGCAGCGACGAAGCTCAAGAACAACAGCGGGGAGCGACTCAACAGCGACATGGGGCCTCCAGCAGCGCCAACCTAGCGGGCGGTCGCACCGGCTGGGGTGGACTTTGCAGATCCTTGGGCCACGCACCGGCGCCCTCGGCCGGGACCGCCGCGCACGCGCCCTCGTGTAGGCTCCGCACCCGACCTGGATGGCCCCGTGTCCCCACGCCCGATCATGTCCGGCCGGCTGCCCGCACCTCCCCAGCCCTCCGAGCCCCACACCCCTTGGGTCCAGCCACTGCGGGTCGGCGGACTGCTGCTGCCCCGCTTGCTGTGGGTCGTGCTGCTGGGCATTGTCAGCCTTCCGATGTGGCCGTTGTACGCCCTGGGATGCGCCATCTGGGGGGTGCCGCCGGTGGTCGTTCGCCTCGTCCAAGTCCGGCGCTACCTGCACCTCATCTGGACGGTCACCCCACCCCCGCCGGGGCTGCCCTGGCTCGGCCGGGCCTGGCTCACCCTCTCGGTCGTCCAGAAGATCGTGGTGGTGCCCATCTGGGGCCTCGCATGGCACCTCGATGAGCTGCTCTATGGCTGGCTGCTGGACCGTGTGCCGGTGAAGGCGCCGCTCATCGAGATCAGCGCCGCCAGGAGCGGAAGCACCCAGCTCGCGCACTATCTCGCCGAGGACCCGGACCTTGAGGCGCCCGTCCTGTTGCAGATGTTCTTCCCCTTCCTGTGGATGTGGCGCATTGCGGTGCCGACCCTCGGCCGGTTCTTCACACCCGCCAGACTGGAGCACATGCTCCACAAGGTCCTGCCCCCCGAGTTTCTGGAGCGACATGAGGGCACCCTGGTCCAGACCGACACCTTTGAAGCCGGCATCTACAGCTCCCACCTCACCCTGCTGGCGCCGTTGTTGGGCCCCGAGGTGTTCGCCGAGGAGTTTGGCTTCGGCACCACCACTCCCCACAACCAAGTGCTGTGGACCGAGACCTTCGTTGTGTTGTTGGACCGCACCACCCGCAAGGCGCTGCTCTGGCGGGGACCCAAGCCCGATGGCACATGGCCCCGGTTGTTCATCAAGGGCCACTTCCTGGCCGCGGCCCCGGCGCTGGCCGAGCGCTACCCCGACGCCCGCTTCCTCACGGTGATCCGCGAGCCCGTCGCCCGCATTCGCAGCGCCGTCAACTTCCTGCGGGCCAACCCCTTCGATGGGGTGATGGGCCACCCGCCCTGGATCTGGATGAGCGAAGGCATCGTGCACACCGAGTGCGTCTACTGTGATGCCGAGCACGCCTGGTTCACCGAGGAGGACGGTCCACGGCGCCATGTGGTGCGGTTCAGCGACTATGTGGCAGACTTGGAGGGCACCCTGGCTGGCATCTATGCGGCATGCCTGGACCAGCCGCAAGTACCGGCCAACCTTCCACGAGAACACCCTCCCAGACGACGTTCTCACTACTTGTTTGACCGGTCCCTCGACGAGGTCGGGGTGGACGAGGACGGGCTGCGCGCGCGGCTGGCCGACTACGCCGCGTGGTCTGCCCCGGCGTGACGAGCCACGCACAAGGCTCGCCGTCGCCAGGGACCGTGCTTAGGGCGGCGCACCCCGCCTTGGAGTTCCCGTGTCCAGCGTTCTCGCCCAGCCCCTCAGCCTTCCCTGTGGGCAGGTGGTGCCCAACCGCATCCTGAAGTCCGCCATGTCGGAGATCTTGGGCACACCCAGCCACGGGCCTTCCGCCGGGCTGCCGACGCTGTACCGCCGCTGGGCCCGGGGCGGACTGGGCCTGAGCATCACCGGCAATGTGATGATTGACCGCCGCGCCCTCGGCGAGCCCGGCAACGTCGTCATTGAGGATGAGCGCGACCTCGCGGCCCTGCAAGACTGGGCCCAAGCAGGCAGCGAGGGGGGCACCCAGCTCTGGATGCAGCTCAACCACCCCGGCAAGCAGAGCCCCAAGTTTCTCAGCGCCGAGACGGTCTCCCCGTCCGCGGTGGGCTTTGGACCGGCCTTGGCGGGCGCGTTTGCGGTGCCCCGAGCGCTCACCGAAGCCGAGATTGAAGACTTGATCCAGCGGTTCGGCACGGCGGCGGCGGTCGCCCAGAAGGCCGGCTTCTCCGGTGTTCAGATCCACGGGGCCCACGGCTACCTGGTCAGCCAGTTCCTCAGCCCCCACCACAACCGCCGCACGGACCAGTGGGGCGGCTCTCTCGACAACCGCGCCCGCTTCGCACGAGAGGTCTACGCCGAGATCCGCCGCCGGGTTGGGCCGTCGATGGCCGTCAGCATCAAGATCAACTCCGCGGACTTCCAGAAGGGGGGCTTCTCGGAAGACGAGTCCGCCGAGGTCATCGCGTCTCTGGCCGACATGGGCATGGATCTGGTCGAGGTCTCCGGCGGCACCTACGAGGCGCCGGCGATGACCGGCCGCAAGCTCAAAGAGAGCACCAAAGCCCGGGAGGGCTACTTCCTTGACTTTGTCGAGAAGGTCCGCCAGAACGTCAAGGTCCCCGTCGCGGTGACCGGCGGGTTCCGCACGTCGGGGGGCATGGAAGCCGCCGTGGCCAGCGGGGCGGCCGACATGGTGGGCCTCGCGCGCAGCTTGGCAGTGCAACCGGGGCTGCCCGGTGAGGTGCTTGCGGGTCGGCCGGTCGAAGTGGTGCTGCAGCGGCTCACGACGGGCCTCTCGGCGATGGACAAGGTCGCGATGCTGGACGTCACTTGGTACGAGAACCAGCTGGCGCTCATGTCCCAAGGCAAGGACCCTCAGCCGAACATGGGCGGCATGCGGTCCCTGGCGCGGACGATGTGGGCCCAGGGCACCCAAGCCTTCAAGATGCGCCGGGCCAAGGGCTGAACACACTGGCCGAGAATGGTTTATTTAAGGCAATTCTCGCGCATCGAAACACCGTGCTATCCCTGGGCGGATAGCGTGCACACCGAACCGGGGTGCCCATGGTGCGCAGCGAGTGGACAGTGGTGGGCATGCTGTGCCTCAGTGGGTGCGTCAGCGATGACGGCGCGGCGGACCGGACGGCCTATCGGCGAGCACTGTCGGCAAGCCCCGTTGAGGCCATCGAAGCGTGCGCATCCATCGACAATGCGGGGCTTCGAGGGGAGTGCATGGGCGGGGCGGCCACGGCAGCGGCTCAGTCCGGCGACCGGTCCTTGGCCGAGGCCGCGTGCGCCCGCGTGGACGAGGGGCTGTGGCGGGACGAGTGTGGGTTCTCGGTCGTGGATGCCCTCGAGCTGCGGGGAGCTGAGGCGTGGTCAGCCTGTGCGCTGGCCGGCCAATACACGGACCACTGTGTGGGGCATGTGCTCACGGCCGAGGTCGCGCGCATGGACGACCTGCCCTTGAATGTGGGCCAAGAAGATGCCCTGTTCACCGAGGTTCGCGACCGGGTGCGGTCCGCCGGGGCACCGCTGAACCGCCGCCATGTCGAGACGGTGGTGTTCACGAGCACGGCCCGCCACATTGCCAACCGAAGCGCCGAGGGCACGTTCACGCTGGAGAGCTGCGGGGTGGCACCGGCGCCGCTGTGTGTGCGCGCCTACTCCGAGACGATGCGGCTGGGCATGGACCGCCTGGACCGGGACCGCATCTGCGCGGGCCCACTGAGCAGCGAGCTGGTGGCGTCGGCGGGGGGCACACCTTGGTCCCCCAGCGCCGAGGGCATCGCGGGCCAAGCGTGGGAAGCGCTGTGTGTGGCGTGGAAGGGGCAAGGCGCAGGGCAAGGTCGGGGCGGCCCACCGCCCAGGCGAAAGGGCGGGCAACCCCGGCGTTGAGGGGCGCCTACCGAGGCGTGATCGTGCTCAAGCCCACCGCTTCGGACACATGGCCCTCGGCGTCCACCAGCTCCAGCTCGATGTCCCAGGCCTCGCCGAAGTCAAACAGCAGCGTGCTGGTGCCCTCCACCCCCACCAAGCTCGCTTCCACCGTGCCGTCGGCCACCCCACACGTCGTGCCCAGCGGTGCCACTTCGAGCCGGGTCCACACCTCGGGAACATCGACCACACCGTCATCTCCGTGCTCTGCCCGCAACCAGATCTGCGGCGCGTGCAGGTCCCCGTCCACGTCCAGCCCCTCAACAGCGAGGTGCAACGTCAGCGTGCAAATGCGGACCTGGGGCATGCCCAGCCCATCGGTGCCCCCCTGGGTCACCAGGTCCCAAGTGGCCTGCACATCCACAATCTCGGGCGCATGCTCACCGCAGACCCGGTCGGGATCGACCAACGGCCCCCGAGTCCCCACGGCGGACAGGTCCCAGCCCTCGAGCACAGGCTCGGCCTCGTCGGGGACCGCGGTGTCCACGCCCGTGTCCAGGCCCACCTTGGCCTCAGGCCACGGGCGGGTCGGCAGGGGGGTGGCGCAGCCCGCGACGAGCAGCACAGCGGTCGGTCTCATGCCCCCACAGTGCCCAGGTTGGCGCCCGGTGCAAACGGCCCCCGGGAGATCGGCGGGCTATGGCGCCGGACCTTGCCCTGGAGCCACCGTGTCCATCCCTGCCGTGCTCGTCATCCTGCACATCATCTTTGCCACCCTCTGGTTCGGTGGGCCGCTGATGGCCGCGGGCACCCTCAAGAAGACCGCCGCCGCAGGCCCCAAGGCGTTTGTCGCCGGGGCCGATCTCGCCAACCGCATGGGCACCCAAGCGGTGGTCGGCACGGTGGGTGTGCTGCTCACCGGCGTCGGGCTCATCTTCACGGTCTACGGCGGCATGGGCGGCTTGCCCGTGCGCTTCCACGTCGCGCTGACCCTCGCGCTGGTCGCCAACATCATCGGCTTCGGCTTCCTCAAGCCCACGCTCGGCAGCATCGTGAAGGCCGCCGCCGCACCGGACTTTGACCCAGCGTCCGTCGCGGGCAGCATGAAGAAGGTCGGCATGTTCAGCGGCATCAACCACCTGCTGTGGCTGGTTGCGCTCGTGCTGATGTACGCGGTCTGAGCGCTTGCTTGAAGCATTGAGAATGACTCAAAACAGGCCATTCTCAACAACTCAGGCGCCGCTCCACGCCGTGAGCGCCTGGAGGGCCGCCGAGCCCCCGATGGTCTCGAGCCGCTGGTTCGCGGCTTGACCGAGGGGTGTGCCCCGGGCGACGCGGCGCAGCAACAGCGTCCACCGGTCGACCTCTTGCCGCGCACGGTCGAGGGGCACCGCGACACACACCGCCGGATCTTCGTCGGGGTGGCGACCGCTGTGGCCCAGCAGCGCCCGCAGCGTGGCCGGCCGCTGGCCAGCTTCGGCGACCGTGGATGCGAGCAGCACCGGCAAGGGAATGTCCACCAGCAAGCCCGCCTCGTGCGTCGCCCACCGGCTCAGCCACGGCGCGGTCACCCCGGTCACCCGCGGAGGCGCGCGCTGGGGTCCCGTGAACCCCGTCAGCCGCGACACCAGCTCCTGCTCCGCCTCGTCATAAGTGCCGTGGCCCGACACCAAGCTCTCGTACTCGAAGAACGCCACCCGGTCGTCGCTGCCGAGGCCCAAGATGAGCCCCGGCACGGTGGTGGGGCCCAAGCGCCAGTGCAGCCACCGCGCGGGGGGCACGGGGACGGGCGAGTGGTCTTCGGCGAGGCTCACGAACTCCGCGGCTTCTTGGCGCCGCTGCTCATAGGTCTCGGCCGCCAGCGGTCCACACCAGCGCCAGGCCGCCGGCAGCGACAGGTGGTGCACCAGCGCGGGCAGCACGTCCCCCCCGAGCAGCTTGCGCTGGGGCTCCAAGCGCAGCGGCGGCGCCGACCAGCCGCTGGGCACCGCGAAGATGGCCTCACAGACGGCCTCTTCGCCCGCGATGCGCGCTGCGGCCAAGCGGTAGGCCGTGTCGAGCACCGCCTCGGCGACGTCGTCCGCGGCGGTGAGCAGCTCGGGCTGAAACACATGACCTCCGGGGCCTTCAGGGCGAGCCTGCGCCTGGGGATGCGCAGCGGGTGGCCCCACCAGACCAGCCTACACCAAGCTGCGCTGCGCCATGCCGGCCTGCCAGTCGAGCCCCGATGGCAGCACCACCGCGAGGCGAGCTTCCATCGCTGCGGTGTTGTCCACGTCCAGCCGCACCGCCCCCCCCACGGCCACGCCATCCTCGAGAACACCCACCACAGCATGCAGCTCAGGACCCAGCCACAGCGTGCCTTGCCCGAGCCCCCGCAGCCACCGGCCCAGCCACCGCCGGGACAAGGTGCACTGCCCATGCACCCCACAGGCCTGCTCATAGGGCGTGGCATCGGGGGCGGCGCACTCCCCCCAGCGGGTGACAAACGCTTGGAGCACGGGGCCCGACCCGCAGATGGCGTCAATGGCCTTGCTCAAGGCGTCTTGGGCACCATCACTCGCCGGAACACCCACCGAGATGACCCCCTGGTCTTGGGCGCTGGGGAAGTAGCCCCGGCCGGCCATGAGGCGCACGGGAAGCGCTTCTGGGTCACGGCCCCACTCCACCTCGACCTGGGCACCACCGTCAGAGAGGTGGGCCCCGAGCGCCGACCAGCGCTTGCCCTGAAAGAAGCGGGCCGCCGAGCCCGTCGAGATCTTGGGCCGACCCACAGCGGTGAGCTGGCCGAGAAGTCCGGTGCCTGCGGTGGCATGGCGCACCGTGGTGACCTTGCCGTTGTGGGGCACCCACGGCGCGATGGCCTCCGCGATGGCCTGGAGCGCCGCCGGAAGCCCCTCCGGTGGCAGCGCCACAAAGCCCACCACCAGGTCACTCCGGGTCAGTGCATCCAGCATGGTGGGGTGGAGGTCTGCCGGGGCCCGCAGGGGGCGCTGCGCCGTGGACATCACCGTGTAGGGCAAGTCTTGGTGGGTGCCGGTGCCGGTCAGCGGGACGATGCGCAGGGTTGCATGGCCCTCGCCGGCCGTCCGGGCTTGCCCAATCGCGGAGGCGTGCACAGTGGTCGCAAACTGGGCGTGCATGCGCTGGAGCATGTTGTGGGGCGCCAGGCCACTGCCGCCGGTGGGAATGCCCTGGGGAAGGTCAGCCTCCGCCAGCGTCACGGCCCAACCTTGGCCCGTGGGCACCAACGGCACCACCACAGCCTGTTGCTTGCGGGGGTCGCCCAAGAGCACCCGCGCGTGGGTCCAGTCGACATGGCCGCCAGGGTCCACCACCTCCACCCGCAGGCCTTGACCGGCGCCCCCCACATTGCGGGTGCTCAGGTGCAGCTCGATGGTGCCATGCTCGGCGACTTGCACCGCCTGAACAGCATTGTCGGGCATTGCCACGCCGTGCTTCTCGGCGACCAGCTCCCACTCGGTGCACAAGCGCGGCGGTCCCCCCGGCGCCTCGGCCGATGCCGCGCTCTTCACGGACCGGAAGTGAAGGGCGACATAGCCCTCCAGCAGACCATCTTGGAGCAGGTAGCGGGCCGATGTGTTCAAGCAGTGCAGGGGCACCCCCGTGGCCGTCGACAGGGGACTCAGCGCCGCATCTGCGAAGACGGCCTTGTTGCGGAACACCTCGTCCAGTGCGTCTTCTTGGCCGGGAAA
>ERZ887849.2558-NODE-2558-length-14833-cov-77.370009_pt1 | contig 14833 bp, 19 predicted proteins | sample MGYA00521267_ERZ887849 | MGnify/ENA primary metagenome ERZ887849 (study PRJEB32303, sample SAMEA104408601) | aquatic metagenome | biome: Brackish water; feature: Pelagic; material: water | place: Baltic Sea | collected 2014-06-06T16:11:00 | depth 2,863 m ... | reverse complement strand
AGGGCAGGCGTGGTCCGGCAGGTCCATCCGGTAAAGCCGGACGGCATGAAGAGCGCAGGACTCCATAGCAAACGAGAACAGAACGGCACCCTCCAGTGTCTTCTCTCCTGCTACTGGAGAGTCAAGGCACTGGGTCCTGTCTTTGCGCTGCCAGGCACCTGTTCCAACAGTTTTTAGCTATCCGTGGGCGGGTCGTTCAGCCGGGCAGAGAGCAGCATTCCCCAATGCAGCTCATCCTGTGCGCCTGACTGGTCGCCACGGCTGATCGACACTCCAGCCACACCGCCGCTAGTGCCCTCCGGAGGACTATTCACCCTGTGAGGTGCCAACGCCAGCAGCTTCTATCGACCACCAATTGAATTATTTTAGCCAGCGCCACTGGCGTTCTTCCACAGGGTTTTTGTTTTGTAGGTGCTGATTGCGTTCAAAATTGAACTTAGTAGTAAAGGCCGGGATATTCGCCAGGGTGGTTGATACGACTGATGCGGATCCCTGAGGCCGAGGAAGCGCAGGATGTCGCTACCAGAGACAAGAAATCCCCGCTCCTTGGCTAGCAGCGACACCTCATCAGCCGTAAGGGCGTCGGCCATTATTTGCCGCAGGGTTGGATCAGACCTCACATGGGCCAGAAACCGCAACAACTCACTTTCTGGCACGGCAGCTAAGCAATACCAGCAACATAGGACTGCTGGCAAGACAGATTTCACCGGTTCTTGACTCAATAGCTGCCGGATGAATACCACCCCAGCGGGCACCTGTTGCCGGTTTTTTTGAATTGCGTCGCGGTCAGCGAAGTGTTCGAGCAGCGCATTCCCCAGGTTGGGGGCATCGCTGGTGCGGATCATGGCGGATACATCACAGGGATTGCACGGAGGGATCGCCCAGCTCCTTCACCCACATCCTCCGCGGCTGGCCCAGGCCGGCATCAAGCATCGAATGGTTAAGTCCGCCTTTGGCAGCAGTCTAATTAGGCTAGAAAGTTGCTGAGCCGTCTTCTTCTGGCATCGGAGTGGGCGGCGCACCATGTTGGGAAGATTGACTACTAAGCACATATCTAGTTGACATATCCCCGGTGATACTGGGATGGAGTATGTCAGGAGTGCTGGCTGTGTTCACGGCGACAGTATTAGGTGCTAATTCGCCAATGCCCCAATCATGCATATTTATTTGATGATCATTGGACTGGTACTTTTCAGATTAAACACGTGTTTCCAGGAGCCATTCGATAGATGAGTGCTCTTAACATCTCCCATGATGCCTGAATACTTACCAGAGCCACCCGAGATTCCACGATCGAGCACCAAGTCCTTAAAGGTGTTGGCCGATTGCGAATACAATCCCGTACCCAGCAAGGTGATCTGATCACCATCTGCTCCTTTGAAGGAGAAGATCCCAATGCTTACCCTAGACTCGATTCCAGGCCCTTTGGCATTCAGGGAGGTTGTCGTCATTATCCAATCAATGACAACTGGTTCACCGCTGACAGTTTTGCCCGCGAAGTGCCAGATTCTCATGTCGCCTACTGAATCCCCAGGGGCGCCAAGGTCTAGATAGGTAGGAGCTGGCACTGCAGGATGGAGAACGACGATCTGGGCTGGCAGGAGCTTGTCTGCGAATGCGATACCTGGTAAAGCACAGATCAATAGGCCGGTGGATCCGATTGCGGCAACTACTTGAGTCACTTGGGTGTTCATAGGTAAAAGTTTGTGCACGGGGTTAGAGCTTAGATCAGGAGCTGACGTGGATCCCAGAAACTGAGCCAGCCCTTATGAGAGCTGCCCTACCGGCCAGACTTGGCCAGGAGAAGCGCGATGAAACTCAAGCGCCAAAGCTCCGCACCGCAGAGGAGATCCTCAACCAAGGCCAGGACGTTAAGTGGAAGTGACTCCACATCCGCAACACCTTCACGATGCGCTCCTGCTCGAGAACTTGGTAGACAAGCCGGTGCTGAATATTGATGCGCCTGAGCTTGCTTGGTAAACAGAACGCTCCAGCTGAGACACATCCGTGGCCATGCAATCCAAGATCGACTCGCGCATGCCAGGGATCGACACCAGGTACAAGGTCTCGTGAATAGCCCGCCAGTCGCCTTCTGAAATAAGCACGGCGTTGCCCCGCTTGCCAGGGATCTGCACGGCTTCATGGGCGCTTGCGGGCTTCTGTCGCCGTAACGCTGGCCATGACTGCCTTTAGGCCTGCATCAACTGGTTGATGCGTGCAACAGCTGGGATGCCATAACAAGCTCCAGGAGCAGCGGAACCTCTCCTCTGGCTGAACTATATTCAGCCCCAAGGACCGTGTAAGCCAAGCCCCTTAAGCCGCGCTAATACATGCGTAAGCGTTTGGAGTGGACTCACCTCGACTAAGTCATTCTGGTCAAGACCCGCAACCGCGTGGTGCGTGCAGATCTGCACCTCACGGTATGCCGGATTGCTCGATGGTTACTTACCACTGGAGAAAGCCAATGGGCTGGTTTGGCCTGGCCGAATTGCTGATCTTGGGCCTCCTGGCCGATGGCTTGTTTCGCCGCCTGGGAGTGCCGGGGCTGATCGGCATGTTGGCGGTGGGCCTGCTGTTGGGTCAGTCGGGCCTTGGACTGATTGATCCCAAGCTGCTGGCCCTCAGCGGCGATCTCCGCCAGATGGCGCTGGTGGTGATCCTGCTACGCGTGGGTTTCGGACTCAACCTCAAGACGCTCCAGCAGGTAGGCAAGCGCGTGCTGCTACTGGCCTGGATCCCTGCGACGCTGGAGGGGTTCACGATCTCGCTGGTGGCGCAGCCGCTGCTGGGCCTGAGCTGGCTTGAGGCGGGCCTGCTGGGCTCGGTTATTGCTGCTGTTTCGCCAGCGGTGGTGGTGCCGCTGATGCTCCGGCTGATCGAGGAGCGGCGCGGCACTAGCAAGGCCATTCCCCAGATGGTGATGGCGGCCGCCTCCCTCGATGACATCGCCGTGATCGTGGTCAATGGTGCACTGCTTGGACTGCTGATAACCCGGAGCACCAACATGTCGGTGCAGCTACTGAAGTTGCCGGTGGGACTGCTTCTTGGCATCGCCGCTGGGGCAGGTCTGGGCTGGTTGCTAATCCGCTGGATCGAGCGCTTTCGCCCCAGTGCCAACCGCCAGGTGCTGCTGATTCTGGCCCTGTCGCTGCTGTTACTGCGCCTGCAGATCAGCATCAACACCCTGGTGCCCTTCACGGGCTTAGTGGCAGCGATGGCCCTGGGGGTGCTGCTGCTGGAGCTGCGCCCCAACCTGGCCCAGCCGATCTCAGCCAAGCTGGCCTCAATCTGGGTGTTCGCCGAGCTGGTGCTGTTCACTCTGGTGGGCGCTCAGGTTGATCTGGGTGTGGCCTGGCGTAGTGGCCTGGCCGGGCTGGCGGTGCTGGCGATCGGGCTGGTGGCCCGCAGCATTGGCACGTTGCTCTGCCTGCAAGGAAGCGAACTCAGCCCCGGCGAGCGACTGTTCGTGACCGTGGCCTACATCCCCAAGGCCACGGTGCAGGCGGCGATCGGCGCCGTTCCGCTGATGGCGATGCAGGCCGCCGGGATGCCCACCGCCCCGGGCGAAATCATCTTGGCGGTCGCGGTGCTCAGCATCGTGACCACAGCACCCCTGGGGGCCTGGCTCAGCGGCCTGGTGGCTGATCGGGTGCTGCAGCCGGAGCCGCCTGGGCCCAAGGAGCACACGACAGGCGCATGAAGATGATTATATTGATATTTTTTTAATCTTTACTGCCCTTAGTGCCCGGCTTACCCATCTTTTGCCACGCTTTTAGTCGTGTCCGGCTCTTCTACAGCGACCACGATCCGGTAATACTCACGGTCGTCTGAGCAGCACACATCGGCGTAGTAGCGCTCAAGCACCTCATAGGCCGCGTCATAGCTGTCGAACACCTGACCGGCTATGCCGTCGCTAATGCCATCGTCGCGGCAGATCCGGTAGCTGCTCATGGCATCTGTCACTCGTCGTGCTTAAACATCTACGCCAGAGCCCCACTTGGGGGCCACCTGCTTCCATCCCTGGCGTCGTTACGGCCCATATGACTATTAGTTTTGAGCAGTGGTGGTGCGCCAGGCCGCAGCTCTACGGAGCAGGTTTGTTGGGTAGCCCACCATTGCAGAAGTTGGCCGCAATGGCCGTGCGGTCGCCGCCCTTGATGCTGGGACTACTGCGCTCCAGCCACGCCAGTCCAGCATCGAAGCACTTGTTCCAGCGATAGGACTGACCGGCAATAGGGCCAAGCGATAGGGCGATCGAGACTGAGCTGGCCGTGGCGACCAATGCCAGGAGCGGGAAAAGGTGAGCATTGATCATTTCGCGCACGCTGAGCTTGCGTCCATCGTGATCAGCCATGAGTGACCTTAAGCAGAGTTTATTCATTGTGCAGTCCCCAACCCGTCATTCGCCGTCATCCGAGTGGATGCGTTACAACTATCAAGCCAAGGCCATCAGCAATGGCTTGCATTGCTACTACCAGGAACAGCAAGATCTACAGTTATTTCTAGACAAAAATGAGGCATAACGAAGAAAAATCAATTCCGTTATCCCGTTTCTTCATCCATAAATAAGCTTAGAGCGTCGCGGATCTTTGATATGCTGCTTTCTTGACATTTGCGCTGTCCGCAACCCTCTTGGGAGCAAGCCGTAGCATTGTTGCGAAGTGCTTTCGAGGGAGCGTGAGACCACTTGTATTTTTGTCTTTAATAGCTTGTTGCATTGGCGCGTTCGCCAGTCCTGCCAACGCAGAAGATCTCCCAGCCGAAGACAATTCACCCACTTTAAAGGGCAAACTCTCCAGTCTATATGTGACGGCTGGAGTTGGCGTAAATTGGCCAATTGAGCGAGTGGGGAAAGGCGATCCAGGATCATTCACGGAGTTTTCCACTCCTGGATTCTCTACGGAAGTGGGGATTGGCTATAATTTTAAACCAGTTCGCCTAGAGCTTACATACGCCCTCGATGCAAGCAAACTAGAAGGTTACAACAATGTAGCTGGTAAATACTATAGATACAATCAGGGTGGGCAAACACGCAAGAACTCCGCTTTCGCCAGCATCTACTGGGATCTGCTGCCGAGCAGGCGTTTATCGCCTTATATTGGTGCTGGCATAGGCATTGCATTGCTTGATGTTGGAGCATTTGCTGAGCCTAGATTGAGCTATCAAACCTATTCAAAATCATTACTTGGCTACCAAGCCAAAGCAGGCCTTTCCTACGTCATTAATTATAGATCTAAAGTCTTCGCAGAGGCAGTATACCGCGGCACAAGTGGCTATGGCACTGATGATGGATATGACAAATGGGACAACTCCTCTTTCTCGAGTTGGGGGGCTCAGATTGGGCTTAGGTTTGGTTTGTAATTCCCTAATTACTCTCACCGCTGATATAGGAGCCTCGGTAGTAGCGGGCGGGATATTCGCCAGGCTTGTCGCCTGGCATCAGAGCAGGGCCTGCACGCTAGCCACCTTGTCCTCCAGGGTCTGCTCCTTATCGGTGCGGGTATTGATCTTGACAGTGGTGTACACGCGAGGGCAGCCCATGGCGTGCACCGCCTGGTGGCAGGCCTCGATGGCAGCGAAAACCGGCTGCCACTCCCCCTCGATAGCCGTGCCGTTGGGATGCAGCTGGATCTTGAGGCCGGCTTCTGTGAGCACCTTCTCGCAGGCGGCGATGTAGGGGGCTAGGTGCACGCCCACCCCGATCGGCACCACACACAAATCAACGATCACCTTCATGGTCACTCCCGGCAGATTGCACTCATCTTGGAGCCACTGGCCATTCAGGTGCTCACCGTGCGGCTGGCTTGCATCGATGCACCTGCCGATCGGCAGGGACGGAAGTCTGATCGTCAAAACCACCGATCGCTAAAGCCGCACGGTCGCTGAGGTGATCAGCGAGATCAGCTGCTGCGCCAGGGGCACAGCTATCTAGATGGCGATGGGGACACCTGCGAATCCCTGCGCTGACAGTCGCCTTTTGCCATATCGCGTAGCTCCATTATTGGTTGCCACCGAAGCCATCGGAGGCAAGAGCTTGGCTATTGATTTAGTGGATTGACACAGCATGTAGGTTTGGTATGTTCAGAAAATCACGCAAATATCAGATGATTACCGGATCCGAACTGCTCGCCAAAGTCAAGGAAATGGGCGATGTCTCCAAATCTGAGCTCGTGCGTGAGTGCGGCTATGTGAGCACCAAAAAAGACGGCGGCGAACGCCTCAACTTCACCGCGTTCTATGAGGCCCTGCTAGGTGCCAAGGGGGTAAGCCTCGGCAGCGATAGCGGCGGCCGGGGCAAAGGGGGGCGCAGCCTTAGCTATGTCGCAACTGTTCAGGGCAACGGCAATCTGCTGGTGGGCAAGGCCTACACAGCCGTGCTCGACCTAATTCCAGGCGATGAGTTCGAGATCAAGCTGGGCCGTAAGCAGATCAAACTTATTCCTTTGGGCAGCGCAGAGGAGGAGTGAGCAGATCGAGTTCCACCCAGGCTCCACATCACTGGTAGCGGTGGCCTGATTGCGAAACGCTAGGTCAAACAGGTTGTTGAAGTGAGCGAGGTGGAGACGAAATTCGTGGGCTCCCATTGTCTACGGCGAACACCCGATCACTCATTCCCTGCGATTTCATGTTGCTGGCAGCGGCTACAGAGCCCATGGATTTCAAAGGTGTGGAACAGCGGCCTGAAACCCTGCAGCAAAACCGCACCCAGCCCCAAGCTGCCACTGCTGATCGGGCAAAGGGGGAGAGCCTGGATAAGACCGCACTGCACACAGGTGAGATGGTGTTCATCTCGATCCACCGGCGCATAGACGGCCTCGCCGCTGGGGAGCTTGCGGCAGCGCACTAATCCAGCTTGCTGCAGTTGTTTGAGAACCCTGTAAACAGTTGCCAGGCCGGTGCTGTGCCGCGTTGCTCTCAAGCGTTGGTGCAGTTCCTGGGCGCTGAGCTCGCCATCCGTCTGCTGGAGCAGCTGGAGCAGGGGCTGCTGCCTGGGAAAAGAAGTCGCGGAAGCCATTGGGGTCGATCCGGGCGGCTGCCTTTGCTAGAACGACAACCATTCTCACTCTTGGGCCCGACCCAGCCTGGCCATGGCCTTCTCCAGCCCCGTTCCCGCCGCCGAGCGCCTGCCAGTGACCGTGCTCACCGGTTACCTCGGTGCCGGCAAGACGACCCTGCTCAACCGGATCCTCACCCACGAGCACGGCCTCAAGGTGGCGGTGATCGTCAACGAGTTCGGCGAGGTGGGCATCGACAACCAGCTGGTAGTTGATACCGATGAGGAGATCTTCGAGATGAACAACGGCTGCATCTGCTGCACCGTGCGCGGCGATCTGATTCGGATCATCGGCAACCTGATGAAGCGGCGTGATCGCTTCGATCACCTGGTGATCGAAACCACCGGCCTGGCCGATCCGGCCCCGGTGATTCAAACGTTCTTTGTCGATGAAGACCTGCGCGATGAGCTGCGGCTGGATGCGGTGGTCACCCTGGTGGATCTCAAGCATGTTGAGCTGCATTGGGATACGGAGGAGGTGCAGGAGCAGCTGGCCTTCGCCGATGTGCTGGTGCTCAACAAGGCCGATCTGGTGAGTGACAGCGAGCGCGCCGCGATCGAGCGGCGGGTGCGCGCCATCAACCCCATGGCTCGCCTGCTCACCAGCCACAACGCCGATGTGCCGATGCAGGAGCTGTTGGGCGTTCAGGCCTTCGAGCTGGAGCGTGCCCTAAGCCTCGATCCAGGCTTTTTGGTGGACGAGCACGCCCATGAGCATGACGATGCTGTGGGTTCTGTGGCCCTAGTGGAGGAGCGGCCCATGGACATGGAGAAGTTGGGCAGCTGGATCTCGGAGCTGGTGAGCAGCCGCGGGCCGGATTTGTTCCGCATGAAGGGCATCATCCAGCTCGCTGGCAAGGATGAGCGCTATGTGCTCCAGTCGGTCCACATGCTGGTTGATGGCGATTTCGATCGCCCCTGGAAAGCCGGTGAGCGGCGCCAAAGCGAATTTGTAATCATCGGCCGCGATCTCGATGCTGAGGCCCTGCGAGCCAGCTTCCTGGCGTGTGTGGCCTGAGTAGGCGATGGCTCAGGCAACCCTGGTGAGCGAACGGCTCTGCGGTGATCTGCAGCAGCCAATCTCGGCGATGGCCTGGTCGGTTGATGGTGAGTTTCTAGCCATCACCAGCACCGGTGGTGAATTGCTGCTGCTCGATTTCCGCGCCGGCTGTGAGGAGCTGCTGCGGGGCGACCATGACAGCAGCCTTGACGTGGTCGGTTTCAGCGGCAATGGCCAGTTCCTGATGGCCGCAGGTCAGGCCGGCGAGCTGCTGCTCTGGGAGCTGGGTGGCACCGGGGTGCGGCCGCTGGCCATGGATCCCATCCCCCTGGGCAGTGGCTGGATCGATGCGGCGGCCTGGCAGCCTGGTGGCTTACTGCTGGCAGTGGCGGCCGGGCGCGAGCTGCGGCTCTGGGATGGGGCCAACCGCCAATGGCGTGAGCCACCGTTGCCGTTGCCCGGCACGATCCAGACCCTGGCCTGGAGCGCCGATGGGGTACAGCTAGCGGCCAGTTGCCACGGTGAAGTGGTGCTGTGGCAGCCGTGTCTGAGCTCGCCGTCGGATCCGCCGCTGCGCCATGCCATCGCATCTGCAGGTCTGGCCCTGGCTTTTTCAGGGCCGGGGAACCATCTGGCCTGCGGGATGCTGGATCGCTCCTTGCTGGTATGGCCCCAGGACTGCCATGGCCAGCCCTGGCAGTTCAGCGGCTTTCCCTCCAAGGTGCGTCAGCTGGCCTGGAGCGATCAGCCGGGCCGCCTGGCACCACTGCTGGCCAGTGCTGCTGGTGAGGCCGTGATCCTGTGGACACAGGTGAAGCAGGGTGCCAAGGCCTGGCAACCCGAGCCCTTGCTGTGGCACGAAAAGCGCGTGCAGGCACTGGCCTTTGCTCCCGGGAGCACCCTGCTTGCCAGTGCCTCAAGCGACGGCAGCGTTGTGCTCTGGGATGGCAAGGGGCAAATGTTGCAGCCGCTTGAGGGACAGGGCTGCGGCTTCAATGCCCTGGCCTGGCGACCTGATGGCCTCCACCTGGCTGCTGGTGATGCCCAGGGGCGTTGGTGGCTGTGGCCGGTGGCGGTGCCGGCTCGCGCGCGTCAGCGGGCTTCTGCCGGCAGCGGTTTTGGCTGAAGGGCTTTCCGGTCGCCAGAGCGCCAGCCAGCTGCCTTAGCAGCGACTGGGATCGCACCCTCGTCTAGACTGAGAATGATTATTGTTCCTGTTGCCCAATCATCCCTTGCCTGCCAAGCCCATGATCACCTTGCTGGCCCGAGCAGGCGCTTTCTCCCTGGCTCTGGCTCTGGCCGCTTGCGGCGCACCCCGCCAGGCCCCCCCTGATGCCGCAGCTGACAAGGCGTTCAAGGTGGTCACCACCTTCCTGCCGATAACCCTGTTCACCCGCGCCGTGGCGGGCGACTGCGCCACTGTCACCGCACTGATCCCGCCCAGCCTGGGCCCCCACGACTTCCAGTCCAAACCGGGCGATCTGACGGCCCTGCGCCAGGCCGGGGTGTTGGTGAAGAACGGCCTAGAGATGGAGGGGTTTCTAGGCAAGCTCGTTGCTGCCGCCGAAAACCCCCAGCTGGTGGTGATCGACTCCAGCCGCGGCGTCGCCACCCTGGAGTCGGCGGAGCACGGCGATGGGCATGATCATGACGGTGATCATGATCACGGCGCTGTTAATCCCCACATCTGGCTGGACCCGCTGCGGGCGGTGCAGCAGGTGGCAACCATCCGCGATGGCCTGATCCAGGCCGATCCCAGCTGCGCGGATGGATACCAGCGCAACGCTGCTGCTTTCACCGCTCAGTTGAAACAGCTGAACAGCGAGATCGCCAGCCAACTTGAGCCCTATCGGGGCAAAACGTTTGTGGCCTTCCACGACTTCGCCCCCTACTTCGCCCAGCGCTATGGGCTCAAAGCTGATTACCTGGTGGATGTGCCCGAGCTCAATCCATCACCGGCTGATCTGCAGCGGGTGGCGGCCGAGGTGAAGAGCAGCCAGCTCAAAGCCCTGCTCAGCGAGCCCCAGGAAGGCAACCGCTCCTTCAATACCCTGGCCAAAGATCTGGGCGTGAAGGTGGTGGTGTTCGATCCGATGGAGACGGCCACGGAGGAAGCCTCGCGTGATCCGGCCACCTACGTCAGCGTGATGCGCCGCAACGTGGCTGATCTACGCCAGGCCTTCGGCCAATGACAGACAACGCCCCAGTGCTGTTGGTTGAAGGCCTGAGCGTTCGCCGTGGCGAGCAGCTGGCTGTGGAGCAGGTGAGCTTTCAGCTCGCCCGCGAGACCGACACGGCTCTGGTGGGTCCCAACGGTGCCGGCAAAAGCAGCCTGGTAGCTGCTTTGTTGGGTCTGCTGCCCAGGGCGGCAGGGTCCGTGCGGATCCTTGGCCATGCGCTCGGTCCGGCGGGCGAATTGCCCCGTTCGGTGCGTGCGCAGATCGCCTACTTGCCCCAGAGCCTGGCGTTGCAGGGGCGCTTCCCCCTCACGGTGGGCGAATTCGTGGGCTTTGGCTTTGATCCACCAGGCCTGAGCTTGGCCTGGCTGGGCAACAGGCGCAGATGCAACGCCGTGCAGCGTGCCCTGGAGCGCACCGGCTGCAAGGACCTGGCAGAACGCCGGCTCAGCGAGCTCTCCGGTGGTCAGCTCAAGCGGGTGTTGCTGGCCTTCTGTGTGGTGCGGCCCCGCCAGTTGCTGGTGCTCGATGAAGCTCAGGCGGGTCTGGATGCCCCCAGCAGTGAGCAGTTCCAGGAGCTGCTGCTGGATCTGCGCCGCCAGGAAGGCTGGACCGTGCTGCAGGTGTCGCACGATCTGGAGATGGTGCGCCGCAGCTGTGATCAGGTGTTGTGCCTGAATCGGCGCCTGCGTTGCAGCGGTGCCCCCGACCATGCCCTCAGTGCGGCGCGGCTGGCCGAGCTCTATGGCCCCAATGTGGTGCCTTACCGCCATAACCATGCCGGGATTGCTGGCCATGGCTGATGCCGCAGGCTTGCTGGAGATTGTTGGCCAGCCCTTCATGCAGCGGGCCCTGCTCGGTGGCTTGCTTACCGGCGCCCTAGGTGGGCTATTGGGCAGTTTCGCGGTGCTGCGTCAGCTCTCGTTCTTCAGCGATGCCCTCGGTCATTCCGCCCTGCTGGGCATCAGCCTGGGAATCCTGCTGGGGGTCAATCCCACCCTGGTGCTGATCCCTTTCGCGGTGGTGTTCGCCCTGCTGGTGAACCAGCTGGTGGCCCTCAGTGGCCTGCCGGCAGACGCCCTGTTGAACATCGTCTATTCCACCTCCCTGGCCTTTGCGGTGGTGGCCCTGAGCTTGGTGGAGACCTACCGCGGCGGCATCCAGCAGCTGCTGTTCGGCGACATCCTCGGCATCAGCTGGAGCGATCTGGTGGTGATCGGCCTGCTGCTGCTGGGTGCATTGGGCTATCTCGCCTTGAGCCTGCGGGCCCAGGTGCTGCTCACCCTCAACAGCGATCTCGCTGGAGCCTTCGGGGTGGGGGCCAACCGTCACCGCCTGATCTTCATCGTGCTGCTGGCGGTGGTGGTGGCGGTGTCAATCAAAGCGGTGGGGGTGCTACTGATCAGCGCCTTTGTGGTGATTCCGGCCTGCGGGGGGCGGCTCGTGAGCCGCCACTTCCCGCTCTATGCCCTCGCCTCAGCCACCTTGGGCGGTGGCTGTGCATTGGTTGGCCTACTGGGCTCAGGCCTCACCAACCTGCCCTCCGGTCCGTGTGTGGTGATCGTGCAATTCCTGGGCTTTCTGGCGGCGCTGCTGGTGAGCCAGCTCAGTCCCAGGAGCGGGGTGCTGGCTTCAGCCACAGCAGTGGCAAGCAGAAGCAAGCCATCAGGGGCCCGGGAGGCAGGTTGAATCCCAGCGCTAGGCCGCAGCCGGTGACGCCCACCACCATGCCCAGCCCGGCTACCAGGCGTAGGGCCTGAGCCAAGCTCTGGGCGCGTGAAAGAACTGCCAGAGAAGGGGCGCAGATCAGCGCCATCACCAGGGCTAGGCCCACGGCGGCGGTGGCACTGACTACGACCAGGGCCGTGAGAGCGGCCATAGTCAGCCGCAGGCAGCGCAGCGGCAGTTCGATGTCAGCGGCGCCCTCCGGGTCGAGCCCCAGCCACTGCAGCTGGTGGAAGCGCAGCCGCAGCACCAGAAGGAGTAGGGCCAGGGCCGCTAGCAGGCGCAGCAGGTCTGCGGGGCCTGCCACCAGCAGATCGCCGAACAGCAGGCCATCGAGATCCACCGGCAATTCCAGGCCCTGGACCAGGAGCACCCCCAGTCCGAGGCTGGCCGCCAACACGGTGTTGAGCACGGCCTCCGCCTGGCCGCTGCCGGAGGGCCGGCCCGCCATCAGCAGCTCGGCCAAGAGCACCGCACCCATGGCCCCGCCCATGCCCCCCAGCAGCTCCGGCCAGCCCAGGGCCTTGGCTATCACAACGCCGGGCAATACGGCGTAGGCCATCAGATTCGTGGTGAGCACTCGTTGCTGCACCACCAAGAGCGTGCCCAGCAGGGGGCACACCAGGCCACACAGCCCTGCCAGGAGGAAGGGAATTAGCCACCAGGGCTCCATCAACACGTTCATTGCCGATCCCCAGGCCCCAGCTGGCCGTGCTGCAGGTGCATTTGCGGCACCTGCTCCAGACTGCTTGGTACATCTCCGTGGGCGGTAAGAACCACCGCCGTTCCATCAGCCGTCAGCTTCTGAATCAGGGCGCCCAGCTGCTCGCGGCTGCGGTTGTCAAGGCAGGCAAAGGGTTCATCAAGCAGCAGCACGGCCGCCTGACGGGCCAGGGCGCGGGCGATCAGGGCCCGTTGTCGCTGGCCGCCCGAGAGGCTTGCGATCGGGGCTTTTGCCAAGGCGGCCAGACCCACCTGCTCCAGGGCGGTGTGGCTGCGTTGGGGGTGGCCGCCGCAGCCCAGGCCCACCAGGCCGGCCAGGGTGATTGGGTAGTGCCAGCGCAGGCTTGGGGCCTGGGGCACAAGGGCTAGTCGCCTCCGCTGGCCCTTGAGGGGGCGGCCGCATAGGCGCACCCAGCCTGCGGTGGGCTGCAATTTGCCTTGCAGCAGCTGCAGCAGGGTTGATTTGCCGGCCCCGTTGTCACCCCGTATCAGGGTGCATGAACCGTTCGTGACATCCAGGTTGATGGACCGCAGAACTGCGGTTTTGGCGTAGCCAAAGGCGAGCTGGCGAGCCTGAAGCAAGGGCGCATCCACGGGCGGAGCCAAGAAACAGAGGGGCCGGCGCCCCATGTGGCACCCATTGTGCCTGAGAATGAATGAGAATCGTTATCATTGACATTGTGCTGCAGGGTGTTGATGTCCGTGGTTTTTGTCAGTCGGGTGCGTCGACCGGGGCTGCTGGGTGCGCCGGCGTCGGCTCTCGTCGCCCTGCTTGCTTGCCTGCCCCCTGCCGCTGCTGCCCCGGCTCCGATGGTGGTAGCCGCTGATGGTGTGCTGTGTGACCTCACCCGCACCCTCGCTGCCGAGCAGGTGAGGGTGCTCTGCCTGATCCCGGCCGGCGCCGATCCCCATCAGGCAGTCCTGCGCCCCCGGGATCGCCAGGCCCTGGCCGAGGCCAAGTTGGTGCTGGTCAATGGCTATGGACTTACCCCTGCCCTGCAACGGGTGAAGATCTCGGCTCCGCGGGTGGCGGTGGCGGAGCTGGCTGTGCCGGAAAGCCCCGGCCGTGATCCGCACGTATGGCACAACAGCAGCCAGGTCGCCGCCATGGTGTCAGTGGTGGAAGAGCGTTTGATCGCACTATTGCCACTTAGCGCAGCTTCGGGCGTGCGGCAGCGCAGCCAAGCTGCTCGTGCTGTGTTGGATGGGCTTGGCAGCTGGACCGGTGCTCAGATCCGCACCGTGCCCGAGTCCACACGAGTTCTGGTTACTGAACACCGTGCATTCAGCAGCTTTGCGCGGCGTTACGGCATCCGGGAATTGCCCCTGCTGGATGCCTACACAACTGCGGGCGTGCTGCGGCCCGCCACTCTCGCCGCGATGACCAAGGCGATTAGGGAATCGGGCACCCGTCAGCTGTTCGCCGAATCATCGCCGGTGTCGAAAACCCTGCGGCGGGTTAGTCGTAGTACCGGGGTGCCGGTGAATCCCACCCCCCTGGTGGCCGATGGCCTGGCGCCAGGGCGCTCCACCGTGCAGACCGCCACGGCCAATGTCTGCACCTTTGTAAGTGGCCAGGGCGGTCGTTGCGATCGCGCCGCTGCCGACCAGCTCGCCCAGCGCTGGGCTGCCATCCGCTGACCCGGGTCGCCGCATCAGCCTCCAACACCCCAGTTTTGCCTGCATCAGCCATGCCTTTGTTTCGCCCATCCCCGTTGGCGCTGCCGCTTTTTCTGGTGGCCCCAGCTGGGATTGCCCTGGCCTGCGCCTTGCCCGCTCCGGTGCGGGCCCATGGCGCCGCCAGCGGCGCTGAGCTGGCCCCCGGCGAATTTCAAATGGCCCCGGTGCTCACCATCGAGGGCCATGCCGGCCTGGAAAACAACCTCGAGGATCGTCCCCGCCACTACGCCATCGATGGCCTGATTGGTGTGGTGATGGAGTGGGGGCTGCCCAATCGGGGCAGTTTTGCCATCGAAGCCATGGTCGGCCCGGCCTTTGTGTGGGGGGAAGCTGAACATTTCTATGGCCGGGTGCATCAACACGATGAACACGACGACCACGACGACCATGCTGAAGAGGGAGACGACGATCACGATGAAGCGGAGGGCCATGGCGGCGCCCCTTTCCAGCGCGTCGACATCAAGGGGCAGCTGC
>ERZ887849.2556-NODE-2556-length-14840-cov-6.536828_pt1 | contig 14840 bp, 13 predicted proteins | sample MGYA00521267_ERZ887849 | MGnify/ENA primary metagenome ERZ887849 (study PRJEB32303, sample SAMEA104408601) | aquatic metagenome | biome: Brackish water; feature: Pelagic; material: water | place: Baltic Sea | collected 2014-06-06T16:11:00 | depth 2,863 m ... | reverse complement strand
CGCCAAATTGCATACCCCAACCAGAATAGCCATCAGCAGGCCCAGTTACAGCAACAACGTACTCGAAAGAAGTACCCGCTTCGAAATCAGCTGAACCCGTGAAGACACCATTAGAGTCTTCATCAGCTAAGGTAACACCCCAGCCGTTCCAGCCATTCCAAGAACCATTTATTACTACGTTATCGTATTCTGCATTAGGCACATCTAGAGAGTTCATGTCAACCGTGAAATTCACAGTTCCTTGACCGAACATAGTAGAAGAGCTAAACACAAAGATAGCTAGCAACAAGATGGTTTTAAATTTTTGTAAAAATAATTCCGGAACAGAATTATTCTTAATAGTAGAGTTTAAACTCATATCACTTGTTTTTGGTTAATAAATTAGTTAAGTCTCCAAAGTATTGTAAAACTTTTTGAACTGCTAACCTATACGAAAAAACGCAAGTCGCTGAATGACAGCAGGTTAAGCAGTTTCTAGAAGTCGTCAAATACTTGAAGAGGCTATAAATATAATATTCTTTTTTTACAAAACAAAAAAAATGACGAAAGAATGATAATAAAATATACTGTTAAATGTTATTTTTACAAAATCATAATGAAACACACATATATAATCTTAATTGTTGCTTTATTTAGCTCCTGTGCAAACGTCATCCCGCCTAACGGAGGGCCAAAAGACATTGTAGAGCCTAATGTAACGTCTTCATTTCCAGAAACAAACACCATAAATTTTTCAGAAGAAAAAGTATTATTCACTTTCGATGAAAAAATAATTGTTGCTGATTTTCATAGCTCTTTCTTTATTTCTCCAATCTTACAAAAAAAAGTAGGCTATACAGTCAAAGCCAATAAACTGACTATACAATTAAATGAAGAGTTGAAAAATAACACCACTTATTATATGTCTATTGGCCAATCTGTTGCTGACTTAAATGAGGGAAACAAAATAAAAGACGCAACTCTTTTGTTTTCTACAGGACCAACAATCGACACACTAAATATAGGAGGTTATGTAAAAGACGTCACCAATGGAAAAGCATCTAAAGATTGCTGGTTGTTTCTTCTCCCTTATAAAAAGGAAGGTAATTACACTAATATATTCGGTCAAGCTAGTTATGTAGCCAAAACAAACGAAGAAGGTTTTTTCTCATTCCCTAATTTAAAAAACGAAACCTATCATCTTGTAGCCTTACAAGACCTAGACAAAAACTTAAACTACTCATTACCAGACGAGAAGATAGGTTTTCTAGATTCGCTTTTCGTTTCTCAAAAAGAAAATTATAACATAAACATATTTGCTGAAAATGATAGTCTAGGCTCTTTCAGTAATCTTATGCTAGATTCGCTCTCAAGTTTTGGTAAATTAATAATTGACTCTATACCTGAACATAGTTTTTTAGAGCTATATAACGATCAAGGAATCGTTTCTAGAGGGAAAATAGGAGAAACATTCGTAATGGATTCTTTATTAGTAGGAGAATACCAACTAAGGCTTATAAAAGACAGAAACCAAAATGGGGTTTGGGATTCTGGAAACTTAGAGAAAAGAATACAAGCAGAAGATGTTTTATTCTATCCTCAATCTATTCAAATTCGTTCTAATTGGGATTTGGAGATAAGCTGGGAGGCTAAATTATAGTAAATGCATCTTTATCAGCCAAGAAAGGAAACTTAGCCCTGTATGACTGAAGTTTAAACTTATCTAATTCAATCGAACAACAAGCCCTTTCATTTTTTAAATTTGCAAGATAATCTCCTTTAAAATCTAGAACACAACTAAAGCCATTAAACTGAACTTGATTAACGTCCTGCCCGATTCTATTTACTGCTACTACATAAGACTGATTTTCGATTGCTCTTGCCGCAAGAAGTTTTTGCCATTGAGATATACGAGAAGTTGGCCAATTAGCTACATAAACTAACACATCATAATCCTCTTGATTTCGACTAAACACGGGGAAACGCAAGTCGTAACATATTAAAGGACATATCTTCCAGCCTTTAACATCTATAATTAATCTTGAATTTCCGGAATAAAAATGTTTTTGTTCGTCCATCAAAGAAAAAAGATGGCGTTTGTCGTAATGAAAAAGATTTCCGTCAGGATATACACAAACAAGACGATTGAACCTTTTATTGTTTTCTTCTATAATTAAAGATCCTACTATAACTGCATTTAATTGAATAGACTTTTGCTTAAGCCATTTAATAGTAAGACCATCCATTTTTTCAGAATCAGCACTAACGCTAAAGGCAGTACTAAATAATTCTGGAAGGATTATTAGATCAGTCTGATCAAAAGTTTCAAAAAGGCTGTCAAAATGCAGTCTGTTTTTTTGGGGAGATTCCCAATGCAATGAAGTTTGTAAAAGAGTTACTCTTAGTGAGCTTTCCACTTTTCTTATTCGGACTTAATTGAAGCTGACAAAAACTCTCTATTCATTCGAGCAATATTTTCCAAAGAAATTTCTTTAGGACACTCTACCTCGCAAGCACCAGTGTTAGTACAGTTTCCAAATCCTTCTAAATCCATTTGATTAACCATATTTAACACTCTATCTTTTTGTTCTACTTGACCTTGTGGTAACAAAGCAAGTTGAGAAACCTTAGCAGAAACAAATAGCATAGCAGAAGAGTTTTTACAACTAGCCACGCAAGCCCCACAACCAATACATGTTGCAGCATTAAAAGCTTTGTCCGCATCTTCTTTAGGAACAGGAATTGCATTGGCATCTACTGTGTTTCCTGAAGTATTAACAGAAACATATCCACCAGCTTGTATCACTCTATCGAAAGAAGAACGATCAACTACTAAATCTTTAATTACAGGAAAAGCTTTTGCTCTCCATGGTTCGATATAAATTGTTTCTCCGTCTTTAAACTCACGCATATGAAGTTGGCAAGTAGTAATTGCTCTACCCGGACCATGTGCTTCACCATTAATGTACATAGAACAAGAACCACAAATACCTTCCCTACAATCGTGATCGAAAGCAACAGGTTCTTCTCCATTGTTAATGATTTGTGTATTAAGCACATCCATCATTTCCAAAAATGACATGTCAGGACCAATGTCAGAAACCTTGTAATCTACAATCTTCCCTTTTGCGTTGGCTCCCTTTTGTCTCCAGATTTTAAGAGTTAAATTCATATCTTTTTATTTGTAACTTCTTTGTTTCAATTCAATATTATCGAACGTTAATTCTTCCTTATGCAATTGTGATAGAGCTGGTGCTTTACCAGTATATTCCCATGCAGAAACATAAGCGTAATCTTTATCGTTTCTAAGTGCTTCTCCATCTTCTGTTTGAGACTCTTCTCTAAAGTGTCCTCCACAAGACTCTTCTCTATCCAAAGCATCTTGACACATCAACTCCCCTAATTCTAGGAAGTCTGCAACTCTACCTGCTTTTTCTAATTCTTGATTTAACTCTTTATTAGTACCAGGAATTAATACGTCTTGCCAAAACTCTTCTCTAAGTTTAGTTATCTCAACAATTGCATTAGATAGGCCTTCTTTGTTTCTTGACATTCCGCAATTGTTCCAGATAATTTTACCTAGTTTTTTGTGGAAATAATCAACCGTCTTAGAGCCTTTATTGTTTATTAATTTTTCTATTCTTTCTTTAGCTTCGTTTTCAGCTTGCTCGAATTCGATAGAGTCTGTTGAAATAGCTCCCGTTCGAATATCGTCTGCTAAAAATTCTCCGATTGTATATGGAAGTACGAAATAACCATCAGCCAAACCTTGCATTAATGCAGAAGCTCCTAAACGGTTAGAACCGTGGTCAGAGAAATTAGCCTCTCCTAAAGCATAAAGTCCAGGAACGGTTGTCATTAAATTATAATCTACCCAAACACCACCCATAGTATAGTGGACAGCAGGGAATATTTTCATTGGAGTTTCGTAAGGGTTATCGTCGGTAATTTTTTCGTACATCTGAAATAAGTTGCCATACTTTGCTTTAACAACCTCTTTTCCTAATTCTAAAACTAAAGCATTGTCATTAGCATCTAAACCGCTAGTATTGGCTTTTTCAGCACCATATCTTTCAATAGCAGAGCGAAAATCAAGGAAAACCGCTTCGCCAGTTTCGTTTACTCCATAACCAGCATCGCATCTTTCTTTTGCTGCTCTACTAGCAACGTCTCTAGGAACAAGGTTCCCAAATGCAGGATACCTTCTTTCCAAGTAATAATCTCTATCGTCTTCTTTAATATCTGTTGCAGTAATTTTCCCTGAACGAAGTGCTTCTACGTCTTCTTTTTTAGACGGCACCCATATACGTCCGTCATTACGTAATGACTCCGACATTAAAGTCAACTTAGATTGGTAGTCTCCGGAAACAGGTATACAGGTAGGGTGTATTTGAGTAAAACATGGGTTAGCAAAGAACGCACCTTTTTTATGTGCTTTCCATGCCGCTGTAACATTAGAACCCATTGCGTTTGTAGAAAGGAAAAATACATTTCCGTATCCACCAGAAGCTAAAACAACTGCGTGAGCAGAATGTCTTTCTATTTCTCCTGTAATTAAATTTCTAGCTATAATTCCTCTAGCTTTCCCGTCTACTATCACCACATCTAGCATTTCATGGCGATTAAACATCTTTATTTTTCCTTTATTGATTTGGCGAGACATAGCAGAATAAGCACCTAAAAGTAGTTGCTGACCTGTCTGTCCTTTAGCATAAAAAGTTCTAGAAACCTGAACCCCTCCAAAAGAACGATTGTCCATTAGTCCACCATAATCTCTAGCAAAAGGTACTCCTTGAGCTACGCACTGATCAATAATATTTGTTGAAACTTCCGCTAAACGATGAACATTAGCCTCTCTAGATCTATAATCTCCACCTTTAATCGTATCGTAGAAAAGACGATGAACCGAATCTCCGTCATTCTGATAGTTTTTTGCAGCATTTATTCCACCTTGAGCAGCAATAGAATGAGCTCGACGAGGAGAATCTTGAAAACAAAAAGATTTCACATTGTAACCCATCTCCGCTAAAGAAGCTGCGGCAGAACCACCCGCAAGACCAGTACCAACAACAATAACGTCAATAGATCTTTTGTTTGCTGGATTGACCAATCGAACAGCATTTTTGTGATTAGTCCATTTTTTGTCTAAAGGACCATCAGGAATTTTCGCATCTAATTTGCTCATATTTTCTAACTAAAAAGGTATAAATAAACAGGGATGATTGCAAAAGCAGCAGGAATAGCTATTCCGAAAAGCATACCCAATTTTTTAGTAATTGAATTTATTTTAGGATGATTAAGTCCTATAGATTGAAATGCACTTGTAAAACCATGAGATAAGTGAAAAGCAATAGCAACCATACAAACAACGTACAGTATCACATACCATAATTGTTGAAATGCTTGAGTAGTAATAAGATACAAATCTTTAAGTCCGTAAGCATCCATAGGAACCTCTCCAAAATGCATTTCGTACCAGAAACTTCTCATGTGAACAACTAAAAATAAAAGTAAGACAACTCCTAACAATCCCATATTTCTCGACGCCCAATTAGAATTTGCGCTTGGTTTGCTGTAAGCATAATCAATCGGCCTTGCCTTTTTGTTTTGAATAGTCAAAAGGATACCATCAATTGCGTGAAATAAGATACTTATATAGGTCACATACGACAAGATTTTCACCAAAGGATTGGTAGTCATAAATTTTGCGTATTCGTTGAATTGTTTGCTAGCTATTTCCGAAGGCAATAACAATTGCAAATTCCCTAGTAAGTGACCAATCAAAAACAGGCATAGAAACAATCCTGTTCCTGCCATCCAATACTTCTTGGCAATGGATGACTTAATCAAGGCAGATTTACTCATATTTATAAAAGTTTGAGGTACAAATTTACCATTGATAAAAGACATAAGCAACTGTTTCGCAAATTAAAATCAAAGCATTAAAATTGAAAATTGACAAGAAAGTCGCTACATTTGACCAACAATCAAAAAACTATGAAATACGATAGAATCTCAAAGGAATTATTTGAAAGCAATAGAAAAAAACTGCTTGAAAGAATGTCAAACAATTCGTTAGCAATCTTCTTTTCTAATGACCAAATGCCAACAAATGCTGACGGAACTATGCCGTTTAAACAAAATAGCGACCTACTATGGCTAAGCGGAATAGATCAAGAAGAAAGTAAATTAATTATTTACCGTGATCAAAAGGGTGAAATGACAGAGCATTTGTTTTTAAAAGAAACAAGCGATTTAATCGCCATTTGGGAAGGTGCCAAACTAAACAAGGATCAAGCGTTTCAAACCTCTGGCATAAGAAATGTTTGTTGGAATGCAAGCTTTAAAGACAAATTAAAAGAATTAATGGACACCGTAAGCCTTGTATATCTTAACAGCAACGAACACTCTAGAGCAACTTCAGAGGTTGAAACTCAAACAGATAGAATGAATTCTTGGTGCAAAAAAACTTACTCATCCAAAGAGTATAAAAAAATTGCGGTAGAAATGCACGAATTAAGATCCATAAAAAACAAAATAGAAATCGAATTATTACAAAAAGCATGTAATATTACTGAAAACGGATTCAGAAGAGTGTTGCAATTTGTAAAGCCAGGCATAAAAGAATACGAAATAGAAGCAGAATTTATGCACGAATTTCTAATAAACCGATCTAAAGGCTTTGCCTATGAACCAATTATTGCTTCAGGAAGAAACGCTTGTGTATTACACTATATCGACAACAATCAGGAATGTAAAGACGGTGATGTAATCTTAATGGACGTAGGAGCAGAGTATGCAAACTATGCTTCCGATATGACAAGATGTATTCCTGTAAACGGGCGTTTTACTAAGCGACAGAAACAAGTATATAATTCTGTTTTAAAAGTAATGAAAGAAGCTACCTCAATGTTAGTTCCAGGAACCATTCTTGGCGACTACCACAAAGAAGTTGGTTTAATCATGCAATCAGAATTGTTAGACTTAGGACTAATTGACAAGCACGATATAGAAAAACAAGACCCACTAAAGCCAGCGTACAAAAAATATTTCATGCATGGCACCAGCCACTTTTTAGGTCTAGATGTTCATGATGTTGGCATTTGGGAAAAACCAATAGAAAACGGAATGGTGTTTACTTGCGAACCAGGAATTTACATTCTTGAAGAAAACTTAGGAATTAGACTAGAAAATGATCTAGTTATTAATAACGACAAGCCAATCGACTTAATGAAAAATATTCCTTTGGAGTGTGAAGAAATTGAAGATTTGATGAACTAAAATAAATGGGGTAGCAGAAAAAATCTGCTACCCCATATTATTAACCTAATCTATAAAAACAGTGCGTGATACTAATTTACCTTTTTGAACAACCTTAAGAATGTAAATTCCAGACTTTAAGTTGTTTTTTAAAAGCTTATTTGTTTGAGACTCAGCAACTAACTTTCCTTCTAAATTGAAAAGCTGAACTTGGTCAACAACATTAATAGAACTTATCTCTATTAAACTATTTGAAACTAAAATTTTGATGTCAGAAACAGGGTTTGACTCAATAGAAGTTGGTTCGTTTACATAAACATCTTTGGAATACTGCTCTGAGGTAAAGCTAGTAGTCCCGTCAATAACAGGCCAAACTACTATAATATTATCTCCATCAATATAATTGTTTGATGGTAAGACAACATCATAAGATCCGTTATTTGGAGAGCCAACTGGTGGTGCTGGGAAATGAACACTATCGCCAGGGTTTAAGCCGCTGCCATTCTGAAATGAAACAGAAAATAGCTCTCTAACACTCTCCTCACCAACACCAGGATTGGTCAGAATCATTGCTCTAATTTGAGAGAAGATAGTATCCGTACCAGCATTAACAATGTAGCATTCGACAGAAAGATTATTATAATATTCGGTTGTGTCAGCTATAACAGGATTATAATATCCAAAAGTCATAGCATAGTTTTCTTGAGAAAACGATTGTGAACCGATACACAACAACAATATAACTAATGTCTTTTTTATCATGAAACAAATATAATTTAAATGTAAATGAAAAGTTTATGCAATATTTGATTATCTTACTCGTTCAAAGTGAAATAAATTATCGCCCATGAACACATTACAAGAAATCATCTTAAGCATGTCTAAGGAAGAGCTACGTTTTTTTAAGTTATACTCTAGCCGAACCAACAGCAATAAAACGAGAAAAGACATTCTTTTATTTGATCAAATTAAAAAAACAGATCAATTTTCTGAATCAAAATTTCAAGAAAAACATTACAATCAGAATAAAAATGCTTTTTACAGGCTAAAAAATAGGTTGTTAGAAGACATCAATAAAAGTCTAACCTTACAATATTTAGACGAAGAAGCTGATATATCTTTGATGAAAAACATCATATTATCCAGAATATTCAAAACAAAAGGAAAATATAGTATTGCCCTAGACTACCTAAAAAAAGCAGAAAAAAAAGCAACCCAAGTAGAAGCCTATGAAGTCTTAAATATTATTTATTTTGAGATCATAAAGTTATCGTACGACATATCAAACATTGATGTTGTTAATTACATTCAGAAAAGAAAAGAAAACAACAACGCAAGAAATAAAATTCAAGAAATAGATGACATTCTTGCTGCGGTAATATATAGACTAAAAAAAGCACAAAACTTTTCAGGAAAAAACGCACCTATTGTAAGTTTGTTAGAAAAAACAATTGCCGATTTTTCTCAAGAAAAAAGCATCGTTTCTAGTCCTAAACTGCGAATTAAAATATTTCAGGCCGTAAGTAGAGTTTTGATCCAAAGACACGATTTTGTTGCCCTAGAGAACTACTTAAACCACACATATTCGGAGTTTACAAGAGACAAACTGTTCAACAAGCAAACCCACGAAAACAAGCTAAGATTAATGACTTTTCTGATTAATGCTCTTTTTAAAAATGGAAAATTAGAAAAATCCCTTCAAAAGACACAAGAGCTTTTCGAAGCTATGAAAGAGTATAACGGATATAAACACGATAAATTTTTATTCTTTTACTACAATTCTTTAGTAATTAACTACTCTAAAATAGATAATGCTAAAGCAATAGAAATCCTATTAAAAGCCAAGGAAGAAAAAATTATTAAAGAGTCGGACTACAATTATTTCTTTGTCTGCTCTAATCTAGCATTACTATATTTTGATAGAAAAGAATTTAAAACAGCAATAAAATATTTAAGTAGAATTATTTTACACGAAAATTTTTATGACTTCGCTCTTTCGTTTCAGCTAAAGGTAGTTACTGCAGAAACAATAATTAGGTACGAAATCAAAGATTTTGATTACTTAGAACAAAGAATCAATCAAATTAAAAAAGAATTTAAGACTATTCTTTCTCAAAATGAATTTGAAAGAGAGCGTATGTTAATTAATATTGTTGAGAAACTAATCTTCACAAACAATATAAACCAAGACAAACCTCTTAAATTAAAAATTGACAATTTGCTAAACTCTACTACTAGCAGACAAGCGGAGGAAACAGATATTATTAACTACAACAAGTGGTTAATGTCAATAATTTAGTCAAAAGAATTCCACCCCTGTGCTACCAGGTCATGGCGAGAGTTGTCCTTGGCTATAAAAGCAGTTCCAGTTGACGGGTCGGTTATATGTCCGATAATAGTAAAATCAGGATCGTCTTTTAGCTTCTCGTAATCTTTCTGGCTAATGGTAAATAAAAGTTCGTAGTCCTCTCCCCCATTTAAAGCACATGTAGCTGCCGAAATTTTAAACTCTTCAGCACAATTCATGGCCGCAAAATCAATCGGAAGTTTATCTTCATAAATAGCACAACCCATTTTAGAGCTTTTACAAATGTGAAGCAACTCGGAAGAAAGACCATCGGAAACGTCAATCATTGAAGTAGGAATTATATTCTTTTTGTCTAATACTTTTACCACATCAATTCGAGCTTCTGGCTTAAGCTGTCTTTGGAGTACATAGTCATTGTTTTGTAAATCTGGTTGCATGTTCGGATTTGCCTGAAAAACTTGTTTTTCTCTTTCCAAAACTTGCAGTCCTAAATAAGCACTTCCTAAATCTCCACTAACAACCAATAAATCATTTTCTTTAGCTCCATTTCTATAGACAATTTTGTCTTTATCAACCTGACCTATGGCCGTTACAGAAATACAAATTCCTGACAAAGAAGAAGTAGTGTCTCCTCCAACTAAGTCAACATTAAAAGCCTCGCATGCTATTCGGATTCCTAAGTACAATTCTTCTATTGACTCTAGAGTAAAACGATTAGAAACAGCTATGCTTACTGTTATTTGTTGAGCAACTCCATTCATAGCACAAATGTCAGAAACATTAACGGCAACCAATTTATAGCCTAGATGCTTTAATGGAGTATAACTAAGGTCAAAGTGAACACCTTCATTTAACATATCGGTGCTAACTAACTGGTATTTTTCGCCACAATCAATAACAGCACAATCATCGCCTACACCAAAAACAGTATTCTTATTTTTAGAAACAAAATCTTTAGTAATACGCTCTATTAATTTGAATTCACCTAAGTCAGAAATAGAAGTTTTAGGTTGGTTTTTATCTTCTAGTATACTCATTGTGCAAACTTACATCATTTAATGCATATTTTATGTAGGGATTAAATAGATATTCAACATATAAATTTTGTACCTTTGCATACTAATAAAAAAGAAGATTTTGATACAAGTAAGTCAACAAGCAAAAGATAAACTTCTTCAACTAATAAAAGAAGAAGGCCATACAGAGGAAGTATTTATTCGCGTAGGAGTAAATAGCGGAGGCTGTTCGGGTCTTTCTTATGACTTAAAAATTGATAAAGAAAAAACGGAGGAGGATAAGGTTTTTGAAGACAATGAAGTTAAAATTGTTGTCAATAAAAAAAGTTTTTTCTATTTAATTGGTACTACCCTAGAATACTCTGGAGGCCTAAACGGCAAAGGATTTGTTTTTAACAATCCTAACGCTTCCAGAACCTGCGGTTGTGGCGAAAGCTTTGCAGTCTAACTACTTTTAAACTAAGGATTTGACAGAAGAAGACAAAATATTAAAGGAAGTTACAGGTGCCGAATATAAATACGGCTTTACTACTGACATTGAAAGCGATAAAATCCCAAAAGGATTAAGCGAAGATGTTGTTAGATTAATTTCTGCTAAAAAAAACGAACCAGAATGGCTTTTAGAAAAAAGATTAAAAGCATTCGAAGTTTGGAAAAAAATGGACGAGCCTGACTGGGCTAACGTAAGCTATAAAAAGCCTGACTACCAGGACATTATATATTATGCTGCTCCAAAACAAAAGAAAAAATTAGATAGTCTCGATGATCTTGACCCAGAAATGCGTAAGACTTTCGAAAAACTAGGTATTTCTCTAAATGAGCAAAAAAGACTTGCAGGAGTAGCTGTTGATTTCGTAATGGATAGTGTTTCTGTTGCTACTAGTTTTAAAGACAAACTTTTAGAGTTAGGAATTATTTTTTGTTCTATAAGCGATGCAGTAATCGAGTATCCAGATTTAGTAAAAAAATATTTAGGATCAGTAGTTCCTACAGGAGATAACTTCTTTTCAGCTCTTAATTCTGCTGTATTTACAGATGGGTCTTTTTGTTATATCCCTAAAGGAGTAAAATGCCCAATGGAACTTTCTACATATTTCCGAATAAACGAAGCAGGAACAGGTCAGTTCGAGAGAACTTTACTGATTGCTGATCAAGGAAGCTATGTTAGTTACCTAGAAGGCTGTACTGCTCCAATGAGAGACGAAAACCAATTACACGCAGCTGTTGTAGAGCTTGTTGCTCTTGACGATGCAGAAATAAAATACTCTACCGTTCAGAACTGGTATCCAGGAAATGAAGAGGGTGTTGGAGGTGTTTTCAACTTTGTTACTAAGAGAGGTGTCTGTCACCATAGAGCTAAAATTTCTTGGACTCAAGTAGAAACCGGATCTGCCGTAACTTGGAAATATCCTTCTTGTATCTTGAAAGGAGACAATTCTGTTGGAGAATTTTATTCTGTGGCAGTAACCAACAATATGCAGCAAGCCGATACCGGAACAAAAATGATTCATATTGGTAAAAACTCTAAGAGCACTATTATTTCTAAAGGAATTTGCGCAGGTAAAAGCGAAGGCTCATACAGAGGTTTGGTTAAAATTATGAAGAGTGCAGAAAACGCTAGAAACTTCTCTCAATGTGATTCTTTGCTTATGGGAGATAAATGTGGCTCTCACACCTTCCCTTACATTGAAGTAAAAAACAAATCAGCGAAAGTAGAACATGAGGCGACTACTTCGAAAATTGGAGAAGATCAAATATTTTATTGCAACCAAAGAGGTATAGGAACAGAAGAAGCAATCGCATTGATTGTAAACGGATATTGTAAAGATGTACTGAACCAATTACCAATGGAATTTGCTGTTGAAGCACAAAAACTATTAGCGATTTCTCTAGAAGGAAGCGTTGGATAAAAAAAAGATTATGTTAAAGATAAAAGGATTAAAAGCTGGTGTTGAGGAAAATAATATTCTTAAAGGCATTGACTTAGAAGTAAACAAGGGAGAAATCCACGCTATTATGGGTCCTAACGGGTCAGGAAAAAGTACGCTTTCTTCTGTGATTGCTGGTAAAGAAGATTATGAAGTAGAAAGTGGTTCTATCGAATTTGACGGAACAAGCATAATGGATTTAAGTCCAGAAGAAAGAGCCCATCTTGGTATTTTTCTTTCGTTTCAATACCCAGTCGAAATTCCTGGAGTTTCTGTTTCCAACTTCATCAAAACTTCTATAAACGAAACTAGAAAAGCGAAGGGCTTAGAGCCTATGCCAGCTGGTGAGTTATTGAAGTTAATGCGTGAAAAAATGGAACTTCTAGATATTAAGAAAGGATTTTTAAGTCGTTCTTTAAATCAAGGTTTTTCTGGTGGAGAAAAGAAAAGAAACGAGATTTTTCAACTTGCAACTCTTGCTCCAAAATTAGCAATTTTAGATGAAACAGATTCGGGGCTAGACATCGATGCTTTAAGAATTGTTGCAAACGGAATTAACAAACTTAGAACACCAGAAAACGCAACAATTGTTATTACTCACTACCAACGTTTATTGGATTATATAGTTCCTGATTTTGTACACGTTCTTTACAACGGAAGGATAGTAAAATCTGGAACGAAAGAGTTAGCATACGAGCTAGAAGAAAAAGGATACGACTGGATTATTAAAGAAGTAGAAGAGCAGTGCATTTAAAAGAAAAACTAATATCAACGTTCGATCAATCTTTAGATCAACTTTCTTTCCAAGAAAAGAGAAAAGAAAGTATGCAAAGATTAAAGCAAGATGGATTTCCTACTATTCGTAATGAAGAATGGAAATACACCAATCTTCAGCCTTTACTAAAGAAAGAATTCGAATTAAAAGCGTCTAACTCAACTATTACTATAGAAGAGATAAACGAATATATTTTAAAAGATACAGATACCTATTTAATGGTTTTCTTAAATGGTGTATTTGAGCCTAGTCTTTCTTCTATTTCTTGCGAAAAAGCACACATTAGCACTTTTAAAAACGCTAATGAAGAGCAGCAAAAAATTATTGAAAAATACTGGGGATCTTGCCTACCTAAGCAAGGCGATGCTTTTGTTTCTGCAAACAACGGACTAGCTCAAGAAGGAGCCTTTGTTTACATACCTAAAAGTGTTGTTTTAGACAAGCCTCTTCAGATTGTATATGCTAGTAAAAACGAAAATCCTTTGTTTTTACAAACCAGATCTTTATTGGTTATAGAAGAAAACGGACAAGCACAAATTACGGAGAGACATCAAAACTTTAGCGATAGCGAAGTGTTTACTAACGCTGTTACAGAAATTGTAGTTAAGCAAAATGCAATTGCTGATTTTTACAAAATTCAAAACGACAACTTCAAATGCTCCATTATAGATAATACATGGGTAAATCAAGCTAATAACTGCAACTGTACCGTTGATACATTTAGCTTCGGAGGAAAGATGGTAAGAAACAACCTAACTTTTTCTATGTTAGGTGAGCACAGCCAGAGTAACATGAGAGGAATTACTCTTATTGGCAAAGACCAATTAGTAGATCACCATACTTTGGTAGATCACCTTGTTCCTAACTGCTTAAGCAATGAGCTTTATAAAGGAATTTACGACCATAATGCCAAGGGAGTGTTTAACGGAAAAGTAATGGTTCATCCTGATGCTCAAAAAACTAATGCTTTTCAGTCAAACAATAATTTGTTGTTAACAGATGACGCATCAATAGACACCAAACCTCAACTAGAAATATATGCCGATGATGTGGCGTGTAGTCATGGCTGTACCATTGGTCAGCTTGACGATGAAGCTTTATTTTACCTGAGAGCAAGAGGAATCCCTAAAAAAGAGGCCCAAGCAATGTTAATGTATGCTTTCGCAAACGATGTGCTGAACAACGTTAAGATTGAAGAATTAAAAAAGAAGTTAAATCTAATAATTGCAGAAAAAATAGGAGTAGAACTAGCTATAGAATTGTAAATGATATCTATTGAAAAAATACGTGCGCAATTTCCTGCTCTTAACCAAGAAGTTCATGGCCATCCTCTAGTCTATTTAGACAACGGTGCTACCACTCACAAACCGCAAAGAGTAATTGATGCTATTAGTCACTACTACTCTATTCAAAATAGTAATATTCATAGAGGAGTTCACTACTTAAGTCAGCAAGCAACGGATGCTTACGAGGCTTCTAGAGAAACTGTCAGAAAACATTTTAATGCTACTCACCTTCACGAAATTATTTTCACAAAAGGAAATACTGAGGCTATCAATTTAGTTGCTAACGGA
>ERZ887849.2555-NODE-2555-length-14840-cov-22.510247_pt1 | contig 14840 bp, 8 predicted proteins | sample MGYA00521267_ERZ887849 | MGnify/ENA primary metagenome ERZ887849 (study PRJEB32303, sample SAMEA104408601) | aquatic metagenome | biome: Brackish water; feature: Pelagic; material: water | place: Baltic Sea | collected 2014-06-06T16:11:00 | depth 2,863 m ... | reverse complement strand
CCGTGCCATTGAACGTAACAGCCTGTGTCGGCAATCCATTACAAACTACTTGGTCCGTCAAGGATGAAACACTCGGTATTGGATTGATAGTGATCGTATAATCCGTTGGTGCACCCGGACAGGATACACCGCCTGTTGTGGTAGCTACCGCCGTTATCGTTATTGTTTCAGGTGTTAATGATGCATGAGACAAAGTCATCGTTGGAATAATTCCACCTCCTTGCGTTGGTGTAGCGCCACTTATACCGCCAAGATTACTTGTAATCGACCAATCGAATGTTGCGCTAGGTGTTGATGAACTTAGGTTAACAGGAGTAATTGAACCTCCCGAACAAATAACCTGATCAGTAATATCAAATAAAACAACCGGTGCCGGATTCACCGTCAGTGAAAACACATCAGAAGAACCTGAACATCCTGATGCCGTTGGTATAACAATGTAATCAAGCGTGTATGGTGAACTACCACTGTTGTTTACCACTTGACCCGTGAGTGGACCTGAGCCATTCAACTGATAACCGGTGATTGTTAAAGGAATATTACCCGGCTGATCCAGTATCCATGTATAATCTGTACCGGAAACATTCGAAGTGAAAACTGGTGTCGTAAAGGATGTTCCACCGCAGATCACCTCCGGAGCAATCGGTGATAAAACAGGAATTGGATTCACCGTTATTGTGTAGGTAACCGGTTGTCCTGAACAACCATTTGCTTCAGCTGTAATCGTGTACTCTATGATGGCAGGAACAATACCCGTGTTTTCAAGTAGCATCGATGGTAAATTACCCGATCCGCTTGCTATAAAACCATTAACACTACCACTCGTCACTGAACCTACCCATGTATAAGTTGTTCCTAATACACTAGAGGCCCATGTAACAGAACTGCTTGATGTGTTCGAACAGATCGTCTCTGATAGAACAGTGTTTGTTACAGCAGGAGTCGGCTCAATTGTAAACTGAAGCGTACTATCAGGACCTAAACAACCATTTGCTGTCGGAGTTACTGTAATTAATCCGGTAACGGCTGTATTCGTCACATTTATTCCGGTAAAGGAAGGAATTTCTGAAGTACCAATTGAAGCTAAACCAATTGAAGGATTACTATTCACCCAATCGTAAGTTGTACCGGAAACAGAAGATGTGAACGCAACTAATTGTGTCTGATCTCCATTACAGATCGTCTGATCTTGAAGCGAGTCAATATATGGGATTGGTTGTACTGTGATTGTAAAATCTTCAGGATTACCCTCACACAAAACACCATTCAAAAAATAGCCCGGTGTAACCGAAACAATTGATTGCTCAGCTGTTGTGCCCGTATTAACTGTCGTAAAATCGATCGTTCCTGAACCTGTAAGCGGAAGACCTGTTTGAAAATTGTCATTGGTCCAGTTATATACCGTTCCGGTACCCGTAAAAGGTATATTAACGAGCGTTCCTGAACATTCATCAAGATCCGTTAACGGATCTACTGACGCTATAGGATTAACAGTTATCGTGAAATCTTCCGTTGGACCAATACAACCATTCAATGTCGCGGTCACCGTGATGATAGAGCTAATTGGTAAATTCGTGCCATTTGTCGAAATAAATGGTAAAACTGATCCTGTACCGGAAGCGGATAATCCCGTTTGTGTATTGTTATTTGTCCAGGTAAAAGCACTACCGGGTAAACTCGTGAAATCAACCTGCACCGTCTGTTGACCTTCACAAACTGTTTGATCAGCTATTGAATCTAAAATTGGCGTTGGGTCTACTGTAAAACTAAAGTCAATTGTACTCCCCGAACACGTTAATCCTCCATTAACATACTCAGGTGTTACCGTTACCAATGACGTAACAGGTGTCTGTCCATTATTCGTCGCTGTAAACGAACCAATATCGCCCACACCATTCGTCACTAAACCAATCGATCCGTCCGTATTCGTCCAACTGTACTGGGTTCCCGTGCCATTGAACGTAACAGCCTGTGTCGGCAATCCATTACAAACTACTTGGTCTGGAATAATAGAAACTACAGGTGTTGAAATTATTGTGATTAAAACAGAATCAAGATCAGCGGGACAGAATACTGAAGGAATATTGGTTTCAACATACAGCCAAACCTCGGATACTCCTGCAGGAGGAATATACTGAGCAGTTCCTGCATTTGTATTTTCATTTATAATTTGTCCACCTGCGCCTTCATCACTCCATGTTCCTGTGGATGCTGCTCCTTGTATCGTCGAAGCGAGATCCACGGTATCTCCTAAGCATACCGATAGATTAGACATTGCATCAATTAAAGCCTCATCATTTACGGTTAAAACCAAAAAATCTGAATTGCCGGGACAAGGACCAATTGGATCATCTGAAATTAGCGAAAGAATTATCTGGCCCGAGAAATTCACTGGCGGTGAGTATGATGAATTTAAAGCGTTCGGATCGCTAAATTGACCGCCGGGAATATTAGCTGACCAAACGCCGGTATTTGCGCCTCCTGTGATACTTCCATTTAAATTGATTTGTGTGTTCAAGCACGTCGCCTGATCAGGTCCGGCGACCACAATAACACCCGGACCAACGCTAACTGAATCAGTAATTACTGTACTCCCACATTGATTCGATGCCCCAAGGCTATATTGAAATACACCAGACACTCCGTATTGTACCGTTGGATTTAGTGTTAACGTATCACTTATGATCATACCCGGAACTTCGTCGAAAAACCATTGATAATCTGTAGGTAATGCGTAACAATCGTTTACGACACCGGTAAACTGAATTAATTCACCTTCACATACATTCGCACCTTGAGGGGATAATTGAATTTCGGGTGGTGCGATCACATAGACAGAATCACTAAATTGTGGCATTTGACAACCCGGAATATTCCCAGGATAAGACACCGTTAGCACAACATCGTAAGCTCCAGGCCCTTGAAAATCAAGCACCGGTTCAAATGAAGAATTCGAAGTAGAATTGATGAAATCTACACCAGAATTTGGAGAACAATTCTGAGGGTTCGAATAGTTGATTTGCCAGTTTGATTCAAAAGTAGTTCCACAAGCATCACCCGTTGAATTATTCGTAACATTAACAACATCCGAAGTACAGAAAAAATTATCACTTAGAAGAAAATCAGCGGTTGGTTGGGGCAATACGCAAATTTGTTGTGTCATGGAATCTATCCCGCATTCATTAGCGCTAAAAAGAGTAATGTCATACACTCCAGGCGTATCAAAAGAGACCTCAAGTTGTTCAGAACCACTTTGCCAAAAATAAAAATTACTACTATAACCTCCATTTGATCCTAAACTGCTGCCAGGTAATAAAGAAAAATTTGAATTCGGTGTGATTTCCCAATAAAAGCTATTTATGCTGTCACAAGAATTTGTAAAAACATTAATTCCAGGTTCTGTGAGGTTGGTCAGCGTAACTGCATAATTAACACAAACTTCGTTTTCCGGCATCAAAAAGTCTGCCTCAGTTTGCTCAGAAACTACCACAGGTCCAAACGCAGCAAATGTTCCATTCGCATTACAAGCATTAGAACTTGTTACAGCAATACTATATTGATTTGGATAAGACTGACCATTAATAACTGACGTTACACCACAGGAAGAACTTGTAAATAAATGTTCAAAAACAAATGGATTAGAAGGTAAACCTATAAAAGTAGTGTCAGTACCATCGTTGATGCTAATTTCATATTGGGTATCTGGTGGACTAGCAGTTGCAGAGATATTTATCTCATAAAGCCCGGGAACACAAAAAGCCGTACCCGATCCAGACAAAGTGAGGGCTGGTGGGTTAGAACCGACATAAACATTGAACGTCTCAGTATGAGAGCATCCATTAGGTAAATTTACCGTATATTCTAAATTGTATGCACCAGGAGAATAAATATGTGTCATAACAATTGAATTTCCGTTGTAAGCGTAATTATTCGTGTCACCGTCTCCCCAAACAGTAGTCATAGTTGTACCCAAAGGATACGTCGATAAACTGTCGTCTGAAAATTGGAACCCTCCACTTAGTAAATTAGGATTACAATACCTGTAAACTACTTCACCGTTAATTAAAGTTGAGCTGTATCCTGAACCACCAAGGCCGTTCATTGAAAGTGTTATATCAGAGATGTAGATGGTTAAGTTAACGAAAGCTGTATCCGAACATCCGTTGCCATTATCTACCACTAACATAAAAGTTTCGGGTTGAGAGATTACCACAGTAGGATTACTAACGCTATCAATTAAATTGTTATTAGAATCAAACCATTGATAGCTTAACGTCGGATTTCCTGAACCTGTCCATGTGGCTGTGGGTGTCCCGCCAAGAATAATCTGCTCTCCAGCACACAATGTTTGGTTCGAGCCGGCATCTAAAGTTAAATCTGGACACCCCTGCGATCGCGCACTAAGATGAATAACAGTAAACAAGGACAAAGTGATAAAGATAGGTAATTTCAAAGCTGAAAATATTGGTTAATTTGCTTGTAATGCCAAAATAATAATTTCTGGCCACTATTTTGGTTCTGTTGCATCTGTTTAGTCAAGTTCTAAGATAAGCATTTATTTTACTTTTTATACTCCCAATGATTTGAATGACTTAAATTTGATCATCCCTGGTAAACATTCCTTGAAGACTTACACGCAGTAGATTACGCTTAATATAATTAAAAAACCTTTACATGAATGAGTTTATGTGTAAAGAAAATCGCAGAAACCGTATCAAATATGGGTTCTAGTTCACTTTTTGCTGACGTCACACAGTTAGTAATAGTTTCGAACTTTTATCTCACGAATTCAGTGTGTAATTCAATGTAATAATAAATGAACTCCCTTCATCAAGTTTACTTTCAACCTTTATGTCTCCCCCCAAATCATTTATATAACTCTTTGCAATTGACAGTCCTAATCCGGTACCTTCAATATCATTCACATTACTTGATCTAAAGAATGGTTGAAAAAGTTCCTTTAACTCTTTTTCTGGAATACCAATTCCCCTATCAATTACGGATACTGTAAACGTATCCGGATAATAATGGACGACCAACTTTGGGTTTTCATTCTTGGGAGAGTATTTCAATGCATTTGACACCAAATTACTGATACAGTTTAAGAGTAACTGAACATCTGTTACGACTGTTTTTTGTTCTCCATGTTCGAGAAAAATTATTTCTTTTGCAACCTCTACTTCATTAAATGTTTTACAAATTTCTTTGCAAAAATGTGACAAATCAATCTCTTCTGGTTTCAGTTGTATATTCCCTGATTCTGTCTTACTATAGGTTAATAAATCATCCATTAAGTTAGTCATCTGATTTATTGCGTTATCTACTCTAGTTTTTGATATTGACATTTTCTTTTTTACAGCCTCATCAAAAGTTTCAGAAATCATAGAAACTATAGCCATTGATGACTTTATGACTGCCATTGGAGTTCGGAATTGATGTGATACATCCGAAACAAATCGCGATTTAAATTCGCTCATCATTTTCTCTTTCTCCAAACTTTCTTTAAGCTTTAACCTTGAGCAATACAGCTCCATAAAATTAGTAACCTTCAGCATAAAATGGCCCTCATCTACTGGTTTCGTTAAATAATCCAAGGCGCCCAATTTATATCCTTGAGTAAAAAATCCTCTTTGGATAGCTATTGCCGACAGAAATATAATCGGCGTATCTTCAGTTTTATTATTGCCTTTGATCAGTTCCGCTAAATCAAACCCGCTCATATCAGGCATTTGAACATCAAGGATAATTAGTCCATAATCATTTTTTAAGAGAAGTTTGAGCGCTTCATTTCCTGAGAGAGCGCAGTCGCAGTCAAATTTGGCATTCTTTAAAAGAGCTGAAAGAGCGAATAAATTCGCTTTTAAGTCATCGACAATGAGAATTTTATGATTATATATTTCGTTCATTACCTTTAATTTATGATTGTTAAACTTCATTAAAAACTAAACTTGTAGGAATGAGAAACAAAATACCGTATTAAATAATTAAGTATATCTATGGAGTAGAGTGTTTCAGTTTGAGCATTGCCAGCTTCTTTTTCCTTTATATTCGTCGTGTAGTGTTTCGTGTTTTAATTGATTATAAGAGAACAGAAGACATAATCTTCATAAGGTTGTAGATATTAATTGGTTTAGAGCAGTAACCATTCGCCCCGGCATTTAAACATCTTTTTACGTCAGTTTCCATCGCTTGCGCAGTTAACGAAACAATTGGGATGTGGCATGTTACTGGGTTATTTCGAATCTCTTTAATTGTCTCATAACCATCCATTACAGGCATCATCATATCGAGTAAAATGATGTCAACTTGTGATGATTTCTTCAGTACATCAAGACATTCTCTTCCGTTAACTGCCGTCAAAATATTACAACCATAGGGCTTTAGCACCGCCTTTAATGCGAAAATATTAGCTAAATTATCATCAACAATAACTACAGTTTTTCTGTTCAACATTTATTCAGATTTTATTTAACCAGATTCTTACTAATGAAATCAGCTTGTCTTCATCTAGAGGTTTGCCTATGTAGGCATTTGCGCCGTCCGTCATAGATTCAGCAAGTTCAGCAGGCATTTCAAAATCCGTAATTCCAATAATCGGAACTGATTTTATATTAAGATCTGTTCTAATTTCTACGATCGCTTGATATCCGTCTTTGTTCGGCAACATCATATCGACAATAATCAAATCGAAATTCGAAGATTTCTTATGAATCTCTATACACTCAACTCCACCACTCGCAGAATCTACTTTCATCTTATAAGACTCGAGTAAGTTGATTGTTGAAAAAATAGTTCTTGCATCATCACCTATTATCAACACTTTTTTATCGGTAAGAGTTGGGTCCTCCATGTAAAGTTGATTATGTTATCTGTTGCTGTTTTTTTCATTATCTATATGTAAGAATAGTGATACTGCGCTTGATAATTGCTTGAAATTTTTGGCCGTTTTCATGACAAAGGTGCTTGTAGACTTTTTGATGTTTTCCTCTTCGACTTCGGATATCGACTTTCCAGTGTAAATAATTATCGGTATTGACATTCGTTCATTCTTTATGCTTTCCAACACTTGAAAAGCTATCGAACCTAAGGAAAGCATATCAAGTACTATGCAATCTATTTCCTCTTTCAATAAGATCGCAATTGCCTCTTTGCCCGTTTCTGCCAAAGAAAACTGTATCAAATTACTAGCAAGAAAACTCTTCATCACCTCTAGACTTGCCTTATTATCATTGATTAAAAGAACATTCTTCTTCTTTTTAGAATTGATTTTTTTAATTCTGCTAAGCATAGTTCCAAGCTCTTTTTGAGCTAACGGTTTTTCCATAAAGCTTATAGCGCCAGATTCTCTAGCTGTCTTCTCTTTAATCTTTAAAGATGACATCACATGAACTGGAATGTTTTTGGTTTTCTTATTCTTTTTGAGCTCATCCATTACCGTCCATCCACTTTTGGCGGGTAACATTATGTCGAGAAGAATTCCAGTCGGTTGATATTCAATTGCATATTTACAGGCGGTGCCGCCACTAACAGCAATAACAACTTTATACCCTCGTAATCGCATATATTTCATCAAGGACATTGCAAATATTGGGTCGTCATCTACAATTAAAATTACTTTATCGTTCTCTCTTATCGTCAGTCGATCATCTTCTACCTCATCAGGAGTATAAGCAACTAAATTGATATCGACAGGAGTATTTATCTTGGTAGTTTTTGCTGAAGCATCCAACAATTCATCCAGATTTGAGCCTTTAGGAATAACCTTAGAGCAATCCTGAGGAATAATCAATTTGAATGTACTTCCCTTACCCAATTTGCTCTCTAATACTATTTCTCCACCAAGTAATTGAGCAATTTCCCGACTTATTGAAAGCCCTAATCCTGTGCCTCCATATTTTCCTTGTGTGGAGCCTTCAGCTTGTTTAAACGCTTCAAAAATCAATGCCTGTTTATTCTTAGCGATTCCTATGCCTGTATCAATAACTTCAAAAACGATAAAATCTGACCCGCCAATTTTTAAATCATTTATTTCTTTTTCAGTTGGTAACCTTATCGAAATGTTTACGCTTCCTTTTTCTGTGAATTTAAATGAATTGGATATGAAGTTTTTAAGGACTTGTTCGAGACGCCCCTGATCAGAAACAATATTCATTGGAACATTTACATTTTTTAGTATCGAAAAACTCAAGCCTTTTTCCCTTGCTAAAGGTTCAAACATACTTTTAATGGAATTACAACACGATTCAAAATCAACAGTAACCAATTCGATTGGCATTTTACCCGATTCAATTGTAGCGAGATCCAAGATCTCATCGATAAGGGTCAAAAGACTATTGCCCGAATCTTTTATTACGGACGCAAACTCGATTTGCTCTTCATTTAAGTTATCATAATGATTCTCTGATAATAAGCTACTTAATAAAAGAATTGCATTTAAAGGTGTTCGCAATTCATGGCTCATATTAGCTAGAAATTCTGATTTGTGTCTACTAGTCAAGGCCAGCTCTTTAGCTTTACGCTGGAGTTCTTCCAATGTGGCTTCTAATTCTTCCTTCTTATCACTAATAGATCGATTTTTTTCTAACAATAATTGACTACTTTTCACTAACTCTTGATGACTTTGAATAAGTTCCTCATGTTGATGTTTTAATGTCTCTTCTGAGGTTTTCAGTTTTAACACTTTTTCTTGAAGCTCAACATAGGCTATTTGTAATGCCTCCTTTTGAAGTTGACTGTTTTCCAAATCAGATTTAACTGTGTCAAACGTTTTGTTTAAGGCAAATAATTCCTGTCTTTTGCTCTGAATAAGAGTCTCAGTGTCATTTATTGTAGATCGTTCCTGATCAATTATTTTATTCAATATTTTCATCAGTCAAGGCGTTTGATTTTTACACATTATTTTGAGGGTTTTATCCCTGAGTCTATTTTAATTTGTTCCAGTAAACTTTGAAAGTAGGTGTTCGACGATTCTCCTTTTTCATGGTCAAGCACAGCTCCGTTGGAATCGTCAGTAGTATTATTGTTTTGTTCAAAAGAATCCAACGATGTATCCTGGCCTGAGACTTTCGGAATAACGCCTTGGGGATTATTTGGAATGGCTAGTTTGAAGATACTTCCCTCACCAAATGTACTTTCCAGAGTAAGTTCCCCGCCAAGTAACTGAGCAATTTCCTGGCTTATTGAAAGCCCTAATCCTATGCCTCCATGTTTTCTTTGTATTGAGCCGTCAGCTTGATGAAACGCTTCAAAAATCAATGCCTGCTTCTCCTTCTCGATCCCTATACCACTGTCGATAATTTCAAAAATAATAAAATTAGACTCGATAATATTTGAGTCATTTATCTCTTTTTCATTTGGCAATCTTACAATAATCTTGACATGACCATTTTCTGTAAATTTAAACGCGTTTGATACGAGGCTTCTTATCACTTGTTCCAAACGCCCCTCATCAGAAATAATATTCTTTGGAATATTTCCAATTTTCTCTATCGAAAAACCTACACCTTGTTTCTGTGCTAGTGGTTGAAACATATTTGCCATGGAATTTAACCATGATTCAAGATCAATCGTATCCAATACAACATGAAATTTACCCGACTCAATTTTTGAAAAATCCAAGATCTCTTCCATTAGTTTCAATAGAGCATGGCCTGAGCTGTTTATTACTGCAGCATAATCACGTTGGTCGTTGTCTAATTTATCATTTGTGTTTTCTGCTAATAATTGACTTAATAAAATAATTGAATTTAACGGTGTACGCAATTCGTGACTGATATTAGCTAGAAATTCTGACTTGTATTTACTGGTCAATTCAAGTTCTTCGGCTTTACTGAAGAGTTCTTTTGAAATCCGTATTAATTCTTGGTTTTTATCATTAAGGGTTTGATTCCTTTCGTTCAATAATTTACTGCTGTTGGATAAATCTAAATTGGTTTTAATAAGTTCCTGCTGCTGATCTTTTAATCTATCTTCAGATTGTTTCAGTTTTAGGGTATTTCCATGTAGCTCTAGATTGGCTATTTGCAATTTCTCTTGTTGAAATTGGAGCTTGTCAGTTTGAATACTTAATTCTATCTCAAGCATTTTCTGACGAGTTGTTTCACTTCCAATCGTCACGTATTTGTAGATTTCGCCTTCTGTATTTTTAAATGGAACAATCGTGATATCCAACCAGTAATCCGAATTGGTTTTACTCTTATTTATTATTGATCCAGACCATACCTCTCCTAATCTAATCGCCTGCCACATAATATCGGAATAATTCTGCCCTATCAGTTCTTCACTCGAGTATCCTGAAATTTCACAAAAAAGATCATTGGAAAAAGTAATATTTCCCATGGAGTCTGTTTCGTAAACGACTGCTGCACAATTAACTGCATCAATTTGCTGATTTAATTTAAATAGCTGATTTTTAGATTGAGTAACGTCCGTTGCAATTTTCAGAACTCGACAAGGAGTCCCCTCAGAATCTAGAATGACTGAATAACTTCCAGAAAGCCAAATGTCCTCTCCTGTTTTACTTAACCGTAAAAATTCCCCTTCTTGACTAAGCCCATTTCGTAAACTATCCCATAACAAATCCTGCGCTTCTCTTTGATTTGAAGAATCGTTAATTAAAGTATCATAAGTTTTTCCAATGATTTCACTTTTTGCATACCCGAAAATTTTGGAGAAATTGTCATTTACGTCTAAAATAATTCTGTCAAAATTTATCTCAATAGTGATATTCGATTTATTAAATGCATCTAATTGACTACTAATTTGGAATTTTTTTTCATTCAATTCATCAACTAAACGCTCATGTTTAAGTTGATACTCTTCCAATTCAGATTTCAGGGAGAGAAATCTTTTGTTTAAACCAAACAATTCTTGACTTTTCTCTTCCATTATCCGCTCAAATACTCCTCTATCAGTCAAAGCGTTTGATTTTAAAGTTAACTTCATATTCCCTGATTTTCTCAGTAACAGTTTCAGGAGTTTTACCAAAACTCTTAAAACAACCTAAGATTAACCCATGCCCAAAACCTGACATCCAACGTTCAGATATATAGCTCATTATCATTTGATTATCAGGTATTCTATTGTGTTTAAAATGCTGGAGTTCAGCGTCTGGGTATAATTTAATGACTTCCTTGTGAATATAAGAATCTACCATTTCTATAAATTTTGTAAAAACGAAACCTTTTATCTTTTGCTCTAAATCCGAATCACTTTGAGGAATACTTCTCCGACATTCATAGTAATTCTAAATATTTATCGTTGAACCTTCCTAAATCTGTCCTGTCTTTTAGTTTGGATTATCAGTTAGGGTGATTGTTTTTTTGTAATCCGTTTTTAAATTTAAATAATTCACCATGCAGTACACATTATTTGTATCTAGTACAGTCTTTACCAGTCCGGAATTCACAAGAATAACGCCAAGGTTGTAAACGTCTTATTGCTAGTGATTATATTATGCAACCACCGCTCCCTTTTTCCCATACTGGGACAAAAACTACCAATCTGGGAACTTGTTTTTGGGTCAGTAGAACAAAATAGATTAAATATTGGATCGTTAAAGGTGGGGATTATACAATTTCACCCCCATCCCAATAAAGTTTGAAGTTCCCTAGCGATGTTCAGCCAATAAAGTACTCCTGTGCTCTGGACAAATCACATCTGTTTCGGCACAATAGTTCCATCGCATAACTTCTTGCGTGCTGTCTGAAATACGGATCAGTACATACGTAAAATCAACGCCGGGCACTTCTTTATCTACAAAGCAATACAAGATTGGTTGATTGATTTCATTTGCAACCATTTGACGAATATCAACAGGTTCGAATGTTCCATTTTTGAACTCTCTTACCATTGAATAGTAGCCGTCCCTAGATTCGTTCATCATTTTAAGCTTAAAATAGATGTTCTTGTCCAACATACGGCAAGACAAATCAACAATACTGTCTCTCTTGGATGAAGACTGAAGATCAACAGGATCATTAGAAGATATTGAGTTGGATCCAGCAAACAAAGAAGGTGAACCTATAACCAGTAGCGCGAAAATAATTAGTCTATTTTTCATATCGTTTAAGTTTATGCCATAAAGTTACGGTGACTTCAAACGAATAAAACCCCCAATTTTCCCAACGTGACTTATTGGTTTTCTAACGTGACAAACTAAAGACAATGCAATTCTTATAGAAATGTTAGATGGGTGAAAGAACTACTCCTCCCTAGAGTCGAGCGCGTTTGATAGTGCTCCATAGTGTTCCTATCATGATGTTCCCGTTATACAGAGACTGTTTGAGACGTCATGTCCAACGATTTTTTTGAATACGCATCCATAACCAGCGCCAGGCACATTGAGTTGGTAAGGTTGCCTAAGGTTGATGTCAGACACCCAAGCTTATTCTGGACGAACAATGGGAAGTTGAGCCACAATATTCCTGTGCTTTTTGGTGTGACTATGCCGAAACCACTAATCTTAAGCCATTCTTAAACACGGTGAAAATGATAAAAAGCCATTGGACAGGAATTAACAATTACAACGAAAGCAAAATCAACAACATAATATTGGAGGGCATTAATTCTAAGGTGCAATTAGTAAAGAAGATTTGTTGCAGATTCTCGAATTTATCAATGAATTCGAAGAAAGCCCTTCTGTAACATGGGAGCAATTCAAAGAAGCTTGATACTCTCAAAGACCCATAAATGACAGGGATTAGTACTAAAATTAATTAAATTAGTACTTCTATCGTTCTTTCAAAAAACAGCAAATCGAATTGGATTATAAGTCACCTATTTCCAAAAGAAAATTAGGTCATTTTCTTTCCTGATAAAATCGATACTCTAAGAAACCTTGTGTAATAAGGGATATTAAACAATATACGCACTCCTTGAAGGAGCGCAAATTACACCCGAGATTCTTAATTGAGTATCGGGTTTTTTGCTGTTTACAAGCAAAATTAATGGATTGCGGAGGTTTCCAGAAATACGGAAATCAAATAAGATCTATTGTTTTGATGCTCTTGGGATAGAGTACAACACCATCGCTGAGGTAATTCTTTGGCAGTATGATCTTAGGATCTCCAAGGGAATTGTAACGCATGCAACGACGAACTTGAATGCGGAGGAGTTGGAGAAGTTGTATGGAAACTCTGTAAGATCAAGGTTGAGATCCATGTTTAATTTGGTGGCATTCAGTAAGGATGTTGGAGACAAGCGCAAATAATACTATTAAATAGGTACATTCAAACCACTAACGCACTGTTCGAAACATGAAAAAATTAATTGTAGCCAGCTTCGCTTTATTGTTCGGGTTCTCCTGCACGGCCAAAACGTCCAATAAGGTTGAGGTTTCACAACAAAACACCAGCTTTGAATCAATCGATCAAAATTTACCTGTTGATGATACCATTCAGGAATCCAAGTTAATTGTTGCTTCTTTTAATATTCAAAACTTCGGCAAAACAAAAATGCGCGAGAGACCTCTTGTCATTGATACGCTGATCAGTATTTTTCTGAAGTATGACGTGATTGCTGTTCAGGAAATCTCACATAAGAACGGTGATACTCCGAAACGGTTTTTGGACAGTTTAAACAAATACTATAAGGATTCATTCGACATGTTAATCAGTGAACGAAGCGGGCTTCAAACAGACGACATCTCTTCACAGGAGCAATACGGTTTCTATTTCAAAAAAGACAAGATTCAAAAATTGGATGAGGGTGTTGTATACCCGGACGAAGAAAATGATTTCTTCCAGCGAGAACCGTACATGGCGCACTTTAAGTCTGCAGATGGTGACTTTGATTTTGTTTTAATCACGGTGCACACGGCTCCTGCTAAATCGGGAAATCCAGACATTACGCTCAATGAGGTGGGTGCGTTGGATGAGGTAATAAAATGGGCGAAAATTCATTATCCAGGCGAAAAAGACTTTATCGTCGTCGGAGATTTCAATGCTGATTGCAGTTACGTTGATGAAGACGATCTGGAGGGTCTGGATATTAAAAAGAACTACACGTGGCTCATTCCCAATACGGAAAAAACCAACTTGGCCAAGGGGAGCGATTGTACGTACGATAGAATTGTGATTACTGGGGAGTGCAATGAGAACTTTAATGGGTCTTGGGGGGTGGATAGATGTTTTACTTCAAAGACGGTTTCTGATCATTGGCCTGTTTGGGCGGAGTTTAGGGTTTTTTGGGATAATGATTAGATATTTGATGCAAAGCTGAGGCAGTGAATACAATTATTTCTGAAAAAAATAAATCAGCGTTCAACACCGTATATGTACGTAAAATTTCAAGTATATGTGCTCATTGCGTAATTAGAATTGTCTCCCTACCTTGTCGCGTGAAATAATTGTAAACTATCATGAAAAAACTACTACTTTTTTTAAGCCAAAAAGTTCAAATATCGCTGAAGACCTACAATTCTTGCTTTACCAAAACCGCTACTAAGTGATTCAGCCGCGAAACTTAGAAAAAGTTCAAAGTCCTCCTAGATTTGGCAAACGTTGATCCATTGAAAAATTTAGAAATTACGCCAAATCCATTTGAACAATCCATCAATATTCTTTCCGATGAAAATTTAGATGGTTACGAATTGAAAATTTTGGACTTACAAGGCAAAATCCTTTATCAAACTGACATATGGAACAACCAGTTAACGTTTGGTCTTGATCAGCCTTTGGCTCCGGGCTTGTACACTTTCGTTCTTCAAGGAGAGCAGAAAAATATAGTGCGAAATCTCGTGAAAAACTAGGATAACCGACTAAAACCTCTTTTCAATAAAGCAATTGGTTTTGGCGGAGAAAAGTAATTTTATCCGCTATGTATTAATACTTATTTATGTA
>ERZ887849.2554-NODE-2554-length-14844-cov-7.963351_pt1 | contig 14844 bp, 17 predicted proteins | sample MGYA00521267_ERZ887849 | MGnify/ENA primary metagenome ERZ887849 (study PRJEB32303, sample SAMEA104408601) | aquatic metagenome | biome: Brackish water; feature: Pelagic; material: water | place: Baltic Sea | collected 2014-06-06T16:11:00 | depth 2,863 m ... | reverse complement strand
GCGTTTTCGATAATTTCTTCAATCATAGAGCAAAGATAAAAATCTGACTCTAATTTTCTATGTTCAAGGTCTCGATAAGATATTTGCCGTTGACCTTTTTGAAGTGGAAGGTTACTCTGAAAACATTACCATTAACGGTGTAATTACCAATTGAAAAAGCGCTTGCCCCTTCTTTCCCAGGATGGATAATCTCGAATTTACCTTTGGGATATTTGGTAAAAAAATCTTTTAGGATCAATTTCGCTTGCGACTTCGAATAGGCACCATCTTTACCGAGAACCGTCATCAAAACCTTTTCATTCATCAGGCTTTCTATTGCTCCAGCATCACTAGCTTTAAAGGCTTTCTCAATTTCGGCATGCGGCAAACTGGAAATTCCAGAGATGCTCAAGATTGCGGTCGCAATGAAAATATATAGGTAACTCATGATCAATAATTTTAACCAAATTTAGCAAAAACAATGCCGTAATTCAAGCTTGTAAAGTTAAATGAACAAATGTACCTTCGCGATGTGAAAATAAAAGTCATTTGCATAGGGAAAACAGGTAAAAGCTTTCTAGTCGAAGGTGAAAACGAATATTTGAAGCGCCTGAAGCATTATGTACCGTTCGAAAAAGTAGAAATTCCCGATATTAAAAATGCAAAAAAACTGTCGCAAGTAGAGGTGAAAACTCTCGAGAGCAAAGAAATTTTGGCTAAAATAGACAGCTCGGATTACGTCGTAGTTTTAGACGAAAAAGGAAAAGAATTTACCAGTGAACAATTTGCCGAATACTTTCAAAAAAGATTCAATCAGGGCGGTAAAACGATTGTTTTTATCATTGGTGGAGCGTTTGGGTTTTCCGCTGAATTGTATGCGCGAGCGAACGGTAAAATTGCACTTTCGAAGATGACTTTTTCGCATCAAATGATTCGAATGCTGTTTTTTGAACAAGTTTATCGAGCGATGACCATTTTGAAGGGTGAACCTTATCATCATAGTTGATTTGAATCTCAACAAATCTTTTATCTTTGGTTTTAATAACAATCCATGAATAGTTTCACCCAATTCGATGTTTTTTCTGCCATATCATGTATACTCTGGCTTGGAATAGTCGTAATTCTTGCAGCTTGGCATTACAGCAGTATTCGAGAAAAAAGCTGCGCTAAATATTTCTCACCCACGTTTTACTTCAAATTAATTTCTGCCGTCGGATTCGCGGTAGTGCATTTGTACGTTTATCAGGATGGCGGCTCATATCACGTCTGTTTCGCCCTTTTATGTGGATAACCAAAGCCAATTCACTGGAAAGAATGGGACGACTTTACAAAATGGGTTCCAAAGAAAAATATACTCAACTTTTTATATCATGAAAATCATTTTCTCTACTCATAATCAACACAAAGCAGAAGAAATTGCAGCTCAATTGCCCCAAAAAATTGAGTTATTAACCTTATCTGATTTGAATTGGCACGATGAGATTCCAGAAACGGGTTCTACCTTAGAAGAAAATGCGCGCATCAAATCTCAATTTGTCGTGGATCACTTTAAAATGAATTGTTTCTCAGATGACACTGGACTTGAAGTAGAAGCGCTAAACGGTGAACCTGGGATCTACTCTGCCCGATACGCTGGTATTGATAAAAATAGCGAAGCAAATATGGATTTGTTGTTGCAAAAATTAGATGAAAATCAAAACCGGAAAGCCCAATTCAAAACCATAATCTCCTTGTTTTGGAACGGAAAATTTCAGCAATTTGAAGGAATAGTAAAAGGAAAAATAACACTGGAACGTTCGGGAAACGGTGGTTTTGGATACGATCCTATCTTTCAACCAGACGAGGCGAATTGTACTTTTGCAGAAATGACAATGACCGAAAAAAGCAAAATCTCTCACCGCGGACGAGCGATTGCCAAAATGTTAGTTTTCCTATCAGAGAATATGTAAATATAGCTTGATAAAATCGCGTTGATTCCATATCTTTGCCCCCCTCGAACAGAGGTAAAACACGAATTAAATCACGCTTTATGTCATCAAAATCTAAAATCATTTACACCATCACAGACGAAGCTCCGGCTTTGGCAACGCAATCTTTTTTACCCATCGTTCAAGCTTTTGCAGGAACCGCTGGAGTTGATTTAGAGACGAAAGATATTTCACTTTCAGCGCGTGTTTTGGCGTCTTTTCCAGATTTTTTAACGGATGACCAAAAGAAGAGCGATGATTTAGCGATCTTAGGTGATTTGGCAAAAACACCTGAAGCAAACATCATAAAATTGCCGAATATTTCTGCCTCTGTTCCTCAATTGAAAGAGGTGATTGCAGAATTACAAGTACAAGGGTTCAAATTGCCTGATTATCCTGAAGATGCTCAAAACGAGCAAGAAAAAGACATACAAACACGATACAATAAAATCAAAGGAAGTGCTGTGAACCCTGTTTTACGTGAAGGGAATTCGGATCGACGTGCACCTCAAGCGGTTAAAAATTACGCCAAGAAAAATCCACACAGAATGGGTGCTTGGTCGAGCGATTCGAAAACGCATGTGGCCACAATGAACGGTGGTGATTTCTTCGCAAACGAAAAATCGGTTACCATGCCTTCTGCGACAAACGCAAGCATAGTTCATACTTCTTCGAACGGAACTAAAACGACTTTAAAAAACAGTTTAGCTTTGTTGGATGGAGAAATCATCGATGCAACTGTGATGAACAAAAAAGCATTGATGACCTTTTTGGATCAACAAATTACAGATTCGAAAGAAAGAGGTGTTTTGTTTTCGCTTCACATGAAGGCAACGATGATGAAGGTTTCTGACCCTATTATCTTTGGAATGGCGATTGAAGTTTTCTTTAAGGATTTGATCGCGAAGCACAAAAGTACTTTAACCGAATTGGGCGTTGATTTCAGAAATGGTTTTGGCGACTTAATCGAAAAAATGAACGAACTGTCTGCCGATAAAAAAGCAGAATTGGAAGCTGATATCAAAATAGCCTTCGAAAATGGACCTGAGGTGGCGATGGTTAATTCCGATTTAGGAATTACAAACCTTCATGTTCCAAGTGATGTAATTATTGATGCTTCAATGCCAGCAATGATTCGTACTTCGGGTCAAATGTGGGACAAAGAAGGTAAACAACAAGATACAAAAGCGGTGATTCCAGATTCTTCTTACGCTGGAATTTACCAAGCGACAATCGATTTCTGTAAACAACACGGAGCTTTTGATCCAACGACAATGGGAACTGTTCCAAACGTTGGTTTGATGGCCCAAAAAGCTGAAGAATACGGTTCGCACGACAAAACTTTCGAAATGAAAGAAGGAGGAACTGTTACTGTTGTTGATGCAAATGGAAATACTTTAATTTCACATAATGTAGAACAAGGTGATATTTGGAGAATGTGTCAAGCGAAAGACGATCCGATTCGCGATTGGGTGAAATTGGCGGTTACTCGTTCACGTTTATCAGGAATGCCGGCTATTTTCTGGTTGGATGAAAATAGAGCTCACGATGCTGAATTAATCAAAAAAGTGAATTTATATTTGAAAGATCACGATACATCTGGATTGGAACTTTCGATTCTTTCTCCCTACAAAGCTACTCTTGCAACGTTAGACAGAGTTTTAGCCGGAAAAGACACGATATCTGTTTCTGGAAATGTACTTCGTGATTATTTGACCGACCTCTTCCCTATATTGGAATTAGGTACGAGCGCAAAAATGTTGTCTATCGTTCCTTTGATGAATGGTGGTGGATTGTTTGAAACAGGTGCCGGCGGATCTGCTCCAAAACACGTGGAACAATTTGTAAAAGAAAATCACTTGCGTTGGGACAGTTTAGGTGAGTTTTTAGCATTAGCGGCTTCTTTTGAGCACTTAAGCGAAACGACGGGAAACAGCAAAGCGAAGGTTTTATCTGCGACCTTAGACCAAGCTACTGGTAAATTCTTGGATGAGGATAAAAGTCCTTCTCGAAAAGTAGGAGAATTAGATAATCGCGGAAGTCATTTCTGTTTGGCGATGTACTGGGCAGAAGCTTTAGCCAACCAAAATGACGATGCTGAGTTGAAAGGACAATTTGCTGTAATCGCTTCAGATTTAAAAAACTATGAGGCTGTGATTATTGCTGAATTAAACGGTGTTCAAGGACCAGCTGTGGATATGGAAGGTTATTATCATCCTAATGCACAAAAGGTAGCTTCAGCGATGCGGCCGAGTGGAACTTTAAACGGGTTGTTGAAGAAGCTGAGCGATAATATATTGGCTTAGTGGGCGAGTGTTAATCACTCACAAAATTCTCAACTCTATCTTTCGCGACAACCCCAAATTGGTTGTTCGTCCAAAACTTGACGGCCTTTCCGTTCTCAATCATTATGAAAGTGGGATAACTTGTTCCAGTTACGGCAGTGAATTCAATGTCATTTTTCAATTGTTTGACCTTGAATTTTCCGTCTATCGCTTTTTCGTATTTTCCAATTGCCTCACCAGCGAGAAAACCGATTACATCAAATTCTATTTTGAGTTTCGGCTTTCTTTTTTTCATGATTTTCAGCCCTTCGATAGATTCCATGCAATAGCCACAGCCTGGCAGAGCTAACACCAAAAGTCCATTTCTCATGGTTTGTGTTTTCAAATTTTTAATGGAAATGGTTGTCCCCTGATCTGAAAAATCACCTTGATAAATAGTATTCACGGTAAAATAACCAATGAAAGGGGTGATTAAGAAGAAAAGACCCAAAGTGATTGCTATTCTTTTGTCCGATTTGAACCGACGATAAACGAGAATAGCCAGCAATAACCCAAAAAGAATCACCAATACATACGGAATAATTTTACTCATCGTATGTGACAAACCCCAATCCAATAAAAACGTTTCCATTTAGCGATATTAAGCAATAATACGAAGTTATTACAGTTTCCCACTGCAAATATGTTCACTTTTAATAATTGTTTAACTTTAAACCAATGAAATTAATATTATCCATTTTATTGGTCTTAGTTCTATTAATAACTATGGGTTCATGCGGATCAATCGTTCCACAACAACCCAGTTTTACGGAAACAGCACTTCTAGAAGTCCCAGAAAGAACGGGTGCTTTAAAATTGCCCATTGAAATTGATTTAACACCATATTTGGATTTGGTGGACAAAGAAATACCCTCGAAATTTTGGGGGAAAGATGATCCATGCGACGGCGTTGCGTACAGCTATTATTTCAAAAGAGAGCCTATTCAGTTTGAGGGCAATAAAAGCACAATGACGTATAACATTGACGGGGAATATAACATTCGGGCAAACTATTGTGCAAAATGCGCCGAAGCTTTTGGTAGTGGGCCTTTTTGCTTGACACCCCGTATTTATGTGAGTTGTGGTGTGGGAGAGCCTTTGAGAAAAATTCAAATAGGATTTGAAAGCAAAATAGCATTAGAAGCAAATTATTTACTGAAGAGTAAAACCTCCTTGGTGAAAACTAATATTATCAATCCTTGCGAATTGTCTTTTATCAATTACGACGCTTCAAAAATTATTGAAAAGGAGATCAGTACCGCCTTAATTGAAATGGAGGATGAAATCGATGAGCAAATCGCTTCAGTAGACATGAAATCGACGATTACCGAAGTTTGGGACGCCCTTCAGGAATCGATGCTGGTGGAAGGTATGGGTTATTTAAATCTTCGTCCTCAGGAAATTGATGTGGAGCCAATCACATTTAAAAAGCAAAAAGGATACGTAACCGTTAATCTTGTTTTAAGTCCCGTTTTTTCGACAGATTCTATCAATTTAACAAAGAAAAGTCTACCCTTTTTAACGAAGATAAAATCTAAAAAGGACTTCAGCCTTCCTATTCTTACGCTTGCTTCATATGACAGTATCAATTCCATTTTGAGTCAGAACATGGATAATTTGGTGATTCCCTACAAAAAGAAAAAAATTATTATCACTTCGGCAAAAGCGCTAGGCCCAGTTGGCAGCAAGTTGCTGTTTGAAGTAATTTTTACTGGAAGTAAAAAAGGCAAACTGTACTTGATAGGAACACCAGCCTACGACTCCAAAACACATATTATTAGTTTTCCTGATCTAGAATTCGATATTCGATCACGGGATGCTATTTTGAAATCGGCAAAATGGCTTTTCGACAAAAAACTGACGACTCTTCTACGAGAAAAAGCATTGTACGATTTGACGGAACAATTGGAATTGGCACGAAACGAAATTGAGACGCAATTGAACATTCCAATGGAAATATCAAAAGGTCAATTTGCTTATTTCAGCGGTAAATTGACAGATTTCAATATTTCAACCTTAAATATTGGAACATTAGGGATTCAGCTAATTGTGGATTTATCTGGAAACTTATCCATCAGGCTATAATCTAAATCGTATTTGGAATAATTCTTGATTAACTATTTAATGTGAATTCTCTGTTGATTCACCAATAAGACACATAGTGTTTTGTTGTATATTTGTGAAAAAGTTGACAGCCACAGGTTATGGGGGCACAAGACCAGTTTTCAAGAATCCAACTCGCGCTGAAGAGTAAAGAGCCAATCGTCGAGTTGAAATATTGATACTATAAAAAATCCCTTTTTACAACAACTGTCACAAAAAGGGATCTTCAATATTTAGTTTCGAGGGAGTTTATATTGTCATGATATCCGTCTCTTTCAATTCAAACATATCATCAATTCTCTTTGTATAAGCATCGGTAATTTCTTGAACTCGTCCTTCAGCATCTTTTGTCATGTCTTCTGAAAGTCCATCGTTCTTTAAATCTTTTACCATATCCAGGCTATCTTTTCGGTGATTTCTAACAGCGACTTTAATATTTTCGCATTCAGCCTTAGCAATCTTAACCAAATCCTTTCTGCGCTCTTCCGTCAAGGCCGGAACGCTAATGATTAACATCTCTCCATTGTTCTGAGGCGCAAAACCCAAGTTAGCATTAATTATTCCCGTTGCTATATCGTTCAACAAAGGTTTTTCCCAAGGTTGAACCGTCAAAGTTCGAGCATCCAAAGTATTCACATTTGCCACTTGAGACAATGGGGTTTGCGTACCATAATAATCAACTGTCACACTACTCAACATTGACGGAGTCGCTTTACCTGCGCGTATTTTTGACAAATCAAATTCCAATCTTTCCAACGACTTATCGTTAGCTGATTTGAATTCATCATATATCATATTTAAATCTTCAATCATAATAAAGTATTAATCTAAATTCATGAACTAATTACGAACAATTGTGCCAATTTGTTCGCCGTTCAACAATTGTTTTAATCTTCCTGGAGTATCCATGTCAAATACGATAATTGGTAAATTGTTTTCTTTGCACAAGGTGAACGCCGTCATATCCATAATTTTTAATCCTTTTCCATACGCATCATCATAGGTTATCATGTCGTACTTTGTGGCTGTAGGGTCTTTAAATGGGTCTGCTGTATAAATTCCGTCAACTCTCGTTCCTTTCAAAATGGCATCTGCATTTACTTCAATAGCTCTCAACGCCGCTGCTGAATCTGTTGTGAAATACGGATTGCCTGTTCCAGCTCCAAAAATCACGACACGCCCTTTTTCAAGGTGACGCATGGCTCTTCTTCTAACGAATGGTTCAGCGATTTCTTTCATTTCTATGGCAGATTGCAATCTGGTTTTCACACCAGCTGACTCCAATGCTGCCTGCAAGGCCATACTATTAATCATAGTTGCCAACATGCCCATATAATCACCATGGGTTCGATCCATTCCACCTTCTTCGGCTTGTACACCTCTGAAAATATTACCTCCACCAATAACAATAGCGATTTCTACGCCAGATTCATGTACTTCTTTGATTTGTTCGGCATACGAACTCAAACGTTTATTGTCGATTCCAAACTGTTTATCGCCCATAAGGGACTCACCGCTCAGTTTTAGGAGAATTCTTTTGTATTTCATTATAGAGATTCTATTTTGCTTTGCAAATATAAATAAAGAGAATAGTATGAGGCGAAAAAGTTGTGAACGAGTTTAAAGAATAGGCGCTTTTGATTATTGATAGTTACTTGTCCAATCTTTCAAGTCCTTCATTCCCTGATGATTGAGGCTACCTTTATAAAAAATTGGAAAGAAACCTACCTTTATTATTTCTGCTTGCTTCATCTTTTTAAGATGATTATTAACACTTGATGGAGAAAGTTCGATATATTTAGTGAGATCTACGTTTTTGCACCATTCCTTTTCGTAAAGAATTTCTAAAATTCTAACCCTCGCTGGGTTTGAAAGTGCTCGTCCAATGTTGGCGATCAGTTTTTCGTTTTCTGAGAATTGTTTTGTTTTTGAAGCTTCCATTTTTAGTTTAGTTTGGTTTGTGAAATTTCGATTACCGAATTAAGTTAGTCAAAAAACTCAGTAATAAAAAACAAAATTCGAAACTTTTAAATACTTCGAAATACTTCTGACAGTCAGTAAGTTAAGTTGCAACCGTATCAAAAAACCCAAACCTACCAAAAACAAAAAACCGTCTTGGAAAATCCAAGACGGTTTCGAAAAACTATTTAATTAATCGCTTAGCTCATTGCCAAACGCTTAAAGTCTGTAACTGCTAATCCACTCTCAGCAGATGCAACGAATTCCTCAACTGATATTTTATTATCACGAATAAATTCTTGACTCAACAATGTGTTTTCTTTAAAGAATTTGTTCAAACGTCCGTGAGCAATTTTCTCTGCCATTTCAGCAGGTTTACCTTCTTGAATTGCCAAGTCTTTTCCAACTTCCAATTCACGAGCGATTGTATCTTTATCAATACCTTCTTTGCTTAATGACAAAGGATTCATTGCAGCAACTTGCATAGCAACTTGTTTCCCAGCGTCTTCAGCTGAATCTGATGCTTTATTCAAAGCAACCAAAGTAGCCAATTGGTTTCCTGGGTGATTGTATGCAACAACTTGTTCTGCTGTTAATACTTCATACCCTGACAAATCTAACTTCTCTCCGACAACACCAACTTGTTCAGTTATTTTCTCTTCAACAGTTAATCTATCATTGAACTTCATTCCTTTCAATGAATCAATACTAGTTGCCTTGTTGTCCATTGCCACTTTCAAAAGTGAATCAACAAACCCACGGAATGAGTCATTTTTAGCAACGAAATCAGTCTCACAGTTCAATCTCAAAACATATCCTGTTTTTCCACCGTCTGCTGTGTCAGCAATAACTAAACCTTCTTTGGCTTCGTTCTCACCGCGCTTCGCAGCTACTTTTTGTCCTTTTTTACGTAAGATGTCTACTGCCGCTTCGAAGTCACCGTTTGACTCAACCAATGCGTTTTTGCAGTCCATCATTCCTGCACCAGTTTGTTGGCGCAATTTATTTACATCTGATGCTGTGATTGCCATAGCAATTATATTTCTTTAATTAATTAATCTTCATTGTTTCTTATTTCGCTGTAGCTTTCTTAGAAGGAGCAGCTTTACCACCACCCATTCCATCTTGCCACGCTTTGAGCTCATCCCACTTACCTTCAGCAGCCATTCCAGCTTGTTTTGGCCATGTGTCTGGTGTGTGATTTCCACGAACACCTTCAATGATTTCAGCGATTTTCTCAGCAGTTGATCCTGCTACGTCAGCATAAGTTGCTAATCCTGCCGCTACTAATGTTTCAGCAATTTTCGGTCCAACACCTTCGATTTTCGTTAAATCATCAGCTTTAGCATTTGATTTTGTCGCTTTCGCTTTCTTTACAGGAGCTACTTCTTTCACTTCTTCTTTTGCTTCAGGAGATTTTGCCACTATAGCTTTTTCTTCCTTCGCTTTTCCTTCAACTACAGGTTCTGCAACTTTAGTTTTACGTGGACGAGTTGTTTTTGCTGGTGCTTCAGAAGAAATTCCAGATTCTTCAGGAGTTTTTTCTTTGTCGCCACCTGCTTTTCTTTCTGCCAATCCATCTTTGATAGCATCACAAATCGTATCAATAATAATTGAAATCGATTTTGTTGCATCATCATTTGCAGGAATAGGGAAATCAACCAAACGAGGGTCAGAATTCGTGTCAACCATTGCGAAAATTGGAATGTTTAATCTTTTTGCTTCGTTCAAAGCAATATGCTCTTTCAAAATATCTACCAAGAAAACTGCAGCTGGCTGACGTGTCATGTCTACGATAGAACCAAAATTCTTTTCTAGTTTTTCTCTTTGACGAGTTTTGAAAAGACGCTCTCTCTTGTTCAATGTTTCCCATGTACCATCTATTTGCATTTTGTCGATAGTCGACATTTTACGAATAGACTTACGAGTTGTTTGGAAGTTTGTCAACATTCCTCCTGACCATCTTTCAGTAACGAAAGGCATGTTCAATTCTTTAACCTTGTCTGCAACAAGATCTTTGGCTTGTTTTTTCGTTGCTACGAAAAGAATTTTCTTTCCGGATTTGGCGATTTGTTTCATTGCCGCTGCAGCTTGATCCAAGTGCGCGATTGTCTTATTTAAATCAATGATATGGATACCTTTTTTCTCTTCAAAGATATACGGCGCCATTGCCGGATTCCATTTTCTTCTCAAGTGACCGAAATGTACACCTGCTTCTAATAAATTATCGAATGTAACTTTTGACATTTTTGTTTTTTTAATTTGTTTACGTTCCTTTAGTTATCAGTTAACGGAGGGTTCCCGAGGGAAGGGTACTCCGTACTTGGATACTAAACAAGCGCCAAAATAGTTTACTATTAATCTTAACGTTTCGAGAATTGGAATTTCTTTCTCGCTTTTGGTTGACCTGGTTTTTTACGTTCCACCATTCTTGGGTCACGTGTCATTAAACCGTCAGCTTTTAAAAGCGGCTTATAATCTTCCGAAACTTTAACCAAAGCACGAGAGATACCCAAACGGATAGCTTCTGCTTGACCATTGATTCCTCCTCCTACAACAGTTACGTTGATGTCATATTGACCAACTGTATCTGTTTTCTCGAAAGGCTGAACCACTTTTCCTTGCAATACTGCAACTGGAAAATGCTCCTTATAATCCTTTTTATTTACGATCACGTTCCCTTTACCTTTTTTCATGTAAACACGAGCAACGGATGTTTTTCTTCTTCCTAATGTGTTGATGATTTCCATACTGATTATTTGAATGTGTTAAGGTCAAGTACAGTCGGTTTTTGAGCTTCTTGATTGTGCTCAGCACCAACATACACCTTAAGGTTTCTAAATAGTTCTCTACCTAAAGTATTTTTAGGCAACATCCCTTTTACCGCTTTTTCAATCAAGCGTCCGGGTTGTTTTCTCAACATCTGTTCCGCAGTAGTCGTTTTCTGACCACCGGGGTAGCCTGTGTAACGAACGTATTCTTTATCAACCAATTTCGCTCCCGAAAAAGCTACTTTTTCTGCATTGATGATAATTACGTTGTCACCACAGTCTGCATGTGGGGTAAAGTTAACCTTGTGTTTTCCACGGATAACTTTCGCCACCTTGCTTGCTAGACGACCAAGCGTTTGGCCTTCTGCGTCTACGATAAACCACTGCTTATCAGCAGTTTCTTTATTCGTAGATCGGGTTTTGTAACTTAATGTATCCACAATCTTTTTTTATTTAAATAAGACAATTCCCCTAAATTGGGGGTGCAAAGATATGGTTTCTTGTTTTTATTAACAAGAGATTTTTGGTTTTAATTGAATAAATAATAGCAAGAATGAAAAAGAGGTGAAATCCCGTCTCAAAAGTGGTAATTTCGACTAGTTTACTTTTCGCATTTTTGACTCGCCTTGCACACCTAAAGCTGAATACTTGAAAGTATATTGTTTGTCCGTGCAATCGGCGATCGTTGTAGTGATCATATCACCTTTATTTAGACCTCCTTCAACATTAATTACCTTGACTACTTTCAAAGTATATGCTTCAGGACCGATCCACTTAATCTTCATAATAATTTTTGATCGTCCACCATCCTGTGTCTCATACTGCTTCTTTTTTGTGCGAATAACAATGGCATCCGAATCTAACCCTACATACTTAAACTTCCCCGTTTTAAATTTGTCAGAACAAGTACCAGTTTGCCCGAAGGAAATGAATGAAAAACAACGTAAATACAAGAAGTAGCTTCATAAAGTTTCTATTTGGATTTGAATTTATTAATCGCATTACGCGTGAAATCACTTAAAACTAACTTACCGCTCAAAGCAGCTCTTTCCTTTAAAAGTTCATCCCAATTTTCTGTTCCTTGCCAAAACACTTCCTTCAATAAGCGCATCGCTTCGGGATTACTTTTCGCTAAGGTCTGCGACAATGCATCAATTTCTGCATCCATTTCTTCCACGGTTTCAAAAACATCAGCATACAGTCCTTTTTTCATAGCCCAATTTGCCGAACACCAATCTGTTGCATTTATTGCCAATTGACTCATTGCTGAAGTTCCAATTTTTCGTTCAACTGCAGGACCTACGACAAATGGCCCAATTCCCACTGCTAATTCGGAAAGTTTAATATCAGAATATTGGGTTGCAAAACAATAGTCTACAGCAGAGGCCACTCCAACTCCTCCACCAACTGCCTTTCCTTGAACACGTCCAATTATTAATTTAGGACATTTTCTACAAGCGTTAATCACATTGGCAAAGCCAGAGAAAAACACTTTCCCTGTTTCAAAATCTTCAATAGATATTAACTCATCAAAACTTGCTCCAGCACAAAAGGCCTTTGCTCCAGCCGATTTAAGGACAATTACTTTCACGGAATCATCAGCACCCATTTTTGTAATGGTATCTGCTAACAAGTTCAAAATTTTCCCTGGAAGTGAATTACTTAATGGGTGACCGAATTCAATAGTAGCTATTGCTGTATCAGAAATTTGGGACGTAACATAACCTTGATGAATTGCATCTGACATATAATTAATTTGATTTGTTTCTTAATCTACTCTTATCGTAAACGGCTTTCTTTCCACCTTTTGAGCGTCCCCGCTTCCTGTAATTCTTGTTCTCGGTCTTTTTGAAAAGCCAGGAGTTTCTCTTTTTTGATATCCACCTTCACGTTGGAAAGATTTTTTCTCAGGAGCAGCAGGCTTTGGAGCCGGACGATTTCCTTTGGGTGAAGCAATTTTCACATCCAAAGATCGACCATTCACTTCCAATCCTTTAAGGGCTTGAATTGCGGAGATTGCTTCATCAGCATCATCCATTTCAGCATAACCGTAGCCTTTTGATTTTTTAGTTTCCCGATCATAAACGACATGCGCATATGAAACTGTTCCAAAAGCAGAAAAAGTAGCTTTCAAATCTTCAGAGGTAATTTCCCAATCGAGATTTGCGATAAAAATATTTGTCATAACTATCTAAGTGCACAAGGCGTGACCTATCCTTGCTATTTAAAGGAAATACCAAATAGCGGCTCATCGATCACTAGAATCACCGAGAGAATAATTTGGCGGAGTATTAATTATTAGCAGACTATTTTAATGTAAAGCTATCTTTTCCAGCCAATTGACCATCAACATAAATATTCACCTTATAATTTCCTTTTGATGCATCAGCCCCTTTCAAATCATAGAAAATGGACAAATCAACGCTCTCGTTATTGTAGTCGATATCTTTTTTATCAGAATAAGCGATAGTACCAATGTCCGTTTTCACAAAATCTGAACTGCGAGATTGAAGCGTTTTTCCTGATGGGTCGATAATTTGCATATACACTGACTTTCTTCCAGCTGGCGTGATTGGGTTTTTTGAAATGGTGAATGTCGATACAATTTGCATTGTATTTCTTGCCTTATTCGTTTCTTCCGTTGTGTTATTCAACTTCATTCTCAATCCTGTTGAAGTGAAACTAAATGCTTGCAACTTAGAACCTTTCTTCACTTGTTCAGCGCTCAAAGCAGCATCTTGTTTAAACTGATCTCTTTCTGAAGCTGTTTGGTTCAACCTCGTTGTTGTTGTATCAAGGCGTGTATTCAAATTTAAATTCAAGGTATTTAAAGAGTCAATTTGCATGACGTAACCTTTCATGATACCACGCAAAGTTTCGTTCTCTCGTCTCATGGCAAACAATTGTGAAGCCGTCAATTTGTTTGATTTTTGCAGTGAACTCATTTGAGATATCAACTCTTGAATTTTTTCTTTCTGAACATTCAAACTATCTGCTTTCGATGCGTCCTTGTCTATTAAGGCGTCATAAGTTTCAAGCATATTTTGGAAATCCTTTCTTAGGTCACTTGACATGTTATCTACATATCCAGCCATCATTTGGTTCATCCCATCTTGATCGGCCAACAATTCTTTGGTTTGATTTTGGCAATCATTCAACTGAGAATTTTTCGAAGACCAAAGCCATGCAAAAAAGCCCACAGCAATGAGCAAGAGTAATATTGCGGCGATAAAACCACCATTATTTTTTTTGATTTCGTGTGTAGAGTTTATTTCTGTCATGACCTAATAGTTTCATTGTTGTAATGGGTAAACGGTTGTTTCTATCAAAGTGGCATATCTAAATTACAAAAGATTATTAATCTCTCGGCAAATTTATTGATGTTTTTAACATGGAAGTTAAAAAAACAGTGCGAAATGTTGAATGAAACTTAAACAGCTTCAATTGAAAAAGTAAAACTTTCCATTATCGCATTTGCAAGCAATTTTTTACAAGCTTCGGTTACTTTTTCGCTAGCTGCACTTTCATTTTCCGCTTCTACATGTAAACGAATATGACGACCGATTCTGACTTCAGAAATTTCTGGCATCCCTACTGTTTTCATGCTGTTACTAACTGCTTTTCCTTGCGGATCGAGCAGTGCATCCAATGGCATTACGTCTATTTCTGCTTTAAACTTCATTCCTTTTTTTGGTTTTATTTTTCGGTTTCCTACTAATAATTGAGAAAACTGGATACAAA
>ERZ887849.2552-NODE-2552-length-14853-cov-9.966212_pt1 | contig 14853 bp, 17 predicted proteins | sample MGYA00521267_ERZ887849 | MGnify/ENA primary metagenome ERZ887849 (study PRJEB32303, sample SAMEA104408601) | aquatic metagenome | biome: Brackish water; feature: Pelagic; material: water | place: Baltic Sea | collected 2014-06-06T16:11:00 | depth 2,863 m ... | reverse complement strand
GACGACCTGGCTCCTCGATGCTCTGCAATGAGGCCATGACCTCGGCAGGGATCTTCTTAGACGCCTTCACGTACTTTTCAAACTGATCCATCAAAACTCGCAGCAACGCATCTTGATGATGTTCTTTCAGCGGGATCGAGGGGACAGGCACAGCTGTTGCCCGATAATGATCGCCATCAAGCGAAAATTGGCTGATTTTTGCACGCTGGCCGCCTTCGATGAGAACCTTTACGGTGCCATCAGGAAGCTTGAGCAATTGCAGAATCGAAGCGATCGTCCCGATTTCGTAGAGCTCTGAGGCGCGCGGCTCATCCTCATTGGCGAGCCTTTGCGCGACCAATAGAATTTCTTTACCCCCGTCCATTGCTTGCTGCAACGCACGGATCGATTTTTCGCGCCCAACAAAGAGCGGCAACACCATGTGTGGATACACCACGACGTCCCTCAGCGGGAGCAACGGGAGTTCCAGCTGATCGGTAGTCATCAACAGGTTCCTAAGTCAGTCGGCGACACTCGCCGAGCGTTTTTCGTCCGTATTGGCGTAAATCTTCAGAGGCTCACTGTCTCCGGTGATTACGCCCTCATCGATCACAATTTTGGAAATATCCGGATCGGAAGGTATGTCAAACATGGGGTGCAACAGCACAGATTCAAGAATCGAACGCAACCCACGTGCCCCTGTTTTACGCTCCATTGCCTTGCGCGCCACTGCACGTAACGCTTCGGTCCGCACATCAAGCTCGACACCTTCCATCTGGAATAACTCACGATATTGCTTGATCAGCGCATTCTTTGGCTCAGACAGAATTTGAATGAGGGCCGCTTCATCGAGCTCCTCGAGAGTCGCCACCACAGGCAGACGACCCACGAATTCAGGAATCAACCCATACTTCACAAGATCTTCCGGCTCGACATCCGCCAACGCTTTGCCAATGTTACTGCTCTGATCTTTTGACCGTACTTCAGCGCCGAAGCCAATGCCACCCTGTTCGCTTCGAGCGCGAATGACTTTATCCAAGCCAGAAAATGCACCGCCGCAGATAAACAAAATGTTTGCCGTATTCACCTGCAAGAACTCTTGCTGAGGATGCTTTCGCCCCCCTTGAGGTGGGACTGAGGCGACGGTCCCCTCAATCAGTTTAAGCAATGCTTGCTGAACACCTTCACCAGAGACGTCACGGGTAATCGACGGGTTATCACTCTTCCGAGAGATCTTGTCGATTTCATCAATATAAACAATCCCTTGCTGCGCTTTTTCAACATCGTAATCACATTTTTGCAGGAGCTTTTGGATGATATTTTCAACATCCTCACCCACGTAGCCCGCCTCAGTGAGGGTTGTCGCATCCGCCATCGTAAAGGGAACATTGAGTAAGCGTGCCAGGGTTTCGGCCAGAAGCGTTTTCCCGGACCCAGTCGGTCCAATCAGCAAAATATTCGATTTGCCCAACTCAACATCGCGAGTGGCTCGCTCACCATATCGTAACCGCTTGTAATGGTTATAGACGGCGACCGCTAACACAGTCTTAGCGCGCGTCTGTCCAATCACGTACTCATCGAGCGTATTTTTGATATCGCGGGGCACTGGGAGCCGGTCACCACTGTCAGCTTCATCAGCCTCGTGGACTTCCTCCCGAATGATGTCGTTACACAGATCCACGCATTCATCGCAGATAAACACGCTCGGTCCGGCAATTAGCTTACGTACTTCATGTTGACTCTTTCCGCAAAAAGAGCAGTAGAGCACTTTACCGTTACCGTCTGAGCCTTTGTCCGTTGTTTCTGTCATTCCAACCTCGCCCTTGGAGAAACAGTGCGCCTCTCCGGATTCAAAATCAAGCCGTCGCCTCAGCCTTCACACGATGTGACATCACTTCATCGATCAAGCCGTACACTTTTGCTTCCTCTGCATCCATAAATCGGTCGCGATCCGTGTCTTTTGAGATCGTCTCAATAGATTGACCGGTATGCTCAGCTAACTTTTGATTCAACCGTTCGCGAATTTTAAGGATCTCACGCGCGTGAATATCAATGTCAGAGGCCTGTCCAGAGAAACCCCCTAACGGCTGGTGAATCATCATGCGTGCGTTCGGTAACGCAAACCGCTTGCCCTTTGTCCCAGCAGTTAACAAGAAAGCACCCATGCTCGCAGCCTGACCAATACACAGCGTGCTAACATCTGGCTTGATGAACTGCATGGTGTCGTAAATCGCCATTCCGGCAGTGACTGACCCGCCTGGCGAATTAATGTACAGATGGATATCTTTGTCTGGATTTTCAGATTCTAGAAACAGCAACTGTGCAACGATCAGATTGGCCATATAATCCTCGACCTGACCCACCATGAAAATCACACGCTCTTTCAGTAACCTTGAGTAAATATCATAGGCACGCTCACCACGTGCACTTTGCTCAATAACAACCGGGACCAGACCAGGCATAGATGTCTTCCTTTTTAGTTCGCTTGACGACTCTTCATGACGTCAGCGTACGACATTTCAACTGCATTGACTGTTGCCGTCCCCAATAAGATGTCAGCAACCTGCTCTTCGATTGCGAGAGCCTCGATCTGGCGCAAGTTTTCGGTGTTACTGTAATAAAAATTAACCACCTGTTCCGGATCATCATACGCAGAGGCCATTTCATCAATATATCCGCGTACACGATCCGCATCCGCCTTCACTTCGAACCGTTTCACGCTCTCGGCAAGCAAGAGCCCCAGCTTCACGCGGCGCATTGCTTGCTCTTGGAATAGTTGATCTGGCAATTGGTTAGGATCCATTTTGGCACTGCCTCCAAAACGCTCAACCGCCTGATTCTTCAGGGTGTGAATCTCAGAATGCACCGCTGCATGAGGCACGGAAATCTCAGAATTCTGCTCAAGCAAGGCATCAAATACTTTACCCTTGTTTACATTTTTTAACGTCATCGATAGCTCACGACGCATTTGTTGTTCGAGCTCGACGTGAAAATCATCCATGACCCCGCTGGCGACCCCAAAGCCTTGAATGAAAGCTTCATCAACCACAGGGAGATCTGCCCGCTCGAGTTTCGTCACCTCGATCTTAAATACGACCACCTTACCAGCCAGATTTTCCGCTTGATACTTTTCAGGAAAAGTGACTTCGATCTCACGCGACTCGCCTGCTTTCATCCCTTCAATCCCGGATTCGAAGCCGGGAATCATTGCACCACTACCCAGCACCAGCGGGTGATCTTCACCCTTCCCACCCTCAAAGGCCTCGCCGTCCAGAAACCCTTCAAAATTAATTGTCACCCGGTCCGCAGGTTTCGCCTGGGCACGCTTCGATTCTTTCCAAGTCTGCCGCTGTTCTTGCAGGTTCTTGATCAACTCATCAATGTCTGAGGCTTTTACCTCTGACTTCGACTGTTCGATGGTCACTCCATCCAATGTTTTGAGATCGATTTCAGGGAACACTTCAAAGGTGGCTTGAAAACTAAAATCCGAACCCTCTTCGAAATTCACATTCTCGATCTTCGGCTGCCCAATCGGGCTCACGTCATGCTCTTCAAGCGCTTGGCCAATCGATGACTGCATCACATCGCTAATCACTTCTTGACGAATGGACTGACCATAGCGTTGCCGAACAACGCTGGCAGGCACCTTGCCAGGACGAAACCCATCGACCCGAATTCGCTTTGATGTTTCAACGACCTTCGCCTCAAATTGAGCCTCCACATCCACAGATGGAATAGTGATCGTAAATTGACGCTCCAGTGCGGAGGGGGATTCCAGGACAACCTGCATGAGAAACCTCGGATAAATGAAGAGTTCGGCTTAAAGCCGCGAAGCATACCGCCTTCAAGCGAGGTCGTACAGTCTCGAGGGAGAGACAATTGAGGGCCGCGTCTTCGCACGGGTTGCGTGCATTTTACAATTCAATGGTACGGATGGAGGGACTTGAACCCACACGCCTTGCGGCACCAGAACCTAAATCTGGCGTGTCTACCAATTTCACCACATCCGCGAAGAGCACCTATACTGGCGGCGCATAGCATACCGCGGAGATTGCCGTCTGAACATAGCCGTGCGAAGCAAACCACGCTCACGGCGACGATAGCCAAGTGGCCGATGATTCGCTAGGGTATCGAGGATTCATTCACTCAGGATGCACATATGGAATTTGTCTTGTCATCTGACGTATTAATCGACAATGCCCTGGCTCTTTTGCCGAAGGTACTCTCGGGACTGGTCACTGTTGCTGTCATCATTGTGGTCGCAGTCGTGGCCAGCCGTACCTTCTCTCAGCTGATTGGCGCTGCACTGGCGCGAACACGGTTAGAAGCTCTGGCAACACAATTCATTAAGACTGTGGTTCGAATAGCCATCTATGTCATTGCGGCAGTTGCAATTCTTGGGACAATTGGCGTCGACACGACGAGCTTGCTGGCGGCCTTGGGCGCGGCTGGTTTAGCCATCGGTTTAGCGCTTCGGGACTCACTCTCAAACTTGGCCGCTGGCTTGGTTTTGGCATTCCAAGGAACCTTTAAGAAAGGCGACACCATTGAAGTCAGCGGCATGATTGGCACGGTGACAGTGGTGGACTTACTCACCACTGAATTACAAACACCAGATAATCGTCGGGTCACCATTCCCAATGGCAAACTCATGAATGCAGATATCATTAACTACTCAGCCTACGAGACACGCCGCATCGAATTTATCATCGGGATTTCATACGAAGATGACGCAGCAGAGGCTGCAGACATCATTCGAGGAGTCATTGCTCAATCAGAGATTTGCTTAGCGGATCCAGAACCCGTCGTGGGCATCGACACACTGGCTGATTTTGGACAAAATTTACTGGTCCGGGTCTGGGTTCCGAGCACGCATGTGCTCAGTGGCAAGCTGTTGCTGTTGGATCGCATCAAAAAAGCATTTGATGCCAAAGGGGTGACAATCCCGTTCCCACGATATGAGGTGCATCAGTTTCAGGATGCCAGCCTAATCCCGCCGCAACAGTAGTTGATAAAAAAAGACAACTGAAAATCCAATAAAGGCAGCCACAACGATGCTCGGACCTGATGGAATGTCAATCAGATAGCTTGCCGAGAGTCCGACAATCACAGCAGCTATCCCAAAGAGCATTGCCAAAAACACCATCCGCTCGGGTGTTCTTGCCAAGCTACGGGCAGTAACCGCCGGGATGATCAATAAGGCTGTGATCAATAACGCACCAACCAATTTAATCGCTGTGGCGATGACTAACGCCAATAAAACCGTATAGATGGCTTCCACCAGGCCAGGGCGCACCCCTTCCGCCTCAGCCAATGCGCGATCAAGCGTCGCTAGCAGTAAGGAACGCCAGATGACCGCGAGGATCGCAAACACCGCAGCGCCGCCGACACCAATAATCCAAAGATCGGTTTGATCGATTGATAGAATATCGCCAAATAAAAATGCAAAAAGATCCACGCGCGCGCTCGGAATTAACGCGATCACAACCAAGCCGATCGCTAAACTGGCATGCGACAGTAACCCCAATAGTGCATCTGAGCTGACCTGTTCCATGCGACGCAGTCCATTCAACGTCAAGGCAACGACGACCGCAGTCAGAAAAACAGCTGCTGTCAAAAACAATCCGGTCACCAGCGACAAGGCAATACCAAGCAAAGCCGAATGAGACAAGGTATCGCCGAAGTACGCTAAGCGCCTCCATACCATGACGCTGCCCAGGGGCGCAGCGACCAGAGCAATCCCACAGCCACCAAGAATTGCTTGCAAAAATAGTGGATCAATCATGCGCATGCGCTCCGACCCCATCCGGGCGATGCACGAGACGTTCGACTCCACCATCCAATCCGTGGTCATGATCATGATGATGTTCATAAATCGCGAGCGTTTCGGCACCACGCGGTCCAAATAATGCCCGATACTCGGGGCTCACAGAGACAGACTGGGGTTCACCCTCGCAGCACACGTGTCCATTGAGACAGAGCACGCGATCGGTCTTCGCCATCACCACATGGAGATCATGGGAGACCAATAAAATGGCGCAGCCGATCCGATCACGAAGCGATGCGATCAGCTCGTAGAGCGCAATCTCACCACTAAAATCAACTCCTTGCACTGGTTCATCAAGGACAAGTAGATCAGGGGCACGCGCAATCGCACGCGCAATCAGCGCACGTTGAAACTCGCCACCAGACAAACTATGCACATCGGCATGTCCAAGATGGGCGATGCCCGCCGCAGCCAGCGCCTCTTTAATCGCATCTTCATTTTTTTCGCCGCTCGTCCGAATCAGGCGCCAAACGGTCATCGGCAGCGACCGATCAATGGCGAGTGATTGCGGAACATAGCCAACCTTTAACCCACGTGCACGCAGAACCGAGCCCGATGTTGCACGATGAATCCCGAGTGCCAACTTTACCGTGGTCGATTTCCCAGAACCATTTGGCCCAATTAAAGTGACAATCTCCCCGCGTTGAATCGACAACGACACATCACGCACGAGCCATTGACCATTCTCACGACGACCGGCGTGACTCAACTCGACAAGAACTCCAGGCTCCAACTTTTCAAGACTCCGAGGTTACATTCAACGCGGACCACGATAGTATCACGCCCCCCAATTCGTCGGTGAGGACCGCTGTGTTCGCGCGCTTATTTTCGTTGATCACACTTTCTGTGGTGAGTGGTTTCGTGATCGCAAGCACCATTGTTGTGTCGAATCGCCCTCTTCATAGTCTTGCAACAAGTGTTCTCGAGGGTGTGACAACGCCCATCTTACTGCTGCCAAATAGTCAATCCCTGCATTTCCAGAACCTCAAACCAAGTCAAGCCCTCCTGGCGCGTGATGCGGACCGCGTCTACTGGCTTGGCCCGCTGGTTGAGCCGGAATTGTCAACGTTTCAGGCAACACACTGGGTGGATGTTTCCCTGCACCCCAGCGTGATCTGGCGACCCATCCGCGCGTGGGGGGATCAGGACCAGTCATACACGTCAACCCGTGATCCCCACATTTGGCTCGATCTTGAGAACGGCAAGGCATTGGTACATGCCATGGCTGCCGATGCGGGAACAACATTTCCTGATCAGGCATCGCAAATTAATGCCAATGCACGCAATCTCATTGTGCGCATCGAGCAACTCGACCGCACCCTGGCGAAACGATTTGAGGACAGTGCTCGTCGCGGCTATGCGGTCTCACATGACGCCTATCAATACTTCGAGGCGCGTTACGGGCTGACCTCAAAAGCGATCCTCTCCCGCGATCCACATGCCGGCACGTCAGCATTTAGAGTTCGGCTTATGGCAGATGCAATCGCCAAGGCTGAGGTCTCATGCTTGTTCAGTGAGCCGGCCCTCAGTTCCCGAATATTAAAACGCCTCGAGTCAGAGTACGCCATCCCAGTCATTGAGCTTGATCCGCTCGGCTTTGCACGCGCACCCGGCGCCGAGCTGTATCTTGAGCTGATCGAGGCCATTGGGGATGGGTTTTTAGATTGCTTTCAACGTGGAAAACCCTAAACTCGAGACATGCGCGATCATCCCCGATATCTCCTGATCACTCTGTGCCTGAGCCTGGTTTTCATTCAGGTACTCCTACCCCCGGAAAGTCATGCCCGAACCGACTCGCTCAGTGAGTGGTGCCGTGTTTCCTTGGATTCGATCAATCCTGCCGATGTAGTGTGCGATGATTGCTGTTTCACGGGTGTCTTTGATTCAGTTTCACCAAAACTCGCAGCTGCAATTGGATCGGGGACTCGTTGGGCAGTTGATCACACCGAGCCTCGAAGCAGTGGCTGGCTCTATGCACGCCCCGACATTCGAGGCCCGCCTCTTTCCTAATCATCTGATCGAACATTATGTCAATTTAATCAATGATTAAGGAATTATATATGCTATTTAATAGCAAGTATTTTTGGGCTTTTCTTGCGATGATCTCAGCGCCTCTCTCGCTCGCGACGGGTCATCATGCAAACCACCAATTCGATACGGTGATACATCGCCATCTCACCCTGTCTAATTTCTGGGCGCGAGCATCGATTGGGATGGCCCCCAACTCAGGGGGCTACGGTCAGATCCTCAGTACGATGGACGATCGATTGATCAGCGGCAGTTCGCCAGCTGCGACTATTGTTGAAATACATGAGCATATCCATGATCAAGGGGTCATGCGGATGCGTGAAATCGCTGGTGGATTAGCCATCCCAGCAGATATGCCTGTCGTCATGACACCCGGCGGCTATCATGTGATGCTGATCAATCTGGTGACACCTTTGCAAGTGGGTGGTTCAATTCCACTCACACTGCAGTTTGAGAGAGCCGGCACTGTTGAGCTGCAAATCCCCATCAAGGGCATCATGCCAAATCATGGCAATACAACGCCTGGCGGGATAAAGGGGCATGGCCATTAATGCCGTGATGACATCCCAAGCACAGCGCGGATCGCTATTTGTCATGGGTTCATCGTAATCAGGGCTCGACAACGACTGGTATCGTGAAACAATTCACTCAATTGCAATGGAATAAGGAAATAAACGGAATGGCCAACGCCGACAATGCAGTCGAAACCCTGGTACGAAATGCGCATGATCAGATTATTGAGGGTCTGATGGGGCTCAACTTAGAGCAACTCGAAGACGGATTGGCTTGGAGCCAGCAAAACTATACGAAGCTTGATATTGAACGACTGCTGTTACTGGCCATTGATCTTCACAAAAATCCACAGTAGTCGTGACGCAAGGGTTTCCGGTCATTGGAGAATACGTCGGATTTGGTTCAATGGCTGTTGAAGCTCACCGAGGCATTGAAATGGGGTGGATGATGGGACTCGAACCCACGACGACCGGAATCACAATCCGGGGCTCTACCAACTGAGCTACACCCACCAATGCAGTGACCAGGCTGGCACGCCTGGCAGGAATCGAACCTGCAACCTACGGCTTAGAAGGCCGTTGCTCTATCCGGTTGAGCTACAGGCGCATGGTCTGAAATGGTCGGGGCAGCTGGATTCGAACCAACGACCCTCTGCTCCCAAAGCAGATGCGCTACCAGACTGCGCTATACCCCGACAAGGTGCGGAATATTAGGCAGTCGGGTCTTCTGAGTCAATGCTCACCGCTGACTTTTTCAAGACCAGCCCCCTCATGGATTCAGTCTCTGGTCCACACCGTTCCCGTGGGCGAGTCCTCAATTGAGATGCCAGCAGCCGTCAACTCGGCACGGATTGCATCGGCGCGCGCAAAATCACGCTCAGCCCGAGCCTGACTCCGCTCAATGACAAGGGTATCAATGCGTGCATCGGACAGCCCAGTGAGTTGCGCCTTCAAGGCCTGTCGATCGGCGAGGAAGGCTGCTTTCGACTTTGGAAATAAGCCAAGTGCATCGCCAAGAAACTCAAGTGTGGCAGCGGCAGCGGCATCTGTCCGTTTCGCTAAATCAAACAACACAGCGATTGCTCGTGGCGTATTGAAGTCATCATTCATTGCGTCCATATACCGCCCAATCGCCTCAACATCAGTTTCCGCATCGACGGGAACATCTGAGCGCGACTGCACCAGTCGAACATAGGCGGCTTCCGCCTGCGTCAATGCATCTTCTGAGAACGAGATCGCACTTCGATAGTGGCTTTGTAATAGAAAGAAACGGATGACAGCAGGATCATGTCGGGTAAACAGCGCCTGAAGCGTCACAAAATTATCCAGCGACTTCGACATTTTCTCATCATTCACCCGCACCGGACCCGCATGCATCCAGTAATTGGCAAAGGTACAACCGGTCGCGGCTTCAGATTGTGCAATTTCATTTTCGTGGTGCGGAAACTTCAGATCAGGTCCGCCACCGTGAATATCAAACTGTGTGCCGAGCAGATCCATACTCATCGCGGAACATTCAATGTGCCAGCCTGGACGACCTGCGCCCCAGCGGCTGTCCCAGGATGCTTCGCCCGGCTTGGCGCTTTTCCAAAGCACAAAATCCGCAGGATGTTCCTTATCCTCAGCAACCTGCACGCGCGCACCGGCCACCATGTCTTCTAAATTTCGGTTGTTTAATTTTCCGTATTCTGGAAACGCACTCACCCGAAAATACACATCACCTGATTCTCCCTGGTAGGCAGCGCCCTTCTCGATCAATCGCGCAATCAAATCCAACATCTGCGGAATATGCTGGGTCGCGCGCGGTTCTGCATCGGGCAAGCGACAATTGAGTGCGCGCTCATCGGCATGCATCGCCGCAATCATTTCCGTCGTGAGTGCGGTAAACGGAATCTCACGCTCCAATGCTCGGGCAAAGATTTTATCATCGACATCGGTAATATTACGCACATATTGCACGCCAAAACCCAATGTCCGGAGATGTCGCACGATCACATCAAACGCGACCATCACTCGTCCATGCCCGAGATGACAGCGGTCGTAGACGGTCATGCCACAGACATACATGCCAATTTTTCCTGGCAGACGAGGTAGAAACGGCCGTTTACCCCGAGCCAAGGTATCAAATATTGCTAAAGTCACGAGTGCTTCCCTAAGTGAGCCGGTATGATAGGGTCCTTTTTCACGACATGCATGCATTGAGGAGAGATGACACGTGATTTTAATGGAAACCACCCTCGGGAATTTCACCATCGAGTTGTTTGAAACAGATGCCCCGGAAACCACTGCCAACTTCAAGCAATACGTTGAGGATGGATTTTTCGACAACACCATTTTCCATCGCGTCATCGACGGCTTTATGATTCAGGGAGGCGGTTTTGAGCCTGGTATGAAAGAAAAGTCGACCCGCGCACCAATTCAAAATGAGGCCAATAATGGGCTTGCCAATAACCGTGGCACCCTTGCGATGGCACGTACGATGGATCCCCATTCGGCAACTGCACAGTTTTTTATCAATGTGGTTGATAACGACTTCTTGAACTTCCGTTCAGAATCTCGCGATGGCTGGGGTTACTGTGTCTTTGGTCGCGTATTTGATGGAATGGAAACACTCGATGCGATTCGAGTGGTTGAGACAACCCGTCGTGCCGGCCATTCGGATGTTCCAGCCGACGATGTCATCATCACCAAAGCAACAATTGTGTGACAACAACGCTCATTCTCTCGGATGTGCACCTGGATCCAGGGCGACCAGAAGACTACGCGATTGTAGAATCCGTGATCGCCAGAGAGGCGATCGATGCGCTCTGGATTCTCGGGGATTTATTCGAGGCTTGGGTGGGCGATGATGGGGCTGAGCAGGCTGATCTTAGGCTTGCCGCGTTTCTGTGCTCACGCCCCTACCCCATCTACTGGACTCCGGGGAATCGCGATTTTTTAGTCGGCGCCGAATTCGGCGCGCTCTGCGGCTGGATCTCTCTTTCCCCATCCCAACGCCTCAACTGCGGACTCAATCTACTGGTACGCCACGGCGACGAATGGTGTACGGATGACACGGCATACCAACGGTTTCGGGCAGAAGTTCGCACGCCTGCCTGGCAGCAGTCATTCTTACAACAACCCTTAACCGTACGCCGGAGCATTGCTCAGGAAATGCGGCAGGCCAGCCAATTGGCGCAGACAACAGCGCGTCCAGACATCCTCGATGTGACTGAGCACAGCGTCCGTGTTGACGCCTGCGATCATGACGCACAGCTTGTTATTCATGGTCACACGCATCGACCGGGGCTGCACCTCAATGGTTCATATTTACGCGCGGTGACCTCGGACTGGCACCAAGCAGCGACGGTCATTCGGCTGATCGATACAGCATCCGAATGCAGAGTTGAACAGGTCGTCTGCGATACCAACCGAAGCTCGGTTCAGGCGACCGCGACCTGGCAAGTGGGCTCACCCGAATGGAACCTAAACTGAGGATCTGGAGCCATCACCAAACGCGCATCCTCTGTCAAAAAGACATCAAGTCTCTGCTGAATCTCAGTCTCCGATGCTTGCCGCTGAGCAAGTGCCAAATAATCCTGATAGTGACGCCCCTCAGACCGTAATAAGCCCCGGTAAAAACGCCCAAGCGTCTCTGGGAGCTCAGGATATAAGGCCGCGAACCGCTCACAAGAACGGGCCTCCACGACCGCACCCACAATCAATGTGTCGACCAAGCGCCCTTGGGCGTCTCCCCGAATATGCTGATGTAACCCCGCGGCATAACGAGACGCACTGAGGGTGTAATATGGATAATCATACCGAGCCATCAACGCCAAGACTTGCTCATAATGCAGCATCTCTTCCCGGACCAGACGGGCCATTAACTGCTGCAGGCTGGGAATGTGGCGATAGCGGTTTAACAACGCCATGCCAGTCGCTGCAGCCTTGTACTCACAGTTGGCATGATCCACCAGTAAATCATTCAAGCGATGCTTGGCACGCTCAATCCATGCAGCGGGGGTTTGGAGACGAAGAAATGACCGAACCTCGACGACGATTCGGTCGATATCCTTCACCTGTGAGGCGATCCGAGGCATTAGCGGTAGTAGGCGTTGTCACGTTGGCTGTGATCGGTGACGTCGCGCACACCCTTCAATTCTGGAATACGCTCCATCAAAGTGCGCTGGACCCCGTCCTTTAGCGTCATGTCAACCGCCGAGCACCCTTGGCAACCACCGCCAAACTGTAAAATCGCAACATCGTCTTCCAAGCGAATCAAGCGCACCTCGCCCCCGTGTGATGCCAAACTTGGATTGACCTCGGTCGTTAAAATCGAGACGATCTGGGTCTCAAGCGGGCCCTCAAAGGCCACCGTGGGCTGCTTTGCTTTGGGCGCCTTGATCGTCAGTTGCCCACCCAGTTTGTCCGCGACGTAATCGACAATGGCTTCATCGAGATAGGGCAGGCTTGGCTGATCTAAGTAAGCGACGAAGCTCTCCAACTGCAGGCGCTCATCATCGCGTTTTTCTTCGCCTGGACGACAATAAGCTAAACAGGTCTCCGCATAGGTCGTTCCCGGTTGGGAAACAAACAACCGCACGCCGATCCCGTCGACATCCTGCTTATCGAGTAACGATTTTAGATAGACTTGTGCAGATTCAGTTACGGTTACCTGTGTCATCGCCTTGCCCTGTTAGTTCTTGTTCCTACACTATATAGGCATCATCATAAATCTGTACCCCGATTTAGGCACCCCATATGACAATTGATGTCGTAATCATTGGCGCTGGACTCTCAGGTCTCGCGATCGCGCGAACATTGCGAGGGCAGACTGGCCTCACTGTCATGACGCTGGAGAAGAGTCGCGGTCCCGGCGGACGTCTCGCGAGCAAGCGAATCCAGGAGATGCGCGCAGATATTGGTGCGCAATTTATGACAGCCCGTGACCCCAGATTTCAAGCGGTGATTGACGATGCGCTGTCGGTCAATGCCGTCGCTGTCTGGTCACCTGTGATGGGGAAGCTGACTGCGCATGGGCTGGTGCATTCGCCTGATCAGCATATTCGGTATGTCGGTAACCCCTATATGAATGCATTCGCACGATTCCTCGCAGAGGACATACCCATTGATACCCAACAACGCGTGCAATCAGTGACGCAAGTGGATACAGGATGGTGCATCACAACCCAAGACACACAGTTGATTGCACGACAGGTGGTTCTCACAGCACCGGTTGAGCAGACTCGTGAACTGCTTCCAGAGACGGCCCTTCATGACATGCTGTATGGCTTTCAATCACTTCCCACTTGGACAGCCGTGGTGGAATCGACTCAACCACTACTTACAGATGATGACCGAGTGATTAATGCAGCCTTTGGAGACGGGCAATGGCTGGACTTTTTAAGCAGCGAGCAGTCAAAACCTAATCGAACAAGTGCTTTTTGGGTATGCCACGCCGCACCGGCATTTAGTCAGACCCATCTGGAAGCCGACGCAGTCGAGGTGGCTCGACAACTCTGCGAGATGCTCAAACAACATCTCAAATTTCAGGCCACTCCAATCCTGGTGCATCGATGGCGATTCGCGAGACCTGCTGACGCCGCCAGAGTGGCCCAGAAAGGCGCGGTTCAACTGGCGCCGGGACTGTGGGCCTGCAGTGATGGATACGCGGGAGGACGATGCGAAGGGGCGTACTTAAGTGGCCTCGAAGTCGCCACGCGCATACTCGAAGACCTATAGATCTCGACTGAAAATACTCCGTTGCCGAGAACGCTTTTCGAGAAAGCTCGCAAGTAATAACAGCACCACCATTGCGACTTCAAAGGTCAAAAATGCGAGTGTTGCTGGCTGATCAGGAGCCGTCGTGGCGAGCGCGATGAGGCGAGAAACCAGCCACGCAACATACAATATCAATAACCCAGAGAGCACTCTCGCCATACTTCGACCGGCAAAGGCACCGCCGGTTAATAGCACCGCTAACCCAAGAAAGGTGCCGGACATCAGGACTTGAAATTCGATTCTGCCACTACCGCTTACCGCCGATAAGCCGATCGCTGCAAGCACCGCGTCGGGATCAAACAGCGTGCCGATCGCCAGTGCGACAAAGAGAATTAAGTTCAATCCAACCAAAAGACGGGCAAACATCAAGCCGATATCCAGTAATGTTGTAGGACGAAGACAACAGTTCGGGTTTGTGTTTACCACATTATTGACTGAAACTCACTGTTCGAACTGGAAGTTCGGCTAACTAATACGCCGGAGGCGTCTCGTGAGGAATCATGCAACATCACCTGGTTTGGTTTCGAGAGGACCTTCGCACCAAAGATCATACTGCCCTCGCTGCGGCCTGTCTGTCCGAACATCCGGTCACGGCGGTGTATCAACGAACCCCAGAAACATGGGCGTCGTTTGACATTGGCACCAATCGTTTGGCATATACCGAACAGCTGTTGAATTCGCTGTATCACGAACTCAAGAGCCTAAATATCCCGTTACATGTTCAAACGACCACTTATGACGGTGCGG
>ERZ887849.2551-NODE-2551-length-14854-cov-25.421380_pt1 | contig 14854 bp, 13 predicted proteins | sample MGYA00521267_ERZ887849 | MGnify/ENA primary metagenome ERZ887849 (study PRJEB32303, sample SAMEA104408601) | aquatic metagenome | biome: Brackish water; feature: Pelagic; material: water | place: Baltic Sea | collected 2014-06-06T16:11:00 | depth 2,863 m ... | reverse complement strand
ATGAAAAGTGCAGATCGGCGAGGGTCTATGTGATCATCAGGGATGGAACACCTACAGTTAAGCTGGACAATTTGATGTGCGCGCCAAGTCTTGTAAAATTTCGGGTCAAAGGAAGGAATTCGAACGCCAAACTCCACGGCAAGTCGAATGATTTTGGGGCCGCGAAATCTAAGACAGAGAATTTCTGAGCATGGCCCGTGGGTATGATGCGGATGCAAAGGCCATGTTGCCAGAGGTAGTGCATTCTACGCGCCCTGAAACGACCATCATCCAAGAAATCGCCAATCGTGATTGTCTTGTACCCATTTTCAAAAGGCGCGGCTGAGTGTAGAGGCGTACGAACCAAACTCGCGGCAATCTCGGAAGAACGATCGCGCCAAAGGTTTGGCTTTGCGTGGAGGTGGAACACATTCTGGGTAAGAGCTTTCAAAAGGGCATCACACTTCGGCACTTGCGTGCACTCGTTGCACTCTCAGATCTGAAATTGGTCGCGCGTGTGTCTGAAGCGCTTGGCGTGACGCAGCCAGCCGTGTCGAAACAGATTGCCGAGTTGGAAAAAATCGTCGGTATGCCTGTTGTCACTCGCGACCGCAACAGGCTTTACCTTACACCAGTTGGCGTCCGTCTTGCAGATCATGCACGTCTTGCACTTGGCCAACTTGATCGCGCAGCCTTTGACATTGAGGCGATGACAAGTGGGGTGTCCGGCTCTGTCTCTGTCGGCGTGGTTAGTTCAGTCGCTCCCACCCTGTTGCCTGGCACCATTGAGCTGTTCAAGCGCAGCACGCCGCAGGCAAACGTGTCCGTTTCCGAGGGCCATTTTGTTGAACTATTGCCCCAGCTTGAGGCCGGCGCGCTGGATATGGTCATCGCGAGAATTTGGCAGCCTCAGGAATTGGCCGGGATTGACCAAATGGCCTTGTTCTCGGAACCGATCGTTGTTGTCGCCGGGCGCGATCATCCGCTTTTGCAAGGGGAGGACGTGTCATGGGCGGACGTCGCAAGCTATCCTTGGATATTGCCCCAACCGAATTCAGTCGCACGTCAGGCGGTGGATGCCCTTTTTGCAGCAAATGGCTTGCCTCCTCCCAATAATACAGTCGCGTCTTTGTCAATTGCCCTGAACCTTGAACTACTCCGGGCGATGCCTGCGCTTGGATTCCTCCCGCAGCGGCTTGCGCAGGCGCAGGCCGCGCGGGGCGAAACCGTGATCCTGCCCCTTGATACACGTGACTTGCTGTCAGAAGCGCGCTGTTTTTGGCGCAAAGACAAGGCTTCGCAGAATGCAACGCTGGCTTTGTTCCTCAAGTGCCTGCGGCAAACCACTGAGGACTCCAAAACCATTCCTTTTGGTTAATGTTTCTGGCGAAGGTTTCACTATTCTCTAGGCGGATCACCTCTTACCATAACCAAACACGCGGTTTGGGAGGGCTAGGGTGTCAATTCGAACATTTGCGATAACGGGTATTAGACTTTGAGCGGCGACGCGCTTCTTGCGCGATCTGCCTGTGAGGTCCTTGCAGCCTTCAAGGCTCGGGCTTTGACACCAAGTGCTTACTTGGATGCCTGTCTCGAGCAAATTTCGCACTTCAATCCCAAGATAAACGCCATTGCCGCAATGGATATCGAGAGCGCCATTGCTTGCGCTACGGCCGCAACACAACGTTGGCAAGACGGATGCCCGATGGGGCCGCTCGACGGGTTGCCGATTGGCGTGAAGGATTTGCAGAACACCAAAGGCTTGTTGACCACCCATGGCAGTATCCGGGCGCGGGGATACATCCCTGAAAGCGATATGCCGATGGTTGCGCGTCTGCGGGCGGCGGGCGCTATCATTCTGGCAAAGACAAATGTTCCCGAAATGGGGGCTGGCGGAAACAGTCGCAATCGGGTTTGGGGTGCGACGGGTAATCCCTTTGGTGCCAATCTCATTGCGGGTGGCTCGTCTGGTGGCTCTGCCGCGGCACTTGCGGCCAACTTCTTGCCACTGTGTACAGGTTCGGACACGGGTGGGTCGCTTCGCATGCCTGCCGCACTTTGTGGAGTGGTGGGCTACCGGCCCTCTGTTGACGTGATCGCCCATCCCACACGTCCCTTGGGTTGGTCAGGCATTTCGGTACTTGGCCCAATGGCGCGTACGGTTGATGATCTGACGCTGATGCTGGACGTGTGTAAGGGATATCACGCTGATGATCCGCTATCCGCGCCCTCTGTCACCGGCCGTTTCGCCGAGTTGCCATCCACAAACTTAAAAGACCTACGCGTTGGATTCAGCGAAGACTTTGGTGGCGCGCCGGTCGAGCAAAGCATCCGAGAGACGTTCCGCGCGCGCCTTGAAGTGCTTCGTCCGCAGGTCAAGGAATGCCGCGCAGCAGATCTCGACCTTGGTGACATGGACCGCTGTTTCGATATTCTACGGGCCGAGAGTTTTGGCGTGGCCTTCGGCGAGGCCGTGGCACAGGACCCCGACAGCTTTGGGGCGCATATCAAGGATAATGTTGCCCTTGGGCAAACCATGTCACTCGCCGATCGTGGTTGGGCTCATGCCGAACAAACCCAGATCTTGCGCAAATTCAACGCGCTGATGGCAGAGTTTGATGTGATCGTTTTACCAACATCGCCAGTCTCGCCGTTTGCCTGGACAGAACCCTATGCCGACGTCATCGACGGGCAGAAGATGGACATTTATTACCGCTGGCTTGCGCTCTGCTATCGGGGCTCCTTGGCGGGTGGACCGTCGATCACGCTGCCTTGTGGACGCGACGCCGCTGGAATGCCGTTCGGCCTTCAGGTTTTAGGACCGATTCGCGGAGATTATGGGTTGCTCAGCGCTGCAAAAGCGATGGAAGGCCTTTTTGAGCACTCAGAACAGACGAACCGGCCTTTGGCTGATTTGGAAAGGCTCCCTCACTCGGATGTCGATCTGCGGTCTATTGTGACACATCCAGCCGATCTGAGCGCAGGCCTTGCGACCCCAAACGCCACTCTACGGACGGCGGTGTAACATGTGGCTGATCCCGATCATCTTTGTTTTACTGCTGATCAGCGGAACGGCCTTTGCCTATCTGATGGGCGCTGTGTCTGTCGTGACCTTCGTCGCGGCCGACAAAAGTCAGTTCCTGTCGATCTTGCCCCAACGCATCTTTGCCCAACTAGACGTCTTCGCCTTCATGGCGATGCCGCTCTTTATCCTGACAGCAGAGATAATGAGCCGTGCCGGAGTAACGCGCAGCCTGATCGATTTTGCGATGGCCATAGTGGGTCGGTTTCGTGGCGGCCTGGGACATGTGAATATCCTCACAAGCGTCTTTTTTGCGGGCATCTCAGGATCGGCGATCGCGGACAGTGCCGCTTTGTCGCGTACATTCGTGCCTGAAATGAAAGCACGCGGTTATGACCCTTACTATGCGGGTGCCATCACCGCGGCATCGTCGATGATCGGGCCGATCATCCCGCCATCGATAATCATGATCATCTACGGTGGTCTGACAGGGGCATCCGTTGCGGCGCTATTCATCGCCGGAGTCGTCCCCGGACTGCTGCTTGCGGCAGCGCTAATGATCCTCAATGCAGTCATTGCGCACATCAAAGGGCACCCTGGCGGTGCGTCTGACGATTTGCCGCGATTCTTGCCAAGCCTGCTGAACGCGGCACCGGCACTGTGTCTGCCTGTCGTGATCCTTGGCTCACTAGTGTTCGGATTGGCGACGCCGACGGAAGGGTCAGCCATTGCAGTCTTTTTCGCGCTCATGGCGGGCCAATTTTACAAAGGCTTGAACTGGAAGATGATCTTTGACGCGGTTGAGGCCACGGCAAAGATGACGGGCACGATCTTTATCATTCTCGCCGCTATTTCGGTTCTGGGGTATCTGGCGGGCCAACTGGGCTGGTCACAGGCTCTTGCAACATGGGTCGACTCGTTCGGACTTACAGGGACAAAATACCTGTTTTTCCTCGTTTGCATCTTCCTGATCGCGGGGATGTTCATGGATACACCCGTAGCCCTGACCCTGTTGATCCCGCTATTTGCACCACAAGCCCTGGAGCAAGGCATAAGCCCAATCCAACTGGGCATCGTCTTGTGCTTTAACCTATGCGTCGGTTTGATTACGCCGCCCTTGGGCAAATGCCTGGTGGTTGTGTCGGCGTTGACAAACCTCAACTACTGGCGGCTGGCATTCGCTTCGCTGCCCTTCATTTTCGTACAGGTGCTGTTGTTGCTTGCGTTGGTCTATTGGCCGGCACTTAGCCTCACATTGCCTCGCCTGTTCGGATTTTCTGTGAACTAACCAAAACTTAGGGAGGATGACAAATGAAACTCAAGGCACTTACATTAGCGGCATTGCTCGCAATGGCCACGTCTGCAACTGCAGAGGTCAAAATTGCACTGGACAGTGCACCGGATCTGGAAACATCCGGTTCATACAACTGGGCATTTGCCTTTGGCAATGCGCTCAAGGAAGCGGGTATGGACGTGCGTGAAATGCCACGCGGCTCTGTCGGCAATGAGGCCGAGAAATTCGATCAGGTCTCGACTGGCTTGCTGGAAATCTCGCTGTCAGATGTGCGCGCTGTGGCGCAGGTTGATCCGTTTATCTACGGGGTTCGCCTGCCCTACATTTTCTCGGACATCGAGCACATGGACCGCGCCTTGGCTGCGGGCGATGTTTACAACCGCATCAATGAAAACCTAGCAGAGCAGGACGCTATCCTCTTGGCACTGGCACCGCTTGGACCTGCGTCCGGCGTGATTACCACAACCCAAGCTGTGCGCTCTCCAGCGGACATGGCTTCGCTGCGGATGCGCGCCTTGGACGATGCGCAGATTGCGATGTATCAAGCGTGGGGCTCCAGCGGTACGATCGTGCCTTGGGGTGAAGTCCCGGCTGGCCTGCAAACGGGCGTTATTGACGGCTATCTCAATTCGCCCTTCGTGCCAGTGATGTTTGGTCAAACAGATTTCATCAAGAACTTTGCCGATGCAGATGTGATCTGGCCACTGCGGGCAGTTATTGCCTCCAAAGACTGGTATGATGGGCTGTCAGATACAGATCGCGCAAGCGTTGATGCCGCTGTCGTCACTGCAGATGCAGCCGCACGTGAATGGCTCGCGGCAGCATCGGTAAACGGGTTGCTGGCGCTTGAGGAAAAGGGCGTGACAGTACAGCGCCTTACGCCAGAAGAGCGTGCAGTCTTCCGTGAGGCATCTCTGCCGGTCTACGATTCAGACCTGATGACAGCAGAGGATACCGCGCTGTGGAAGAAACTGTCTGACGAGAACCGCTAATCAATTGGGCGGGCCGTCTCCTGCGGCCCGCCCCCTTTTGAAATCGGAGTTTGAAGTTGCGCCATTTCATCATCAGCACCAGTGACCGCTTGCATCTCGTGATGCGCCGGACTGCCGTTTTCGCAGTCTGTCTTATGTTCATGACGGTCGTTGTGCAGATCATCGCGCGCTATGTCTTCTCTTCGCCTCCTGTCTGGACCGAAGATGTCGCCCGCTACGCGATGGTGTGGACCGGACTGCTGGGCGCGACATTGTCGTTCAAGACGCAGTCGGATGCTGTGTTGATGCAAAGCGTCTTTCCCGATCCACCTCATGTCTTGGCGTTCTTCGCAAAAGCAGTTCAAAGTGCTGCGGTGCTGACCTTTATTCTGCCGGTCATCTATTTTTGCTTCATCGGCCTGAAGGGCGGTTTCGCAAAGGGCTATCTGGCACGCCAGTCTGGCCTGACCGCCGATACCCTTGGCATCCCAATGGTATGGATATCTGTGGCGGTACCTGTGTCGATGATTATCATTCTCATTCACCTTTTTGCGCGGTGGGCCGGAGACGATGCACCCGAAGATGCGGCTGCTCAACTTGATTGAATTACCTGCCATTTGGCAGAGGCGTTCAAAGCGATTGCCGATCTCCGTCATGTTGATCCAAACGTTCACTCATTGGATTTTTTGTCTCGATGGCGCAGCAGAGTTTTCTAAGTGAGATTCTTGCCAGAGTGGCAGGGGAGGGGCGCAGCCTAACAGAAGCGCCAGTGGATGTGTCTGACAGGCTGATATCGTTGTGTCATTCGCTAATCCACGACCGTAGTGAGGCTGCGGGATTGATGATATCCCGTCAAATTCTTGATCTATACGCAGCCTCGAAGAGCGATGAGCGCGCAGCCTTCTTTCTTGCTGTCAGCCAGGAATTCGGGCCGGATGAAGATGCGTTGAGTGACGCTATAAGTTCATGGAAACCTGGAAACATTGATACTGCACGCGCGCTGCATTTTGCGGCTGAGCCACGGACGCAAGAGCTGATACGCACGATCAACCGAGTCCCTGGTGCGACGGCAGAACTGGTCGCGATGCGCGCCGATCTGCTGACCCATGCGAAACAGACCCCACAGCTGCGCGGGCTGGACGCGGATTTTCAGCATCTCTTTGCATCATGGTTCAACCGTGGATTTCTGGAGATGCGCCAGATCGACTGGTCAACGCCAGCACAGATTCTGGAAAAGATCATCACTTATGAGGCGGTCCACGAGATCGCCGATTGGGATGATTTGCGCCAGCGTGTCGGCGACCCGGACCGTATGCTCTTTGCCTTCTTTCACCCGGCCATGCCGGATGATCCTCTGATCTTTGTCGAGGTCGCCTTGCTTAGCGAGATACCCAATGCAATTGGCCCGATCCTTGCGGTCGATCGTGAACTGACCGATCCCGAGACCGCAACCGTCGCAACCTTCTATTCGATCTCCAATTGCCACGCGGGTCTGCGTGGGGTCTCGTTCGGGAACTTCCTGATCAAACAGGTTGTCGCGGAACTGCAAAAACTGCGTCCGACCCTAAAGACGTTCGTGACGCTCTCACCGGTGCCGGGCCTTAGAAAGTGGATCGCGCAGTCCTTGGAGAGCGGCGATCCATTGTTAAGCGATTCCGACAAGGCGGCACTCAGCTCCCTTGATGAAACCGAACGACCAGACAATGCCCTTGCCGCCAAGCTCACCGCGCGCTTTCTAACTCAGGCAAAAAGGGAGCCCGGAACGACAGCTGATCCAGTGGCACATTTCCATCTGGGCAACGGCGCGACCCTTTTGGGCGTGCATCCAAGCGCGGATCTAAGTCCTCGCGGCATCGGCAACTCATGGGGGGTGATGGTCAATTACCTCTATGACGGCGACAAGATCGAACAAAACCACCAAGCCTATTCAAGCAATTACGACGTGTCTGTATCGCCCGGCGTGGCCGCACTGGCCAAGACGTAGAGGAAGTCGCATGTATCAAGGGAACCATCTTGCCGAGAGGTTGCGTGCTGCCAGTGTAGGCACAGGAAGCCGCCTGTTCCTGCGCAATCATCAAACCGGTGAAGGCGTCACATATCAAGCGTTCTTTGCCAACGCTGAACGTGTGGCAAATGTTTTGGTTGCGACCGGCGTTTCCCCCGGCGACCGCGTGGCCGTACAGGCCCCAAAGACTATCGCGATGCTGGAATTATATGTCGCGACGGTTTTGGCTGGAGGCGTGTTTTTGCCGCTCAACACGGCCTACACTCCCGTCGAAATCAGCTACTTTCTGTCCGATGCGGAACCACGGGTCTTTGTCTGTGACGCAGAGCGCGAGGAGCAGTTTTCGCCCGTGGCAAAAGAAGCCGGAGTTGCGAAAGTGCTGACCATCGGGGCCGATGAAAGTGGATCACTGGCTGAACTGCGCGATGCGGCGGCGTCGGGGTTCAAAGCCGTCTCCAGAGGGCCAGGCGATCTTGCAGCAATCTTGTACACGTCAGGAACAACCGGACGATCCAAAGGGGCCATGCTGACACATCAGGCGCTGGCTTCAAACGCCGAAACCCTTAAGGACGCTTGGCGCTTCAGCGCTGATGACGTCTTGATCCACGCTTTGCCGATCTTTCACACGCATGGGCTGTTTGTCGCGACAAATATCACGCTGATGGCTGGATCGTCTTGTATCTTCATGTCCAATTTCAATGCAGATGACATCGTCTCCTACATGCCGCAAGCCACGGTGCTTATGGGCGTGCCGACGTTCTATGTGCGCCTGCTCGATTCGAAGGGATTGACCGAAGCGTCTGCCAACATGCGCCTTTTTGTCTCCGGTTCGGCTCCATTGCTGGCCGAAACACATGACCAATGGCGCGACCTGACCGGGCACGCCATTCTGGAACGCTATGGCATGACCGAAACCAATATGAACACCTCTAACCCTTATGACGGCGACAGGTGCGCGGGCACAGTGGGCTTTCCATTGCCGGGGATCGAGGTGTTGGTCACAGACCCTGCAACTGGCGCGCCCTTGCCCAAAGGTGAAACCGGCGTGCTCGAGGTGCGCGGCCCGAACGTTTTTGTAGGCTATTGGGATATGCCCGAGAAAACCGCCGAGGAGTTGCGCGACAACGGATTTTTCATCACGGGCGACCTCGGGCGCATCGATGAGGATGGGTATGTTCATATCGTCGGGCGCCAAAAGGATCTGATCATCTCGGGCGGCTACAACATCTATCCCAAGGAAATTGAGCTTTTGATTGATGAGCTTGAGGGCATCAACGAAAGCGCCGTTATCGGCGTCTCGCACCCGGATTTCGGCGAATCGGTGGTGGCGGTCGTTGTTGCCCAGAGCGGGGCTGAAACCTCGTCCGCAGACATCATGGCCGGGATCAAGGATGATCTGGCGCGGTTCAAACAGCCCAAACGCATCGACTTTGTCGAATCTCTGCCCAGAAACGCCATGGGGAAAGTGCAGAAAAACGTGTTGCGCGAGATGTATGCCGGAACCTTCAGGTGATGCACGTTCAAAGCATAGGTCAATTCTCGGTGTGCCGAGAAGCCTAACCCGTGGTTTCGGCTATTTAGAGCAACTGGAAAAAAGATTGGGGGAAAGTGACATGACAAATGGCAACGTGGATCAAGCCATTTCAGCGTTGAAAGACGTGTTGGGCGACCGACTTTCGACAGGTGAAAGCATTCGGGAAATCCATGGTCGTGACGAAGCATATTCCGAACCGGCATTGCCAGATGCGGTCGCTTTTCCCGAAAGCACGCAAGAAGTTTCGCAGATCATGAAAATCTGTTCGCAAAACCAAGTGCCCGTTGTTCCCTTTGGCATTGGCACCTCATTGGAAGGTCACGTTATCCCAATCCATGGCGGGATCAGCGTGGATACCAGCCGGATGAACAAAGTCCTCCAAATTCGCGAAAGCGATTTGGATGCTGTTGTTCAGCCCGGAGTTTCGCGCGTGCAGCTCAACGATGAACTTCGCGCGACCGGATTGATGTTCACGGTTGATCCGGGTGCAGACGCCACGATTGGCGGCATGACCGCAACGCGTGCTTCGGGCACCAATACCGTTCGCTATGGCACCATGCGCGAAAATGTTCTGGCGCTGGAAGTTGTCTTGCCCAACGGCACGATCATCAATACGGGCTCGCGCGCCCGGAAATCCTCGGCCGGGTATGATCTGACTCATCTTTTTGTTGGCTCTGAAGGAACGCTAGGAATAATCACCGAGATTACCGTGCGCTTGTTTGGTCAGCCCGACGCAATCCTGGCCGCAACCTGTGCCTATGAAACGGTCGATGATGCCGTAAACAGTGTAATCATGGCCATTCAAATGGGCCTGCCGTTGGCGCGGGTCGAACTGCTGGACGAGATGCAGATGAAGGGCATGAACCTTTTCAACCCCGACCTGAATCTGCCCGAAAAACCCCATCTTTTCTTGGAATTCCATGGGTCAGACGCCAGCGTGAAGGAACAGGTCGAGCTGTTTGAAAGCATCGCAGAGGAGTTTGGAGTTTCGGGTTTTGAATGGGCGACCAAAGTCGAAGACCGCAATCGTTTGTGGACTGCTCGGCACAATGCCTATTACGCCGGAAAATCATTACGGAAAGGCTGCGACAGTGTCGTAACAGACTGTTGTGTCCCGATCTCGGCATTGGCTGACTGTATTGCGCGCTCTAAGAATTTGATAGAACAGGCGGGGATGATTGCACCGATCGTCGGGCATGTTGGTGACGGCAATTTTCACTTGCTCATCCTGTTCGATCCGAACGATCCAAGGGAATTGGTACGCGCCAAGTCGCTTGCGTCGGACGTTAACCGCGTTGCCCTGTCTTTCGGCGGGACTGTCACCGGAGAACATGGTGTTGGCACCGGTAAAAAGAAATACATGTTGGAAGAGCATGGCGATGCTTATGCACTGATGGCGACGCTCAAGCGCGCGATTGACCCGGAGAACATCATGAACCCGGGCAAGATAGTCGAAATCAACTGACAGTTTATTTATGGAAGCCTTGGCACTGCCAAGTCGTTTTGCTGAGAACGGCGGACGTCGGTGGCATTCAGCTGCCAACGAATGTTCCGCCCCTCAAGAAACGGCCAACCTGTCCAACCGCCCCTCAGGGTGAAGAAAAATCCCGTAGGGCCGAGGTGATGCCATTCGGCCCAGACACGAAATCCAAAAAGCTACGTGTTTTGGCTGGCAGATAGCTGCGGTCGGCATAGATCGCCTGCAATTGCAGTTTTGGCCAATCGACTTTGGGCAGAACGGCTTCCAACCGATTTTCGTTCAGATCACTTTGTGCAGACCAGCTTGGCACCATCGCAAAACCCATTCCGGCCATTGCTGCCTGATGAAGAATGCTTTCGTTGCCGCTGACCAATACGGGCCTGAGTTTGACATCTAACCCTTTCGCCCCTCCGAATTTGATCCTCCCGTCTCCGGCAACTTGAGAATAGGCAAGCATCGGCGCGTCATTCAGATCACCGGGCGATTCTGGGCGCCCAAAGCTGTCCAAAAAGGCTGGGGCCGCAACCAATTGGAACGTCACCTCTCCCAATTTGCGGGCAATGAGCCCATCGTCCAATTTGAACGCAACGCGCAGCGCCAAATCAACGCCTTCTTCGACCATGTTGATTTTGCGGCCACTCAGGTCGACATCAAAAGTCACATGTGGGTTCTGCTGATGGTAGGCGGCCAGAATTTTCGCAAAGGCTGGATTGGACATCCAGACAGGCATCGACATTCTGAGTGTGCCTCGCGGCGAAAGGCTGTCGGAGGTCAATTGCGCTTCGGCCTCAGACAGTCCGTCAAGTAAAGGGCGGATCGTCAGCAGGTACTGCGCGCCTGCCTCGGTCAGACTCACATTCCGGCTATTGCGATTGAGCAGACGCGCACCGACACGCGCCTCAACATGTTTGACGTGTTTGCTGGTCATCGCAGGCGAGAGGCCAAGGCGCTCTGCTACGACAGAAAAGTTTTTGTGCTCAGCGACTTCGGCGAAAACGCGCAAGCTTAGCAGTGTGTCCATCATCAACCCATAGTGAATGGTAAATCAACAAATACCCTAATGATGCCGATTTTGGAAACCTTTATCACTGTCTTCATCACAACACGCTGCAGAAGCGATCTTTGAGAAAGAGAACAACATGACAACGATTGACACAAACCCCGTACAGACCAGCAAAGGCTGGACTATTGGCCTATGGGTCGCCCAGATCCTTTTGGCTGCGATGTTCCTGATGGCCGGCGCGACGAAGCTGATGTCCGGATCAGCCGAATTGGTCGCGATGGGCATGGGCTGGGCAGAAAACGCACCCTTCCTACTGATTAAATTCATTGGCCTTGCCGAGGTCGCAGGCGGTCTGGGTCTGATCCTACCTGCCGCCACACGCATCATGCCGCACCTGACGAAATGGGCTGCAGCTGGCCTGTGTGTCATCATGGTGTTGGCAGCTGGTGTACACATCGTTCGCGGCGAATTCGAGGTAGTGCCGGTTAACCTGGTTCTGTTTGCACTGGCCGCTTTTGTGATCTGGGGCCGCACGAACAAGGCACCGATCGCACCACGCGCTTAATCCATTCCAATGCGCCTCGGTTTCTCATGCCGGGGCGCACTTTCCTTTGCAAAAGGTTGCCTTCCCATGCTCAATTCTGTGCTTGCCGCCAACACAATCCTTTCCCCGCAAACTGACCGCCTGTCTTGGGGGCAGGTTGAGCTTCAGGTGACCGATCTGGATCGCGCTGTTGCCTTTTGGACCATGGCCTTAGGTTTGATCGAACGCGATCACTCAGCGCCGGGTATTGGACTTGGAACAAAAGAGCGCACGCTGATCGTCCTTCATCCCGGTGCGGAAACCCCTGTCAAAGCGCCCTTTACAGGCATGTATCACGTCGCAATTGGCGTGCGCAGTCAGGCCGAATTTTCACGCATGCTTGCCCGTCTGATCCACCTGAACATTCAGGTCGGGCCGACGGATCACTTGATGGCGAAATCGCTATATTTCCATGATCCTGATGGTCTGGAAATTGAGATTACCTATGAGACACCAGAACGGTTTAGCCATTTTGGCGATATGTCTAAGGGCCTGACATTGTACGATGTTAACGGCAACACCCATTCTGGACGCGGACCGCTGGATGTGAGGGCCGAACTGGCTCATGCCGCGGGCGCAGATCTGATGGCACCGATGGCAGACGACAGTTACCTCGCGCATCTGCACTTCAAAGTGGCAGCGCTGGAGCCTGCCCTGGACTGGTTCGAAACCCTTGGATTTGAGCGTCACCTGACGCTGGATGCTTGGGGCTTTGCCGATATGGGCGCGGGTGCCCCCAACACGCACCGTCTGGCCATGAATATCTGGGCCGGGCCAAACCGCCCGCCTATGCCGCAAAATATGGCTGGGTTGGTGCACTACGAATTGTTCACACATGGCGATGCCGTCGCCTCACCACATCTGCAACAAGACGGCGATATCTTTCGCGGAACCGACCCCGCAGGCGTCGCAGTGACCGTTCGCGCTGCTAAATAGGAGAGCCCAATGACAAATGCACCGACATCCTACCGCCCCGCACAGATCATTTTGCACTGGGTCGTTTTCGCGGCCATCTGGGTGCAATGGCTGTTCAACGAGCCGATGAAACGCACCATCGAGGCCATGCAGACCGGAGCGACACCCGCCGACGGTGACATGACCATGGCTTTGGTCCACGTCGGCTTTGGATCGACAATCCTGCTGGCGGTGCTCGCACGGCTCTATCTGCGCAATCGCTACGGTGCGCCGGGTCACGCCCCTGGAACATCCGAAACGCAGGCCAAGATTGCCACTCTTGTTCACTGGTCGCTTTATGGCACGTTGATTGCCATGGTGATCACCGGCGGAATGACATGGAACGGCGTCGCTGATCTGGGCTATGTGCACTGGCTTTTGAATATTGTGCTGTTTGGCCTGATCACCGCGCATGCTGCGGCAGCCATTTTCAACCAGTTTGTGCGCAAAGACGGCACGCTGGCGCGGATGATCCCCGCCCTCAAAAAATAAAATATCGCCCGAGCCGCGACGGAAACCAACGGCTCGGGCCTATCACCCCAACACCCACATTGGATTGGACCCCGATATGCAACGTTTCCTTGCAGCAACCTCACCATACTTCACATGGGCAGTATTGGCCTCTCTTGGGGTCATGATGACCTTCACGGCGCTGACATCAACGGATCCGAAGATCTTCAACCAACTTGTGCACCCATCTGGTGAAACCTCCGCAAGGCTGTTGATTGTGACGATGATGGCGACCCCTTTGGCGATGCTGCTGAAGGGATGGCGCGGACCGCAATGGTTGAAACGCAACCGCCGCTATCTGGGCGTTGCTTCTTTTGGCTATGCGCTGCTGCACACGATTTTCTACCTTCTGGACAAGGCGTCTGTGGCCACTGTGGTCGGGGAATTGCCGCGGCTTTATATCTGGACCGGCTGGATCGCGTTTATCATATTTGTGCCACTGGCTCTGACGTCCATGGATTACTTCGTGCGCAAAATGGGCACATGGTGGAAGTGGTTGCAAAGGTGGACCTATGCCGCCGCCGTGCTGACGCTGGTGCATTGGGCTGCTTTGCATGATTGGAACGGAGCAGCACCCGCCCTTGTCCACTTCGGCCCCCTGATCGTGCTCGAGGCCTACCGTGTCTGGTATTGGTATCTCCGCCCTCCACCGCAAGCTGTGGCATTGCCGCAGCGGTAAAGCGCATTCGAATAGCCAAGCTGTGTCGGCAAAGGTCACAATTGTGAGGAATGAGTACGGATTGCCACACGTTTCGATCCGCTATCGAAACGATTGAACTGTGGTTTTAGCCAGGTTTCGCGGAGCAGAATGTCAAGATATCTTTGAAACGACCACAATAGTTTAACAGCGGCGAGAACCGCCTTTTTCAACTTGGGCAATCAAGCGGACGATCGCATCAACTTTGTAGCTGAATGTCTGCTTCCGAGGATAACTGAGAATTTTTTGGCACCTGCAGCGAACGTCTGGTTTCCGCCCAAAACGACCGCCCTAAGACCCGTCCCGCGGTTTGCATCGTATTTCGATACCGCTTGAGACTTCGAAAAGGGCGCTCCCTCAAAAACACCAACACATTGAAAATACTATACTTTTTGAATGCGCCCTTCTGAAGGCCAAGGGCGGTCGGTTAGAGACAAAGCGGGTTCAGAGACCGATTTTGGGTATTTAGCCAGTCTCCGAAGGGCGGTCGCAACGGCTAAACCCCTTTGAAACCAAAAGAAAAAAGGGCCCCATAAGGGCCCATCATCTGTTTTGGCAAGTGTAAGTGGCGGTGGGAACGCGACTGGCACACAACTCTCTCGCTATGGATGCGCGTTTTCTGGTGGCCCGGTGCGAAGATGCTAAGCAAGCCGAACGCCTGTTTGTGAACCTGTGCTGCGAGCTGCGGGCCAAACTTGTTCCACCAGCAGCGCACTTAATTATGGCTGATTTCGATTCCGCGTTCGCTCATCAGATCTCCAACGTAGCGCGACGACAGCGGGGACCGGCTGTAAAGCAGGGCCGCCAGACGGATGAGCTCTG
>ERZ887849.2550-NODE-2550-length-14855-cov-8.513176_pt1 | contig 14855 bp, 11 predicted proteins | sample MGYA00521267_ERZ887849 | MGnify/ENA primary metagenome ERZ887849 (study PRJEB32303, sample SAMEA104408601) | aquatic metagenome | biome: Brackish water; feature: Pelagic; material: water | place: Baltic Sea | collected 2014-06-06T16:11:00 | depth 2,863 m ... | reverse complement strand
TCGTTTTCTTTCCATTTGAAATTTTTAAATTTTAATGAAAATAAAGGGATTTCTGATACCAAACTTAAGGACATCAGAACAACTAGGGAGCAAACAAAAATGGGCTGAAATATTTTTTCAGGAAAATAAGGTGGAAATCCTTCTGTTGAAAAATACCACCACAAAGCCAGTGGAAACGACGTGAAAAATAGGGTAACAGCAGGAGTCGGCATCCCGATGAACGATTCACTTTGTCTGGTGTCAATATTAAATTTTGCCAATCTGAACAAGGAAAAAACAGGGATTATCAAGCCAAGAAAAGGCAAATATTTGTAGATTCCTTCGAATTGTATGGAAGAATCATGGAACAAGCCTAATTTCCATTTTTCCAATACATAATCAGCATATTCTGAAACATTCGCTCCTTCTGGGTATGAACCCATTTCAATGGAAATAGCAATAATCACCATCATTATAATTCCAGGCGCAACACCAAAGGTGATCATATCTGCCAAAGAATCCATTTGCTTACCCAATTCTGAATATTGTTTGGTTAGCCGAGCGGCAAATCCATCTAAAAAATCGAAAATTGCCCCTAAAAAAATAAACCAGGGCGCCCATTCAAAACGGCCCATAAAAACGCACAGTATACTGAGAATACCGCTGAGCATATTACCTGCTGTTAATAAATTAGGAAGATTGAAGAGTTTTACATCGGGTTTCATACTGCGAAATAAGTCAAAAAGAACTAAATTTACCTTATAAATACGTTGAGACTTTTTTCAACATACAATTTTACAACCGATAATGCGTTGATTAGACAAGTTTTTAAATCTATGCAAAAGGCCAATACTTCAATACTTTTTTTTAGCCTAATCGTGGCTTCTTACGTAACTTTTGGACAAGGCGATCTAGCTCCTAAATACTCGAATGAATTTTTAAATATCGGGGTAGGCGCAGAAGCATTAGGCATGGGGAACGCCGTTGTGGCGAATACCGGGTCCGTGAATTCAAGTTTTTGGAATCCTGCCGGATTAACAAAGGTAGACACCTGGCTTGAGGCATCGTTAATGCATAGCGAATATTTTGCTGGTATTGCTAAGTACGATTATCTCGGACTGGCGCATTCCATTGACGATAAAAGTACTATTGGATTTTCTGCTATCCGATTTGCCGTAGACGACATTCCAAATACAACCCAACTCATTGACAACAACGGAAATATCGACTATGATCGAATTTCTGTTTTCACAGCGGCCGATTATGGTTTCCTTTTTTCTTATGCTCGAAAATTAAATATTCCGAATTTAAGCGTTGGTGGAAACTTTAAATTAGTTCACCGGAAAGTAGGGGATTTTGCAAAATCTTGGGGATTTGGCTTAGACGCTGGTGCACAATATACTTTGAAAGATAAATGGAAATTTGGAGCCGTCCTGCGCGATGCGACCTCAACTTTCAATGCTTGGATATTCACCTTAGACGAAACAACAAAAGAAGTTTTCCTTCAAACGGGTAATGAAATTCCTGAAAATGGACTCGAGTTAACTTTACCTAGACTCTTGTTGGGAGCGTTTCGTGAATTTGACTTAGGAGAAAAAGGACTGACTTTGGGAACCGAGTTGAACACGTCCATAACAACAGATGGTAAACGAAACGCAATTATTAAATCAAACTTCGCCTCCATTGATCCTAGTTTTGGATTCAGTTTGAATTACAAGACTTATATTTCAGTTCGCGGAGGTGTAAATAATTTTCAATACGTTAAAAACTTCGACGACTCAGAGAAATTGAACTTCCAACCGACAATCGGACTTGGTGTAAATATCAAAGGATTTAGTTTGGATTATGCCTTCACAGACATTGGAGATGCATCCGTTGCTCTCTATTCTCACGTAATATCATTGAGATTAAAACTTAACAAACCAGACAACGCAAAACCAAAGGAAGAATAGCTTATGCTAAAACCGTTATTCCAACTCTTTGTTTTCCTGCTTTTTTTTTGCAATTCTACCGTTACCCAAACTATTGGTAACGAATAGATAGATTATTCCCAAACATATTACAAATTTCAAGTACTTCAAACTGGAATATACAAACTGAATTATTCTGATTTACAGACCGCTTCTGTTCCCACGACGACCTTTTCGTCAGATAACATTCAGCTCTTTGGTCGAGAAAAAGAATTACCCTTACATATTGTTGATAGTGGTGATAACTCCATAGATTCTGGCGACTACATCTTGTTTTATACCGAAAGAAATGATGGCTGGCTGGACTCAACCTTATATCCCGATCCGGACAAAATTGCCAATCAGAAGTATTCGCTATACAATGATACTATTTACTATTTCTTCACGTGGAATAATTTGACGAACAACAAGCGTTTTGCCGCAGAGACCGACACCAATTTTAGTACCTATACGCCTACCCCTTTTGTTATTTGGAATCATGAAGGAGTTTGGGGAAATGTATTTTCTTAGATAATTCTATTTTAGTGTTTTGCACTATCTTGCACCATGAAATTAACCATGACAAATACTATCAAGAAATCTTTCTGGTCCACCAATAAAGCAGACCTGATTTTTCTATTGCTATTCGCAATAATTGCCGTTCTTTTCTACGATTCGTTTTTAACCAAGGGTCCGTTCAACAATCACGCTTGGCGGCAAACCGACTGTCTTTCCTTGGCTCATTTCTATAAAGAAGGTACTTCTTTTTTCAGTCCGGAAATGCACAATCAACTAGCAGATGGGCTGACAACGGGTAAATCAGCTGGTGAATTTCCAATCTTGTATTATATTGTTGGGAAAGCTTGGAGTTTAACTGGAGAGTCGTATTTGACCTATCGTTTGATTTGGTTGGTCATCATGTTCTCAGGAATATTTGCATTTTATAAAGCTTTGAGACTCCTCTGGGGCGATTGGTTTTGGTCGATGTCTTTGCCTCTACTTCTCTTCTGTTCACCCTTATTTGTTGCTTATGGCGTTAGTTTCTTGACCGATGCACCAGCGTTTTGTTTTGCACTAATCTCCGGATACTTTCTCGTTCGCTATTATCGATTTAAAAAGTGGAAACATTTCATCTGGTTTGTGTTCTTTTTCACCTTAGTGGGTTGGTTGAAAATTTCAAGTCTAATCGGTATCATTTTCATTTGTGGAATTTATATTTTCGAAATGATTCCTCCCATTCGTTCTCAATTAAAAACCAAATTATTTGTTGGAAAATGGAAAGAAGGACTTGGTCTTTTCATTGGCTTTCTTTTGATTTTTGCTTGGTATTATTACGCTGGTCGATACAACCTTAAACATGGTTATCATTACACCTTCAACAATATTTTTCCCTTCAGTTTAATGTCGAATCAAGACATAGCTGACATGAAATTGGTCATTTGGGAATTAACGTCTTACCAATTTTTTGGCCGATCAATTCTATTACTCCTTGCTCTGGTTGGCATCACTAATCTTTTCCTCTGGAAGAAAATGAGTTTAACCGCCTATTTGTCAACACCAATTATCTTAATCGGATGTTGCGTTTACTTTTATTTATGGGCGCCTTTGCTTGGTGTGCACGATTATTACTGGATAGCCTTACTCATCATTACGCTGGCTATTTTGATTCCGTTCATCAATGTTTTAAACGTTCATCATAACAAGATTTTCAGACATTGGATACTAAAAAGTGTATTTGCCCTTTTCTTGGTATACAATCTTATCGATTCTTATCACATCACGAAGTTCAGAACACTAGCCAGAAATGGAGATGAAGTCAAAGCAATTAACGAAATCCTATTTATAAAAATGGAAGCGTTGAATGGTGCTTACGCTCATATTATTCATTTCGAAGACCTACAACCGATGATGCGGGCAAAAGGGATTTCACCGAATGACAAAGTTATTTCAATTCCTGATCCTTCTTTCAGTATTTCTCTGTATTTGATGAATCAAAAAGGATGGACGGCTAGTCGCGGATTTGAAGACGAAGGGTATCTCGCTCACTTAATTAAGGAGAAAGGCGCGAAATATTTCGTCATCAACAATTCAGAAGTAATTAAAAATGAATTTATTGCATCCTTATTGGGAGAACGAATTTTAAAACATCACGAAGTTGAAGTCTTCAAGACTAAAGTTCCTTTGGATTAATACTCCAATTTTTGTGAGTCGTTGAACCAATCTACTTCTGTTGGCATTTGCCCTTGGCTAGGGTCATATGCTGCTGACAACTGAATTTTAAATGCGTTTACTTTCACCTAGTATATAATCCATAGAATAAAAGCGACAATAACAACAAATACTCCAAGCAAAGGAATGATTCCACAAACTGAACAAATACAATACGCAATCCCAAGATCATAAGTTGGACGACTCTGGTTGACGCTTATATTTCTCATTTTGAATTCAGCTGCAAGCGAATCAGCGATTCTATTTACAACAATGAATTGCCAAACAATATTGAATAAAGGAATCAATAAAATCTAAGTTTCTAAAGGCTTCATTTTTCGATTTTCAGCACTGACTTTAAGCAAAGTATTTTATAATGTCAAAATAAAGAAAATGTAAGGAATCATCGCAATGGGTTAGGCTATAGCAAAAATCATGATAAATGCTACCGCTTCTCGAGGGCCCATAAGTATTAATTTATTGTCAGATTAATAAAAGAATAAAATATGAACCTTTTACATTCCGAACTTAGAATTCTGTTTTTAACTACCGCTTTTCCAGAGGAGAAGATGCCTAAACACCAATTGTTTCGCCCATTTTCACATACGTTTCCATGCCATCTTTGGTGTTGCGAAGGATATCCGACGACCACGACACTTTTCCTTTTTCCAACAATAAAACAACTGTAGAACCGCCAAAGGCAAAATATCCTTTTTCGGCTCCTTTATTGTGAAACTCGCCTTGTTGAAAGGTGTTTAGGATACTTCCTGTTAGCGTCGCTCCAACGTCACAGTATAAAACTTTGCCAAATTGTTCAGAATCTTGAATGCAATATGCACGTTGATTCTCAAGAAATATCTGTAAACTTTTCCGCAAAGCAAAAGGTGAAACAGAATAATAATTTGCTGTAATCACTCTGTTGTTACTTACTGTTCCATCACACGGAAAATGGTAACGATGGTAATCGACAGGTGCCAGACGAACAATCAACATGGATCCACCTTCAAAATTGTGTGCCAAGGAATCGTTTTGTAAGAAACTGTGTAAGTTGAATTTCTTTCCTTTGACGAAAAAATCTTGTGCATTATCAATATTTTGAAAGGCCAAAACTCTCCCATCTGCCGGACAAACCAAGCCATCTCCAATTGGACGATATTCAGGTAAAATCTTTCTATAAAAGAAGTCATTGAAACTTTTGAATCCACCATAGGGAATAACATAGGGTGACATATTGATTTCGTACTTTTCAATAAAAGGTTGGACCTTGCTTTTTGAAAGAGTCGAAGACATGTATTTTCCAAAAATAACCGAGAAGAATTTTCGTTTAACGAGCAACCAGAGACTCAGCTTCCCCAATATGTTTCCGCCATATAGAAAACTCAAAAAACCACTACCAGGCGTTGCTTCAGTAAGAATATTCCCCTGGCGGTCTTTGAATTGAATAGGTTGATCTGACATGAATTAGACGAAAAGTTTTTTATCCAAATTGAGCCATTCCAAAGTTGAAGAAGAGAAAATATTGGCCTTCGTTTCAGCCGACAAATCACTGTCTTCGATAAACTTACCAATTTCCAAATCACCCAAAGGGAAAGGGTAATCACTTCCTAAACAGACTCTTTTGCTGCCTTGTAAATTCAAAATATACTTTAATGCGTCGATGTCGTGCGTAATGCAATCCACCCAAAATTTTCCTAAATATTCTCGAGGATTGATTGGGTTATCAATTGCCACTAAATCGGGACGACAGTTGAATCCATGTTCTATTCGCCCCAAAGTAGGCAAAAACGAACCGCCTGCATGAGAAAAACAAACCCGAAGATTTGGAAGTCTTTCAAGCACACCTCCAAAAATCAATGAACATGCTGCTCTCGATGTTTCAGCCGGCATTCCAACCAACCATGGCAACCAATATTTTTCCATGGAATCAAATCCCATCATTTGCCAAGGATGAATCATAACGGCCATTCCCAAACGTTCACACGCTTCAAAAATGGGGAAAAACTCATCTTCAGAAAGGTTTTTATCGTTGATGTTTGAACCAATTTGAATACCGACCATTCCAATTTCCTTTGCACGTTCCAATTCTCTAATTGCAGCATACTGGTCTTGCATTGGTATAGTCGCCAATCCAATATAATTTTTCGGATAACGATGAACTAAGTCGGCGATATGATCATTCAAATATCTGGACAACTCAACGCAATCTTCCGTTTTCGCCCAATAACTGAACATTACGGGAATCGTACAAACCACTTGAGTTTGCGTTTCGAAATTTTGATAATCGGTGATTCGCACATCTTCATCCCAACAATTTTCTTCGATACGACGAAAGAATTTACCTCCTTGCATCATATCTGCGGTGCCATTGTCGTTGTGCTCTAAAAAAATGAATTTCCCATAGCCGAATTTTTCTGTCCAATTGGGCAAATGTTTCGGGATAATGTGGGTGTGCATGTCTATTTTGAGCATCTATCTGGGTTTTGCACCAAAGATAATATTTTATAATTCGAGTCATACTTTCGAACCATAACTTTACAGGAAATCAGGGTGAAAAACTAGAAATCTAGTTCATCCATTTCAAATTCCGGGCATACAATGCAATAAACAGAGCCGAAAAGATTATTCCAAACCAAGTCAGAATACTCGGGATTTCGCTGGCTGAAAAGAACAGATAAATTTGACCGATGGTGAAAATGGAGTAAATGATATAAATGTGAAAACCTAATTTTCGTCCTAAGAACATCAAGCTCACGCCAGCAAATCCTATCAACAAACCTAGTAAGGTCAATGGAAGAGCTACATAATGTTGTTCATTCAGGATTTCTTGCATGTTTTGAATTTTATCAAAAATATCGGCGAAGCTTTCTTGACCTCCATTTCTTAATTCAACGGCTGCACCTTTCAAGTCGGCTTGATTTGCCCGAATTTGTTCCTTTGTAACAGGTCCAGTAATTAACCGAAACAAGGAAATAATAAAGCTAAATCCAATGTTCACCCAACTCAAAATACAAATAACGAGTAGCATGACCGGGCGGTCTTCATTGCTCTTTAAATTCACTTTAAAATCCATACTATTTCCAATCTTTTACAAATCTAATACTTTCTGACATTAGCTCATGAAGATATACATCCGATTTAACAAAAGATACCTTTTTGCGATAAGCTTTGTGAACGGTCTCGATAAATGGACTACTTAAAAGTGGCCGTCGAAAATCCAATGCCTGAGCAGCATTTAATAATTCAATACCTTGTATTGAATAACAATTCTCAATCACACGATACAATTTCGTCGCAGCATTTGCACCCATACTCACATGATCTTCTTGACCGTTTGAGGAATCTATGGTGTCTATTGATGCAGGCGAACACAACTGTTTGTTCTGTGAAACAACAGATGCGGCCGTATACTGGGGGATCATGAATCCTGAATTGATACCTGGATCAGCAACTAAGAATGCAGGCAAACCTCTTGTGCCAGAGATTAGTTTATACGTTCTTCGTTCAGAAATACTTCCCATTTCCGCCATAGCAATCGCCAAGAAATCCATTGCTAAAGCCAAAGGTTGACCGTGAAAATTTCCAGCTGAAACGACATCATCATCATCTGGGAAAATAGTTGGATTGTCAGTAACGGCATTGATTTCTCGTTCAAAAATTGTAGCGCAATAATTTATCGTATCTCTACTGGCCCCATGAACCTGAGGAATACAACGGAGAGAATACGGATCTTGCACATGCTCTTTCTTGCGCGAAATAATCGTGCTTCCGGTTAAAAGTTGACGAAAAATGGCCGCCGTTTCTTTCTGACCTTCTTGGTGACGAATGTCATGTACATTTGCCTGAAAAGCGTTCAATCGACCGTCGTATCCTTCTAAAGACATAGCACCCACAATATTGAATTGATTCCATAATTTTCGACTGTGTGCCACGGAATAACTTCCAAATGCACTCATGAATTGAGTACCATTCAACAAAGCAAGCCCTTCTTTCGATTGCAAAACGATAGGTTTCATTTTAAATTTCTTGCACATTTCTTTTCCAGACATGCGCTTATCACCCACCCAAACTTCGCCTTCGCCAATCAAAGCCAAACTCATGTGTGCCAGCGGAGCTAAATCGCCAGATGCACCTAAACTTCCTTGTGAATATATAATTGGTGTAATGTCGTTGTTGTAAAAGAAAATCAGCCGTTCAACTGTATCGACTTGAACTCCAGAATGTCCTTTTGACAAACCTAGTATCTTAAGTAGAATAATGCGTTTGACGATTTCTCTTGAAATTTCTTCACCCGTCCCACATGCATGAGAGCGAACCAAGTTGACTTGCAAAGTTTCCAATTCATCATTGGAAATAACGGTATTGCAAAGCGATCCGAAACCGGTGTTGATACCATAAATAATGTCTTTTCCTTTGGCCATTTTTTTGTCCAAATAATCGCGACATTTTTGAATACTGGTCGTTGCTTTGGCTCCTAATTTCAGCTTTACACCACTTGCAATAATTACTTCTAATTGATCTAAAGTCAGCCAATCATGACCAATTTCAACCGTTTTTATTTCGCCCATTTTGCCAATAATTCGTTTTGAGATAAACCAGTTTGTTCACCCGATTCCATATTTTTCAATTGAATGTTTCCACTCGTCATTTCATTGTCACCAACTATAGCTACAAAAGGAATGTTTTTATCATTCGCATACTTCATTTGCTTTTGCATTTTCGCTGAACTAGGATATATTTCGCAAGCGACTCCATTATCACGCAGTTTCTTTAGAATGGGAAGACAGAAATCTTGTTCTTTCTCGCCGAAATTCACGAACATCACATCCAAGGTTTGACCAATATTTTTAGGGAATAGATCGAGTTCGTTCAACACGTCATAGATACGATCAGCGCCAAACGAAATTCCAACGCCTGACATTCCTTTCATTCCGAAAAGTCCTGTCAAATCATCATAACGTCCACCGCCACATATACTTCCCATTTTTATTCCATTGGCAACAACTTCGAAAATTGCACCTGTGTAATAGTTTAATCCTCGGGCAAGTGTCACATCAAATTCTAATTTCGCTTCTGACAATCCAAGCATTTCGACTTTATCAAGTACATAGCGTAGTTCTTCGATTCCTTTCAAACCAATTTCACTTTTGGCGAGTATGATTTCCATTTTCTTCAAACAGTCTTCGTTAGTTCCGTTTAAAGTAAACAAAGGTTTAATAATTTCAATGGCCGGACCAGAAACTCCTTTTTCAGTCAATTCTTTAATCACTCCTTCTTCGCCGACTTTGTCGAGTTTATCAATTGCGACAGTAATATCAATAATTTTTTCAGCTTCACCACTTATTTCAGCGATACCAGATAATATTTTTCGGTTGTTGATTTTAACTGAGAAATCTGGAATTTTCAATTTAGAAAGTACCTCATCAAAAATGAAAATTAAATCTACTTCGTGCAACAAAGAATCACTTCCAACGACATCTGCATCGCACTGAAAAAACTCTTGGTAACGACCATGTTGCGGACGATCGGCTCTCCATACCGGTTGAATTTGATACCGTTTAAATGGAAAAGTTAAATCGTTCTGATTCTGTACAACAAATCGTGCAAATGGGACTGTTAAGTCATAACGCAAGGCTTTTTCAGCCAATGAATTGGCAAATCTTGGAAGGTTTTTACTCGCCAATGCCTCAGTATCTGCTTTCAGCATTTTATCGCCTAAATTCAAAATCCGAAATATCAACCGATCTCCTTCTTCGCCATATTTCCCCATTAAGGTAGACGAAAGCTCAAAACTGGGTGTTTCGATTGGACCAAATCCATACTTTTTGAAAACCGTTTTTATTGTTTCAAATAGATAATTTCTACGTTCAACTTGTTCTGGTAAAAAATCCCGTGTTCCCTTTGGAATAGATGGTTTTTGCGCCATTTTTTAATTTTTGGATAAAGATAATAAAATTGACAATGGTCAATGGTCAAAAAAAATTACCATTCCTCCTCTGTTCCTGAAAACTTATTGTCGTCGTCGAGTAAAGATTTCCAATCGTATGTTGGGTCTTCAGAATCGAAAACGATTGCTTTGTAATCGCTTTTGTCTATTTCGTGACGTGTGATTTGTTCGCCTGTATATTCTTCAATCAGCGTCAAGAATTCAATTTCTCCTTCGGAACAAAATGACATGGCTTGTCCACGATTTGTTCCTCGTCCGCATCGCCCGCAACGGTGAACATATAACTCTGGATCTTCCGGTAAATCGTAATTGATAACATATTTTACCGATGGGATATCGATTCCTCTTGCGGCAACATCTGTGGTCACCAGCACGCGAAAATCTTCTTTACGAAAACTATCCAAAAGCTTGAAACGATCAGCTTGCTCCATTCCACCGTGAAAAAATTGCGTTTTCACACCTACTCGTTCCATGGCAGCAACAACTCTTTCGGCTCTAACCTTAGTTCGAACAAAAACGATAAACATATCTTCTTCATATTCTCGAAGAATATTTTCAAGAAAGAATCGCTTGTCGTCCATTTCGATGAAAGTCACAGCATGGTCTACATTTCGAGCCACGGGATTTTTAGGAGAAATTTGAATACGAATCGCATCTCGAACCACTGAATATGCCAAAGACTTGATTTTTTTGTCGATTGTCGCTGTGAAAAATAAAGTTTGTCTGTGCTTCGGAATTTTTTTTACGATGTCTTGAATGTCTTTCAAAAATCCCATGTCCAGCATCAAATCTGCTTCGTCCAGAATTAAGACTTCCACTCCGCTCACATCAATAAATCCTTGAGAAATAAGATCGAACATTCGTCCTGGCGTAGCCACGAGAACATCCACTCTTTTTTCAAGTCGTTTAATTTGTTGTTCTTGCTCAACACCGCCGTACAAGCCCATTGTTTTGACACTTGTGTCTTTCCCAATTTCTTTGAAAACAGTCGTGATTTGTTGCGCTAACTCTCTCGTTGGCACCATGACCAATGCTCGAATTCCAGTATAGTTTTTTCGTCCAAACTTTTCAAGCTTGTCCAATACTGGAATCACAAAAGCGCCTGTTTTTCCCGTTCCGGTTTGAGCAATCGCCATCACATCTTCTCCCTTCATGATATGAGGAATAGATTTGAATTGGATATCCGTCGGTTTGTTGAAATCCATGCGTTTCAACTGAGACTTGATCAAGGGCGATATGGAATAATCTTGGAATTTCACAGGAACTATTATAGCTAAAAAAATCCGTACCAGCTCAGCCGACACGGATTCTCTAAATTTATATCAAATTAATTTTTTGCTTTCGCTCTCGTCTTTTTCGGTTTTTCCACCACTACTTCATCTTTCGGCTCACCTGGAACCAAAATACGACCACAGTGCTCACAAACGATTACTTTACGTTTCGTTGCGATATCCAGTTGACGTTGAGGTGGAATTTTATTGAAACAACCTCCACAAGCATCGCGCTCAACAGAAACTACTGCTAGTCCGTTTTTGGAGTTTCCTCTCAAACGATCATACGCTTTAATCAAACGATCATCGATCAATTTTTTCGCTGTATCTGATTTCTTTTGTAATTTCTCTTCCTCTTTTTGTGTTTCAGCAACGATTTCGTCTAATTCTGCTGTTTTCGTTTTCAAATCAACTGCACGAAAATCCATTCTTTCGGTCGCTTCTTCTAAAACCTCTTTCTTTCCAGAGATTTTCGCTTTCGCTTCTTTTGATTTTTTGTCGTGTAATTTGATTTCCAATTCTTGGTACTCAATTTCCTTCGCCAAAGACTCAAATTCACGGTTATTTCTAACCTTATCTTGTTGTTCTTTGTACTTTGATATCGCCAATTCAGAATCTTTCACCGCATTTTTACGGTCAGTGATCTCTGTTTCAATTTCTTTGATTTCGTCTTTCAAATTAGTAACACGGCTTTCAAGACCTGCCATCTCATCTTCTAAATCCTGCACTTCCAAAGGCAATTCACCACGGATAGTTCTGATTCTATCGATTTCAGAATCAATTAATTGCAATTGATGCAAGGCATCCATCTTTGCCTCAATGCTCGTTTCTTTTTTCTTTGTTGCTGTTGCAGCCATTGTCAAAAATATTTGATTGGATTCGTAATAATACCAGTTAAATTGACCGCAAAGTTAGGGAATTTTTTTGTCAATATCTCCCCTAATAAATTTGTTGTGTATTGTTCGCTTTCAAAATGACCGATATCGGCAATAATAATTTGATTTTCTGCATCGAAAAACTCATGATATTTATAATCCCCTGTGATAAAAATATCCGCTTTTTCTCGTTTGGCTTGATGCAATAAAAACCCACCCGCTCCGCCACAAAAGGCAACGCGTTTTATTGATTTATTCCTGAATTCTGTATGACGAATAACTCCACATTGAAAAGTGTCTTTTAAAAACGCCATGAAATCATTTTCAGACATTTCAGTGGCGAGATCTCCGACCATTCCAGATCCTTCATCTTGATTTACATTTTCAACTGGTATCCATTGGTGAGCAACTTCTTCGTAGGGATGAGAATCCAGCAATGCACCAAAAACTTGATTCTTAATGTGCGAATTCACCAAAACCTCCACTTTAAATTCTTTATCACGACTCAAATGCCCTTTTTCTCCTGAACTCGGATTGGCTTTTTCATTCGGAAGAAAAGTTCCTTCGCCCTCCGCACTAAATGAACATTCAGAATAATTGCCAATGTGCCCTGCACCAGCATTGAAAAGTGACAGGAGAACATTTTCTTTTGCCTCTAATGGAACGTACGTCACCAACTTGAGCAGATTGTTCTTTTTTGGGGCTAAAATCTTCGTCTTTTGTAATTTTAATCTTTTCGAAATTTCGAAGTTTACTCCGAATTTATAATTGTCGAGATTGGTGTGAATAGCGTAAACTGCAATATCATTCTTAATCGCTTTGATCACGGTACGTTCTACATAATTTTTTCCATTCAATTTCTTCAAACCATAAAAAACGATAGGGTGATGCGAAATAATCATCTGACAATTTTTGTCGATCGCTTCTTGAACAATTTCTTCAGTGCAATCCAAAGAAATTAAAACTGAACTCACCTCATCGTTATGATTTCCGACAATTAAACCAGCATTATCATAACTTTCCTGACTGGAAAGTGGTGCTAAACTTTCAAGATAATTCGTAATCTCTTTTATTTTCATCTTTTACAATTGATATGTCAAGCCTAGATTGAATCCGAAAGCATTAGCTTTATGAATATAATCGCTGGTTTTGCTATAGGTGTTACTCAGTTGAATGCGATATTCAGGAATAAAATATAGGGACCAAAACCGACTATACATTAATTCTACACCGATTCTAAACAAGGCACTGGAAACAGCTGTCGCATGAGCTTGGCTTCCACCTTTCGTTTTTATTTCTTTTTTTCCAGGTGCATTTTTGGTGGTTAACCATTCTTGATTTTGAACTTCGGACATAAATAAACCAGGCATGATACCCGCACCCGCCACAAATCGAATTTCTTCCCCATAGGTGTAATAAGCAATAATGGGCATAGTGATGTAATTGTACTTAGTGGTGTAACTAAAATTGGTGTCTTGCCCTTCAAAATTGTATTTCTCGCCATTGCGTGAAACCCCAAGACCTACTTCGAGTTCAAAATGTTTCGATAATTTATTTCTTAAGCCAAAACCAAAAGACCAAAAATTGGCCCTTGTTTCATCAGCTCTTGTCCCTAACTCTTCGCCAAATAAATCGCCATTCGGTTTCAACTCACGAAAAGTCGATGACCAATTGGAATTAAAATAAAGACGCGTGACACTATCTACATCTCTATCGGATGCACGGTTGGCCTTATCAATGATTTTTGGTTCCGGTTTATCTTCAATTGGCTTTTCCTCAATAATGATTTGACCTACAGCATTTGAAAGCGTTAAGAATGTTAAAATGATGGATAAGAATAATCTTTTTTGCATTACTTTTAGGCTTGAATTTTGATGTCTAAAACAAATATCGACATATTAATTCGAACTGAAAATTGCAAAAGATGCAAAAAAAGAAAAAAAGTCTACTTAAAAAGATCCTAATCGGATCAGGTATCACGCTATTGTGGTTGATTCTAGCTATGATTCTAATTCCTTATTTTTTTAAAGATGAATTGAAGGAAATGGTCATCGCTGAAGCGAACAAATCGTTGAATGCCGAAGTAGAATTAGGAGATTTCGACCTAACTTGGTTTAGTACTTTTCCGAATTTAACGGTGCAATTAATCGACACAAAAATTACAGGCAAAGGTGACTTTGGCGGCGTAGAATTAATTTACGCCAAAAAGATAAAGGCACAAGTCAAACTTTGGGATGTTATCTCGGGAGACCAGATTGCGATACGAAACATTGAACTTGTTGAGCCACGCATTGATGTGAGAATACTAAAGGATGGTCGCGCAAATTATGATATAGTTAAACTCGATTCGTTGCTAACACCGGATGAGGTGGAAGAATCGTCGAGCTTTAAAATGAGTTTGCAAGGATACTCTGTCACGGATGGATACATTCGTTATGATGACAGAGCTGGAGATATGTTTGCTGAAATTGTGAAATTGAATCACAATGGTAAAGGGGACATGACGGCTGACATCATTGATTTTGAGACGAGTACACAAATGGACGAGTTGACGTATTCCATGAGCGGAATTCCTTATTTGACAAAAGTGAAGACCGATGCAGATATAGATTTGCTGATGGAATTCACC
>ERZ887849.2548-NODE-2548-length-14882-cov-6.035746_pt1 | contig 14882 bp, 12 predicted proteins | sample MGYA00521267_ERZ887849 | MGnify/ENA primary metagenome ERZ887849 (study PRJEB32303, sample SAMEA104408601) | aquatic metagenome | biome: Brackish water; feature: Pelagic; material: water | place: Baltic Sea | collected 2014-06-06T16:11:00 | depth 2,863 m ... | reverse complement strand
ACTCCGGATGATAATCGTATAGTCTTGGGCAAAAAGAGCAAACCACAAATCCTTTAGCCTCAAAAGTTTGATGGACTGGAGGTGGCTGGTGAACTCTTCCCGTTATCGGTTCGAAATCGTGAATGGAAAAAGCATACGGATAATTGTATCCGTCCCATCCTACAACATCAAAAGGATGAGAAGCATAAACGTAGTCATGCAACAATCCTTGTTTTTTAATTTTGATAGTAAAATCTCCTAACTCATCGTGGGTTTCTAAATTTTCCGGACGACGTAAGTCTCTTTCACAAAAAGGAGAATGTTCTAGTAATTGACCAAACCAATTGCGGTACCTTTTAGGAGTGTACATAGGACTAGTCGATTCTACAATAAACAAACGATTGTCTTCTGTGTCAAACTCGATGCAGTAAATCATTCCTCTAGGAATCATCAAATAATCGCCATAACTAAAAGTTAGCGTTCCTACCAAAGTACGCAGTCTTCCCGTTCCTTTATGAATAAATAAAAGCTCGTCACAATCAGAATTTTTATAGAAATAATCGGTCATCGATTTTTTAGGTGCTGCAAGAGAAATATGAACGTCGCTGTTTACTAAAACAGGCACTCTACTCTCAAGAAAATCGTCGGTTGCAGGAACAGAAAATCCTTTCAAACTAATCGATTTCATATTTTTTTCCACCGCTATTTTAGGAGTAATGTCTTTAAATCCATTAATCTTTTTAACCATAGTAGGTCGGTGAGTATGGTAAAGCAAAGACGACATTCCGTCAAAACCTACTGTCCCGAAAAGTTGTTCGTAATACAGACCACCATCTTCTTTTCTAAAAATAGTATGTCTTTTATGTGGTATTTTTCCTAATTGATGATAAAATGGCATCTTCTTAATTTTTATTTTTTAAACGCTTGACTTAAATCTACTTTCTGATGACTATGAAAGCGTTGTTTATTTTCTTGACCTTTTCTTATTTCTAATTGCTGCTCTTCAGGTAAGTTTTTTACTTGCAAACACTCTGGCGAACAACACATTTGATGATCAGTTTGACAAGACTGACACTGAATAAATAACAAATTGCAATTTACGTTTTTACAATTAATATGAGTATCTGCTTTTTCACCACACTGGTGGCAATCAGAAATAACCTCATTACTTATTCGTTCTCCTAACCTCTCATCAAAAACAAAGTTTTTACCTTTAAACTTATTGTCTATTTGGTTGTTTTCTTTGAGCTGACGCACATAGTCGATAATACCACCATGTAGTTGGTTTACATCTTCAAAACCATGGTGTTTTAAATAAGCCGAAGTTTTTTCACAACGAATCCCTCCCGTACAGTATAAAATCACTTTCTGCTTCTCTTTGCCTTTTAATAAATCTTTGACTTCTGGTAATTCGTCTTTAAACGTTTCGGATTGAGGACAAATAGCATTTTCGAAACGACCAATTTCGCTTTCGTAATGGTTACGCATATCTACCACAATCGCCCCCTGTTCTATTGCTTTATTCCATTGCTCAGCATCGAGGTGAGTCCCGACATTAGTAACATCATACTGGTCAATCGATAATCCGTCAGCTACAATCTGATTTCGTACTTTAATAGTAAGTTTATAGAAAGAATAATCGCTTTCTTGCACCGCAATTTTGAAAGGAACATCTTTCAATTCGCTATAACTATCTACAGATTTTCGAAACGATTCTAACTGATGTTCCGGAACACTTACTTGAGCGTTAATCCCTTCTTGGGCAATGTAAACTCTTCCTAAAACACCCAATTCGCTCCATACATCAAACAGAGAGTCTCTGTACTCTTCTAGTTGAGAAAGAATAATGTACTTATAAAAAGAAATAGTTTTTCTTTTAAAGCTTTCGGCCTTCAAATGAGCAATAGCTTGCTCCTTATTGAGCTTGTTACTTAGACCTTTTTTGTTAGCGTTGGGATCCATTAAAAATTATTTTTCGACCAATAACAAAGGTACAAAAACAAATAGGAAATCATAAAAAACACTTCAACGATTGTACTTATAATAGTATATTTGTTGTTCATAAAATTTGCTCATGAAAGATACTATATTAGTAATCGGCTCATCTGGTCAGATAGGCACCGAATTAGTGATGGACTTAAGGTCTCTTTTTGGAAACAACCAAGTAATTGCATCCGACATTCGTCCATCCAGTTCAAAAGAATTGTTAGAAAGCGGTCCTTTCGAAATTATCGATGTGATGAATCAAAACCGTTTAATTGAAGTAGTCAAGAAGTACAACGTTACCCAAGTTTATCTTCTAGCTGCCTTGTTATCAGCAACGGCAGAAAAAAATATCGAGTTAGGATGGAGCCTAAATATGCAGTCTTTATCTAACGTATTAGAATTAGCTCGACACAAACACATTAAAAAAGTGTATTGGCCTAGTTCTATTGCTGTTTTCGGACCAACTACGCCCCAAACTTTCACTCCTCAACATACCGTCATGGACCCTAATACGGTTTACGGAATTAGTAAACTTGCTGGTGAAAGATGGTGCCAATATTACTTCGATAAATTTGATGTAGATGTTCGTAGTTTAAGATACCCTGGGCTTATTGGCTGGAAAGCTGCTCCTGGTGGAGGAACAACTGATTATGCAGTTCATATTTTTCATGAAGCTATTAAAAATAATAAGTACCAAAGTTTTTTAAGTGCAGACACTACTCTACCGATGATGTACATGAACGATGCCATAAGAGCAACCATCGAGATAATGGAATCTCCATCACAAAATGTTAAAATTCGTTCTTCTTATAATGTTGCCGGATTAAGCTTTAACCCACAAGAACTTAGCCAAGAAATAAGCAAATATTTCCTAAATTTCGAGATGAGTTACCAGAGCGATTATAGACAAGAAATTGCTAATAGCTGGCCTAAAAGTATAGACGATAGCATCGCTACAAAAGATTGGAATTGGAAATCGGAATTTGATTTAAGTAAAATGACTGCCGATATGATTAAAAATTTAAAAAAATAATGTTTAATTAGCATTCATGAAAGCAGAGTTAAGCGTTTACAATACTTTAAGTAGAAAAAAGGAGATTTTCGAACCTTTAAACCCTTCACATGTAGGCATGTATGTTTGTGGTCCTACCGTTTATGGAGACCCACATTTAGGTCATGCAAGGCCAGCAATTACTTTCGATATTGTTTTCCGATACCTACAACATCTTGACTACAAAGTAAGATACGTACGTAATATTACAGACGCTGGTCATCTAGTAGGAGACGGCGATGAAGGAGAAGATAAAATTGCTAAAAAAGCAAAACTAGAACAATTGGAACCTATGGAAGTAGTACAGCACTATACCATTAGATACCACCAAGCAATGGAAAGTTTAAATTGCCTACCACCTTCCATAGAACCAAGAGCAACTGGCCATATTTTGGAGCAGATTGAAATGGTAGAAAAGATTTTGGAAAAAGGATTGGCTTACCAAGTAAACGGCTCCGTTTATTTAGATGTAGTAAAATATAATGAGCGTTATCCGTACGGCAAACTATCGGGTAGAAATTTAGAAGATACTCTAGAAAATACTAGAGCCTTAGAAGGCCAAAGCGAAAAAAAGAACCTGGTAGATTTTTCTATTTGGAAAAAAGCTGCCCCAGAACATATTATGAGGTGGTCCTCCCCTTGGAGCGAAGGCTTTCCAGGATGGCACCTAGAATGTTCGGCAATGAGTAGCAAATATTTGGGCAACCATTTTGACATACACGGAGGTGGAATGGATTTGGTATTCCCTCACCACGAAGCAGAAATTGCTCAGTCGAACGCTTGTAACGATTGTGACCCCGCAAAATACTGGATGCACAATAACATGATTACCGTCAATGGCAAAAAGATGGGTAAGTCATTAGGCAACTTCATCAATCTAGAACAGTTTTTTAGCGGGAACCACGACCTTTTAGAAAGGTCATATCCGGCAATGACGGTTCGTTTTTTCATACTTCAAGCCCATTACAGATCTCAAGTCGATTTCTCTAATCAAGCACTTGTAGCCGCTGAAAAAGGAATGGAGAAATTACTAAATGCCCAAGCAATTATTGAATCTTTAAAAGCAAAGGACACATCAGACTTTAATTTCGATGAACTTAAAGAAAAATGCTACCAAGCAATGAACGATGATTTTAATACTCCAATACTTATTTCTCATCTTTTCGAAGGTGTTAAAGTAATTAATTCTTGTAAAGCTGGTACGCTTAAACTAGATCAAAAAAGCATTGACCAAGCAAAAGAAATATTCGATCTTTTTATTGTAGATATTCTAGGAATTAAAGCAGTTCAAGACAATAAAGCAAATGATATTAGCGATGATGTAATGCAAATTGTTTTAGAATTAAGAGCAAAAGCAAAACAAGGAAAAGATTGGTCAACTGCCGATTTAATCAGAGACGAATTAAAAAAACTTAACATAGAAGTAAAAGATAGTAGCGAAGGAAGTAGTTGGGAAATCAAAGAAAATTAAATGAGAAAATTATATTACTGCCTTATTATTAGCTCCCTTATAGGTTTTGTTTCTTGTAAGCAAGAAGTTAAAAAAGAGAAAAAGAAAGTTGTAACAATTGAAGTGCCTAATTTTGAGGCCGATAGTGCTTATGTCTATATTAAGAGACAAGTAGATTTCGGTCCTAGATTTTTGAGCAGTCCGGGTTGGAAAAAATGTGGCGACTATTTGGTCCAAAAGCTACAAAGCTACACTCCAAACGTAATAGAGCAAAAAGCTTCTGTAACCACCTACGACGGCAAAAAACACGAGCTAAGAAATATTATTGCTTCTTTTAATCCCCAAAAAAACAATCGAATTTTATTATGTGCCCATTGGGATACTCGCCACGTTGCCGACTATGATACCATTAACCAAAAAGACCCTATACTAGGTGCTAATGACGGCGGTTCTGGGGTAGGTGTTTTAATAGAAGTAGCAAGACTATTATCGTTACAAGAAAGCAGCATTGGAGTAGATATTATTTTATTTGATGCCGAAGATTACGGACAGCCTCAAGACTATAACGGAAATTCTAACCCTCAAAGTTGGTGCCTTGGATCTCAGTATTGGAGTAGAAATCCGCATAGCCAAAACTACTACGCACGTTACGGCATATTATTAGATATGGTGGGTGCTAAAGACGCTGTTTTTGCACACGAAGGATATTCTAAACAATACGGAGAAAGAATCTTAAAAAAGGTTTGGAAAAAAGCAAATGAACTAGGTTTTCAAAACCACTTTAAATATATAATTAGTCCGGCTATTTTAGACGACCACTACTTTATCAATAGCTTGGCAAACATCCCTACTATCGATATTATCGAATACGATCAAAACACCATGAGTGGTTTCAACAAACATTGGCACACCCATAGCGATGACATGGATAATATTGATAAATCGACTCTTAAAGCGGTAGGACAAACTCTAGTAGAAGTTATTTATCACGAATAATCTATTTACAAATCATAGTTTATATCAAATGAAAAATCTGTTTTTTTTACTTGCAGTTTTAACTATTCTAGTTTCTTGTCAGAACAATAAAAAAAACACAATGGAATATCCTCAAACCAAACAAATAGATACTAAAAGCCAGCATTTTGGCATCGAAATAAATGACCCATACCAATGGCTAGAAGATGACAGAAGTCCGGAAACAGAAGATTGGGTAATAAGACAGAACAAAAAAACAAATCAATATTTAGACCAGATTTCTATTAGAGAAACCATTAAAAATAGGCTAAAAGAACTTTGGAATTATGAGAAAACAGGAGCTCCATTTAAAAGAGGCAAAAATACTTTTGTTTACAAAAACAATGGGCTTCAAAACCACTATGTAATTTATCAAATCACAGAAAAAAAAGAAGAAGTCTTTTTAGACCCAAATATCTTTTCAAAGGATGGAACAACCTCTCTTTCTAGCGTGAGTTTTACAGAAGATGGTTCTTTAGTTGCTTATTCTATTTCTGAAGGTGGTAGCGACTGGAGAAAAGTAATGATAATGGATGTGGGCAGTAAAAAACTAATCGAAGACACTTTAATAGATATTAAATTTAGTGGAATCGCTTGGAAAGGCACTGATGGATTTTTCTACTCTAGCTACGATAAACCTGAAGGAAGTGAGCTTTCGGCAAAAACAGATCAGCACAAAGTGTATTACCATAAACTAGGGACTAAGCAAAGTGAGGATAAAGTTATTTTTGGAGATAAGGATAACGAAAAGCACCGATATATTGGAGCTAGTGTAACTAAAGACCAGCGTTTTTTGGTGATTTCAGCTTCCGTTTCTACCTCAGGAAACAAATTGTTTATTCGCAATTTAAATGAGCCAAACAGTAAGTTTATATCTATTATTGACAATACCGAATCGGATACTTACTTATTTGAAAACGAAGAAGACAAACTCTATTTATACACCAATTTAAATGCCCCTAACGGAAAAATTGTAACCGTAGATGCTAAAGAGCCTACATCTGATAAATGGCAAGATTTTATTTCAGAAACTTCAGAAGTTTTATCTATCTCAAAAGGAGGTGGTTATTTCTTTGCCGAATATATGGTAGATGCTATTTCGAAAGTAATACAATACGATTATCAGGGAAAATTTATTAGGAATATCAAATTAATCGGAGTAGGGTCTGTAGGCTCTATTAGTGGAGAAAAAGACGAAAAGACTTTATTTTATTCTTTTACCAACTACAACACTCCATCTAGTATTTATCAAATCGATGTAGAAAGCGGAATATCTACCCTTTATTGGAGTCCTGAAATTGATTTTAAAAACAGCGACTATCAGTCAGAACAAGTTTTTTATACTTCAAAAGATGGTACCAAAATACCAATGATTATTACCTACAAAAAAGGAACGAAATTAGATGGTAAAAATCCTACTATTCTTTACGGATATGGTGGTTTTAACGTTAGCCTTACTCCTTCTTTTAGTATAACAAATGCCGTTTGGCTGGAGCAAGGCGGAATCTATGCCGTTGCCAATTTGAGAGGTGGAGGAGAATACGGAAAAGAATGGCACAAAGCAGGAACTTTAATGCAAAAACAAAATGTATTTGATGACTTTATAGCTGGAGCTCAATTCTTGATTGATCAAAAATATACTTCGTCGGACTACTTAGCAATTTCAGGACGATCTAATGGAGGCTTGCTAGTAGGAGCAACCATGACACAACGACCTGATTTAATGAAAGTAGCCTTACCAGGTGTCGGAGTTTTAGATATGCTTCGTTACCACAAATTTACTGCAGGAGCTGGTTGGGCCTATGATTACGGAACAGCCGATGACAGCAAAGAAATGTTCGAATACCTTAAAAGCTATTCCCCTGTTCATAATGTAAAAGAGGGTGTTTCTTATCCTGCTACTTTAGTAACTACAGGTGACCATGACGATAGAGTCGTGCCTGCACATAGCTTTAAGTTTGCAGCACAGCTACAAGCTAAGCACAAAGGAAATAATCCTGTATTGATCCGAATTGACGTAAATGCTGGTCATGGTGCTGGAAAACCAGTAGAAATGATTTTCGAGGAATGGGCTGATATTTATGGGTTTACACTTTATAATCTTGGAAAATAAAATTTGAATCTATAATATTAGAACAAAATTTATTTTAAAATAGCTTATCTTTGTACCTTATAAATTTAAACTCAATTAATGGAAATTTTTCTTTTTATCGTTGCTCATTGGTACTTGTCATTATTCGCTCAATCGTTTTTTCACCATCGTTATTCGGCACACCAAATGTTTACTATGCCTAAATGGGTAGAAAAATTCTTTTTTGTGTTTTCTTTCGTTGCTCAAGGGTCCTCTTACATGAGTCCGAAAGTATATGGTGCTTTACACCGACTACACCACATACACGCAGATACTGAAGAAGATCCTCACTCTCCAAAATACTCTAGTAACTTTGTTAAGTTAATGGTTAAAACATACCACAAATTTGCTGGCATACAGAGTGGAGATATCCAAGTAGACGATTCTGTTTCTCAAAATTTACCTGACTGGAAATGGTTCGATAAAATGGCAGGATCACTGCTAGTTAAAGTTTTATGGGGTTTATTCTACGTATACTTTTACTACCTATTCGCTACTGAGTGGTGGATGTATCTATTTATTCCTGCACACATTGTAATGGGGCCTATTCACGGAACTGTTGTTAATTGGTTTGCTCACAAAATTGGCTATACAAATTATAAAGTAGAAGACACTTCTAAAAACCTAATGCCGTTCGATATTTTCATGCTTGGGGAAGGTTATCACAATAACCATCACGCACAAGGAAACAAAGCAAACTTTGCAAGAAAATGGTATGAGATAGATCCTATCTATCCTATTATTCGAATTATGGATTTTGTTGGTTTGATAAAGCTGAATCCGGTAGCTATCAGTAAAGGGTAGTTAGTCACATCCTTGAGGTAAAACATCTAATTGTGTCACCCTTAGTTTTTCATCTCTTAATTCTGCTACAATAATAACCTGAACGGGTATGCCTTGCTCTGGCACTAACTCTTTATAGATAATATCCATATCATATAAATCATCGGAAACGAACTCCATTTCTAGCATCTCTTGATCTTCAAAATAATGGAGTTCTAAATTCATAGTCCACCACCCCTCTAAGGTATCTGCCTTTTCTTGGCAAAAAAGCAAGCTAGGAACCATTAAAAAAAGTGATAACAATATGCGAATCATGATGTCAAAAATAGTGATAATCTTGTATCTTGCAGCAAATCCTGTTTTATGAGTTCTGTAAAAAAACTATTTTTAGTAGATGCCTTTGCCTTAATTTATCGTTCGTATTTCGCTTTTAGCAAAAATCCTAGAATTAATTCTAAAGGATTAGAAACCTCTGCTGTATTGGGTTTTGTTAATAGCCTAGTAGAAGTCTTAAAGAAAGAAAACCCTACCCATATAGCCGTTGTTTTCGACACTCCTAAAGCAACCACTAGACACATAGAATACTCAGAATACAAAGCCAATAGAGAGGCTATGCCAGAAGGCATTTCTGTCGCTCTGCCATATATTGACCAAGTTTTGGAAGCTTTTAATATTACTAAACTTTATGCCGACGGATACGAAGCTGATGACGTTATAGGTACTCTAGCCAAAAAAGCAGAAAAAGAAGGTTTCATTACCTATATGATGACTCCGGATAAAGATTTTGCTCAATTGGTTTCAGAAAATATTTTCTTATATAAGCCAGGAAATAAATGGAAACCAACCGAAATTTGGGGAGTAAACGAAGTTTTAGAAAAATTCGAAATAACAAATGTTAGCCAAGTAATCGATTTCTTAGGCATGATGGGCGATGCAGTAGATAACATACCCGGACTGCCTGGAGTGGGGGAAAAAACAGCAAAAAAATACCTTGCTGAATTTGGCTCAATGGAAAACCTACTGGCAAATACCGATAAGCTAAAAGGTAAAATAAAAGAGAAAATCGAAGAAAACAAAGACAAAGGAATATTGTCTAAAAAGTTAGCTACCATTATTTTAGATGCTCCTGTAGAATTGATAGAAAATGATTTAAAAGTTCAGAAATTTAATGCAGAAAAAGTAACTTCTTTATTCGAAGAATTAGAATTTCGTACTCTAGCTAAAAGATTACTTAATAAAGAAATAAGTCCGGAAGAAAGTGCCCCAATAATCGAAGCACCTAAAAAAGTTAATAGCAATCAATTCGATTTATTCTCTCAAGAACCAGAACAAATTATTGCTACTACCAATTACCAGTCTATTAAAGACATGACAATTGATTACCAACTTGTAGATAGTGCCCAAAAAAGAAAAGAATTGTTGGATTTGCTTCTCGAACAAAAATCGGTTTGTTTCGATACCGAAACCACAGGGCTCGACCCTATCACTGCCGAATTAGTAGGCTTTTCTTTTTGTTTTAAAAAGAACGAAGCTTTTTACGTTCCGGTTGAGCAAGGCAAAGAACAAGAAATAGCTAATGAATTTCAAGCATTTTTTGAGAATAACGAAATAGAAAAAATTGCTCAAAATTTAAAATACGATTATAAAATATTATTAAAATACGGACTAAAAGTTTGTGCTCCTTATTTTGATACCATGATTGCTCATTATTTGTTAGAGCCAGACCAAAGACATAACATGGATGACTTAGCTCAAAATTATTTGAACTATCAGACCATAAGTATTGAAACTTTAATTGGTAAAAAAGGAGCATCACAAACGAGCATGCGCATGGCCAACATGGATAAGGTTTGTGAATATGCCTGTGAAGATGCAGACATTACTTTTCAGCTCAAAACCCTTTTTGAAGAGTCTATAAAAACATCCGATTTAGAAAAATTATTTAAAAAAATAGAACTTCCACTTATTCCTGTGCTATCCCAGATGGAAATGGAAGGCATAAAGATTGATATTTCTTCTTTAAATAGCTTTTCACAAGAGCTAGACCAAGAAATTAGACGACTAAACCAAAACGTGCAAGAAATTGCAGGAACGCCTTTCAACTTGGCCTCACCAAAACAATTAGGACAAATGCTTTTCGAACATTTGAAACTAGTAGACAAACCTAAAAAGACCAAAAGCGGACAATATTCCACATCAGAAGAAACCCTTTTAAAACTAAAAGGAAAGCATGCTATTATAGATGATATTTTAGATTTTAGACACCTTCAAAAATTAAAATCTACTTATGTAGATGCTCTACCAAATTTGGCTAAAAAAGACAGCCAGAGAATACATACTACCTACCAACAAACCGTTGCTGCAACAGGAAGGTTAAGTTCTACCAATCCTAACTTACAAAACATTCCTATCCGAAGTGAGAAAGGAAGAGAGGTTAGAAAAGCATTTATTGCCAAAGACGATAACCACATCTTATTAGCTGCCGATTATTCTCAAATAGAATTACGATTAATGGCTCACCTATCTCAAGACCAAGGAATGCTTAGTGCGTTTACTAATAAGGAAGACATTCACTCTGCTACTGCAGCAAAAGTATACGGAGTAGAATTATCAGAAGTTAGCAGAGAGCAAAGATCGAATGCTAAGATGGTAAACTTCGGTATTATCTACGGAATTTCTGCCTTCGGACTATCGCAACGATTGGCTATTAAACGAACAGAAGCCAAAGAGATAATTGACAACTACTTTTTACAATACCCAAAAGTAAAAGAGTTTATGGATAAAAGCATCAACGACGCTCGTGACAAAGGATATGTGGAAACCATTATGGGTAGAAAAAGGCATTTAAAGGATATAAACTCTAGAAATGCAGTAGTTAGAGGTTATGCCGAAAGAAATGCAATAAACGCTCCTATTCAGGGTGCTGCAGCCGATGTAATTAAGATTGCAATGATTGAAGTGCAAAACGCAATAAGCCAAGCAGGATATAAAAGCAAAATGCTATTACAAGTACATGATGAATTAGTGTTTGATGTTTATTTGCCTGAGCTGAAAGAAATTCAGATATTGATAAAAGATAAAATGGAGCAGGCAGTTAGCTTGAGCGTTCCTTTAGAAGTAGATTTAGGGACAGGAAAAAACTGGCTACAAGCCCATTAAACTTTTAATCAATATTTCGGACAGAACAAATTGTTTCGTTAAACAATTCGGGCTTTTCTATTAGCTTCAAATATTTTTGAGCAACTAAATCAGCTTGCACTAATTCGCCTTCTCTTTTGTAGTTCACAAACTTTTCTAGGTGAGGGAAATCTTCTTTGTTAGCAGCTCTAATTGCCGTTTGCATTTCGGTATCTACAATGCCTGGTGCTAGAGCATACACTTTAAATTCTGGATGCTCGGCCTGAATAACTAAAGACAACATATCTAATGCTGCTTTAGAGGCACAATAAGTATTCCAAGATTCTATAGCTTGTTTACCTGCTCCTGAGCTTACATTGATAATCATCTTTAAAGCAGAATGGTCTTTATAAGCTCCAATAAAATCATTACATAATAAGGTTGGAGCCACCAAATTAATAGCATAGTTCTGGTTTATTTCCTCAAAAGTTTGTTTGCCCATTGGGGTAACTGGTCCTACCTGACCAGCATTATTTATAAGTACAATTTTGTTGTAACTGCCATCAAGCTTTTCGAAAATATCAGCCAATATTGGCTCAGATAAATCGTGGCTTATATGGTGGTAGTTTTTATGCTCTATTTTATTCCTTCTAGAAATACCGATAACAATATTATTGGTGTCTTTCAAAAGAAGAGTTGCTATGGCAAAACCAATTCCGCTACTCGTACCAGTAATATAAAATAAATTCATTTTATAACTGATTTAATGCTTGATCTAAATCAGCTTTTAAATCTTCAATATCTTCTACTCCAACACTTAATCGGATAAGAGAATCTACCACTCCTGTTTTTTCTCTTTCTTCTTTAGGAATAGCAGCGTGAGTCATGCTTGCAGGGTGCCCACAAAGAGATTCTACCCCACCTAAAGATTCTGCAAGAGTGAAATAATGGGTTGAAGAAACTACTTTAAAAGCATCTTCAATTTTATTTCCTTTTATGGAAAAGGAAAGCATCCCTCCAAAATCTTTCATTTGTTTTTTGGCTATATCGTGGTTAGGATGGTCTTCAAAACCTGGCCAGTAAACGTTCTCCACTTTAGGATGTCCTTTTAAGAAATGAGCTATTTCTTTTCCGTTTTCACAATGACGCTGAATTCGTAAATGAAGGGTTTTAATTCCTCTAAGAACTAAGAAACTATCCATAGGGCCAGGAACGGCACCACAACTATTTTGAATGAAAAATAATCTCTCTGCTAAGGCATCGTCACTAACCATAAGCGCACCCATTACTACATCGGAATGACCACCCAAATATTTGGTTACAGAATGCATCACAATATCAGCACCCATATCAATTGGGTTTTGAAGATAAGGAGATGCGAACGTATTGTCGACTCCTAAAATTAAATTATGTTTTTTAGAAATCGCCGATGCAGCTTCTATATCAATAATATTAAGCATTGGGTTAGTAGGTGTTTCTACCCAAATTAATTTAGTATTACTATTAATGTATTCTTCTATTTTGTGTGCGTTTTCCATTCCGATAAAATGAAACTTAATGCCGTAGTTTTCGAATACTTTAGTAAATATTCGGTACGTCCCTCCATATAAATCATTAGTAGATACTACTTCATCACCAGGCTTTAAAAGTTTCATTACTGCATCAATTGCAGCCAGTCCGCTACCAAAACACAATCCGTATTTAGCATTTTCTAATGCTGCCAAGTTTGCTTCTAAAGCAGATCTTGTAGGGTTTCCTGTTCTAGAATACTCAAAACCTTTGTGGTCTCCAGGAGATTTCTGAACGTAAGTAGAAGTTTGGTAAATTGGAGTCATTATTGCTCCTGTTGTTGGGTCTGGCTCTAGGCCTGCGTGAATTACTTTGGTGTTAAATTTCATTTTGGAGTAGGTCGTTAATTTGTAATTTTAGTATTAATTACAAATTTAATGATTTTGACTAAAAAAATAGATAAAATCGAAGCCACAATAACTTTAACATATTAAAGATTATGTTTGTATTTTCGCACCCTTATGAGAAAAGTTTTTCATCTAACAAAATGCAGTACTTGCCAACGCATCTTAACCGAAGTAAATTGGACTTTCGAAAAACAAGAAATTCGAAGTCAAAAAATTACAGAAGATCAGATCGATCAAATGGCAGATTTAGCAGGCTCTTACCAAGCTCTTTTTAGCAAGCGAGCAATTAAGTACAGAACTCTTAACTTGAAAGAAAAAAACCTACAAGAACAAGACTATAGAAAATATATTTTAGAAGATGACACTTTTCTGAAAAGACCTGTTTTTATTGTTGACCAAAGCATTTTTGTTGGCAACAGCAAAAGCACTATTGAAGCCATTCAAAAAAAGTTAGATGAATAAAAAGACCGTTGCTCACCTGTGCCTTTTCGGAGCTAACCTAATTTATGCCATCAATTTCACGGTTGCTAAAACAGTTATGCCAGAGTACGTAGAGCCTTTGGGTTTTATCTTTATGCGAGTGGTAGGAGCTACCCTTCTTTTTTGGTTGGTTTATGGCCTCTTTTCCTATCAAAAAGTAGAGCAAAAAGACATGCTAAGGCTCATACTATGCGGGCTATTCGGAGTGGCAGTAAATCAAATGTTATTTTTTGAAGGGCTCAACCTTACTACCCCCATCAGCGCATCAGTTATAATGGTTACCAATCCTATTATTGTTTTGGTGATAAGTGCTTTTTTACTTTCTGAAAAAATAACCATTCGTAAACTTATAGGGATAGCATTCGGAGCCATAGGAGCCATATCTCTTTTTACCAATGGAGGCGATTTCTCTTTGCTTAACAGTTCTCAATCTTTAGGGAATTTATTGGTTTTGATAAATGCTTGCTCCTACGGGGTATATCTTGTAATCGTTAAGCCATTGATGAAAAAGTACCAAGCCATGACCGTTATTAGCTGGGTCTTTTTGTTCGGACTTATCTTTGTTATCCCTTTCGGATACCAAGAGTTTTCGGAAATACAATGGAGTACCATGCCTACTAATATTATGTATGCCATAGCATTTGTATTAGTAGGAACTACTTTTTTGGCCTACCTGTTTAATATTATCGGACTACGAACCCTCAACCCTACTACAGTAAGTTCTTATATTTACCTCCAACCTATTTTAGCTAGTATAATAGCGATATCGGTGCAGAGCGACCAGCTCGATTGGAATAAAATCATTTCTTCTATCATCATTTTCACAGGAGTCTATTTAGTGAGTATGGAAAAAAAGAAGCTAGAAGCCTAGAGATTCATTTATTGCTTTTCAATTGTAAATACGAGCACAGACAGTAATGCCGGTGAAAACCAGTATGGTGCAAACCCTAAAGAAATGTAAAATTATAAAGCCGC
>ERZ887849.2544-NODE-2544-length-14899-cov-7.290892_pt1 | contig 14899 bp, 13 predicted proteins | sample MGYA00521267_ERZ887849 | MGnify/ENA primary metagenome ERZ887849 (study PRJEB32303, sample SAMEA104408601) | aquatic metagenome | biome: Brackish water; feature: Pelagic; material: water | place: Baltic Sea | collected 2014-06-06T16:11:00 | depth 2,863 m ... | reverse complement strand
GGTATTTGCGCACGATGTAGAGGGCGAAGACATTGAGGCCCAGCGTGATCACGAAAAGCGACATACCAAGCGCGAAGGCCACCAGCGCCTCTGGTGAGGCGAAGTCGTTGTCGCCGGTAAGCTGGCTCACGATCTTGGCGGTGACGGTGGTCATGGCATCGAACGGGTTCATGCTGAGCCGGGCCGCCGCCCCTGCACCGAGAACGACGATCATCGTCTCACCAATCGCGCGGCTCGCGGCCAGAAGGATCGCGCCGACGATGCCCGGAAGGGCCGCAGGCAGGATCACCTGCCGGATCGTCTCGGATTTGGTGGCACCAATGGCGTAGGAGCCATCGCGCATCGCTTGCGGCACGGCGTTGATGATATCATCCGAGAGCGAGCTGACAAACGGGATGAGCATCACCCCCATCACCAGCCCCGCCGTGATCACTGCCGTGCCCGCCTGCATCCATCCCAAGCCATCATCGCCAAAGACGGTGACCAGCAATGGCCCGACCGTCAGCAGCGCGAAAAGTCCGTAGACGATTGTGGGGATACCCGCCAAAACCTCGATCATCGGTTTGGCCATGGCGCGCACCTTTGGCCCCGCATATTCCGACAGGTAAATCGCCGCAAAAAGCCCGATGGGCACGGCGACCAGAAGGGCGATGAAAGAGATGTAGAGCGTCCCCCAGAGAAGAGGGAGCACGCCCAGAGACGAGCCGCCCCCAAAGCTCGGTGACCATGTGAGGCCAAAGAAGAAATCCGACGCAGGATAAAGGCGGAAGAACTCCACCGTGTTGAAGACCAGCGACAGGATGATGCCCAGCGTGGTCAGGATCGCCAGTGAGGCGGCGGCGATCAGCAGCGCCATGACCACCTTCTCCACCACGTTTCGCGCGCGAAAATCACGGTTCGTGCGACGCAGTGCTAGCACAAACCCGGCAAGGGCCGCGCCCAAAACGACGAGTGCCATGGCCCAGCCCGCGATGCTCGACAAACTGCGATAGGTTTGTGCCGCCCCCAGCATCTCCGGCGTCACGTCCGAGCCGAGCGCCACGCCCAAACCCGCCAGACGCGCGCGCAAATCCTGCGGGTCGGTCATGCCGCGCGCCTCCGCCGCGCTCATCGCGCCAGTGGCCACGGCCACGTCCAGCCCTTGGGCCACGCGGCGCACATCGCTCATCACAAGGCTGAGTGTGCTGCCCTCAGCCACCGCCTCGGCGGGCAATTGGCCCGAGATGCGTTGCTCCACGATCATGGGCTGTGCGACCAGCCAGAGGGCCAGCAGGCCAAAGCCTGGCAAGAGCACGGCTAAAGCGACATTGGCCCCGTAGAAATGCGGCAGCGAATGCAACCCCCGCGCATCCCCGCCCGCAGAGGCAAGCGCGCGCCCCCGGCCCAGCATATAGCCAAGCACCGAGAGAGCTGCGATGATCAGGACAAGCACGAGCGTTGGCATGGCAGCACCACCGGAATTGAGTGTTTTCGCGAGAAATCCCCGGGGACGGCACCGCCGCCCCCGAGGGGTGTTTTAGCCTATGGCTTAGCTGCCGCCGCCCATCACCTGCTCGCCTGCGACCGTCTCTTGGGTCTGGGCAAGCTCGGGGTCGGAGACGAGGCCATATTGCGCGAGCGGGCCATCGGGGCCTGCGATCTCATCGGCGACGAAAAACTCGGCAAATTCCTTGAGGCCGGGGATCACGCCGATATGCGCCTTCTTGATGTAGAAAAAGAGAGGGCGCGACACCGGGTATTCGCCCGATGAGATTGTCTCGGTCGAAGGAGAGACGCCGCCCATGGTGGCCACTTTCAGCGTGTCGGTGTTGTTCTCGTAAAAGGCGAGGCCAAAGACGCCCACACCGTCGCTATTGCTGTCGATGCGCGCGAGGGTCTCGGTGTAGTCGCCGTCGATATCGACCGATTTGCCATCGGTGCGCACGGCCATGCAGGCCTTCTCGGTCGCGTCCTCGTCCATTCCCATATCCATCATCGCCTGCATAGCGCCTGTATCTTCACAGCCTTGCAGAAGGACCTTTTCTTCAAAGACTTCGCGCGTGCCGTGCTTTGTGCCGGGGATAAAGGCCGCAATATCGACGGCGGGCAGATCCGCATTGGCGTCGGCCCATGTCATGTTGGTGTTGGTCACCAGCGCGCCGTCCACGGGCATTTGAGCGGCCAGCGCGTTGAACCAATCGCTCGGGGTGAAGGCAGTGAGGGCCGGGCCGTCGATCTGGCTCGCGAAGACGATCCCGTCATAGCCGATGCGCACTTCGATAATGTCCGTCACACCGTTCGCGGCGCAGGCGGCAACTTCCTTTTCGCGGATTGCGCGGCTTGCATTGGCTATGTCGATGGTGTTTTCACCGACGCCTTCGCAAAACCGCTTGAGCCCAGAAGACGATCCACCAGATTCGACGACGGGTGTGGGGAAGTCAAAATTCTCGCCGAACGCTTCGGCGACGATGGCGGCATAGGGCAGCACGGTGGACGAGCCCGCAACCTGCACGTTGTCACGCGCATGGGCGGTGCCTGCACCAAGGGCCAGAATGGCTGCGGCAGAGACGGTCATTTTGGAATATGTCATGGATCAGCTCCTGATTTCTCAAAGGTGGCCCCCCGGTTTCCGGGAGATCCTGACGCAGGCCTAATGCGCTGCCACAACGCTTTTGTTACGCTTTTGTAACAGCTGTATGACAATATGCGGCGTGCACTGTGGTGGGGTTCGCAGGCGTAGGCGCGTCTTAGATATCCAAGGGCAGCAACACGCTGAATGTGCTGCCCTTTCCCGGCACGCTCTCGACCCGGAGCCGCCCACGATGGCGATTGATGATATGTTTTACAATCGCAAGGCCCAGCCCGGTGCCGCCCTTCTCGCGGCTGCGATGACCGTCTACGCGGTAGAATCGCTCGGTCAGGCGGGGGATGTGGATCGGATCGATTCCCGGCCCCGTATCTGTCACCGTGACGCAGGCCGCAGGGCGGCGGAGCGCGGGGGCCGCCTCAAGCTGGCTGAGGGTGATCCGCGTCTCGCCCCCCTGCCCGCCATATTTCACGGCGTTCTCGATCAGATTGGTGAATACCTGCCTCAGTTGATCCGCGTCCCCCGGCACCTCAATGCTCGGCTCCGGCAGGCCGAGCGCAAGGCTCGCCCCCGCCTCTTCGGTCAACGGGCGCAGCGTTTGGCACACGGAGGTAAGCAACGCCCCGAGATCGACGCCATCACGCGGGCGCACGCGCTCCTGCGCCTCCACCCGGCTCAGCGACAAAAGATCATGCACCAAGCGCTCCATCCTTGCCGCCTCACGCGCCATGGTCTCCAGGAACCGCTCGCTCGCTGCCGCATCGCCCTTGGCCGGGCCTTGGAGGGTTTCAATGAACCCCAGAAGAGCGGTGAGCGGCGTGCGCAGCTCATGACTCACATTGGCGACGAAATCGCGGCGCATCTGCTCGGCCTGTTCCAGATGGGTGATATCCTCGAAGCAGACGAGCACCGCCTCGACGCTGTCCCAATCAACGGGCCGCGCGGTAACGGTATAGGTCACGTCCACCTCGCCCACGCTTGTCAGATATCGCGCCTCGCGCGGAGCGTGGGTGCGCAGCGCCTCCTCAATGGCATCCAGAACCGTAGGCTGGCGAATGGCGGTGATGAAATGCCGCCCGGTAATGCCACCCCCAAGAAGCGTGCTTGCGCCGCTATTGGCACCGATAATCCGCTCGGCCCAGCCAATCAAAAGCGCGGGCTGCGGGATCGCCTCGAGAAGCGAGGAGATGTCGGGCAGGCTCATCCGTCCTGCAAAACCTCAAGCCCCGCGCGAAAACGGCGCATATTGGCCTGATAACCAAGCGCGCTGCGGCGCAGACCCTCTACCCCGGCCTCGTCCATCTGCCGAACCACCTTGCCCGGTGCGCCCATCACGAGGCTGCCATCTGGGATCACCTTGCCCTCGGTGATCAGCGCGCCCGCGCCAATCAGGCAATTATCGCCGATCACAGCGCCGTTGAGCACGGTGGCCCCCATCCCGATCAGCGTATTGGCGCCAATCTTGCAGCCATGCAGCATCGCCTTGTGCCCGATGGTGCAGCCCGCGCCGATGGTCAGCGGATGCCCCATATCCGTATGCAGAACCGAATTTTCCTGAATATTGCTGCCCGCGCCCACAGTGATCCATTCGTTATCGCCGCGCAGCGTGGCGCCGAACCAGACCGATGCGCCCGCCTCCAGCCGCACACGGCCGATGACATGCGCACCGGGTGCGACCCATGTGTCGGCGTCGATCTCGGGCGCTTGGCCCTCAAGGGAATAGAGGGTCATTGGTTCTCCTCAAACTCGCCCTGAAGGCGGCGGATATGGTCGCTGAGGCCGGGCTGTTGAATACGTTTGAGCCGTGCGGCCCGCACGATGGAGATGAGCCGGGCCTCGGTTTCGTCCAGATCATCATTGACCAGAACATAATCATACTCGCCCCAGTGGCTGATCTCGTCCCAGCTTTTCTGCATGCGCTTCGCGATAACTTCGGGCGCGTCCTGTCCACGGGTTTCCAGACGGCGGCGCAGCTCGGTGATCGAGGGCGGCAGGATGAAGATCGACAAGGTATGCTGGCTGAGATCGGAGTTCTGGATTTGCTGCGCGCCCTGCCAGTCAATGTCGAAGATCACGTCGCGCCCCGCCTCGATTGAACGGGCCACGGGCGATTTTGGTGAGCCGTAGAAATTGCCGAAAACATGGGCATGCTCCAGCATTTCGCCCTCGGCCACCGCGGTGCGGAACGCCGGCTCGGTCATGAAGTGGTAGTCCTGCCCGTCCACCTCTCCCGATCGCGGGGTGCGGGTCGTGGCGGACACGGAAAAATCGAGACTGTCATCCCAAGCACGCAATCGCCGTGTCAGGGTGGATTTACCCGCGCCCGAGGGCGAGCTGAGGATAATCAGAAGGCCCTGGCGGTTCGTGGTTTTGGGTTCACTCGACATTTTGCACCTGCTCTCGCATTTGGTCGATCACGGCCTTGAGGTCCAGCCCGATGGAGGTCAGCGCGGCTGAGCCTGCTTTGGCGCACAGCGTATTTGCCTCGCGGTTGAACTCTTGCGTGAGGAAATCAAGCTTGCGGCCCAGAGGACTCCCGCCTTCCAAAAGCGCGCGGGCCGCGTCGACATGGGCACGCAGGCGCACGATCTCTTCGCTGACATCCGCCTTGACGGCCAGCAGGGCCAGCTCTTGTGCGATGCGCGCCTCATCCGCGCCATCTGTGTTGTCCATCACCCGGGCAAGGGCCGCTTTCAATGCGGTGGCTGCTTCGGGGCGGCGCGCCTCGGCGGCTGTCTGCGCCGCCTCGGTCAGGCGGGCGACCGTGTCGATCTGTGTGCCAAGATCGCGGGCAAGGGCCGCGCCTTCGGCGGCGCGCATGGCGGTGAAACTCTCGATCAGGGGCTCCAGATCGGCTAAAAGGGCCGCCTTCAGCCCGGATGTGTCCTGCTCGGCGGCCGCCGTCTCCAGCACGCCGCGCACGCTCATCACATCGCCGGGGCGCGCTGGCGCAAGGTTGAGGCCCCGCGCCATCGCCGCGCGCTCCACCTCGGCCATGGCGCTCAGCACATCCTCAAGCTGCGCCGCGTTCACGCTCAGCCGCCCGCCGCTTTCCTCCGCCTGCACCCGCAGGTTCAGCGTGACATTGCCGCGCGCCACCGCGCGCACCAGCCGCGCGCGCAACGCGACCTCAAGCCCCTCGACCCAATCGGGTGCGCGGATCCGCAGATCAAGCCCCTTGCCGTTGACGCTGCGCAGCTCCCAACCCCAGGTGAACCCCGCCCCCGCGCCGCGCGTTGCGGCAAACCCGGTCATGGAATATATCACGCGTCGTCTCTCCGTCTGATGATCTCTCTCGTCTAAGCCGCCTGCCTGCCGCTTGCAAGCCAAGGAGGCTTGGCGGATACGGCGCACACATGATGCTCAGATGGCGCAGGGATCGTCCGATCGGTTAACCAAATGAATTGGAATTTAGACAAAACCGATGCCAATTGTGATAGACAGGTTTTGTGGGCCGGGGGGCTGGACGGTGCTTGGACACCCGACAGACCAAGACGTATTGGGGAGTTGAACAGCATGACACGAGATAGCAACGCGGGCCCGCCCTTAGGCGGCAAGATCACACCCATTCTCGGCGGACGCAGCACCGCAGAACAGGCCGCGCTGCGCGACTTCGAGGCCTATTGGACACGGATGCGGCGCGGGTGCGATGTGCCCCGGCGCTCGGACATTGATCCGCGCGGGATTGAGCCGTTGCTCTCCAACGCGTTCATCGTCGAACGGATCGCTCCGGGCCTTGCTCGCCTGCGCATCGCTGGAAGCCATTTGAGCGACCTGATGGGGATGGAGGTGCGCGGCATGCCGATCAGCGCATTTCTCAACCCCGCTGACCGAGATGCGCTGTCGCAACATATGGTGCGCCTCTTTGATGAGCCCGCGATCGTGCGTCTCACGCTCAACTCCGCGGGCAGTTCCGGTGCGCCCGCGTTGGACGGCACACTGATGCTGCTACCCCTGCGCAGCGATCTGGGCGATATTAGCCGCGCCTTGGGTTGCCTTGTCACCAGCGGTCACGTGGGGCGCGCGCCGCGCCGGTTCTCGATCACCCATACCAAGCTGACCAGCGTCGACGTGGCCCGGCCCCGCGTCGCGACAGACCCCGCACCAGAGCCATTGTTGCAAACCGGCTTCGCCGATCCCGCCACGCCGTTCGAGGGCGCGGCCGGAACCACTTTGGCGAAATCAGGCGAGCGGCCTTACCTGCGGCTCATCAAAAGCGACTGAGTATCGTCACTTTCAAACTATTATGGTGCAAACTAGGGCAGCGGTGGGACATCACCCTGCCCTATGTTTTTGGGGACCCCGGTCAGGGACCTGCGCGGCGGGCCCGTGCACCCCTGCCTGCCACAGTGGCGCCTACACAGTTTACAAACGCATAAGGCCGGAGGTGATCCCCCGGCCCCGTCAATATCTTACAAGGTGAAGCTAACCTATCTTAGACCGCTTCCGCATGACGCTCCAACCGCAGGGCCGACAGCTCTTCGGCCACCAAGAACGCCAGCTCCAGCGATTGTGACGCGTTGAGGCGCGGATCGCAGGCCGTGTGATAGCGGTGGCTCAGATCCTCGTCAGTGACCGCATGAACGCCGCCGGTGCATTCGGTCACGTCCTGCCCCGTCATCTCGAAATGCACACCGCCCGGGATGGTCCCTTCGGCCTTGTGCACGCCAAAGAAATCACGCACCTCGCGCAACACCGCGTCAAAGGGCCGGGTCTTGTAGCCCGAGGCCGATTTGACCGTGTTGCCATGCATCGGATCGCATACCCATGTGACGCTCGCGCCCTCCTCGCGCACGGCGCGGACAAGACGCGGCAGATGCTCGCCCACATTGCCCGCTCCAAACCGCGCGATCAGTGTGAGTTTGCCCGGTTCATTGGCCGGGTTGAGGCGGCTCATCAGAACTTTGAGGTCCTCAGCCGTGGTCGTCGGCCCGCATTTCAGACCCACCGGGTTGAGAACGCCGCGCGCGAATTCAACATGCGCGCCATCAGGCTGGCGGGTGCGGTCCCCGATCCAGATCATATGGCCAGAGCCCGCAAGCCAATTGCCCGACGTGCTGTCGAGACGCGTGAGCGCCTCTTCATATTCCAGCAGAAGCGATTCGTGGCTGGTGTAGAAATCCACCGTTTGCAGCACCTCGGTGCTCTCGGAGGTCACTCCGGCGGCGCGCATGAAATCGAGCGCGTCGGAAATTCGCTCGGCCATCTCGCGGTAGCGCGCGGCCTTCTCGCCCTCGGTGAAGCCCAGCGTCCAGTTATGGACCTTGGTCATATCCGCATAACCGCCCTTGGAGAAGGCACGCAGAAGGTTCAGCGTGGCTGCCGATTGCGTGTAGGCTTGCAGCATTTTGGTGGGATCGGGGATGCGCCCGGCCTCGGTGAAGGCCAACTCGTTGATGATATCGCCCCGGTAGCTGGGAAGCTCCGTGCCGCCCACCACTTCCATCGGCGCCGAGCGTGGCTTGGCGAATTGCCCCGCCATCCGGCCCACTTTGACCACCGGCACCTTGGCGCCATAGGTCAACACCATCGCCATTTGCAGCATCACCTTGAACGTGTCGCGGATCGCGTCGGCACTGAACTGATCAAAGGCCTCGGCGCAATCGCCGCCCTGCAGCAAAAACGCCTCCCCGCGCGAGGCCGCCCCCAAGGCGCGCTTCAGTTTGCGGGCCTCCCCGGCGAACACGAGGGGGGGATAGGCGCTCAGACGCGCCTCCACATCGGCCAAGGCCGCCGCGTCCAGATAATCCGGCATCTGAACCCGCGGTTTTTTCCGCCAATCCGATTTTTGCCACTCCGCCATGATCTTGCGCTCCGATATCAATCAACTCAGGCCGGATGTTTAACAAACATGGCCCGCTCTGACCATATAACGATTGTGCAAATCGATGCAAAGGCGCGCGGGTGCCCTTGTCACGGGCGAGGCTTTTGTGCAAACCGGATGGACGGATGCGACTCGGGAAGGATGCACTACATGGCCAACGAACGGCCCATGGCTCCGAAAAACGAAGGCACGGCCCAGCGCCGCTTCGTCTTCGTGCTCGTGGAAAATTTCACATTGCTCAGCTTCGCCTCGGCGGTCGAGTGTTTGCGCATCGCCAACCGTATGGCGGGGGCGGATGTCTACACATGGCTGGTCTGCGGTGACAGCGAGGACTACGTGGCCTGCTCGGCGGGATCACGGTTTCAGGTGGATATCGGCCTTGATGAGCTGAACCGCGACGACACCGTTCTGGTCTGCGGCGGTGCGGATATTCAGCAATATACGACCAAGCGCCTGCTCAACTGGCTCCGGCGCGAGGCGCGGCGCGGGCTCAAGATTGGCGGGCTGTGCACCGCGTCCTATACGCTGGCCAAGGCCGGGCTGATGGAGGGCAAGCGCTCCACGATCCATTGGGAAAACCACGACAGCTTTTCCGAGGAGTTCCCGGAGGTGGAGCTGACGAAATCGGTCTTTACGGTGGATGGCAACCGGATGACCACGGCGGGCGGCACCTCGTCGATTGATCTGATGCTCAAGCTCATCGCCGATGATCACGACGAAAAGCTGGCCAATGCCGTGGCCGATCAGATGATTTATTCGACCATCCGCACGGATCAGGACACGCAGCGCCTTTCTGTGCCCACGCGGATCGGCGTGCGTCACCCCAAACTGAGCCAAGTGATCCAGATGATGGAGGCCAATATCGAGGAGCCGATCTCGCCCTCGCTTCTGGCCAGGGATGCGGGCATGTCCACACGGCAGCTGGAGCGGCTTTTCCGCCGCTATCTTAGCCGCTCGCCCAAGCGATATTACATGGAGTTGCGTCTGCAAAAGGCGCGCAACCTGTTGATGCAGACCGATATGACGGTGATCAATGTGGCGCTGGCCTGCGGTTTCTCATCGCCGTCGCATTTCTCCAAATGCTACCGCGCGCATTACAACACGACGCCCTACCGTGAGCGTGGCTCGCAAGCCTCGCGTCTTTCGGTCTGATCCGCCTCAGGGCGTGATGCGGTAAAGCGCGCCATCCGGGGCCTCACGAATATCGCGCAGACGTGCGGTCTCAGAGCTTTCCAGCACCTCTTGCAGGGCCAAAGGCGTGCCGCCGACCCGCGCGATATGGCCAAATTTCAGCGAACCGGTGAAAATATCGCCGCGCCACTCGGGCCAGAGCGCGCCGGAATAGATCATCAACCCCGAGGGTGCGATGGACGGGTCCCAATAGAACTCGGGCTGCGCCATGCCCGCCTTCGTCGTGCCCTCGCCAATCTTGTCGCCTGAGTAATGCCGGCCATAGCTGATCACGGGCCAACCGTAATTCACGCCCGGCTGCACACGGTTCAGCTCATCGCCCCCTCGCGCGCCGTGCTCCGAGACCCAGAGCCGCCCTTCCAGATCGAGTGCGGCGCCTTGGGGATTGCGGTGGCCATAAGACCAGATGGCGGGCTGACCATCGGTGAACGGATTACCTGGCGCGGGGCTGCCATCGCGGGTGAGGCGCAGAACCGTGCAGTTCTCATTGCTACGATCCTGCGCAGAAGGTCTGTCGCCCCGGTCACCGACGGTCATGTAGATCATCCCGTCCGCGCCCTCGACAAGGCGCGAGCCGAAATGCCGCCCCCCGCTGCTGCCCGCCGCAATCTCGTAAAGGACCTCCCATCCAGTCAGGCGGTCTGCGCCCGGCTCCAATCGTGCGCGGGCCAGTGCGGGACCTTCGCCCCGGCCTTGGTCCTGCGCGAGGGAGAAATAGATCTCGCGGCTGTCGGAGAAATCGGAGGGGATGAGCAGATCGAGAAGCCCTCCCTGCCCCACCTCTGCCACGGGCCCCACGCCACCCAATGCACTCAGCGTGCCATCTGACAAGCGCAGAACGCGCCCATCCTTCTCGGTGACCAAAACGTCCCCATCGGGCAGAAACCCAAACGCCCAAGGTGCATCCAGCCCGCCAATGATGGGCGTGACGGTCAACTGCCCTTGGCTGCTGTCAAGCGCATGGGCGGGATTGGTTGCGAGGAGCACCAAAAGGGCAAGTTTGCGTATTATCTTCATATCCCTAAGATAACTGCCCATGCGCGCCTGCCAAGGGCCTATCACAAATGCAGCAATTTTCTGCACATCTGTGGACAAACCTGTGGATAAGTTTCATAAACCGAGCAATTACGCGCGTTTATCCGCCAGTTGGGCTATGCCCAGAACGTCGAGCACCTTGGCCTCGATCTGTGTCGCATCAAGTCCCGCAACCCGGTACATGTCTTCTGCACTCGCCTGATCGATAAAGATGTCAGGCAGAACCATGGCGCGGAATTTGAGGCCGCGATCGAACACGCCCTCGTCGGCCAGAAGCTGTGCCACATGGCTGCCAAAACCGCCGACCGCACCTTCTTCCACCGTGATGAGCGCCTCATGCTCGGCGGCGAGGGCAAGGATCATCTCCCGGTCCAGCGGCTTGGCAAATCGGGCATCCGCAATCGTCGGCGTGATACCCTTGGCGGCCAGAGCCTCCGCTGCGCGGCGCACCTCACCCAAACGCGTGCCAAAGCTCAGGAGCGCCACGCGTGCGCCCTCCTGGATGATCCGGCCGCGGCCGATCTCCAGAGCCACGCCGCGCTCGGGCATTTCGACGCCCTCGCCTTCCCCGCGCGGATAGCGGAAGGCAATCGGCCCCTCGTCATGGGCGGCGGCAGTGGCGATCATATGGACCAGCTCAGCCTCATCGGCGGCGGCCATCACGACAATCCCCGGCAGATTGGCGAGGAAGGCCACATCGAAACTGCCCGCATGGGTCGCCCCATCGGCGCCCACCAGGCCGGCACGGTCAATGGCGAAGCGCACGGGCAGGCGCTGAATGGCCACATCATGCACGACCTGATCATAGCCACGTTGCAAGAAGGTCGAATAGAGCGCGCAGAAGGGCCGCATGCCCCCCGCCGCAAGCCCCGCCGAGAAGGTCACGGCGTGCTGTTCGGCGATGCCAACGTCAAAGAGGCGGCTCGGATACCGCTCTGCAAAGAGGTTGAGACCCGTGCCATCGGGCATGGCGGCGGTGACGGCGCAGATGCGGTCATCCTTGGCGGCCATATCCGTCAGCGTGCGGGCGAACACGGAGGTGTAGCTCGGTGCGTTGGAGGGCGCCTTGGACTGTTTGCCCGTCACCAGATCGAATTTCGCGGTCGCATGACCACCATCGCGGGCGGCCTCCGCGGGGGCGTATCCTTTGCCCTTCTTGGTGAGCACATGGATCAACATCGGCCCCGTCGCGCGCGCCTGCACCGTGCGCAGGACCGGCAAAAGCTGGTCCATATCATGCCCGTCGATGGGCCCGAGATATGAGAACCCTAACTCCTCGAACAAAGTATTGCCCACGGCCATGCCTTTTAGCATGTCCTTGGCGCGTCGGGCGCCCTCCTGAAAAGGCGGCGGCAGGAAGGACATGGCCCCTTTGGCCGCGGCCTTGAGGTCTTGAAACGGGGCCTCGGCATAGAGCCGCGAGAGGTAGGATGACAGCGCGCCCACGGGCGGCGCAATCGACATCTCGTTATCGTTGAGGATCACGATCAACCGCTTGCCCAGATGCCCCGCATTGTTCAGCGCTTCAAACGCCATGCCCGCACTCATCGCGCCATCGCCGATCACGGCAATCGCATCGCCATGCCCGGTCTCGGACGCGCCGCCCAGATCACGCGCCACGGCAAAGCCAAGTGCGGCGCTGATCGAGGTGGAGCTGTGGGCCGCGCCGAAAGGATCATAGGGGCTCTCGGAGCGTTTGGTGAACCCACTGAGCCCATCCTTCTGGCGCAGGGTGCGGATACGGTCGCGCCGCCCGGTGAGGATCTTGTGCGGATAGCACTGGTGGCTCACGTCCCAGATGATTTTGTCTTTCGGCGCATCAAACACCGCATGAAGCGCCACGGTCAGTTCCACAACACCAAGCCCGGCGCCCAGATGCCCGCCCGTCTCGCTCACCGCACTGACGGTTTCCGCACGCAGCTCATGGGCCAGCGCGCGCAGCTGTGCATCGCTCAGACGTTTGAGATCGGCGGGGCTCTGGATCTGGTCCAGAAGCGGAGTGACAGGACGGTTCGACATGCTCTTGCGCCCCTCCCCGGGGCCAAATTCTTAACCTGTGCGCTCGATAACGAAGCGAGCAATCGCGCGCAACGGGTCCGCGCGCTCTGCATAGGGATTTAGCGCGTCACAGGCCAGGTCCACCAGATCCGCAGCGCGGCATCTCGCCCCATCCAAGCCCAGAAGCGAGACGAACGTGGCCTTGCCCGCCGCCGCATCCTTGCCCACGGCCTTGCCCGCGAGGGCTGCGTCCCCTGTGGCGTCAATCAGATCGTCGCGGATTTGAAACGCGAGGCCAAGCGCCGAGGCATAAGCGATGAGCGGTGCAGGATCGGCCCCCGCGAGCCGCGCCCCGGCGGCGGCAGACCACTCAATCAGCGCGCCCGTCTTGCCCGCCTGCATCGCTGTGATCTGGTCAATCGTCAGTGGGGTCTGCGCACTTTCGGCTTCCATATCAAGCGCTTGTCCCAGAACCATCCCCTGCCCCCCCGCTGCGCGCGCAAGGCTCAAGGCAAGCTCGGCGCGCACGTCGCCTGAGCCCACCTCAGGCCGCGCCACAAGCTCGAACGCAAGGCTTTGTAGCGCGTCCCCGGCCAGCACGGCTGTCATCTCATCCCATTTCACATGCACCGTTGCCCGCCCACGCCGCTGTGCGTCATCGTCCATACAGGGCATATCGTCATGCACGAGGCTATAGGCATGAAGCGCCTCGATTGCGGCTGCGGGAAAGACCGAGGCCGCATCTGCCACGCCATGCATCCGCGCGCTTTCCATCACAAGCTGTGCCCGGATTCGCTTGCCGCCCTCAACAGCATAGCGCATGGCCTGCGCCACGGCGGGCGAACCAAAAGGCTCCAGCGCGTCGTGCAGACAGGCTGAAACCTGCACCGGAATCGGCTGTGGGCTCACCTATGCGCCGTCCAGAGGGGCCGTGCCCGTGGGCGCGCCATCCGGGCCAAGCGTGATCGCAGCCACCTTCTCCTCGGCCTCTTTCAGCTTCGCCTCACAGCGTTTTTTCAGCTCCGCACCGCGCTCATAAAGCGTGATCGACGCATCCAGCGCCACATCCCCGCGTTCCAGCTTGGCCACCACCTGTTCCAGCTCGGCCATGGCCGCTTCAAAACTCATCTCGGCCACGGGCGTATCATCTGGGGTCTGGGTCATGTCGCGTATCCTTGAGGCTGTTCCGGTCCTCACCATAGGGCGGGCGTGCGCCATGTTCAATTCGGTTGACGCGCGCTGCTTCGCCCCGCATCAAAGGGTATGAACGACGGACCGATCCCCAATCTCGACGCGCTGATGGAAATAGCGGAGCGGCTGCATATCGTGGGCCAGCAAGACGCGCGTATGGCCGCCGCCGAGCCGGGCGATCTGATCCGCAACGTCGCCGGAAAACGCGCGATTTTCGAGGGCGTTTTTGAAGGACGCGACGTGGTCTTTCGCCTCAATTACCACCCCGAAGAAGGCGCGCCCGCCCGCGAATGGGCAGAGATGGAGCGCCTCTGGCCTTATATGGCTGAAGGCGATCTGCGCATTGCCGAACCGATCTATGCCAATGCGGGCGCGGGTGTGATCGTGCTGGAGCGGGTCTCAGGCACGCCGATGCTGACCCTGATGCGGCGTCTTGAAGCGCATGAGCGAGTGGCGTTTTTCGCGCCAGCCGCCCGCTGGTTGCACCAATCCACCGCCATGACGGACGCGGCGCGCGTCGCGGGAACGGCAGGCTGGCTGCGTCGCGCGGGGGCGGCGTCGGAGAAACAGCCCTTCCCCGCCTTGCGCGCGCTGGAGGTGCAGATCCTTGAGCAGATGGCGCGCCTCGCGCCCCATATCGACAGCGAGGTCTGGCGCACGGCAATTTGCCACGGCGATTTTCACCCCAACAATCTGATTGTGGACGGCGCGCGCATTACCGGCATCGACATTGGTGGATCTACACGAATGCCGATCTACAAGGATATGGCCCGGTTTTTGATACATATCGGGCGACGGCGGATTGAGGCGTCAGGCGCGCGGGCGCTCGGGGTGGATTTGGCGGGGCTTCGGGCTTTTGCGGAGGTGTTTGCGCTTGAGGCGAACGAACGTGCGGTGATCCTACCGTTCTTTCTGGCGTTCGAGGCGCTCATTCGCGTCGAAATCCGCGCCTTGCCCAAATGGCGCATAAAGGCGGCGGAGGCGATGTACCGCGATCTGCTTACCGATTTGCAGCGCACGGGCCCCGGCGCGCCACTCTTCTAGTGTTCTGAGTCTGACGCTTCCTACCTGTTTCCCCTGATTTCATCGAGAGC
>ERZ887849.2543-NODE-2543-length-14910-cov-4.807809_pt1 | contig 14910 bp, 12 predicted proteins | sample MGYA00521267_ERZ887849 | MGnify/ENA primary metagenome ERZ887849 (study PRJEB32303, sample SAMEA104408601) | aquatic metagenome | biome: Brackish water; feature: Pelagic; material: water | place: Baltic Sea | collected 2014-06-06T16:11:00 | depth 2,863 m ... | reverse complement strand
ATCCCCTTGCGCAATGCCCGCAGCGCCGACGTGGTGATGAAGGCGGTGATGCCCGGGGCCATCGGTGCACCCGGCGGTCCGTGGATGATGGACGTCGGCGGCGAGCCCATCCGAGTGCGGGTAGAAGAACGCGAGAACGTCCACTATATCGACATTCGCAGCCCCGGCGTCGCCCCCGACCACGCCCCCACCGAAGGACTCGGGCTGATGCTGGGGGGCCTGCCCAAGGCCAGCGGCTGCCTTGTGTTTGCGCGCAGCCCCGTGGTGCACGTGGGGGCGACGCCGGGTGGCCCAGACGAGGAAGAACAGCGGCTGCTGCTGATGCCCCACGGCCCGTCCACACCGGCCATCTGGCGTCGACTCGCCCCCGGGCAAGGCGCCCAGCCCGGCACCATCGCGCCCACGGCGCCGAAGACCGGCAGGGCCCCCTCGTCCGTGCAGCTTGTGATGGTCAGTCCGAGCGAGGCCACTGGCCAGCCGTGGCTGCAGCGCTCCCAGCTTCCCCACCGGCTCGGCATTGTGGGCGCGCTGGTGCCCTCCCGCTCCGGCTTGGTGCTGGAGCCCGGCGTGACTCTGGCCACGTTCAAGGGCAGCTCCAGCGCAGCGACGTTGATGGTGCTCCCGGTGCGCACCAAGTCCGGTGAGATTCCGGGGTCCATCGACATTCTGCGCAGTGTTGCTCGCTCTGGTGGCCGCAGCACATCCGAGCTGCGCGCTGCCCCCGGCGGCCACCTGTTGCCCTTTGGCGCGGGGCTGGAGCTGGGCGCGTCCCCGGGCGTGCTCGTGCTGGGCACCGATCCCGCCTTGGTCGCCGAGGTCTTGGCAAACACGGGCACGCCGTGGTTCGACGGGGCCACCGCGGCCCAGCTCGGCCGGGGTGTGGTGGGTTGGGTGGAAGGGCGCCCCGAGATTGGCGGCGGCACGGCCCATGTGCGGGTGGCGGCCGGCTTCTTGGAGGTCCAGGCCCGCAGCGACCGGGCCGAAGCGCGGGCGACGACCCTCGTCGATGCGTTGGTGGGTTGGCTGGGCTTGGTGGACCCGGCGGACCGGCCGATGCCGGACACCGGGCGAGTTGTTGGGGGCGGCGAGTAGGGTTGCTGGGCGTTGGCACCGCACGAAAACGTCCACTCAGTCAATATTCTCAACAACTACGCGATACACATGCACACCCGGTTCGGGCGCTTCATGCGATGGGCTCCGCATCTCACTCGCGCCGACTCAATGAGATAAGTTGGGCGCCAAACCTGCGCCAAACAGCCCGCCCAGCCCCCGCCAACCACACCACCGTGCTCAGCGCACCAGATCCCGCACCGTGGGCCAGTGCTCCGGAAAGCTACCCGGGACCACCTCGTCCTCAAACACCGCTTCCAGCAACGCACAACCTTGGCCCTCACACCGGGCCGCCTCATGGGCCAGGTCGTCCAGGGGCACGTCGTACCAGCCCTCCGGACGAATCGCCTCGCTCACCGTTCCGCCGTCGGGATGGGCATCTTGGCGCCGGTGGCACACCGCACACGTCGAGCCATAGGTCTCGTGGGCCACCCGCGTGAACGGTGCGTCCAGCGCCAGCGGGGCCTCCACCGGCAACACCAGCTCGCCCTTGCGGGTAAGGTCATCAACGTAAAGCTCACCAAACTCAAGCAAGTTGGCACCCGTGCCCGCCGGCACCAAGGTCATCATCAGTGGCCCCGACTGGATGAACAGCCGGGGACGGGCTTCTCCTACCGCCGGCTGGGCCGAGACAATGCTGGACGAGGCCACCACCACCAACGGACGGGCGAGGCTGCGCACAAAGCAAGGGCCATCCACGGGCGCCGGCAGTGTGTTGATCACCTCGACCGCTTCTTCGATGGTCTGGGGCGCGGCATCGCCACCACACCGCGCCACTGTGCCGCTGTCGCGCGCCTTCTCAACGGTGCACCCCAAGCCCAACACGAGCACTGACAGCAACAGGGGCGAGTGCGCAACAGGCATGCCCCATCCTAACGGACCCCCACCACAGCCGACGCCCCACCCACCGCCGACCTGCGCCCCGTCACCGTGCACCACGCCGGCCCCAGGCCCAGCGGTTAACGGCCCCCGGTGCGCCACTCCGTCCCAGCCCTGCTGCTCGCCCTCGCCGCCTGCGGTCCTGCGTCCCCGCCCGAGACCCAGCGGCCCGGCGACCGCACGACCACGGCCGACGATCCCGCATCCGAGGACTTTGTCGCGTCGTCGGCATGTCGCAGCTGCCACCCTGCCGAGTGGGAGAGCTGGCACCGCAGCCACCACCGCCAGATGACCCAGCCCGCCAACGCCACCACCGTGCTGGCCCCCTGGGACGAAGTCTATCTGGAGCGAGACGGCCGCCGCACTCGGCTGTACCGGGACGGGGATGCCTTCATGGTTGATGTTCCCGCGATGGGCAGCACCGGCGTCCGGGCCGACGAGCGCTGGCAAGTGCCCGTCGTGATGACCACCGGCAGCCACCACCTCCAGCTCTACTGGATGGCCCTGCCCTGGACGTTCACCGACCAGTCCGCCGGCGCCGCACTCTTCAAGGCCCGCTGCGAGAGCTGCCACAGCGAGGACAAGGTCAGCCTCGACGGCCGGCGCTTGTCCCGGTCGCTTCTCCAGTCCCACCTGCTCAGCGATGACCACGTCGACGACACGCACCTCATGGCCCAGAGCGGCCTCGGTGCCCAAGACCGCGTGGCCCTGCTCGCCTATGTCCAGGCCCTGCAGCACACCGACCGCCTCGCCCAGCTGCCCTTTGCTTGGTTCGTGCGGGAACAGCGCTGGATCCACGAAGAGGACAGCTTCCTGCAGCCGCCCGTCGAGGTGACCGAAGACCAGCCCTACACCGAGGGCTGGTCCAGCGGGTGTGACCGGTGCCACAGCGTCGAGCCCTCCAGCTCATGGGACAGCGAGAACGCCGTCGCTGACGCTTCTGTCGTCGAGCTGGGCATCGCGTGTGAGGCCTGCCATGGCCCCGGCCGTGCCCACGCCAGCCGCCACCAAGGCCCCTTGTCCCGCTACGCCGCCCACCTCGGGCTGACCGACGTGGACGACATCATCCAGCCGACGGAGCTCTCGCCCGACCGGGCCAACGGGGTGTGTGGCCAGTGCCACGCCGAGCTGGAGCCCCTCACGGACGGCCCCTTGCCCGACCACTACACCCCCGGTGACGACCTCAACGCCGTCGCCCATGTGTGGCAGTGGGCCGACGAAGACCACGCCGCCGACCTGCCGCCGGGGGCCCGAGACGCCCTGGACGCCGAGCCCGACGTGCTCCGCAATGCCTTCTGGCGGGACGGCACCGTGCGCATCGCCGGCCGGGACCTCAACGGCCTCGACGCGAGCCCCTGCACGACAAAGGGCGGCATGACGTGCATGAGCTGCCACCAGATGCACGGCGCCGATCCCAACGACCAGCTCAAGCCCAGCGCCACCGGCGACAGCCCCGCTGGCGAGCAAGTCTGCGTGGACTGCCACACCGACAAGGCCACGGAGGACCACACCCACCACCCCACCGCATCAACGGGCGCCCGGTGCCTCAACTGCCACATGCCCCACACCACCATCGGGCTGCTGACGGTGATGCGCGCCCACCGGGTGGATGCCCCCACGGCCACGTCCAGTGCCGACTCGGGACGGCCGCTGGCGTGCAACCTGTGCCACCTCGACAAGTCCCTTGCGTGGTCCGCCGAGCACATGGGCGAGTGGTACGATCAGGACAGCGCCATTCCACCCCAGAAGGCCCCCCAGTCCATCGATCAGGGCTTGCGCGGGGACGCCGCACAGCGGGCCGTGTGGGCATGGCACCTGGGCTGGCCCGCGGCCCTCGAAGCGAGCGGTGCGGACTGGCCCGCCGGGCTGCTGGTGGAGCTGGTCGACGATCCCTACGTGGCCGTGCGCACCATCGCCCGCAGCCGGCTTCGACAAGACCCCCGCTTCGCCGATCTGGACTGGGATCCCGCCGCAACTCCAGCGGCACTCGCCCCCATGCAAGCCCGGCTGCGCACCCGCTGGACCCAGTCGATGGACGGCCGCACCGACGCTGCCCTGTGGCTCAAGTCGGGGGCCATGGACGCCGAGAAGGTTGACTACTGGAAGCTCTTGAGAGATGAGCGGGACGTCATCGTCAACGAGTAGCCCCGCCGGCTCAGGCCTTCTTCTTGCGGGGCTTGGGCACCTTCACCGGCATCTTCGCGGTGTGGGCGCGGGCGGCGGCGGCCCAGGCGCCCAGCTCATCGGAATCGCCCCACTGGTCGGCATCCACGCTGATGTAGTCCTTCCAGGGGTTGCCCCCCGGCCGCGGCGAAAACGGCCCAATACCGTCGGACTGAAGCAAGCGCTGGCGGTCATCCTCGGCAAATCGCAGGATGATGCCGTTGGCGAACACCCCCATGAACATGTTGCCGTTCACGAAGGCCGCCGGCATGCCAAACATGCGCTTGCGGTCCACCGCACCATCGCCCTGAGCGGCGGCGGCGGTCCACGCGGCTTCAAAGCTCTGCAACGCGGCAGGGGTCGGCTTTTCCATGGAATCTCCAGAGTGGGGTTGGGTCAAGCCCGGCGGACGGCACTCGCCCAGGCCTCGCGGTGGGCGGCCCGCACGGACGGGGCCATCTCGGGCCAGAAGCTGCGGTCTTCATGCCATGCCTCGGCGATGGCTTCGGTGCTGTTCCAGACGCCCGCCCCCAGTCCCGCCAAGAAGGCCGCACCGAGCGCTGTGGTCTCCAGCACCGTGGGTCGCACGCAGCGCACGTCCAAGACATCCGCCTGAAACTGCATCAACAGGTTGTTCCGGGCGGCCCCGCCGTCCACCCGGAGCTCTGCCAGCGGCGCCCCAGCGTCGGCGGCCATGGCACCCAGGATGTCGCCGATCTGCAGCGCCACCCCTTCGAGCACTGCCCGCGCAATGTGGGCCTTGGTGGTGCCCCCGCTCAGCCCGCACAACAAGCCTCGGGCATCCGGCCGCCAGTGCGGCGCGCCCAGGCCCGCCAGTGCCGGCACGAAGGACACCCCGCCGCTGTCCGGCACCGAGGTGGCCAGCGCTTCGATCTCGGACGCCGACTTGATCAGGCCCAGCCCATCGCGCAGCCACTGGACCGCCGCGCCCGCGATGAAGGCCGAGCCCTCGACGGCGTAGGTGACCTGGCCCCCGAGCTGCCACGCGACCGTCGTCAGCAAGCCATGGTCGCTCACCACCGGCGTCGATCCCGTGTTCATCAACACAAAGGCGCCCGTGCCATACGTACACTTGGCCGTGCCCGGCGAAAAGCACGCTTGTCCAAACAGCGCGGACTGCTGGTCGCCGGCCATGCCCGAGACCGGGATGCCGTCGGGAATGAAGCCCAGCCCCCGGGTGCGCCCCAGCACTTCGGCGTTGTTGCACACCCGGGGCAAGCACGCCCGGGGAACACCGAAGAGGTCCAGCAGCGCGTCATCCCAGACGCCCTTGTGGATGTTGTAGAGCAGCGTGCGGCTGGCGTTCGACGCATCGGTGGCGTGGGCCCCGCACAGCTTCCAGGCCAGCCAAGCGTCAATGGTCCCAAACGCGAGCGATCCGTCCCGCGCCCGCTGCCGCGCCCCCGGCACATGGTCCAGGGTCCAGCCCGCCTTCGTCGCCGAGAAGTAGGGGTCGAGCACCAGCCCCGTGCGCGCCCGCACCTCGGCCTCGTTGCCCGACGCCTTGAGCTGGGCACACCGGTCCGCCGTGCGCCGGTCCTGCCACACCAAGGCGCGGTGGATGGGCTCGCCGGTCTTGCGGTCCCAGAACAGGCTGGTCTCGCGCTGGTTGGTGATGCCCACCGCGAGAATGTTGACGTCACCGGCCTTCTCCAGTGCCCCCTTCACCGCCGCTTCCACGCTCTGCCAGATCTCGGCGACATCGTGCTCGACGTGGCCGGGGGCTGGGTAGTGGTTGGGAAACTCGACGTTGTGGTGGGCGACCACCTGGACGCTGCGGTTGAGCAACAGCGCGGTGGTGCCGGTGGTGCCTTGGTCGATGGCAAGAAGGACGTCGGTGGGCATCGCACAGCTCCAGGTTTGGGCGCCTGTTCTACCACTTTCGATGCCCAGCCTTGCCCAGGAAGGGCCAGGGGCGGCACCGGTCGACACCCTGGGCGGGCAGCGCGAGACGGGCGTGCTACCCTGCGTCACCCCGCACTGGCCGGCGACCGCCTCGCGGACCCCGGAGGAGATCAAGATGCCCACCAACCGGCCTTCCCTACTGCGTCCGTTGTTCCTGCTGCTGCCGGCCATCGCCCTCCTGCCGGGCTGTGAAGGGCGAAAGTTCAACTTCGCCGGCGCATCCCTGTGGGACCGCTTCCCCCTCGATGGCGAGCGCACGTGGACCTACAACAACGAGTCCGCCGACATCGACACACAGCTCCAGGCCAGCATTGTGGGCACCCGCCAGTCCGGCAACACCCAAGTGGTCAAGATCGCCTACAGCGAGGTCTCCGCCACGGCGGACGACGGCACGGTCGGCGAGCCGGAGCTGCTCTTTGAGATCGAGTGGTCCACCGACTCGGTCAATGGCATCCAAGTCTGGGGCTACGCGGACGTGGTGAACCAGGACAGCGTCACCTTTGACGACCCGCTGACCTTCGCTGCCCCCGAGATGAACGCGGGCGAGTCGGTGACCTCGTCGAGCAATGGCATCGAGATCACGACCACCTTTGAAGGGCTGGGCGACCTCGGCAATGCCTGGACCACCGACGCTTGGGAGAGCGCCTACCTGGTGGTGGACGACGGCGACGGCGACCCCATGGCGGGCCCCCCGTTTGCGGGGCACTGGTGGATTGCCACCTCGTGGGGCGTGAACCAGTTTGCCCCCTCGGGCTACGCCCCCAACGTGGACGGCTTCGACCCGGCCGCCGGCGACACCCCCGCGGGTGAGAACTGGTACCTGTCCAAGGGACTGTTCGAGTAGGACCGCTCCGCACGCAGCCCCCCGGCGAGACGACCCACGCCGGCAGTGTGGTGCTGCTGAAGCGCCCGACCGACCCCAAGCCGGGCATGACCGGCCCTGGAGTGGCCCCATGCCCCTGTCCCCCCCTGGGGCATCCCCCAGCGCGCCCTCGCCCAGCGTCGATGAGCTGATTGTGCAGTGTGCGACCGGCCTTGAGCAGCTCGACCCCCGCCCCGACCCCGATGTGCTGCGCGCGGCCCTGGCCCATGTGCGCACTTGGCTGGAGGAACCGGCCTTCCGCACCTACGGCATGCAGATCACGGCACTCATCGAGAACGGCCGATGGGACGTCATTCTCGATAGCTTCTGCCGAGTGTTGCCCTTTGGCACCGGGGGACGCCGGGGCCGTGTCGGGGTGGGTCCCAACCGCTTCAACCCGTGGACTTTGGCCACCAGTGTGGAAGGCCACGCGATCTGGCTGCGGGCCCGCTTTGGCGACGGCCCGATCCGGGTGGTGCTCGGCCTCGACGTGCGGGCGTTTGAGAACCTGCGCGGGGAGCTGGTGGCCGACGTGCACGACCCAGTGCAAGGCCTCACCAGCCGGGACTTCGCCGAGCTCGCCGTCGAGGTCTATGCGGCCGCCGGCATCGGCGTCTGGCTGCCCCCCGCGGGCACCCACCTGTCGACCCCCGAGCTCTCGTTCGCCGTGCGCCAGCTGGAGGCCCAAGGTGGGCTGGTCATCAGTGCTTCTCACAACCCGCCCGACGACAACGGGTGCAAGATCTACGACCACACGGGGGCCCAGCTCGTGCCGCCCTTCGACCAAGAAGTCGCCGAGGCGGTCGGGGACAGCCTGAGCGTGGACCGCATGAGCCTGGACCGGGCGCGGGCAGGGGGGCTGGTCCAGGAGCTTCCGGCGAGCCTGCACGACGCCTATGTGGCCGCAAACCTGCGGCTGTCGCGCTTTCCCGAGGCGCGCAGTGCACGGGTCGTGTTCACAGCGCTGCACGGCACCGGCACGCGCACCGTCTATGAGGTGCTCCGCCAGGCGGGCTTTGTGGTGTTTTTGGAGCCCACCCAAGCCACACCGGACGGCAGCTTCCCGGCCGTGCCCCTGCGTGCCCCCAACCCGGAGAACCCCGCCACGATGGAGGCCGCGGTCGCCCACGCCCAGGAAGTGGGCGCCGATCTGGTCATGGCCTGCGACCCCGATGCGGACCGGCTGGGGCTGATGGTGCGCAACCAGAACTCCGACCCCGGGGCCACCGATCCCGTGCACTGGCGCTTCTTCTCGGGCAATGAGCTGGCGGTGCTGGTCGCCCACGCTGCCCTGCGCAAGCGGCCGATGGACGGCCCCCGGCCCCTGGTGCTGAAGACCGAGGTGACCTCCCGCCAGCTCACCCGCGTCGCGGCCCTGCACGGTGCCCGGGTGGTCGACCACTTCATGGTGGGCTTCAAGTACATTGGCGCGGCGCTGGCCGAGCTGGAAGAGACGGGCCAGCTCGCCGGTGTTCCGGCATCCTTGAGCGACTTCGCCATCGGCGCCGAAGAGAGCCATGGGGTGCTGGTCACCACCGAGGTCCGGGACAAAGACGCCGCCGGGGGCGCCCTGCTCCTCGCCGAGCTGGCCAGCCTTGAAAAAGCCCGCCACCGCAGCCTCATCGACGTGCTCGACGCGCTTCAAGCCCGGGTGGGGGTGGTCCACAACACCCTCGTGAGCCTCGTGATGGAGGGGGCACCGGGACGGCAACACATCGCCGCGATGCAAGCCTCACTGCGCGCCTCGCCACCCACGACCATTGGGGGCCGGACGGTGCTCACGATGGCCGACCGACAAGACCCCACCGGTCCCGGGGGCCCCCTGCGCTGCGCCACGGACGCCGCCAGCCGCAACGTGCTGGTGTTTGAGCTGGAGGGCGACGCTCGGCTGGTGATGCGCCCCAGCGGCACCGAGCCCAAAGCCAAGGTCTACGTCGAGCTGGCGGGCCAGCCGGGGGCCGACCCCGCGTCCGAGCGACGCAGGTTGGAAAGAGACGCCCAGACCTTGGCCCACGGCTTCCTGCAAGTGGCCCTGAAGCGCGTCCAAATCAACATTCCCGACTGGACCTTGCACTGCGGCGAGCAGCTCAGCGTGGACGCCCGGCGGATGCTGGTCGACACGGTGTTGCCCGCCCTGGTGCAGGAGACCGCGGCGCCCGATGCCGATGTGGTGCAAGTGGTCCGGCGGGGGCTGCGAGCGCTCGGTCCCGGTGCTGCCCGGCTGGTCCTCCCGGGGCTGCGGATCTGGAGCCAGACCACACCGGTGGCCCACGCAGACGCCATTGTCGCGGCCGTGGCGAGCCTCACGGGCTGACTCCCGACCCCTGGGGCGGCCCTCAGCTCTGACGCAGCTGCCGCTCCTTTCGAAGAAACGACAAGAAGGGGTTGGTCGCCAGCTCGGCAGCAATCGTGGTGTCGGGACCGTGGCCGCTGTGCACCACCAGCTCACCGGGCAAGGCGGTGAGGCGGCGCAGGCTGCCCGGCATCAGGCTCGGGTCGCTCAGCGGAAAGTCGGTGCGGCCGATGCTGCCCGCGAAGAGGGTGTCGCCCACGAAGATGTGGCCGTAGCCATAGAAGCAGCCCTGGCCGGGGGTGTGGCCGGGGGTGCTCAGGAAGCGCAGCTTGAGCGAGCCGAGGGTGACCTCGTCCCCGTCGTCGATCTCCCGGTCGATGCGCCCACACGGCCGGTCGAGCTGAGGCATGCCGAACATGGTGCCCTGGTGGGGCAAGGTCTCGAAGAGCGGCCGGTCCGCCCGAGGCATCACGGTGACCGCGTCGGGCCACTGCTCCTGAAGCCACACCAGCGCACCGGCATGGTCGAGGTGGGTGTGCGTCAGGAAGATCTTGCGCACATCGGGCTTCAGGGGCCGCAGCCGATCCAACAGCTCCGTGGACTCACCGGTGTCGACAATGGCGCTGTGGCCGGTGTCGGGGTCGGTGATGAGCCAGGTGTTGACCTGAAAGACGCCGACGGTGAAACGATGGACCTGCATGGGCACTCCAGGGGCACGGCGTCCCGGGCTATCCCGAAGCGGTGCCCCGACGCACATCCCGTGGTGAGGGCCCCACCCTCGCCGCCCGCGGACTATGGACCCAGCGTGAAGCCCACCTCCCTCGCCCCTGGACTCTCCCTGCTGGCCGCAACCGCGGGCATTGTGTGGCTGTTGTACATCGACCGCACGTCCACGGCGGCGGTGCACTTGGTCGAGTGGCAGCGAAACCTGCCGGTCCCGCTGTGGACCCTCGCCGGTGGGCTGGGGCTGCTGCTGCTCGGGCGAGCGCTGGTGCGGATCGGCATGGACTCCACCAAGCCCCGGCACGCCCCTGGACGCAAGGCGGTGTCGGCCCCCACGGCCCCCCGTGTGCACCGGGGAGACTGGCGGGGAGAGTTTCGCGAAGAAGCCGCGGGGCTCAACCTTCCCACGGGTGCACGGCTGGTGCTGGACGCGTCGGTCACCGTCCCTGTGCACCTCGTGCTGGAGCACTGCACCGAGCATCGGGCCCGCCGCGCCATCGAGCTGATGGCCGCCTTGTTGTTGGCCCATCCGCTGCCCCACCGCGCCCAGATCAGCTTTCAGGACTGCCCGCGGCCGACGACCCCCTGGCACCACATCGCCACGGCCGCCCTCGGCAAGCACCTGCCCCAGGGCGCCTTTCGGGTGGTCCGCCAGGCGACCTCCCTCGACATCCTGTTCCACAACCCCGACCCGCGCTGGCGATCTTGAGGGTGCGGGCCTGAAGCGCAGTGCTACGGCGCCACAAGCCACTGGGCGAGGTCATCTCGGTAGGTGTCGTTGACCGAGATGTAGATGTGGTCGCCGCCCTCGCCGGTCCACAGCTCCAGGTCGCCGCTGGGACAAGACCAGCGCTCCACCGTGGTCTCCGCGCCGTCCACGCTGCCCAGGTGGTCCCGTTGCTCGACCACTTCGGGCGCCGCACAGCCGCCCAGGTCCGCAAAGTAGGCGATGGACTCTCGGGCACCGTTGTGACCCCGCGCAGCGTCGTAGGCGATGGTGTCGTCGGCGGTGCCGTGCATGTGGAGCACGGGCATCGGCTCGGCCCGGGGACACTCCGCCGGATCGGTGGACAAGGTGCCCGCCAGTGGCGCGATGCGGTCCACGATGTCCGGCCGCTCACACGCCATCCGGTAGCTCATGAAGCCGCCGTTGCTGTGCCCCATCACGGCGGTGTGGGACAGCGGGTACAGCGTGTGGGCCTCTTCGATGAGCCCCGACAAGTAGGCCACGTCATCGACGTCGCTGCCGTAGAAGTTGCAGCACTCTGCGGTGGCGTTCCAGAACTGGGAGCCCCGGCTGTCGACGGTGCCATCGGGGGTGATGAGCACAAAGCCCATCGAGCGCGCCCGGGCCTTGAGGCCGAAGACGACGTCCTGCAGGGCAGAGTTGGCGCCGTAGCCGTGCAGCATGACGACCAGCGGGTAGTGCTGGCTGACGTCGTAGTTGTCGGGCAGCACCACCGCCGCCGGGCGGTCTTCAGGGCCGAGCACCGTGGGCGGGTCGGGGTCGAAGTACTCGGCGTGGTCGATCACCTCGCCGGTCTCTTCGGCGTCGGAGCCCTGGGCGTCGGTGGTGTCCCCCTTGGGAGAGGACTGGCAAGCGACGAGGAAGAGGAACAGGGAGGTGCGCATGGCCCCGGGCTAACCCACCGCGTCGGGGCTGCCGGGCGGGTCCACAGGCCGACATGGATGTCCCGACTCCACCGCAAGTGCGGGGCACGCCCCCCCGGCAACACCACGCAATTGCACGCCAACAACACAGCCAGTCAGACTATTCTCAGCAACACTGCACGGGCGCCCGCGCTCTGGCACGACCATTGCACCAGGATAGGCCCCAGCCCCACTCCACCGTGGCGCCCACCCCAGGAGACCCCATGATGCTCGGCCTCGCCCTGATGTTTGTGACCAGCGCCCACGCCCTCGACTGCCTCCCCTTTGCGGCCGGGGCCACCCTCCCCGCGGATGGCGCCTTGGACGTGCCGACCAACGCCAAGCCAGTGGTGGAGTTCTTTGGCGAGCCGAGCCTCGACGATGGGCGCATGGTCTTCGAGATCATTGATCCTGAGGGCGTTGTCGTGCCAGCCTCGCTGGAGATCTTGGCCGATGGTGACCCGAGTGTGTGGCAGCTGCAGCCCGACGCCCTGTTGGCCCCGGGCGACGGCTACCAGCTGCGCGCAGGGTTCGATTGGCCAGATGGCGGTGGCTTTGAAGGCAGCTTGACCACCTTTGCGGTGGGCACCCGAGTGGACGAGACCGCGCCTGAGGCGCCGGTTCTCGGTGCGGTGCTGCAGTGGTCCAACTACGGGGGCGACTGGGGTCCGGAGCACGAGCTGACCGTCGAGATCGCCAGCACCGAGGACGCGAGCGGCCAGTTCTACATGATCGAGCTCGCGGACAACGCCGCGATGGACCGGGCCCTGCTGCGGGCGCGGCTGGGACGACCGCTGACCTTCCACCACGGACTCTGCACCTTTGATGATGCGGCCAAGCGGGACCCCCAGTCGACCTGGACCCGGGCCGTGAGCGTGGACGGCGCCGGCAACATCAGCGAGGTCACGATGGCGGACCCGTGGGCGGGCTTCTACGAGTGTGGCAACGGCGGCGGATGCAGCACCACGGGCAGCGGCACCTTGGGTTGGTTCGCGGCGCTCGGCGGCCTGCTCGGTCTCCTCCGGCGACGGCGATGAGGGCCCTTGTCGGAGCGCTCTGTGGGCTGCTCATGGTCGGCTGTGCCGAGGACAAGACCGACTCGGGGTATCCGTTCGAGGAGGTCAGCGGCGGGACGTGCGACGACCCCATCGATGATGCTGACCTCGACGTCATTCCCATCGGGTGGTCCGTGTCGCTTGCCGAGCGTCTCGACGCACTGGAAGCGCCGGCCAGCGGCACCCTCGTGCTGGACAACCCACCAGCCGGCGAAGCGGCCGAACATGCGTTGACCTTTGAGCTTCGGACCTATGCCGAGCGCGGGGTTCGGGTGGCGGCCAGCGAGGACGAAGCGGGGGACTGCGTGGACCACGTGGCGCTCGACGCACGCTTGAGCATCAGCGCGCCCGGGGTGCTGGAGCTCAACCCCTCGGCCGGCTTCATGTCCGTGTTCGCCAACGGCCAAGTCATCTTCACCGGCGGGGCAGGCCTCGACGGCCTCAGCGGCACGGCATCCTCCACCGGGGACACGCGCATGCACGGGCTGGACCTGCGACTGGCCGGCGCCACCGACGAAGGCGCCACCACCACCCCACCCACGTGGCAGGGGACGCTCGAGTTCACCAGTGACCCGGTCAACTACACGTACAGCAGCCCCGCGGTCTGGTCGGAGCCCCTGGCCACGTTCACGGCCGAGGCCGCTCGCTGACACTGGCGCTCAGAGCCCACCCCCACCCGGCGGTGGCGCTTGCTCGCTGTCGCCCGGCATCCGCCCGTCGGTGCTCACCGCGAGGGTCAGCACCACACCGTCAACGTCCCGGCCGGCCACCCGCACGGGGTTGTCGGCCCGGCCCATCGCATCGCCAGCATCGGGCCGCTGGTTGCCGTTGATGTCGAAGAAGGCTTCCAGCAGCAGAGTTCCGAACTCGGCAGGGGCCTCAAACGAGAAGTCCCCGGGCGCCACCTTGAGCTTGCCCAGCATCCGCCGGCCGCCGGGCGCATCTTTGTCGGGCTGGAACAGGTCCATGTCGACCTTGCCGGTGGTGTCCACCCCGGGCGGCAAGACGATGCGCCCCGCGATGGTCACCTTGTCGCCGCTCATGCCCATGAACGGGCTGTCTCCACCACCCCCCGGCGACGGTCCCCCATCGGGCGGCGGCCCTTGTCCCGGGTCTCCGGGTTGGGGTTCTCCAGGCTGAGGCTCCCCTGGCTGGGGCGCGCCAGGCTGGGCTTCCCCCGGCTGTCCACCGCCGGGATCGGGCGGTCGTGGGGGCGCATTGCTCGGGTCTCCACCGGGGGCGCCCGGGGCCGCTTCATGGTGCTCTGGCCCGCCCATGCCCCCGCGTGCGCCCGGCTCCAACGCGAAGACAATGCCGTCCACATCATCACTTCCGACGTCCAGGCGCACTTGGGCGAAGGGGTCAGCGCCACCGGGTCCGTTGGCGTCCGGGTCTTGAAAGGCCTGGAGCTCCAGGGCCCCCAGGTCGGCCGGCACCGTCAGCTCAAAGGGCCCCAGCTGGTCCACCAGCACCTTGCCGTGGCCCTTCACGCCGCCGGGCGACTTGGGATCGGGCGTGCGCACGTCGATGTCCACCGAGCCCGGCATGGGCGACGTGATGGTGCCTCGAATCGTGACCGTGGCCCCCTCGTGGCTGGCGAAGGGCACGGCATCACCACCGCCGACACCGGGCGCCCCCTGGGCCTTCTCGACCGACTGGTAGAAGCGCGGATCCAAGGGCACCGGCTGTCCCGTGGTCCTCTCCAAGATGCAGCCGCTCAGCAGCACCCACGCCAGCAGACAAGCCCGCACTCAGCTCATGGCCTCACGGTACCAGCCCGCCGTCGCCGCGAGTCCGGCGTCGAGGTCTGTGGGCGCTGACCAGCCCAGCTGCTGTCGGGCCCGGGTGACGTCCAGGCACTTTCGGGGCTGGCCATCGGGCTTGTCGGGGTCGAAGACCACCTCACCGTCGTGCCCACAGGCCTTCACCACCGCCCGCGCCAGCTGCGCGATGCTCACCTCGATGCCCGTGCCGATGTTCAGCGGATCGGGAGACCGCCAGCCGAGCATGGCCAGCACCCCCTCGGCCGCGTCCGGCGCAAAGAGGAACTCCCGCGTGGCATTGCCCGAGCCCCAGACCACCAGCGGCTCGCCGGGGGCCAAGGCCAAGGTGCGCTGAAGCAAGGCCGCCACGACGTGGGAGCGCTCCGGGGTGAGGTGGTCACCGGGTCCGTACAAGTTCGCCAGCACCGGGAAGCCGACGTGCAGGCCGTGCTCACCGCAGAAAAGGATGGGGCCCTGCCACCGCTT
>ERZ887849.2537-NODE-2537-length-14929-cov-5.192349_pt1 | contig 14929 bp, 9 predicted proteins | sample MGYA00521267_ERZ887849 | MGnify/ENA primary metagenome ERZ887849 (study PRJEB32303, sample SAMEA104408601) | aquatic metagenome | biome: Brackish water; feature: Pelagic; material: water | place: Baltic Sea | collected 2014-06-06T16:11:00 | depth 2,863 m ... | reverse complement strand
AAACACCGCATCGGCCATGGCCGCGATGCCATCGGCATCATCGACCGGATGGGCGTAGTTCTGGTCGGTCCACGAGATGGTCTCGAGGACGTCCTGATCCATGGCCGTGGCCCACCAGTCATCGGTGGACTCGGCCTTGGTGCGGATGTCGGCACAACCGGAGAGCATGGCGGCAACAAGGACCGCGGTGGCTGGCATTCTGCAGTTCACAGGGTCCTCCTTGACGTCAGGTCTCGCGTGGACTCAGTAGCTCACCCAGCGCCAGTCGTAGTTGCCAATGTCGAGCTGGGGCGCGTTCGAGTAAGAACCCAGCGGGGCCAACACGTCCACGCAGTCACCGACTTGGTCGGGGTACTCGAGGAACTCGTTGTTGATCCGGTAGGTCACCGTCTCGGTGCCGTAGGTCAGGTCGAAGCAGGACGCGCCGCAGTCGGGCAGCTCAGCGGAGAGCTCGCCCCACACATGCACGTTCTGCAGGCTCATCGTGGCCACGTCCAGCGCGGTGCCGTTGGCCACGTTGTAGTGGACCGGGTTGCCGCTAGAGACGATGGTGAAGTCCGTCAGCCCCGTGATCTCACGGTTGCCGAAGTAGTTGGTGGCGTCGGTCACGGTCATGCTGACCTTGTCGCCGGGCTTCACGTCAGGGCTGGTCTCGACGTAGAAGGTCATCAAGGCGCCAGCAGCGTCTTCCAAGTAGATGTTGGGCGTGCCGCCGGAGGGCGCGTAGCCGACGTTGATGACGGTCGCTTCGACGATCGGCAGGGTCTGCTCGGTCACCGTGTCACCACTGCTGGGAATCAGCGCAAAGAGCGCTGCGAGGCCCGAGTCGTTGGTGTACGCGTCCGTCGTGAGGAGCTCGACGCCCCAGACGTCGGAGGCGAGCCAGACAGACAGCTCAAGCGCTTCCTGGCAGTCCGGCTTGCCGCCGCCACCATCACCGCCGTCCGCGCCATCACCGCCCCCATCACCGCCGGAGCCGTCGCCGCCGTCCGTGCCGTCGAGGCCAGAGCCGCCGCCGTCACCACCACCGTCGGCACCTTCGTCCCCGCCATCGGAGTCCTTGGTGTCCGCTTCGCAAGCGGAGAGGGCCAGAAGCGCAAGAAAACCGAGTCGTCGCAAGGACATGAATCACTCCAGAGATGAGATTCCCGTGGGCTTGCACGGCCAGTGAAACCCGGGTGAAGGAAGCCCGGCTAACGCCCCATCCGCAACCGGCGTGTGGCATCTCGATGTCATTTGGCAACACCAGACACGCTCGGTTGACCCGGTTGATGGGCATTCAGGGCAAATCCAGGGCCAGGATGTATCGGTCCGAGCGGGTGTGTTGTGACAGGTCTGGACCAAATCCCCGCCGCTTCCCGCTGAACCTCGCGCGGCGCAGGCCCGTGGATCCGCCAAGCGCCGGTTCGTCACCACCAACCCGCCGGCATGGTCGAGCGGACACGGGGCGGTCGGGGTCTCGCACATCACCCAGGGGGGCAACCTTGTGCCGGGTCCTGCCCACATTGGAGCGCTGGACCCGGCACCGGCCGCCACTCACATGCTGCCGGCCATGAACAGGTACAGCGCGCCCGCGTTGGCGCTGGCGTCATCGTTCAGCATCGCACCCAAGCCGATGTCCTGGAGACCATCGTTGTCGAGGTCGCCCACGCCGTATCCCCGCGCCCGGTCACCGTCGCCGGTGGCCCAGGTCGAGAAGTAGGCGGTCTGGAGGCTGCTGGTGCCGCTGAACGGCCCGGTGACCACGTAGACCATGCCGCCTTCGGCAGACGAGTAGTCGGAGTAGCCGGACCCGATGATGACATCGGAGTTTCCGTCCCCGTCCACATCGCCCAGACCATCGACACTGTCGCCAGTCCGGTCCCGCTCGGCCACACCGAGCAGCTTGGCGTCGGCCGTCGCGAGACTGAACGTTCCGGAGCTGACCGGTCCGAGCACGATGTAGGCCGCGCCCGCCAGCTCAGCCACGTCATTGTCGTACTGGGCGCCAATGACGATGTCGTCGTAGCCGTCGCCGTCGGTGTCACCCGCGTTGGCCACACTCACAGCGGAGCCAACCTGGGCGTCCTCTTCTTCGCCGGTCATCTTGGCGTCGGCCTGGGACAGGTCGGTCGTGGTCGTGACCGGCCCATGGATCAGGTACACCGCGCCCGCGTCCACCCCGCCAGTGTCGTCATTGAGGGCGCCCACAAGGATGTCGGTGAAGCCGTCGCCGTCCACGTCACCGCCGCCGCCGATGGACGATCCGGCACCATCACCGGCGCCTTCGCCCACCAGCCGCACACCCGCGCTGGATGCCCCGCCGTCGACGGACATCGGTCCGTAGAACAGGAAGGCGCCGCCGGAGCCAGTGCCACCACCGTCCCAGCCCTGAGCACCCACGATCATGTCTGCGAAGCCATCACCGTCCATGTCGCCGGCGAAGGTGAAGTCAGCGAAGATGTCCGCCGCTGCGTCACCGGTGAACTTGGCGTCGGCCGTCGACAAGGAGGCATCGCCCGTGACCGGTCCAAAGAGCACGTAGACCGCACCCGCGTCGGTGCCACCCGTGTCTTCATTGAGCGAGTTCACACCCAGATCGTCGTAGCCATCGTCGTTCACGTCACCCAGTCCAGAGACGCCGCGGCCGGCATAGTCGCCCGCCGCTTCGCCGGTGAGCTTCGCCATCGCCGCCACGCCGACATCTTGCGTGCCCGACACGGGGCCGGCCACCACATACGCAGCACCGGCATTGCTGCCCGCCGCATCGTGCAGAATGGCGCCGACCACGAGATCATCGACACCATCGCCGTCCAGGTCACCCGCCCAAGCAAAGCCCGGGTCGCCCTGGCTGAGCCGGTCGAGAGTGGCTTCTCCCGTGAGGGTGGCATCCGCGAACGCAACCGAGGCGCCGCCGGACACCGTCCCCCGCAGCGCGATGCCGTCGCAGTCGTTGTCGAGGCCGTCGTCCGCCACTTCGGTGCCGCCGGGGTTCATGCCAGCTTCGGCGTCCCAACAGTCGGTGCCACCATAGGCCTTCGAGTCGTAGCCATCGGCATCGGCGTCGTAGTCGCTCAGCCCATCACAGTCGGTGTCGACGCCGTCGTACCAGACTTCCGTGGCACCGGGGTTGCGGTTCACGTTGAGGTCCGCACAGTCCGTCCCGCCATACAGCGCGCTGTCGTAGCCATCGCCATCGAAGTCGTAGTCGCTGTTCCCGGCACAGTCCGAGTCGACACCATCGTACCAGGCATCCGCCGCGCCCGGATACACGGTCGCCAGCGTGTCGTCGCAGTCCGCGCCGGTGTAGGCATCACTGGCAAAGCCGTCCATGTCGGCATCGTAGTCGTCGTCGCCGGCACAGTCCGCGTCGACCCCATCGTACCAGACCTCGGTTGCGCCCGGGTTGACCGCGGCAGCCCCGTCGTCGCAGTCCGTGCCCCCGAAGAAGCTGGCCTGGTAGCCATCCACATCGGCGTCGTAGTCGTCATCTCCGGCACAGTCCGCGTCGATGCCGTCGTACCACGCGTCCGTCGCGCCCGGGTAGGTGGTTCCAAACGCATCGTCGCAGTCGGTGCCGCCATAGGCATCGCTGGTGAAGCCGTCCGCATCGGCATCGTAGTCGTCGTCGCCCGCACAGTCCGAGTCGACACCATCGTACCAAGTGTCGCTCGCGCCCGGCCGCACCGAAGCCAACGTGTCGTCACAGTCCGTGCCGCCGTAGCCATCGCTGGCGAACCCATCGACATCCGCGTCGTAGTCATCATTCCCAGCACAGTCCGAGTCGACGCCATCGTACCAAGCATCGGTCGCCACCGGGTTGATCGATCCATCGGTGTCGTCGCAGTCTGCCCCGCCATAGGAATCGCTGAGATAGCCGTCCAGGTCAGCATCGTAGTCGTTGTCGCCGGCGCAGTCCGAGTCGATCCCGTCGTACCACACGTCGGTGGCATCGGGGTTGATGCTGTTGTCGTTGTCGTTGCAGTCGTCCCCGCCAAAGACGGTCCAGTCGTGGCCATCTGCGTCGGCGTCGTAGTCGCTGTCGCCCGCACAGTCGGCGTCGACACCATCGTACCAAGCGTCCGTCGCACCGGGGTTCACTGTCGCGGCATCGTCGTCGCAGTCGTCCCCGCCCACAGACACAGCGGTGTAGCCGTCCCCATCGGCGTCATCGTCGTCGCCGCCGTCGCAGTCGCTGTCGACGCCGTCGTACCAGACTTCTGTGGCCCCGGGGTTCACGTCGATGTTCCCGTCGTCGCAGTCCGGTCCACCACACTCACCCGCCACGTAGCCATCCCGATCCGCATCAACGAGATCGACCACTGTGTCGCAGTTGTCGTCGATGTCGTTGCAGATCTCTTCCGCGTCGGGGTTCACGTCCCCGAGCGTGTCGTCACAGTCATCGGCGTTGTCGGCGTAGCCCTCCGGCTGGTCACACGCGGCCGTGGTGGCTGCAGCATCGCCGAAGCCGTCTTCGTCCACATCCGCCCACCAGGTCGCCGCATCCAGTGCGTCGTCCTCGTCGACCACCTCGTCACAGTCGTCGTCGAGATCGTTGCAGACCTCGGCAGCATCGGGGTTCACGTCGTCGCGGGTGTCGTCACAGTCATCATCGAGGGCACTGTAGCCATCGGGGATGATGCAATTGTCCTCGGGCAGGAGCGGGTCGCCGTGGCCATCGCCGTCCGCGTCGACATAGATGGTCGAGATGACCTCTTCGTCCACGTCGCCGTCGCAGTCATTGTCGACCGAGTCGCACTGCTCGGGGGCACCGGGGTAGTTCGCCGCCGACTGGTCATCGCAGTCGGCGCTGTCGCTGACGTAGCCCTCGGGCTGGACGCACGCTTGGCGGGTGTCGCCAGGATCCCCGTAGGAGTCCTCGTCGGCGTCCTTGTAGTAGATGGCGCCCAGCTCTTCGTCGGTCTGGCCATCGCAGTCGTCGTCGACGTCGTTGCAGATCTCGACCGCGCTGGGGTTGATGCTCGCGTCGTTGTCGTCGCAGTCATCGTTCTCGTCCCAGCCGTCGCCGTCCGCGTCCACCGCGTCGCCGCCCCCCGGATCGGTGTCTTTGTCGTCATCGGCCTTCTTTCGGCAACCAACCAATGCAACCATTAGGGCGCCGAACATCAACATCCGCATGAGACTTCCTCCATCCGAGGGGTGGGGAGCCTGCGCGCCCCAATATTCCAGCTTTCACCGGCACGGTGTATCCGACCAGACGTCCCCCTTCGACCGGAGATGCCAGCCCGTGGGGCGACTCGGCGCAGCCCACGGGGAATTGCAGCGGATTTCGGCACCCTTACGGCGTGGTCGGATCCAGTGCCGCGCGCTCCAGGTAGCGCCGAAGCGGGGCGGTCCGGTCCCCCGGCAGCAGCGCAGAGAGCCGCTCCGGGATGCTGGTCCCCGGTGCCCCTTGCACCACCTTGTCCACCAACAGTGGCCCCACCTTGGGGTTGCCCACCGGATCGCCGACCTGGGCCACCACAGCGTCGTAGATCCACGCTTCGGCCATGTAGGAGAACAGGAAGTTGGGGCTGTAGGCGGGGTAGTTCCAGAGAATCGGCGAGAGCAGCGACGCATCGTAGGCCAGACCCTGGTCGGTGCTCGGGGGCTCCGGCACACCCACGCGGCGGACACGCTCCATACGGGTAAACTCGCACACTGCGGACAGGTCGGCCGGCGACTCGTAGAGGCGGCGCTCGGCCACCGTTCGAATCAGGCTGTCATTGATGATGCCCAGCATGTCGCGCGCCCGCTGGCGGGAGAGGTCTTCGCGAAGCTCGGCCGGCAGGTCAGTGACATAGCGCTCGGTGAAGGCCGGCTCGGTGACCAAGCGCTCAAAGAACTGGGCAAAGCCCTCAAACCACGGTGCCGGCGGGCCCCACAGCGGCGGCGTGCCCACCACATCGGGCGACATGTTGGTCCACCACACCGCGAAGGCGCCCTCGTGGGCCAGGGCCTCGTAGTTCCACAGGGACCATCGCCGGTCGATGCTCATGACGATGGACACTTGGTCTGGCGGCCGCACCGGGAAGGCAAATGCCCCGGGCCGAACGTAGCGGGAAGGGCCCGAGAACACTGACCAGCCGACCGTTTCGATGCCCATCTCGGACAGCGCTTGGGTGATGCGTTCCTCCGCGAGGTCACCGTCAAACCAGGTGTCTGGGTCGACCGTCTTGTTCGTGAGACCCGCGGCCTGGCGCAACAGCGGCTGGTTGGCGAAGGTGCGCGCCATCTTGGTCTTCTTTGCAGCCGCCTCTTCCCGCGCCACAATGGCCTTGTTCAGGGGGGTCACGACGGTCGAGATCTCTTCGATGATGCGGTCGACTTCGGCCGGGTCGAGCCCGTGTCCAGCCAGCGCCAGCTCCCAGTACGTTGCAAATCCAGCACGGTTCGCCACTGAGTTGCGCAGTTCTACCAGGCGCTGCAAGTCACCGTTGACGAGACGCATGCGGTGGCCAGCGTACTGTTCGGCCAGATCGGACCGATCTTCGTCGCTGAGTTCCGCAGTCCGCAACGCAAGGCGGTCCCAGGACTCATCCAGCGACAGGTTGAGGGTGCCGTCCGCCGACGTCCAGCTGGCCGTGCGCGCACGGGCTTCTTCCAAGCGGCCGAGGATCTTCGTCTCTTCGGCCTTCTCGGCCTCCTTCCACACGCTCGCGACCACTTGTTGGCGATAGTAGGCTTCGCCCCGTGCCCAGTCCAGCGTGCCCTTGGGCGCCGACCGGGCCTCTTCGATTGCCGCCACGACGTCGGGGTCTTGGAAGAACGCCAGCCTGGCTTGCTCGGCGGCGGTCTTGCGCCCCCGTGCTTCCCGATTGCGCACATTCCGCGCGGTGTCGCGGTAGGCGGTCATCAAGTCATGGTGGATGGTTCGGTACTCGCTGTCGAGCTTCTCGCCGCCAGACCCACCCACACACGCCATGGACCCCGAGGCGAACAGCACAACCGCAAGGGCACCAAGGCGGTTGCGTAGAATGTTGCCCATGACTGGCATTCGAGGCTCCTGGGGCGACGATGGACCCCGCACCACACGACGGTGAAGGGGCGCCCACTCTACCGCAGGGGGCTCACTCGGGCACAACCGCCTCCCCTGACAACGATGTCACCGGTCCGAATTGAACCGGACCGAAAACCACGCCATGATGCCCGACAACACAGCGCACCCGCCGGCAACACAGCCCCCCCGCTCGTCCAAGGCACCCGATGAAAGCCCTGCTCCCGCTGATCATGCTCGCCGCATGCTCCGACTACAGCATCAACCCCGAGTCCAAGGGCAATGCCGAACCCGACACCGGCGCCTTGGACGACGACGATCCCATGGGCGGGGACGGCGGCGGCGGCGACGGCGGCGCAGATGGTGGGGGCACGACCAGCGGGGGGGCATGTTCGCTGGAGCTTCCCCCGTCGATCGCGGTCGACCTGAACGACACGTGCGATGTGCCGCTGGCCGAGGGCAGCTTCACGCCGGTCATCGAGTGGGAGCTCAGCGGCTACAATGCCTACGGTCCGCCCGCGGTGGCCAACCTCGATGACGACGATGGGGACGGCATCATCGGCAGCGCTGGCGACATCCCCGAGGTGGTCTATTCGACCAACACCGGCCAGGGCCTCATCGCCGTCAATGGGCGCACGGGCGTGGTGAAGTGGACCAACACGGCGGTGACGGATCCCGCCAGCGGCACGGCCATCGGCGACCTCGATGGCGACGGCATTCCCGAGATCGTGGCCACCAACACGGTCAACCAAGTGGTCGCGATCAACAACACGGGCACCACCCTGTGGACCGCGACCGTCGACCCGGGCGATCTGGACTGGTTCGCGTACCCCTCCATCGCCGATCTGGACGGGGACGGTCTCGCCGAAGTGATCGTGGGCCGAACCATTCTCGACAATCGGGGCAATCGGGTCGGCACAGGCGCCCACGGGGTCGGTGGCTGCATGAACCAAGGCTACCCGAGCTACCGCGAAGGCAGCATCTCGGTGCCCGTGGATCTCGATGGGGACGGCATCATGGAAGTTGTGGTGGGCAACGCGGCCTACCGAAAAGACGGCTCGACGCTGTGGGCCAACGGCGGTGAAGATGGCATCCCCGCCGTCGCTGACATGGATCTGGATGGCTTTCCCGAGATTGTTGTGGTCAACGGCAACCGGGTGTGGACCCTGGAGACCGACGGCACACCCACGGGTTGGTCCGACTCGTTCGCGTCCACCAACTATCTCGGACCGCCCGCCATCGACGATCTCGACGGGGACGGCGCCCCGGACATGGTGATTGTGGGCAGCGGCGAGATGCGGGCCTACCGCTGGGACGGCAGCCGCCTGTGGACCCGTGCGGTCAATGACGCGTCCGGTGCCGCTGGGCCCATTCTCTTCGACTTCGAGCTGGACGGCTATCCCGAGGTGGTCTACGCCGATGAGACCACGGTGCGGGTGTTCAACGGGCTCGACGGCAGCATCAAGCTGGAGTCCAGCGCCCACGCGTCGTACACAGGCTTCGAGACCCCGGTTGTTGCAGACGTCGACAACGACGGTGAGGTCGAGATTGTGATGTTGCACGGCAGCAGCGGCCGGGGCCTCTCGGTGTACGGGGACGCGGACCACTCCTGGCCCGCCGGTCGACCGGTCTGGAACCAGCACGCCTACAGCATCACCAACATCGAAGACAACGCAGCGATCCCCATGGCGCCCTTGCCCAACTGGAACCGATACAACAACTTCCGGTCCGGCGACGCGGGACTGCCGCCGTCGGAGTGGGACGACCTGAGCCCCGAGATTGTGGAGGTCTGCATCGACGAGTGCCCGGACACCCTGTGGCTGACGGTGCGGGTGTGGAACCAAGGCACGGTCGACGTGGACGCCGGCGTGCCGGTGATTGTGGTCGGCTCCACCACCGGTGTGGTCGCCGCTCGGGCCAGCATCACAACCCCCATCGCATCGGGCCGCTCCAGCGCCGGGGTGCTCATCGAAGTGGACGTGGACGCCCTCGGCGGGGAAACACCCATCGTCGCGCTCGACGACACCGTCGCCCCCGTCAACATCTTGAGTGACTGCTACGCCGGCAATGACGTGGACCTGTTCCCGAGCGCCTGCCGGTAGCCCCGGACCGACGCAGCGCTTGCGGCTCAGAGCCCGCTGGTTGTGGTGCGCCGAATCGTGACCAGGCCGTCCTTCTCGGCTTGGGCCACCAGTGCTCGGTGCAGCGCATCGGTCTGGAGCCGGCGGTCCACCCGCAGCGGCACCGGCTGGGCGTCGATCCACGCTTCCAGCTCGGGCTGGCCGGTCACCGGAGCCGTGGGGCCGTCCGCCAGAATGCCCCCAGTGGTGACACACTCGGCCGCGAAGATCTCGTCCTCATCAGCATCGATGGGGGTCAAGGCCACTCCCTCGCGGGGGGTGCCGGCCAACAGGGCAGCCTCGTCAAAGACCTCAAGCATCGGGTCGGCCGCTGCGTCTCTCATGCGCAGCGCATCCACCTCAAACAGGTTCTCCACAAAGGCCAGGATGCTGGTGTGGTCCCGCACCACGTGGCTGACATGGCCGGGCTTGACCCACGGCCCCACCAGCAGGGTCGGCACCCGAAAGCCCGCTTGGCCAAAGCCCTCGGCCGCCCGGTCATCGGGCAGCTCCGGCGGGGGCACATGGTCGAAGAAGCCGCCGTGCTCATCATACGTGATGACGAAGAGGCAGCGCTCCCACTGGGGGCTGTTGCGAAGCGCCTCGTAGATCTGGGCCGCGTAGATCTGCCCCGCCACCGGGTGGGCCGGCGGGTGGTCGTCGGCGCGGCCGAAGATGGGGTCCACCACCACCATGTTGGGCAACGCGCCGGCCGCCGCGTCGGCGAAGAACTGCTCCACTTCCATGAACTGGGGCTCGTCGGGCTGGCGGTCGGGCACCACCATGAGGAAGGGCACGTTGGCAAAGTAGCAGCCCCAGCTCAAGCCCTTGTGGGTCAGCCGATCATAGATGCTGACGACGGGTTCGGTGGGGAAGGAATTGCCGTGCTGGCCACCGTTGTCGGCACAGTGCAAGTAGAACCGGTTGGGCCATGTGCTCGACAACAGCGACCCAAACCACTGGTCACACAGGGTGTAGTGGTCGCTCAGCTCGTAGAAGGCCGACAGGGTGGTCCGATCGAAGTAGCCCATGGCCTCGTGAGCCGCGTCGGGATCGCGGTTGTGAAAGGCCGTCACGAAGCCGTCGTTGGCGCCGTCGTTCCACTGGTCGCGGCTGGAGTTCCAGCTGTGGGGCGGATCCGACACACAATACGCATCGCTGAGAAACGGCGGAATGGCCGTCCCATCGGGCAGCGCATTGCTCATGTCTTCGGTGAGCCCCTCGACGTCCTCGTGTTGCTCCAGCAGCTTGAGGGCACCGAAGTAGTGGTCAAAGCTGCGGTTCTCCATGCACAGCACCACCACCGTGTCGATGCGGTGGCGCAGCAAGGGCCAGCCAAACTCGGTGGGTGCGGCGTCGCCAGAGTCCAGGGGGCTGTTCCCGTCGTCGGCGCCGGGCTTTGGGCCACTCGGGGCACACCCTGCGGCCATCATCGCCCCCAGGCCCTTGAGGGTGGTGCGCCGGTCGAGGAGGGACGGGGGAATTGCAGGCTTGGACATTCGGGGCTCCTGGCCAATGAACCGAGGTGGACCGGACTCAGGTCGGTTCGAGGGCTGCGCTCAACGCCACCCTTTTGCAATGCACGCAACGTGCCCGGAGGGTCGGTCTCGAGCCCCCGGCAACCGCAAGCATCGTACGCCAGCCACCGCCCAACCACGAGCCCCAGAAGCGTCCGATGCCCTCGCCCCCGACCCCACCGCGAGAACACGTTTCACCGCTGCAGCGGCAGAATGGCGCGCTCCGGGGCACTCCAGCGAGTCCTCCTGCCCCGTGGCCGACCGGCGTTGGGTCAACACCCCATCAAACCGGCACGCCCCAAAACTGGTCAAGAACATCGCCTCGATCACGATCTTCGAGGTTGACCAGCGCCTGTCGGGCCGTGGAGCAGGGTGGCCACCTCGCGGCAGGACATAGTAGATGCGATGCGGCCGCTGAGCCGGTGCGGTGTGGTGCCCAGATCGCCCCCACGGAGATGCCCTCGTGACCCCCCGAATCCCCACCACCAAGCTCGCCGACGGCACTCGGGTCCACTGCATCCGTCGGGCCGAAGCCCGGGTCCTGGACCACCATGTGCAGGGCTACCTGGACCACGGCATCGACGTCGCCGATGGGGACGTGGTCTTTGACGTCGGCGCCAACATCGGGCTGCTCGGTGTGCGGGCCTGTCAGCGCCACCCCAAGGTCACCGTGTTTGCGTTTGAGCCGGTCCCCACCATCTTTGAGGCGTGCCGCCGCAATGCCGAGACCCACGGGGCGGGGCGCTTTCGGGCCTTCAATGTGGGCCTGAGCGCCGCGCCCGGGGAAGCCCGGTTCACGTGGTACCCCAACGCGCCTGCGCTCTCGACGGCCCGTCCCGAGGACTGGGAGACCGATCCCAACGCGTGGAAAGAAGCGGTCCGCGGCCAGCTCAACGCGATGCCTGAAGAGATGTGGTGGGCCCGCATGGTGCCGGGCGCGCTGCTCGGTCCGGTGGCTTGGTTCCTGCGCCGGGGCGCCATCGACGTGGTGTGCAAGCTCAGCACTGTCTCCGAGATCATCGACGAACACGACGTTTCGCGCATCGACCTGCTCAAGATCGACTGCGAAGGCTTCGAGCTGGACGTGCTGCAGGGCATCACAGACGCCCACTGGGCTCGGGTCCAGAAGGTGGTTGTCGAAGTGCACGACCAAGACGGCCGGGCGGACACCGTGGCGAACCTGCTGCAGTCCCACGGGCTCACCCAGATCGTGCGCGAGAAAGAAGCAGCCTTCGCCAAGACCGCCCTCATCAACCTCTACGCCAGCCGAGCTCCCCAGGAGACCGCGTGACCTGGACCGACCCCGGCGTGCCACTGTGGGCCCTGCTCGTGGGCCTGCTGGCGCTGACCAATGGGTTCGGCCTGTTGGTGAGCATGGCCATCGAGCGCTGGGGGCTGCCGGCCGGCTGGTCCATCCAAGAAGCGAAGCGCAAGCCCGGCCAGCTGCGCCGCCACCTGCCCCTCATCGCTGCGAATTTCGTGACGCTAGAAGTCCTCGGCGGCACGGCCTTCGCCCTGTTCAGTGACATGTTCCACTTCGCGCGGCCCGGGTTTGTCGAGTCGGTCGTGGTCCTCGGCATTCTGGTCCTGTTTGATGACTTCGGCTTCTACTGGATTCATCGGCTCTTGCATGTCAACAAGACGCTGTACCGCAAGGTCCACAAGATACATCATCGAGGGTTTGCCCCGGTTCCGATCGAGTACTTCTACGCGCATCCTGCGGAGTGGATGACGGGCTCGATGGCCCCGGTCGTCGCCATTGTCGGGCTGATCTTGGTGTCCGGCTCGCTCAATGCATGGCTCCTGCTGGCTTGGGTGTTGTTCCGGCAGGTCCACGAGCTGGACATCCACTCGGGGCTCAAGTCCCCCCTCGGCGACTGGATCCCACTGTGGGGGAACACCTTGCACCACGACCAGCACCACGCCAAGCCCAACCACGGCAACTACGCCTCCACCCTCTATTTTTGGGACCTTGTGTTCGGCACCCGCATTGCGCTGCCTTCGGTTCCAGAACGGGAAACTGCGTGAAGACACTGCTCGCGTTGATGATGGGCGCCGGAACGGCCCTTGCCCAGGCCACTCCCGATGCGCCCGCCGTGGCCATCGAGACCGTCGAGCCGCCTGAAGAGGGTGTCGGGGTGCCCCCCAGCGTTCCCGACATGCGCGGCACGTGGCGCTTCGATCTGCGGATCGTGAGCAACGCCAAGGTCCCGGTCTTGGGCACCACTGTGGTGAAGTCGCGGACAACCTTCCTCGCCACCGTGGATGGCACCGCCGCCAAGCCGGTGATCCACACCCATCCTTGCCATCTGCAAGCCGAGCCCAGCCGGGCCATCGCCCGCACCATCGTGCCGCCGGAGTTCGTCAAAGCGCTGCCCAAGAAGGACTTCGCAGCACAGCTCTCCCCCAAAGGTGACGCATGGAGCTTTCACGCCGACATGCGCCCACAATACCTGGGCTACGACCCTGCGGTGGCCGGCGAGAAGCCCCCTGAAGATGGCGACGCCAAGGGCATCACAGACCTCGAGGGCGACGGCCACCCCGGGGGCACGATCCACCTCGATGCGCCCCTCTTTGGCCTCATCGAGCTGTATGTGGTGCAGCGCGCCCACACCGTCATCGACGGCACATGGACCGGCGCCGACGTCTGGGAGGGCGAGGCCACGGTGCTCGCGTTCGGCCAGCGCACCATCGGCGCCAGCAACCGGCTGTTCGTGGCGAACGCCGACGTCACCGTGAACCAGAAAGACAGCCGCTTCAGATGGGCCCGGGTGCCGGCCGACACGACGTGCGCCCAGCTCAAGAAGGGCTTCGGCCAGCCGGCATCAGGCCCCTTCTGAGCCAGGTCTTCTGATCGGGGACAGCGTCACCGAATCTTCTTGAGAATGGCCAGCACCTCGGCAATGTCGGCTTCGGTGTGGGCGGCGTTGATCTGAAACCGGATGGTCTGGTCGCCCTGGGGCACCACCGGGAAGTTCAGACCGACCACCAGCACGCCGTTGTCGGTGAAGTCCTGCACCATGCGGGTGGTCTTGTCGGTGTCCCGTACCATCAGCGGCGTCACCGGGTGCACGCCGGGAATGGTCTCCAGTCCGAGATCGGCCAGGCCCTGTCGGAACTGGGCGCACCGGTCGCGCACATGGGTGAGCCGCCCGAGGCCCTCCGGGGAGTCGGCGATGTCCACCGCAGCCTTGGCCGCCGCGCAGTCCGCCACGCTCAGTGGGTTCGTGTAGATGTAGGTGTCGGCCTTCTGGCGAATCGCCTCGATGACCTCGGGGCTCGACGCCACGAAGCCCCCATTGACCCCAAACGCCTTGCCGAAGGTGCCCACCGCGATGTCGGCCCGGGCGCCACAGACCTCTTCGGTTCCCCGACCGGTGAGGCCAAATGCACCGATGCCGTGGCTGTCGTCGACAATGGTGACCAGCCCCTCTTTGAAGCGCTCGCGGTAGGGCGCGACCACCGCGTTGATGTCGGCGATGGGCGCCGTGTCGCCGCGCATCGAGAACACGCCGTCGAAGATGACCACCACCCGCTCAATGCCGTCGGAAATCCCGTCGAGAATGGCCTTGAGGCCGACCATGTCGTTGTGCTTGAAGATGCCCTTGTGGGCCCGGGGCACGTTCGCGATGCGCATCGCACGGATGATGCAGTTGTGGTTCAGCTCGTCGCCGACCCAGAACGTCTTCTTGTTCTGGATAGCGAGGGCCACGCCCAAGTTGGTCGTGTAGGCCGAGTTGAAGATCTTGGCGGCGGGCCGACCCATGAAGGCCGCGATGCGGGCCTCCAGGTCGACGTGAGCCGAGAAGGTGCCATCGATGAAGCGCACCGCACCAGGCCCCGCGCCGAAGCGGTGGGTTGCCTTGTCCGCCGCGGCCATCACCGCCGGATGGTGGCTCAGCGAGAGGTAGCTGTTGGAATTCATCCGCAGGAACGCCTGGTCCCCGAAGCCCGCAAGCTTGTAGCGGGGGCCTCGTGCGCCCTGGGGCGGCAGGTAGTCGACAATGACGCGCTCAGGCGCTTTCGCACGGCCTTCGGACCGAAGGTTGGCGACTTCATTGCGCAGGCCGGCGCTGAGGAGCTCAAGGGACATGGGACTCTCCGGGAGGTGGGCGCGCAGCCTACCCCAGCCGGCCGAGCTCGCGACAACATCGGGCGTCCCAGCGGCGGCCTCAACCACGGTACAGTGCGGCCATGCGCACTCTCCCAGCACTGACCCTGCTCATCAGCTCCCTGCTCACACTGTCGGGCTGTGGGGGTCTGGACCTCAAGTCGGCCGACCCCGCCCCCGAGCCCGTGAACTCCCCCGACGATGG
>ERZ887849.2532-NODE-2532-length-14978-cov-34.139784_pt1 | contig 14978 bp, 11 predicted proteins | sample MGYA00521267_ERZ887849 | MGnify/ENA primary metagenome ERZ887849 (study PRJEB32303, sample SAMEA104408601) | aquatic metagenome | biome: Brackish water; feature: Pelagic; material: water | place: Baltic Sea | collected 2014-06-06T16:11:00 | depth 2,863 m ... | reverse complement strand
TGCAGCGTTACGGCTCTTGTTATCCTATCTAGCGGTGCATGGACTCAAAAATATGATAATACGTTTGAGAGATCATCCATGGCAATCTTTGAAGGTTCTTACAATGAATCTAATGCTGGCGATGTTGAAGAGCTAGGTAAATATATTCTCGATGCTAGAAACTTTACTAGCAATACGACGGCTGTTAAGAATTTCTCTGGTGATTTAACTGTTGTCGATGGTCTATTGCAACAAAATGACATCACTATTTTCCATAATAATTCTATCGCTGAAGATGTAGTCTTTTATAAATCTGGTCTACCTTTTAATGGTGTGCTGGAGATAAGTAACGGTGATATTGAGGACTCTTCAGTAAAAGTGGAGGGTAAGTCACTGATTCATTCGGCTGCACTTACGTCCAAGGCTTTTGCTTCAGGTGTTCTTGGTATTTATGGTGAATACATAGTAGCTATTGGCTTATTGTTGTTTGCTTTCTCAACCGCGATAGCTTGGTCTTATTATGGAGATAGATCGACAGCATATATATTTGGTGAAGGTGCCGTGCCATGGTATCGAATGATCTATGTTGTGAGTTTTATAGCAGCAGCAGTCATAGACACTACCATTATATGGAATATTGCTTATGTTGTAGTCGCCCTGGTAACAATCCCAAATTTAATAGCGCTATTTGTTCTTAGGAAGGAAATGAAAGAGCAGGTGACCAGCTACGTAATGGAGAAATAATTATACGCACTTTGCTAATATCACATTTATTTAGTTGCGCGTGCCTCCAAGACATCTATCACTTCGCTAAAACTGACATCCATTTTTCGAAGCATGACCAATAAATGGTAAATTAAGTCTGCTGATTCCTCTTTCACCCGACCATCATCTGTTACTGCAGAAATTGCTACTTCACCAGCTTCCTCTGTAACTTTCTTAGCCATCTCCTTGATCCCTTCTACATATAAATTGTAAGTATATGAATTAGGGCTCTTTGTTTTAAAACTTTCATCAATGACCGTCTCTAATTTTTTGATAAATGGATTATTTTTTGGTGATTCAGGGAAGCATGACTCTCTGCCAAGGTGGCATGTTGGGCCATCATTAAGGGCTGTAATAAGCAAGGTGTCGCCATCACAATCATAATGAATATCTTGAACATGCAGAGAGTTGCCAGACGTCTCGCCTTTTGTCCATAATTTTTGTTGTGTTCTACTGTAAAAAGTAACAAGTCCCGATTGCTGTGTTTGACCAAGAGCTTCTTCGTTCATGTATCCCAGCATTAAGACTCTCAAGGTACGTGCATCCTGGATTATCACAGGCATTAAACCATTAACTTTGTCCCAATTTAATTCCATGATTTAGCCTCTTACGTTAATGTTATTTGATTGAAGGAAATGTTTAAGCCCCTGTATTGTGAATATATCTTTATGAAAAACGCTTGCAGCCAAGGCACCATCAACGTTCGTAGATTTAAATACTTCTGTAAAATCTTCCATACATCCAGCGCCTCCTGAAGCAATCATTGGGATAGTGCAATGATTTGAAAGGTCCTTGATGAGCTGGAGATCATAACCATTTCTCATGCCGTCCTGGTTCATCGAGTTAATGACTACTTCGCCGGCGCCTAAAGTCTGAATAGTCTCTAGCCATTCCGAAGCCTCTATATTGCTTGAATATGCTGTGGCTTCATTTCCAGTTTTAGCATAAACAAGATGCTGTGAATTCACTGTTTTAATGTCCATTCCAACCACAATGCATTGAGCGCCAAACTCATCACTAAGTTGCTTAATAAGCATTGGATTAAGTAAGGCGGGTGTATTAATTGAGATTTTATCAGCCCCTTCATTAAGTATTAGCCTCGCATCCTCTAGGGACTTAATTCCACCAGCCACGCAAAATGGAATATTGATAACCTCTGCTATTTTCTTAACCCAATTTTTATTAACCATTTTCTCTTCAGTGCTTGCAGATATATCGTAAAAAACTAACTCGTCTGCACCCATATCAGAATATTTGGCAGCGAGCTCGACAATACCACCCATGACCGCATGATTCTTAAACTGAACACCCTTAACCACCAATCCATTTTGAACATCCAGGCATGGAATAATTCTTTTACATAGCATTGGATAATTCCTCTAAGCTTATAGCCTGCTCATAAATTGCTTTTCCAACTACCACTTCCTTGCAGCCCAGTGCGCTTACTGCTTCAATATCTTGCATTGAAGAAATTCCTCCAGATGCAATAAGATTAATACTTGGAAATGCTTCAATAATATTTTGATAGGCCTCTAGGCTTGGGCCTTGCATTGCACCATCCAAGCTAATGTCTGTAGCTAAAATATTTGTAAAATATGAATAAGAGTATAAAAATTCCATCAAGCTAACAGAGGATTGATTCTGCCATCCGTGAGTAAAAATCATTCTTTGATCTTCGATGCTTTTGAAATCTAGCCCTAAGACTATTTGATCTGGATCAAAGTTTGACTGAAGTTCAGACAAAAAGTTGGCTGTTTCAAATAAAGCTGTGCCTACAATAATCCGAGTGACGCCAAGTTCAAGCATCTCTGAAGCTTTTTCAATACTTCTAATTCCACCACCAACCTCTAAGCTTAACTGAGGGTTAGAAGCGAGTTTTTTGATGATGGGAAGATTATCTTGGGAGCCTGTTTGAGCACCATCTAAATCAACAATGTGCAGATAATTAAAACCATAATCTAGAAATTCTTTGGCTTGCTTGATTGGGTCGAGGCTGTAGTTGGTTAACCGGTTAAAATCTCCTTGTACCAAACGAACACAGTTGCCATTTTTTAGATCAATCGCAGGCAATATAGTCATTTCAATTCTAAAAAATGATTAAGAAATTTTTCACCAGCAGCGGATGATTTTTCTGGATGAAACTGACATCCAATAAAATTGTTTTTAATCGCTACCGAGGTCATAGTTATTTCATATTCTGTGATGGCTGCGGTATCTCTTGATTCTTCAGCGTAGTAGCTATTTGCAAAGTAATAGTGATTGCTGAGGTGGGATAGGGCGCTGGAATTAAAAGCTGATTCATTCCAGCCCATTTGAGGAATTTTTATTCCATGGTTAACTGGAAGTTTTTTAACTCTCCCTGCAAAGATTCCAAGACATTTAGTGTTTTGCTCTTCAGATTGTTCATATAAAACCTGCATTCCAATGCATATGCCTAATACTGGCTGACGAAGTTCTCTGATAGTGTCTGTTAGGTTTAACCTTCGCAAAGTATTCATTACCCGTCCTGCAGAGCCGACGCCAGGAATAACAACATGAGAGGCCCGGGATATCTGAGCAGGATCTGTGGTAATTACCACCTCTTGATCTCTGAGTGTTAGTGCATGTTGCACAGATCTTAGGTTTGCTCCTCCGCAATCAATAATAGCTACGCTCACATAACACCTTTGGTCGAAGATGAGTCCGAGCTCTCTATTATTATTGCCTGCCTGAGCGCTCTGGCAAAGGTTTTGAAGGTAGCTTCAAGCAAATGATGTGAATTACTGCCGACAGTCGATATATGACAGGTAAAGGCAGCAGAGTTAACTAGCGATATAAAGAAGTGTTCAAGCATTTCACCTGGAAAGTCTCCAACTATTTCGCGCAGTTTAGAGCATTGAAAGCTCAAGTATCGACGAGACGCAAGATCAATACTGACAGAGCACTTAACCTCATCCATTACCAATGTCTCAACGCTGGAATATCTACATATACCAAGCCTATCATTTAATGCTGTGTTGATTGCTGAGCCTAAGGTAATGGCAACATCTTCTATCGTATGATGCTCATCTATGTGCAAATCACCATCGCACATTAAATACAAATCAATTTTACTGTGTTTAGAAAATTGTTCCAATAAATGATCTAAGAAACTAATGCCTGTATTGATTGAATACTTGCCCGTGCCATCTAGATTGAGATTAATATAAATATTCGTCTCGTTAGTTTTACGAATTTCAACACAGGACCTAGACTTATCAGTGTCTGTGACCCGACTTCTTCTAATATCAACAGCTGCTGCGTGAGCATCTAAACCTTCTGCTGAAGCTAGCGTTGTAACCGTATCTTTGAGATTCATGAATCCTTCTGATGAAGCAGCTTGCACAGTAATTTGTTTACCAAAATCTTTAATGCCTAGGCCTGAATATGTTTTTGCCTTTCCGTTGGTGGGTAGAACGTGATTTGAACCAGAGGCATAATCTCCAAATGACTCAGGGGATAGAGACCCACAAAATATTGACCCAGCGTTATTAATAGAAGGCAGGTACTGAGCGAAATCATCGTCAAGTAAAATTAAATGCTCTGGTGCGCATTCATTGATAAGCTGCGAGGTATCAATCGCTGATTTAGACTTAATTAAAATTAGATTTTTGATGCTCTCATTAAGTATGGTCTGTCGCTTAAGACTCTTTTTTTGCTTAAGCACTTCAGACTTTACTTTCTTTAAAACATTAAGTTTTTGAGAGATAACGAAGGCCTTTGAATCGTCTCCATGCTCAAGTTGAGACAGTGCATCTGCGGCAGCTAGAGAGGAATTCTCAAGATCGTTTGTCACAATCATGACTTCGCTGGGGCCTGCTGGTAAATCTATGGCTACGTCCTTAGATACTAATTCCTTCGCATAGTTTACATATGCATTGCCAGGGCCAAAGATTTTTGAAACCTGCGGAACTATCGTGGTGCCATAGGCCATTGCAAGGATTGATTGGGCGCCGCCAATCTTATATATATTGCTGACATTATATAATTTACAAATCCATAGTATTTCAGGTGAAATCTTCCCGTGGATATCTGGAGGCGAGCAGACAACAATATTCGAACACCCTGCAACGGTTGCTGGGATAATTTGCATTAATAGCGATGAGATCAATGGCGCCGTGCCACCTGGAACATAAAGGCCAACCGAATCAATGGCCCTAAATTCTTTCCATATAGTAATACCTTTAGTAGTTTCTATTGGGCTTGATGAAAGATTGATTTTGTCGTTCTCACAAACAAGTTGGATATTTTTAGACGCAGCTAAAATTGCACTCTTCAACTCTCCCGAGACAGCTTGATCTGAGCTACTTATTTCTTTCGAGCTGACTTTGTATGCTTTGAGTTTTTTAAGTCCTAATTGTTTGTTGATTGCATCCAGTGCAGAGGTGCCTTTAGCAAGAATCAAATCTTTAAAATTCTTGACCACTGCCTCAACTTCATCATGAGATTGAGAGGTAGAAAACCAATTAATGGATTGCTTATTAGAAGTTCTATTGATTAGCTTCATCTTAGTAAAGAATTTTTTCTACTGGCATGACCAAGATTGATGAAGCGCCACTGATCTTTAAATTCTCCATCGTCTCCCAGAATACTGGCTCTGTACAAAGAGCGTGGATGGCAACTTTACCTTTTTCTTTTAAGGGGATAATGGTTGGTGAATCTGCTCCTGGCAAAAGTTTGCAAATACTATCAATCGATTTTTCTTGGGCGTTCAGCATGACGTACTTACTTTCTGCGGCGTTAATCACCCCTTCAAATCTCTTTACTAAACTTAAAATGCTTCGTTCCTGCATGTTCTTACGCTTCTGATTAGATATCAGGACAGCCTCTGACGCCATCAGTGTCTTGAATTGCACAAGGTTATTAGCCTCTAAGGTTGCCCCAGAGGAGACGAGATCACATATACAGTCTGCTATACCAATGTAGGGTGTTAGCTCTACAGAGCCATTAATTTTAATAACCTCTGCCTTAATATTATTTTGTTTTAGATATTTCTTTACCAAGCCGGGATAGGATGTCGCAATCGTCTTGTTGGCTAAACTTTTCATGTTTGAGGAGGAGGGCCTTGCAAATGCCAGGGAGCATCTTGAAAAACCTAAAGGTAAAATAGTGTGGGCTTTAAGATTAGTATTTGTTGCTGACTGTTCGGCTAGGACATTTTCACCAACAATACCTAGATCTGCCACACCCTTGGAAACAAGAGAGGGGATATCATCATCGCGAACGAGTAAAATATCTATATTCATATTCGAGGATCGAGCTAGAAGTTTTTCACCGGATGTTCGAAAGTTTATGCCGGACTTCTCCAATAAATTCTTGCTATTATCAGAGAGCCTGCCTTTTTTCTGAATGGCGATAGTAATTTTGTTCTCTTTCATTTGATTCTCTTGAATGCGTTTTGGTATCCATTGTTTGATTCAGAGAATAAGAATCTTGCTACTCGAGTTACAGTCGCTGTAGATGTCTTTAGATCTGCTGCAATCTCTCTATAACTTTTATTTTTTTTATACAGCAATTGCGCAACCTCCCACCTTTCATTAAGAGCTTTGATCTCTGAGGGGGTGCATAAATCCTTTAGAAAGTTTTCAACTTCATTGGGTGACTTGAGTTCATTTATAACGTTAGTTAATTTCATAAATAGGATTCTATCTGTTTTAGCATGCTAAAACAATAGAACAAGAATAAAAATATACTCTTCTGCAAAATGGGTTAAAATTTATAAATAAATTTAGGAGTTATTATGACAATAGAAGTTAACAGCAATTTTCCAGCTCAGACATTACGCTTGGTTGTGAACGAGGAATTACAAGAAGTAGATTCATCCGAGTACCTGGCTGATAAAAAAGTCATGCTGGTTGGAGTTCCTGGCGCATTTACACCCACTTGTCATGTGTCTCATTTACCAGGTTATATAGAGCATCTTTCAACCTTTGAAGCTAAAGGCTATTCAGTGAACTTCATATCAGTGAATGATCCCTTTGTGATGAAAGCTTGGGCTCAAGCCTCTAGTTCTTCCGGGATAAACATGATTGCTGATGGGAATGGAGATTTAACAGAAGCGCTCGGATTAGGAATGGATGCATCGGGTTTTGGTCTGGGCAAAAGGTGCATGAGGTTTGCTATGGCCATTGAGAATGGCGTTATCAAATCACTGGATGTAGAGGAGGGTGGCGCTCTTGATGTGTCATCAGCGGAATCACAGCTTGCAAAAATCTAAGCCTAAATACTTATTCGCAGGTTTGGGCACCATGGGCTTTCCTATGGCTGGCCATCTATCGAAGAATCCCAATCTGGATCTTTATGTTTTTAATAGAACCTCATCGGTTTCAGCAAAATGGGTAAAGCGATATAGCGGGACTCAATTAATATCGCTGAATCCATGCTCTGTAAAATTTGATGGAGTCATCACATGCTTGAAGGATGACGCTTCTATCTCTTCGGTTCTTCTAAAGAGTGGTTTATTAGAGTCAATTAAAGCCAAGGCTTTTATTGTTGATCACTCAACAACCTCGCTCAACTTAGTTTCAACCATCTCCCATTATCCTGACATCCTGGATAAAAAAATATCTTTTTTTGATGCCCCTGTCAGCGGGGGCGAGGTGGGGGCAATTAATGGCTTGCTTTCTATCATGCTAGGAGGCCCTAAGACAAAGCTGTCTAAAGTTAAGCTTGTTTTAGAGGCCTACTCAAAATCCATCACCCATATAGGACCAAGTGGTCATGGGCAATTAACCAAAATGGTTAACCAACTGTGTATTGCCAGTCTTGTTCAGGGTTTGTCAGAGGCAATAGCTCTCGGTCAGAAATCAAACTTAAATATGGACAAAGTTTTAAAGGCAATTTCTGGTGGTGCTGCCCAGTCTTGGCAAATGGATAATCGCTTTAAAACAATGTCAGCAGGGGACTTTGACTTTGGCTTTGCTGTTAATCTTATGATCAAGGATCTCAAGATTGCCTTGAAGCATTCGCAGTCACTAGATCTAGACTTCGACTCTTCCAAATTGATTCTAAAGAAATACAATCAATTGTCCAAAAGTGGCCATGGATCTCTTGATACTTCGAGCCTAATAAAATTGCTGCATAAGTGAAGCTCTTGTGCTCAAATTATACTAATTGTTTTTTATTTCAATTAAGATCGGTTTTATTTTACTTGTTCTTTAGGGGCGCTATAAATTAAATATATTGTATATAATTAATTTATGAGAATTTGTAATCTATTAATCTTCGCTCTAGTATTTTTTAGCGTCACGGCACATTCTTTTTCAGGTTATGTGATGTTATCAACTAACGCTACTGATCAATCTTGGAATTTCCTTCCCGCTACTCCCGCTTCATTTGATACAAGTAAAAAAAATGACTTCGAAGCTTTTGTCTTGCATAAAAACTATGGATTTTTGATTTCTACCTCTGAATTTGAACTCAATGCTAAAAGGGCTACTGAGCCTAAAACATTAAACTTAACGGCAACCAAGGATATATATGAATTTTTTTACCTTCTTGATCCTGGGTCAGCGATATCACTAGCATACAAGAAGCAAGTTTCAGAGCGCCAGTATATAGACTGCTATGCGTTTAGTGGGCTAGTAATAGGTTCATGCCCTGGCGCAGACTTAACTCTGAGAAATACTAATGAAAAGTATGAAGATTTAAATGATTCCTTGTTATTTATTGATGGGGGCAATGAGGCTTTAGAACTAACGTATCGTCTAGCCGTAGATAATTTTTTCATGGACGAGTTTTCCCTAGGATTTGAGGTAACGGATATAACATATTCTTGGTTAACGCCCCTTGAAGATATCCGCGCAGGGTTTCTGCTGAATTTAAATATCAACGGCCAGACTCTTGGCACCCGAATTTCTAACGAGCTAGCTAAGCTGCCTCAGCGAAAAGGTTGGTCATCAGCACAGCTCAATTTTAATTTACTCAAGTCATTCGACTTAACTCAAAGCATTAGTTTTTTCTATGACTTAGATTTTATTTACATGGATCATGGCGACTACCAACGGATTAATAAGATCCCTGATTCAAACTTTAAAATTCGTTCCGGTCTTAAATACACGCTTGCTAATATTGAATTATCGCTATTCGGTGATTTTTATAAAAATAACCTTTTGGGATTCGAGCCCATAACTCTCAACCAAAGAATCGAACATTATTCCTCTCAAAACTTCGGCAGTATAGGCGCTCAAATAATCTTTCATTTCTAAGAACGGATATTTATTAATTTGCCTAAAAAATCTATAGGTAAGTTTCACAATCGAACTACCACCAATCGTTGACTTGCTTTTTTTATTACCCTAATATTGAATAGCGTGTAAATTTTACTATTATTTCAGCACTAAGACTCAGCTAAGTAATATAGAATTTATCTGATACTGAATTTTAATTTTGTTATCGCTGATAACTAAGAGGGTGCCTAATGTCAAAACTTTTAAATATTTTTTTCGTTCTTCCAGCTGTGCTTTTAATAGCATCATGTGGTGGTGGCGGTGGTGGTGGTAGCACGCCTGCGCCGGTTAACTCATTATCTCTATCAGTTGATGTCACTGAAGTCCTGGTTGGATCTACAGTCACGCTCACATGGGCTTCGACCGTTTCATCGTGTTCCGCCAGTGCATCAGGTTCGTGGTCTGGAGCCAAAGCTTCTTCTGGTTCAGAAACTATTACCGTATCAACAGCGGGAGTCAACACATTCGCCTTAACTTGTGGGGGCGCAAACAGTTCCACATCGGTTACTGGCTTTAGAAACGCTAATGGTGTCGTCGTGGATGGATATTTATCAGACGCTACTGTTTTTATTGACAGTAATTCAAATTTTCAAATCGATGGCTCTGAAGCTTCAACAACCTCAAGCTCTGCAGGTGCCTTTTCTCTTAGGCATGCTAATGGTATGTTGGTCAGCTTGGGTGGCACAGATGTGGCCACTCAAACCTTACTCACTGATTTAGTTTTGACTGCGCCTAACAGCGGCTATTTAGCAGCGCCTGTAATTACCCCCTTAACATCCATCATCTCATTTATGGAGAACCCAGATAATATCCATGCTGTGATGGGTTTAGATAGTTCAATTGATATTCTAACAACCGACCCTGTTGCCAGTCTTGCAATGGGCCCAGCATATGAGATTTTATATGAAAAAGGTAACCAGTTAACTGTGCTAACTCTAGTGGTTAACAATCTAGTAAAAAATCTAAGCGCCGAAGTTATGGGCTATGCTGAATTCTTTGAGGGCCTTGCTGAGATACTAGAAGAGGAATTCACTGCTAGCCCCCTAACGAAAGTAGACATAGAATCAAGAGCCTTTATTACCACTATAATCAATGCTATAAACGAAGCTGGTGCGCTAGGGATGTCTGAGCTAAACCAGACTAATACTATTAATGCTTTGGTCAATGCACTGCCATTAATTCAGGTGAAAGCAAATAGTGAAACTACAACCTCTCTTTTGAACTTCAGCTTAAAAACATTGCAAACAGATATTGTTGCTATCGCCTCTGGTTCAGCTTCAGCAGAACTCGTAAACAACTATGCCAACAATATCCAGGCCTACGTTGCAACCACTGAATCTATTGACTCAGCGCTCATTACTCCGACTCTCCTGGCATTCGGCGACTCTGCTACCACGCTTGAAGACACAGCTGTAACATTTGACGTTGCTAACAACGATTCATTGCTCTCTGGCTTACCATTCACCTTGGCAATTACTGTGGCGCCGCTTAACGGAACGGTCACGATTAGCGGAGGTTCGGTCACATACACGCCAGGACTAAACTTTAATGGCGATGACTCATTCACATATAGTGTGACTCAGAATTCACAAACAGTAACAGCAGAGGTAAGTATTAGCATTACCCCCGTTAATGACGCTCCTTCAATTGATAGCCAGCTAACAATTAGAGCTGTTGATGGGTCTACCGCATTAACAGATTTATCAATAAGTGATGTTGATGGCGATGAGTTAACGGTCACGATTGGTGGAACGGATGCAGAGAGTTTTGAATATGTTGATGGCGCTATTGTCTTCAAGACTGCCCCTGACTCATTTAGTAAAAATTCCTATTCAATCACTGTGTCTGTATCAGATGGAACTTTAACAACCGAAGCAGAATTAAGTATTGCTGTGAGACGGGCTCAAACTGAAGGCTTCGTTGTGCCTAGATCTGTAACTGTCATTGAAACACTTTAACTCTTTAACAAATGAAATATATCCAGGATAGAATTATGAAAAATACTGCAACTTATTTATCTCTAGCGATTGTGGCAGCTCTTCACTTAAATGTGTCTGCTCAGCAGAACTATGATACTGATACTTTTGAAAATTACGTGGCTGACCAAGAGGTTCAAGAATCTCTTAATAATGCTCAAGAAGTTCTCTGCCAAATTGCAAACATGGGCACAGAAGATCTTGCTAACGATGGGGCATACAAAGCCACCCAGTCACTTACCTTGTGCTCAACTTCAAGCGGTGGCTCTGGTTCAGCTGACGGCTCTGCTGCGACGGCCACAGTCAGTGCTCAATCTTCGACCACAGCAGCAGCTAGCACCACTAGTGATGCGACTGTTACAGCTGTAGACATTGATGAGTATACAATTGATAGTCAATTTATCATTGATGGTTCGCAGGTAACCAAGCTTTGGTTTAATGATGATACTCCGTTTGACGAACAAACTAATAGACAGCCTAAGATGCTTACTTACGTTAAATTGCAGCAGACTGCCTCGCCGAGCACTGACAGTAAATTTGGTACTTTCACTGCTAAATGGCAAGCCTTTGCCAATGGCAATAGGCCGGAAGATTTCCCAGAAGATTCTTGGGTGCTCCAGTATGAGTGTAGCGAAGAGCGCATCGCATCTGGCCAGAGTTGGTGTATTGATGGTACCTCTTTGGGAGAGGGAACTTTAATCGCACAAGGCAATGCTGTTAAATACAGAGCTCAGGGAAACGGTCCTGAGGAGAATCTAGCAGCCGAATTCCTTCCCAACGGAGACGTTAAAGGGGTTTATACTAGACAAACAGGCTGGCAAGACGAGTCACTCATAGATCCTTCTTGCGATGGTTCTGATGACTGGTGGCAGTGTCAATCTCAAGAATTTAGGGATTCAAACGTTAATGTTACCGGTCAATTTACCTTTGGCAGACAAGCAGAAACAAAATTATTTTGTACCACCTTGGCAGGTCTATTCGAGCTGGATTGGTCTCAGTACCCTCCATTACAAACTGCTGTCACACTCAATGAAGATGTAAGAACTCGATTAAAAAAGCAAAATTGGTCGGTAGATGAAGTTTGCTATTCTGTTGATGCAACCACGACAACCAAAAATGTATGGGACTATGGTGTGTATGATCTGGATGGTGCGCCGTACGAACTCGCCAATCCTTCGTTTCCTATTAAAGCAATTGTCGACGTTGTCGAAGACGCTGGTACGGAAGATGAGAAAACCATCAAGAGACGAATTCATGGCTACGCTTCCTATTGGGGAGTTCATGTTGATGACCAATTTCAAAACCTTGTCACCAATACCACTGAGTTTAAAAGAGATGACCTTAGCAGCAATGCATTGGGTGCGGATAATATCTACAATGTTAATCCTAGACCTTACAGAATTGAAAGAACCGATAAAGTTTACAATGCGCTAAATGATCTTGATGGCTTAGCTTTGCAGTTCTACGTTGGGAACGATGAGTGGTGGTCAGCAGAGTATGAAAGCCTAGGTTTTCCGGCAGGCACAACCTTTAATAGCAGAATTGCGTTTGCATCAAACAAAGCATCATTAATTGATTACGACAACGGCTCATCATCTGATGCATTTAGCCACTCTATTTATGGAGAGCATGATGGTGCTAGCACATTCAATGCCAATCTTGTGGGCGGTAAAATTGATAAAACTAACCTTCTAAAACTTCTGGCTAATGAATCTGGTGATCCAGGCAAGGTCATGAATTTCAATGTCAAGCTTGGAGCAATACCAGGTTCAGATTATAGCTTTCAAAGAGATATCTCTCCACACATGTTTCTATGCACAGGATCCACCATTGTCAATACTGCCAATACATATGGCCCTGATCAATTCACTCTTGCAGCGGGTCAAGCCTGTTTGATGGTAACTGGTTCCTTAAGAATTACAGGTGATGGCACAACATTGGATGTTACATCTAAAGCTGGCGATAGCGTATATGCAACTTACTTTGATGACAGTGGACTGCAATTATCTATACCTAATAATTATCCCTTTGCTCTAAATGAAATATACAATTTCACAGTTACAGCAGATGGAATCAATCAAGATCAGTTATATCTTGATATCAACTTTGGTACGTTAATAGATAAATTTGCTGCATTAAGCGAAGTAGGCAACAGAGCTGGTGATAATAATGGTCTAATTAGTGAATCCCTTGAGGCGTTTATAAACTCATCAGATACATTTACATTTTTAGCTCAAAGTCATGGTATGAACCTATACACCCATGATGGGAAACGCTTTGATAAAATTAAAGGGACTTTTGAGATAGCTGATTCGCCACCTATGGCCATATATGCAGATGATATTAGTGTCAATGAAACTTCTGGTACTGCTGATGTTACATTCCAACTTACCAAGAACGCAGCTACTGACACAACAGTGGATTATGCTATTGCCGCAACATCGACGGCTTCTGCAGATGATTACACTCTAGCTCCAACTGGCACTGTGACCATTCCAGCTGGCTCATCAACGGCAACCTTATCAATTGCCATCACAGATGACGCAATTGCTGAAAGCTTAGCAGATGAAACTATAGTTCTAACCTTATCTAACGCAACGAATGCAACATTGGGGCGAACCTCAACGACTGTGCACATCTTTGATAACGATATTAACAGAGAGAGTTTTCAAGAATACATAGCCGTGTTTAATGCTGAAACACAAACCTTTACGGTGGAAGAGGCTGTAAGACACTACCCGTATTGGGAGCTTGTTACATTAGATACACCTTTCGCATTCACTGTGACCGATTGGCTAACAAAAATGTCGAAAACTTATAATGAAGGCACTGATTGGGAATCAACTGAAACAAGAGATATTGGTGCCTGGTCTTCAGATACAGAAACTTACTACAGGATTTTTCCAGCTGCTATGCAAAATCCAACTAGCAGCGCAAAAGGGACAGCTGTAATGTCTGAGCAGAGAACTCAGATTTCAGCAGCAGACCTGCCAGACAATCTGTATTGCTTTGAAAGATGTCCTTCAACCGCAACAATTAAATCACATTATGATGATGCTTTGAGCAAAGTCACTGATGGTGGTGAGATCAATTCTCCATCGCCTGCTCCTTACACTTCAGCAGGGCCAAGAATTCTAAGCGAATTAGAGGTTACCCGAGTTTTCGAGGCTGGTACTGACAATGAGTATTCTGAGGTACAAACTTATGAAGCTGGTCACTATTTTCAAGGACAAATTCTTGCAGATATGTATACCTATACAAAATCTGATGGCGCTTTACAAGACCAAGATAGCAGCGATCTCGCTATCACTTCTGATTTTTCAGCCTACACAAGGCCGAGTGAAGCCATTCGCGGCTCTCACTTTGTTCCTGAATGGGGCGGCAGAGATGGTACTGAATGGGGTATTTGGACAGGACAAATGATTGATGCAGAGGGCTTGGCTTTAGCTGAGTGTGATAAAAACCAAGATGGGACTTATAGAGAATATAATCCAAGATACACTGGCGATGCTGCAAGCACGACACGGTACTGTATGAATGTACTATGGTCGGAGAACTCTCCGGTTGAAACCTTCTACAACGTTAGTATTGAAACTAATAGGAACTATGAGCTTTATAACTCGGATGGATCAAAAGTTGCATTTGATAGACAACAATCTTTTGACTTAGTCCTGCCTGATGACACAGATCTTTTCGGTGAGGATGCTGGTAAGAAATTCCGACTAGATTTTAATGGCGGTCATTTAGGTGGTATTCCTGGCACTGTTATCAATGTTGATACTGGCGAAGATCTTGGTCAATGGGTTCGAGAATGGAGTAATAATTATCGTTGGGTCCAACGATTTGTTATTCCTGATGGAACGCAGCTTCAGTCACGAACTTCAGATTTAGTTGTAAAAGTTAAAGCATTGCGAGGAGAAGAGTGGCTAGCTAAGCGTGATGATGCGATTGGAACCATGCCAACACTTCTTGATTATGGCTTTGATAAGATGGCTAAAAGAGAAGATCTTGA
>ERZ887849.2531-NODE-2531-length-14978-cov-72.334316_pt1 | contig 14978 bp, 13 predicted proteins | sample MGYA00521267_ERZ887849 | MGnify/ENA primary metagenome ERZ887849 (study PRJEB32303, sample SAMEA104408601) | aquatic metagenome | biome: Brackish water; feature: Pelagic; material: water | place: Baltic Sea | collected 2014-06-06T16:11:00 | depth 2,863 m ... | reverse complement strand
CAACATCAGAAACATTTTCTACTCTCTTAGCTGCAAGCTGAGAAATATGAACTAAACCGTCTTGTTTTCCTAAGAAATTAACAAACGCACCAAAGTCCATAATTTTTACCACTTTGCCTTTGTAAATTTTTCCCATTTCAGGCTTGGCAACAATATCTTTCACCATCTGAACAGCTTTATTTCTAGACTCTTCATCAGCAGCTGCAATCGTAACAACTCCATCGTCATTGATATCTAATTTAGCGCCAGAAAGTTCAACGATTTCTCTAATCGTTGCTCCACCTTTTCCGATGACAGCAGCAATATCTTTTTTATCGACTTGAATTTTTTCCATCTTTGGAGTGTTTTTAGATAATTCTGTTCTAGATTCTTTAATCGCTTTTGCCATTTCACCTAGAATATGAATTCTACCTTCTTTAGCTTGATCTAAAGCTTTCTCCATAATTTCAAATGTAATTCCTGTGATCTTAATATCCATTTGTAGAGATGTTATTCCGTCTTCTGTTCCAGCAACTTTAAAATCCATATCACCTAAGTGATCTTCATCACCTAAAATATCGCTTAGAATAGAATAATCATCACCTTCTTTAATTAATCCCATTGCAATACCTGCAATTGGTTTTTTAATTGGCACTCCCGCATCCATTAATGCAAGGGAAGATCCACAAACAGTTGCCATGGAAGATGAACCATTCGATTCTGTAATTTCAGATACGATTCTAAATGTATAAGGAAAGTCTTCTTTGGAAGGTAATGATGAATTTATTGCTCTCCACGCTAATTTACCATGACCAATTTCTCTTCGACCTGTTCCAATTCTTCCAACTTCTCCTACTGAAAAAGGAGGAAAATTATAATGAAGCATAAATCTTGAACGTTCAGCTCCATCTAATGTTTCTAATCTTTGTTCATCATCTGATGTTCCTAAAGTGGTTACCACTAACGCTTGGGTTTCGCCTCTTGTAAACAAAGCAGATCCATGAACTTTTGGTAATACACCAACTTCACATTTAATATCTCTAACTTCATTTAATTTTCTTTTATCAATTCGTTTAGCGTCTTTTAAAATCTGCGTTCTAACAATTGTTTTTTCCACATTTTTAAACTGATCATTAATTTCAACCGATGAATATGTTTCATCATTTTCAAATAAAGCTTTTACTTTTTCTTTAGCTTTTCCAATTAAAGATCCTCTTAATTTTTTATCAGACTCATCAAATGCTTTTTGTAAATCATCTGTTACTGCATCTGCAATTTTCTTTTTTAGTTCAGAATAATCTTTTTCCTCAATTTTCCATCTTTCTTTTCCTGCTTCTTTAGAGAATTCTTTAATTAAATTAATCACTTCTTTTGCTTTGTCATGACCAAATTTAACTGCATCTAACATTTGTTTTTCTGTTAATCCTGATGCTTCAGACTCGACCATCAATACTGCATCTTCTGTACCTGCAACAACTAATTCTAATTGCGAATTTGTAATTTGTTCTTTGGTAGGATTTAAAACAAAGTTTCCATCAATTAATCCAACTTTAGCAGCAGCTACCGGTCCCATAAATGGAATACCTGATATCGCTAATGCTGCAGAACTTGCAATCAATGCCAAAACTTCTGGATCATTATTTTTATCGTAAGAAATTACTGTAGGTAATACTTGCACTTCATTTCTAAATGAATCTGGAAATAATGGTCTGATAGGTCTGTCAATTAATCGTGAAATTAATGTTTCAGCTTCGGTTGGTCTTGCTTCTCGTTTGAAATATCCACCTGGAATTTTTCCAGCTGCATAATATTTTTCTTGATAATTTACGGTTAAAGGAAAAAAATCAATATCTGGTTTTGCTTCCTTTGCTGCAACTGCAGTTGCTAGAATAACAGTGTCGCCACAGCTTAGCATCACAGCGCCGTCTGCTTGACGAGCTACTCTGCCTGTTTCTAACGTTAATTTTTTATCGCCCCAAGTAATTTCTTTTTTTGTGATGTTGAACATTAAGTTTTATTTACGCAAACCTAACTGCTCTAAAACTTTTCTATAAATAGATGGCTCTTTTTTGCTCATGTATTCTAGTAATTTTTTTCTTCGAGTAATTAATTTGCTTAATCCCATATTTGAGTGTTTGTCTTTTTTGTTTGTAGAGAAATGTGTTGTTAAGTATTTGATTCTCTCTGTTAAAATACCTACTTGCACTTCAGATGATCCAACATCTGTTTTGTGTTTTTGCAAACTTGAAATAATTTCTTTTTTATCTATTTTTTTCTTTGGCATAGTGTTTTGTTATATGTTTAAAATTCTTTTGGGATAAAAAAATCCAGATTTTAATTCTCCGAATGCGAGTACCTGGTTTTGATTTTGGGCTATTAACTTCTTTAGATCAATTTCTCCAAACTCTTCCAACATGCTTACTTTCATTCCGTTTTTAATAAGCTTAATTCTTTTATCTTCTAAATTTATGGAAGGTATATGTATTAAAACTTTATTAATTTCAAGTAAGTATTTGCTCAACTCCTCTTTTTTCATATTTTTTACAATAAAATCCATATTTAAAGAGGTTTTTTGAGAAAATTGACCATAACGATAACGTACAATTTTAGATGCATAACCAAATGTATGTAAAGCATAAGCAATATCTCTAATTAAGCTTCTTACATACGTTCCATTGCCACAAGTAACAAAAAAAGAAGTTTTGTTTGTTTTGTGATGAACAACACGAATATTATAAATTTTGATTTTTTGTTTTTTTAGTTCAACATGAATATTTTTTCTGGCTAAATTATAAGATCTTTCTCCATTAATTTTTTTTGCAGAATATTGTGGGGGCATTTGCTCTGTTTCACCAATCCATTGTTTAATTATTTTTTCTATACTTTCTTTATTTGGTACAATATCTGATGAATGAATAGTTTCTCCCTCTTCATCCAATGTAGATGTTTCTTTTCCCCAAGTAGCTTCAAAAAAATAAGTTTTTTTTGTTTCGGATAAATACGGAATTGACTTAGTGGCCTCACCAATTGCTACAGGTAAAATGCCTTCCGCAAGTGGGTCTAATGTTCCAGCATGTCCAATTTTTTTTAATTTAAATTTTGATTTTAAAACATTCAAGCAATACGTTGAGGTATAACCTTTTGGTTTATAAATATTGATCCAGCCGTTCATTATTTTTCTTCCGTATTGGCAATGATAATTTTTTCAATTTTTTCCGCATAATCAAAAGACTGATCTAAGACAAATCGTAAATTAGGTAAAAACTTTGCAGTCCAAGATGCTCTCACTTTTTTTTTCACCTCATATGCAAACTGATTTAAAATTTCTAAAGCTAATTCTGACTTTTCGCCTGCAAGCGGTAAAAAATAAACTTTTGCATGCCTTAAATCTGGACTCACTCTAACTTCAGTGATTGTAATAGCGCGAGATGATATTTCAGGTAAAACAATCTGATCTTTAATAAAAATATTAGCAATAATTTTTTTTAATGTCTCACCTACTTTTAACTGTCTTTGAGTTAATGGTTTAGAGGTATTTTCATAGTCCATTACACTTCTCTTTCAGTGGTATTAGTTTTAAAGGCTTCTATGATATCTCCTTTTTTAATATCATTAAAATCTCTAATCGATACTCCACATTCTAAACCTGCTTTCACTTCTTTTGCTTCATTCTTTTCTCTAAATAAACTACCAACTCTGCCAGTAAATACCACGGCTCCGTCTCGAACTAATCTTAACTCAGAATTATTTCTAATTTCTCCATCTAAAACCTTAACACCAGCCACTTTTCCAGCTTTAGAAACGTTAAATACTTCTAGTACCTGACAAGTACCTTGAGCTTCCTCAGTAGTTTCTGGAGCAAGTAATCCTGATATTTTTTTTGTGATATGATCAAGCGCTTCGTAAATAATATTAAAATATAAAATTTCTAATTTATAGCTTCTGGCTAATTCTTTTGCTTCCTTGTTCGGTCTAATATTAAATCCAAGTAAAATTGCCTTTGATGCTTTTGCTAACGTAACATCTGTTTCCGTAATTGGCCCTACTGCTGATAAAATTATTTTTGGCTTAATATTTTCAACTTGAATTTTTTCAATTGCATTGGACAAAGCCTCTAACGAACCATTCACATCTGTTTTTAAAATGATGTTATAATTTTCATCTGGTGCGGCCTCTCCAAAAATATCGTTTTTCTTTGTGGCTGCAATTTTCTTATCTTTTAGTTCTTGTTTTCTAAATTCAACAATTTCTTCAGCTTTTGAATCATCTTCCACAACTACAAAGTCATCCCCAGCATTTGGTATGCCTTGAAAACCAATAATTTCTACTGGTGTAGAAGGCGTAGCTTCATTAATGAGTTTTCCATTATAATCATAAATAGCTCTAACTTTTCCACTCGTTGCACCACTGACAAATAAATCCCCTTTTCTCAAAGTTCCTTTGGTAATCAAAACAGTTGATAAAGGACCTCGACCTTTATCTAGTTTTGATTCAACCACAACGCCAGCTGCAGACAATTTTGGATTTGATTTTAAATCTAAAATTTCTGCCTGAAGAATAATTTGTTCTTTTAACTTATCTAAATTTTGTTTTTTTAAAGCTGAAATTTCAGCGCTCAATACATCTCCGCCCATTTCCTCAACAATAAGTTCATGTTCTAATAATTGATTTTTAACTTTCGCGGGGTCTGCTCCTGGTAAATCACATTTATTAATTGCAACGATAATTGGAACTTGTGCAGCTTTGGCATGTTGTATAGCCTCAATTGTTTGGGGCTTAATCCCGTCATTTGCAGCAACAACTAAAATAACGATGTCTGTAATTTTAGATCCCCTTGCTCTCATTTCAGTAAACGCAGCATGACCCGGAGTATCAATAAATGTAATTAAATTTTTATTATCAACATTCACTTGATACGCACCAATATGCTGAGTAATTCCCCCGTGTTCGGTAGAAACAACATCTGTTTCTCTCAACGAATCTAGTAAAGATGTTTTGCCATGATCGACGTGTCCCATAACTGTAACAACAGGCGGTCTGGGAACTGCATCTTTTATTCCCTTATCTTTTGATAAAATTTCTTTTAATAATTTTTCTGGCTCTTCATCCTTGATCACCTCATGACCAAATTCATTAACAATAAATTCTGCAGTATCTTGGTCGATGGAATGGTTGATTGTTACTTTTACATTTTTAGATAATAAATATTTAATTACAGCACTTGCTCTCTCTGCCATACGGTTTGCAAGCTCTTGAATAGTGATAACCTTTGGAACTTTAACTTGTCTAACAATTTTTTGTGTTTCTTCTTGAGAATCGCTTGATTGTTTTTTAAATTGCTTTTCTCTTGCTCTTTTAATCGAGGCTTCACTTCTAACTCTTATTTCTTCTTCTTCTTCATCCGATAGGGCTTTGGTTACTGTTAGCCTATAATCTCTTTTTTTGATGGCATTTTTTTTATTAGCTTTTAAAAAAAGTTCCTCTTGGATTTTTTTCTTAGCCCATTCTTTAGCCGTTTTAGGCTTTTCTACTTCGGATTTAATTTTGGGGCTATCTACAATATTACCGTTAATAACTTCTTCTGATTTTACAACTTTTACAGTTGGAGCAGGCTGCTCTTTACTTTTAAAAATATCGGATGTTTTTTTAGCTACAGTTTTATTTACGGAACTGGGAGCACTGCCAGTAAAATTCTTTAGAGTTAATTTTTTTTTCTTTTCTTTTGTGCTCATTGTTTATCACCTTACTTCTCACTAAATATTAAAGACTTTTTTTCTAGCACGCATAATTAAATCATCTGCATCTTTTCTAGAAATATCAAACTCTTCAAGGATACCATCAAATTTTTCTCTTTTTCCTTTGATTTCATCGTATCCACCAATTAGTTCATCTGTTGAAAGCTCAGCAAAGTCTTTTAATGTTTTAATGTTATCTTCCCCTAGTATTAATAACATTCCCAAACTAAGACCCTTGTGATTTGCTAAGTCTTCGTGAATTCCAAGCTCTTTAATTTTTTTTGAAATTTCTTCTGCTTCTTCTTGAATAAATTCTTTCGCTCTATTTTTTAATTCTCCAGCTGTCTCTTCATCAAAACCATCAATTTTTAAAAAATCTTCAACATTTGCTTCTGAAATTTTTTCAATATTAGAAAATCCCTCCGACACAAGTAATTGTGCCATAGTAGTATCTATTTCCAGACTCTTAACTAATTTATCAGTACTAAATTTAAATTCTGACTGACGTTTTTCTGACTCTTCCTTATCAGTTAGAATATCAATTTCATAATCAAGTAATTTAGATGCTAATCTTACATTTTGTCCTCTTCGACCAATAGCTTTACTCAAATTATTCTCATCAATGACAACTTCAATTCTTTTTTCATCTTCAGCAATAATAACTTTCATAACTTCAGCAGGCGATAAAGCACTTTTCACTAAAGATGAAGCATCATCAGTCCAATTAATAATATCTATTTTTTCCCCTTGTAATTCGTTTACAATTGCTTGAACTCTGCTTCCTCTCATTCCAACGCAAGCTCCCACAGGATCAATTGAGCTTTCTTTGGATTGCACACAAATTTTTGCTCTACTTCCAGGATCTCGTGCCACTGATTTAATGCTAATTGTTCCCTCGTAAATTTCTGGAACTTCTTGATAAAAAAGTTTAGCTAAAAATTGAGGATGTGCTCTTGATAAAAATATTTGAGGTCCTTTACTTTCTCTTCTAACATCATAACAATATGCTTTGATACGATCCCCATTTTTCAAATTTTCTCTTGGTATTAATTCTTCTCTTCGAATAATTGCCTCCGATTTTTGTAAATCAACTATGATATTTCCATATTCAGATCGTTTCACAATACCACTTAATATTTCTCCAACTTTGTCTTTAAATTCCTCAAATTGCCTATCTCTTTCTGCATCTCTGATTTGATGTGAGATAACTTGTTTAGCAGTTTGAGCTGCAATTCTTCCAAAATCTATTGGTGGCAACTCCTCATTAATAATATCATCTATTTTTGCGTCTTCTTGTTTAGCCTTAGCATCTTCTAAGCTAATTTCTGAATGCGAATTTAAAACTTTCTCTACAACTTTTAATTTTCTACCTAACTCTATTTTTCCAGAAGTTCTATCAATCGCTACATAAATTTCATTTTCAGTTCCGTATCTTGTTCTTGCTGCTTTTTCTATGGCGCTCTCCATAGAAGTTAAAACAAGGTCTTTACTTATGGATTTTTCGTCTGCAACTGCGTCTGCAATTCTTATTAATTCAGTACTATCAATTCTATTATTTAGCATTTATATTTTTTGTAAAAAAAAAGGGCCTAAGCCCATTTCTTAATCGTTAATTTTGGCTGAAATTACTCCAATATTTATATTTTTACAATAACTAAAAATTGTACTTTATTTCCCAATTTATTAGCTCTCTTAAAATATTTTGTATTTTCAAGGTATTTTGGCTCTTTTTTTATGATTTTCATAGGTGCTTTGTTAGAAATTAATTCCTTTAATTCAATACTAACTTTTTCAAAATAATCTTGATTATCGGTTGCAAAGAAAATTTTACCTTTGGTTTTTAATTTATCCAAAATAGCTAAAATAAAATTAGCTTTCACTAGTCTTCTTTTGTGATGCTTTTTTTTAGGCCAAGGATCGGGAAACAAAATATAAATTTGATCACAGATAATTTTTGGAAAATCTTGAAAAAACTTTTCTACCGGAGTTGGATATAATAAAATATTAGATATTTTCTCTTCTACACATGTATGAACTAAATTAGCAACTCCATTAATAAATGGATCAATACCAACAAAAATATTATTTGGATTTTTTGTAGCTAAAGCTAAAATATTATGGCCCATACCAAAGCCAATTTCTAAAATAAGAGGTTTTTCCTTTTTAATTTTATCTGGATGAAATAATAAATTTTGTAAATTTTGATCTAGAATTTTTTTTTTTCAGGAGAAAGCTTTCTTGATTGTAATCTTCCAAAAAAAGTCTTTTGTTTCATTAAATTTCTTTTTTAAATAAATCTACTAAATTTGTTTTTTCCCAACTAAACGATCCATCTGATCCTGGTTCTCTTCCAAAGTGACCGTAGGCAGCCGTTTTTTGGTAAATTGGTTTATTTAATTCTAGTGAATTTCTTATTCCTCTTGGGCTTAAATCAAAATTATTCTGTATAACTTTAATAATTTTTTCTTCTAAATTTTTATTATCCTGAAAAATATTTAAATAAATAGATAGTGGTTGAGAAACTCCAATCGCATAGGATAACTGAATTACACATTTATCAACAATACCTGAGGCCACAATATTTTTAGCTAAATATCTAGCTGCATATGCTGCAGATCTATCAACTTTTGTTGGATCTTTTCCTGAAAAAGCTCCACCACCATGTGGCGCAGCTCCTCCATATGTATCAACAATAATTTTTCTACCCGTTAAACCAGTGTCCCCGTCGGGACCGCCGATTACAAACCTACCAGTTGGATTAACATAAAATTTTTCCTCGGGACAAATCCAAGTTTCTGGAAGAATTTTTTTTACGTAAGGCCTTATTAATTCTTTTACTTCCTTTTGACCAATGGATGCATCATGTTGAGTAGAAACTACTACAGATGTTACTCCAACTGGTTTACCATTTTCATAGACTACTGATATTTGGCTTTTTGAATCTGGTCCCAGTAAGTTTAGCGGACCTGATTTTCTTGCTTTTGCCAACTCTTCCAAAATTTTATGCGAGTATATAATTGGGGCTGGCATTAATTCTTTTGTTTCATTACATGCATAACCAAACATAATGCCCTGATCTCCAGCGCCTTCATCTTTTTCATTTCCCGAAGAGTCTACGCCTTGCGCAATATCAGCAGATTGCTCGTGCAAATAATTAAAAAACTCTAAATTTTTATAATGAAATCCTTCTTGCTCATAACCAATATGTTTAATCTGATCTCTAATTAATTGTTCAATTTTAGAAGCTTCAATTTTGGGTCCTCGAACCTCTCCAGAAATGATTACTTTATTAGTCGTTGTTAGTGTTTCACACGCAACTCTACTTTCATTAAATTCTGATAAGTATAAATCCAAAACTGTATCTGAAATAATGTCACAAACCTTGTCTGGATGACCCTCGGATACTGACTCGCTTGTAAAAATATAATTGTTATTCATTTTTCTTAAAGAAAACTAGCAATACAGACAGTATTAGAATTAGTAAATAAAAAATTTTATTTTTATAAACACTAAAAACTGTTTCTTCATTATTCAGATAAATTTCTGTAGATATTTTTGAATAACCATCAAGTTTTGTTACTCTATTTACGCTTCCATTTGGCAGAATACTTGATGAAAAACCCTGATTGGTAGATCTGATAATATGTTTTCCCTCTTCAATTGCTCTAAATTGTGAATGTACAAAATGCTGATGAACACCAACAGACTTATTAAACCAGCCATCTTCTGAAATATTTAAAATAAAATTATAAGGCTTTGTGTCAAGATTAACTGCGCCAGTAAAAATCATTTCATAACAAATTAATGGTAAAAAACTTACAGTATTAAAAATTGATATTGGCTTTCTATCTGGACCACTTTGGAATGATCCATAACCAAAAGTAATTTTTTTTAAGTTTAATTTTTCTACTAAATCAACAAAAGGAATAAACTCTCCAAAAGGAACTAACTTTAACTTTGAATAAATATTTAAAATATTCCCATTATTATCAACTAACACTAAGCTGTTAAACATTTTATTATTTTGTAAATTAGTAGCACCAAAAATAATTACATGATTATCTAAAAAATTTTCTTTGATTGTATTTTGATAAATTTTTAGATTATTTAAATTTGAAAGCACTCCCTCAGGCCAAACAAAAACCGTTTGTTTTTTTTTATATATTTGCGGATTACTAATTGTAATAAGTTGGTTAACATAATTAACCTCATTATTTTCTAATAAAAAATTTTCTAAACTTCTATCTGGTTGAACAGTAACAATCTGCAAATTTGGTATTACTGTTAAATTATTTTTTTTTAAAAAACTTTGTCCGTAATAAAAATTTAAACTAAAAATAAGTACTAGGAAAAGTGAAACGCTAATTTTTTTTTTGAGAGAAGTTTGAACACATATAAAAAGCGGAAAAGAAAAAAAGAAAATAGATAATAAATTTAAACTATACGTTCCAAATAAATTTAATATTTGAATACTTTCAAGAGACCAGCTCCAAGTATAGACAAACAAATTCCATGGAAACCCTGTAAATACATGTCCTCTAACAAAATCGAAAATAGCTAAAATAATTGAAAAAATAATAATAAAACTGAATTTTTTTGAAACAAATTTTTTGACACAAAGAAAACTCAATCCATAAAAAATTGATAAATAGGCTGGTATAGCAATTATACTTAATGGCTTTAGAATAATTAAATCAGGATCAAAATTTAATGAATAATGTATCCAATAAAGACTACAAAGAAAATAACCAAATCCAAATAAGCAACCAAAAATAAAAAAAGATTTATAACTAGAATCTTGATTTTTAATTAAAAAAAAAAGCAATAATGGAAATGCAAAAAAACTAATCCAAGTTTGATTATAGGGAGGTAATGAAAAACTTAATAAACAACCAATAATAAATAAATAACAATACTTATATTTAGTTGTAAAAAAATTATTCGAAAAATAATTTTTCATTAACTTTAAGAATAATAAATTTTAAGTACTTTTATTTTTCTTGGATCTGCATCGATAATTTCAAATGCATACTTCTTATCCTCTGTCTTAATAATTTCTCCTTTATGAGGAACTCGATTAATTAAGGAAAAAACATACCCTCCTAAGGTATCAACTTTATCTGAGTTAAAATCCATCTTAGTTCTTTGTATAAAATCATTTACTTCCATTTTTGCGTCTGCAACAAATGTCTTGTCATCTATTTTTTTAAAATCAATTATCTCTTCATTGTCATGTTCATCCTGTATTTCACCTACAATTTCCTCCACTAAATCCTCAATCGTAACTAGTCCATCTGTTCCGCCATGTTCGTCAATGACTAAAGCCATATGCAGCTTAGTTGATTGCATTTTTAATAAAATATTTAAAACTGGCATCGAAGGAGGGACAAACAATATATCTTTCATGATATTTTTGATTTGAAATTCTTCTTTAGAGCTGCTGGAAATAAATTTAATTAAATCTTTAATATGAACCATGCCGATCACGTCATCTAGATCTTTTCTGTAAATGGGAATTCTAGAATGAGATTCTTTATTAATGATTAAAATTAAATCATCATAATTTGATTGATAGCTTGCTGATATAATTTCAGCTCTAGGAACCATAATGTCAGATGCTTTTAATTTATTAATAGTTAAAATATTTTCTAAAATAGTTTTTTCTTTATTAGTTAAATTAGAATTATCATGCCCATTTTTAGAACTTTCTTCTATCGCACCTTGAATACTTTCTCTTAAGTTATTTTTATCTTCGGTTGAAAAAAATTTAAGTATTTTTTTTATAAAATTATTTTTAGAGTTCATTGTAATTGAGATAATATTTTTTTTTCTATTTTTGACATTTCATTATATTCCTTCATGTTATCGTGCTTATAACCTACAAGATGCAAACACCCATGAACAAAAATTTTTTCAATATATTTTGCAAAATTTAACTTTTTTTTTTTAATATAATTATAAGACATAGCTAAATCACCCAAAAAAATATCATTGGGAATTTTTTTTTGTGAAAAAAAAGATTTTGGGTAATTAGGAAAAGACAAAACATCTGTATCTTTGTTTTTTTTTCTAAATTTCTTATTCAAGATTTTCATTTCTCTAGTATTGGTTAATAAAATTGATATTTCTAATTTTTTTTGTTTAAATTTTTCAATGGTTTGAAAAATAGTATGAAAATAGCTGTAAAATAGACTTTCTATATCCGATAATTCTTTTTTCCATTTGTTGTCTTTGATTAAAATTTCTACTTTATGCATCTTCATTGTTTTCGTAAGCATTAATAATTTTGCTTACAAGAGGATGCCTTTGTACATCTTTTGAATCAAAATAAACTATTTTAACCTCCTCTATTTCTTTTAAAATTCCAATAGATTGGGATAATCCTGAAGTATGAGATTTAACTAAATCTACTTGGCTTGGATCACCATTAACCACCATGGTAGAATTATCGCCAAGTCTAGTTAAAAACATTTTTATTTGAGTTTTTGTTGCATTTTGTGCTTCATCTAAAATAACAAATGAATTTTTAAGTGTCCTTCCCCTCATAAATGCCAATGGTGCAATTTCTATAGAACCGTCCTCTATTCTTTTTTGCATTTTTTCAAAACCTAACAATTCATGCAAAGCATCGTACAAAGGTATTAGATACGGATCTATTTTTTCTTTCATGTCACCTGGCAAAAACCCTAGATTTTCTCCTGCTTCGACAGCTGGTCTTGAAAGAATTATTTTCTCAACATCTCCTTTGATTAACTTTTCTACAGCCACCGCAACAGCTAAATAAGTTTTTCCAGTTCCAGCAGGACCTAAAGCAAAAATAATATTATTGCTCCTCAAATCTTTAACATATTTTTTTTGTTTCGCTGTTCTTGGCAATACTGTTTTTTTTAAAGTTTTAATTCCTGGGGCTATTTCAGTAAATTTTTCATCAGCTAAGTTTTTAGACTCAAAACTAAAAATAGACTTAACATCTTCTTGATCAATGTCGTCTTTTTCAAAAGATTTTTTTAATAATAAATTAATAACACTTACTACAGTTTCAGAATTTTTATTATTTCCTTTTATAGTGATATGATTACCCCTTAAGCTAATTTTTGTATTAGATAATTTTTCTAGTAAAAGAAAATTTTCATCATGGGTTCCACTAATTTTTGCTAGATTTACATTATTTTTGATATGTAAATTAACTGTATCTGAGTTTGTCTCTAAGACCTGTAAAAAATTTGTAGAATTTATAGAACTAACCATTAATTTTAAATTATAGTCCCAAATAAATTATTTCGTTTGTAGGAATGAATAGAAACATCTATCACATTTCCAATTATGCAATTATTGGCATTTATAAAAACAGGTTGCATATATTCATTTCTACCAAAAAACTGATTTGCTGTACTTGTCATATTTTCAATTAACACTTTTGTTTTTTGATTAATTTTGCTTGCATTAGACTTTAATTGCAAGTCAAAAAGAACTTGCTGTAATTTTTCTAGGCGCTTCTGAGCTACTGGTTTAGATATTTGATCCAAATCAACTGCTGGAGTTCCTGGTCTCTGACTATAGATAAAAGAATAGGAATTAGAAAACTGAACCTCCTCAACTAAACTTATTGTCTGCTCAAAATCTTCCTCTGTTTCACCAGGATATCCAACAATAAAATCGCTAGAAAATTCAATATCAGATCTAGCACTCTTAAACTTACTAATTAAGTCTAAATAAAATTCTCTTGTATGTTTTCTATTCATTAGTTCTAGTATTTTATTTGAACCAGACTGAACGGGCAAATGAAGCTGGGGCATTAATTTTGGTTCAGACTTAAATATATTTATTAGTTCCTCATCAAAATCATTGGGGTGAGAAGTTGTAAATCTTATTCTTTCTAATTTAGCAATCGTCGCTATTTGCTTTATTAACTTTGCAAGATTGAAATCTTCATGTTGATAGGCACTGACATTCTGACCTAATAAGACCACTTCTCTTGTTCCATAATCAACCAAATTTTGAACTTCCTTAATAATCGTATCAGCACTTCTAGAAAATTCAGGTCCTCGTGTATAAGGTACAACACAAAACTTGCAAAATTTATCGCAGCCCTCTTGAATAGTTACAAAAGAAGAAACTTTTGAAAAATTATTTTTATAAGAATTTAATGTATCAAATTTTTCAGAAACATCTAAATCAGTATTGCATATTTTTTCTCTATTTTGATCATGCTCTTGAATAATGCCTGGTAACTTATGATAAGCTTGAGGCCCAACAACAATATCGACAAAATCACTTTTTTCAAAAACAACTGAGGACTCGGCTTGAGCCACACAACCTGCCAATATAAAAGTTGGTTTACTTCTCTTGTCTCTAAATATTTTCTTTATTTTGCCAATATCAGAATAAACTTTTTGCGTTGCCTTTTCTCTAATATGACAAGTATTAAAAATAAAATAATCTGCAAGCTGTTCATCGTCTACTCTTTTTAGGTCAATTGATTGAAGCAAATCTGCAATACGATTAGAGTCGTACTCATTCATTTGACAGCCAAATGTTTTTATATAAAAATTTTTAGACAATTATTTTAATTTCTTACAATATAATTCTAAGCGATGATCTACTAGCTCAAAGCCTAATTTATTAGCGATTTTTTTTTTAAGTTTTTCAATTTCATCGTCTACAAATTCTATAATTTCACCAGAATTAATATCAATTAAATGATCATGATGTGTTTCAGTTACAGCCTCATACCTTGATTTTCCTTCTTTAAATTCATGACGATCAATTATATCCGCCTCTTCAAGTAGCTTTACGGTACGATACACTGTTGCGATACTTATTTTTTTATCAATCGCTACAGCTCTTTTATGAATTTCGTCTACATCTGGATGAAATTTTGTATCCATAATTGTTTCCTCCAGTAATTTTACTATTACTTTTCTTTGATCAGTAAGACGCAAACCTTTATCAATACATTTTTGTTCTAAATTGATAGCGAAAGGTGAAATTTTTTTTACCATAATTTGAAAGTATTAGAATTTTTGAGATAAAACAAATTTTTTTATTATTAGTAATAAGGAGTTATTTTTCTTTGAATATACAATCTTTTTTTGATTATATTTTCAATACTTTGAGCATCATATTCAAATGGAATAATGTTTTTTTTTTCTAAAGCAGTCTGAGCCTCATAGTTAGATATGACTCTTTGTTTTTTTAGAATTTTTTGAAAAGCATCTAAATTTATATTTTTTTTATTTGTTAGATAAAATTTTTTATTAAAAT
>ERZ887849.2527-NODE-2527-length-15013-cov-9.618599_pt1 | contig 15013 bp, 11 predicted proteins | sample MGYA00521267_ERZ887849 | MGnify/ENA primary metagenome ERZ887849 (study PRJEB32303, sample SAMEA104408601) | aquatic metagenome | biome: Brackish water; feature: Pelagic; material: water | place: Baltic Sea | collected 2014-06-06T16:11:00 | depth 2,863 m ... | reverse complement strand
AACTCTCTCTTAGTTTAGGCCGCCATTGGTTCCATAAACCCTGACGACGGACAGTTTAATCCTGCTCCCGCAACCAAATTTACCAAATAATAACTAAACATTACCGGCCAGCCTTCGGGGTGGCTTTAGGCGCTACAGCAACGCTTGGAACCAGCTCACGCGTGAAACCCTATGTGGCGGCCGGGCAACGCTAACGCCACCGGCGACAGAGATGCTCGCCGATCAGTACACGGGCAACTTCCTGCAAACCCGACACTGGGTCACGCCCGATCCCTCAACGGTTCCACTCCCCGGCTGATCTCCGTGGCAATGCCGAATACCACACCGATCAGAACACGAAGTATCCCTGATCGATTGCTTCGCCGCTCGTGACGCTTCCAAGATACCGCCGTGATAGGCATTCTTTCGCCACCGTCAGAAGAAGCTGGCTTCAGCGGGGGAGGGCGGTTTCGTAGGCTCCCTGGATGACCAAATCCTCGCCTTTTGGTGACTTCAAGACCAGCCCCGAGATCATCCGCCTTGCGGCGATGATGTATGTTCCGTTCCCACTTTCGCTTCGGAACGTCGAAGATCTTCTTCACGAGCGGGGCATCGACATTTGCCACGAAACAGTCCGATATTGGGAGCTTCGGTTGGTCCGATGTTCGCATCCGAGATCAAGAAGCGTGACAAGAGGGCGGCGCTGAAACTCCTCAGAAAAGCAATGCGCCAGCATGGTCGACCCGAAGTGTTTGTCACCGACAAACTGTGCTTGGACGGCGCAGCTCTGAGGGAGGTTGGGGCTTCTGGGCGGCAAGAGACGGGCCGGTGGATGGAAAACAGGGCGCAGATTTCTCATTGGCCTTTTCGAAGGGGAGAACGCATAATGCTTGGATTGCGGCGCATGCGAAGTCTGCTGAGATGCGTTTCCGTTCACGCCTCCGCCCACCACCATTTCACCGCTATTCTCGGGGCACTTTCAAGGCCAACAGCGCCGCTGCTCTGACCGAGTGGCGCGGTCTTTGCGCGGCGTCATGAAGAATGCTTCCCGCCATGGCTAAGGCCGGCCCGAATTTTTCTCAGGATGACCTCTAACCTGCCCGTTAGGCCCTTATGCGGCGTAGCCATCGCCTTCGGAATCGAGGATCGCCATAAGCTCCGCCAGATGCTTGTCGCCTTGGCCGGGATAGCTCTCAAGCTCCTGCGCGGTCTTCTCGGCAATCTCATCCGAAAGCACGCGCAAAGGCTGTCCGGTTTGCAGGGCGCGGATATATGTCTCTGCCGCACGCTCGAAATAATAAAGACGGTTGAACGTGTCGGCCACGCTATCGCCCATGATCAGGATGCCGTGATTGCCCATGATCATCACCTTTTTGGAAGGGTCATCGAGCATCCCCGCACAGCGCGTGCCCTCCTCCTCGGTGGCAAGCCCGCCATAGCCGTCGTCGATCACATAGCGGTTGAAGAAGGTGGCGCAGTTTTGATCGATCGGCAAAAGGCGGCTGTCTTGGAGCGACGCCAGCACCGTGGCGTGGATCGAGTGGACATGCATCACGCAGCGGTGGTGCGGGCAATGCCGGTGCACCGATCCGTGCAGCCCCCATGCGGTGATATCCGGTGCGCCGGGGCGGTTCAGCACATCGGGGTCATTGGCATCGAGAAGCAGCAGGTCCGACGCCTTGATCCGCGAAAAATGCGCCTGATCAGGGTTCATCAGGAATTGCGTGCCCTCATCGTTCACCGCGAGGGAAAAATGATTCGCTACCCCCTCATGCAGGTTCAGCCGCGCGGTCCAGCGGAAGGCGGCGGCCATCTCGCAGCGTTCGGTCCAGTGGGTGATATTGTCGGGAACGGGGTTCAGCATGATGGCCTCCTAGGTGTGGGTTGTCTTTAGTATCGGCAGGGTAGGGGCCTCTGGCAAGGGGGGCTTGCCAGTGCGCTGCAATCCGGTGTCAGGTAAGCGCGCTGGAGGGGCCATATGACGACACGCGACAACATTCTTTTCATCATCATGGATCAGTTTCGCGCTGATTGCCTGCACGGGGCTTTGGCGGACCATGTGGAGTTGCCCCATTTGCGCGCTTTGATGGGGGAGGGGGCTTATTTCGCCAACCATCATTCGGTCTGCAACCCGTGCGGACCGTCGCGTGCGTCGATCCTCACCGGGCAATACGCGATGAACCACCGCGCCGTGCGCAACGGCACACCCTTGGCCGCTGACAAGCCGACTTTGGGGACGGAGCTGCGCCGGGCGGGGTATAAACCGCTCCTTTATGGCTACACCGATATCGCGCAGGACCCGCGTGGGCGCGACCCGAACGATCCGGCCCTGCACACGTATGAGGAGGTGGCCGCAGGGTTTTCCGAGGTGGTGGAGATGCGGCTAGAGGAAAGCATCCCGTGGCGCGCGCATCTCAAGGCCAAGGGCTATGACGTCCCGCCATATCCGGAGATTTTCCGCCCCCAGGGCGATGCAATCAACGCCCCAGCGCTTTATAGCGCCGAGGATAGCGATACGGCCTTTCTCACCGATCGATTCCTGGAGGATATCGCGGCCCGTCCGCCCGGCTGGTGTGCGCATCTGACCTACATCCGGCCTCACCCGCCGCTGGTGGCCCCTGCGCCCTACAATACGCTTTACAACGCGACGGACATGCCAGCCGCTCATGCGCCCAACGGTGCGCATCCTTTCGATGTGATCGCCCGAGACAAGGCCCGCGCCTCCAATATGGTCGTCGGCCAAACCCTTGATGATAGCGCAGAGACCGTGGCGGCCCTGCGCGCGGTTTATTTCGGGCTGGCCACGGAGGTGGATCACCATATCGGGCGCATTATCGCGTGGTTGAAATCCTCGGGCGTGTGGGACGAGACGCTGCTGGTCGTGACGGCCGATCATGGCGAAATGCTGGGCGATCATGGGATCTGGGGCAAGATGAGCCACCACGCCGCCGCTTATCATGTGCCTTTGATCCTGCGCGTGCCGAGCGGGCAGAGAGGTGTTCAGATCACCACGCCGACCGAGTCAATCGACGTGATGCCGACCATTCTTGAGCGGGTGGGCCTGCGCCCGCCTGACACAGTCGATGGCCGCTCGCTTTTGCCGTTTGTGGTCGGGCAGGGAGCGGCGCGCACCCACAGCTATTCCGAACTTGATTTCGGCGATCCCATCATGCCCACAATTTGGCAGGAGCGGCTTGACCTGCCTGAAAATGAGGCAAATCTCGCGATCCTGCGCGGTGCGGCCCATAGCCTCGTTCAGTTTGCGGCAGACCTTCCCTCCCTCTTGATCGAGCACGCCACTGGGGCGGATATGAGCACTGAAAACCCTGCACTTTTGGCCGCTATGACCCAAGAAATGCTGCGCCACAGAATGCGCAACCCAGAGGGACGCTTTGCGGCTACGAAGATTACGTCAGAGGGCGTTCAGACGGCCGCCGCGCCTTGAAAATAATCTCAAGCGAGGGATTGACCCGATGCGATATGTGGTTGTTACATATACACCATTAAATTGACGCCGGGGCGCCCGGCCGAACCGAGACCATCCGGGGCCGCCAAAAGGCCCCCAAACGCCCGGCTGCTCGGGCATAAAACCACACGGGACACCCGTGGGAGACTGACAGATATTGGAGGATCTGAATGAAACGTATTCTACTTTCCGGAGTAGCGCTCTTTGCGCTACCCGCGGCCGCGATGGCCAATTGCCCGGCGGTCACGGTGGCCGATATGGGCGGTATCGCGATGGGGGATTATCCCCAACAGTTTGAGCTGAGCGCCTTTCAGGAGGCCGCCGGCTGCACCATGGAATTCTCCGCTAACCCCGAGATCGAGGCGCTGAACGCTGCGATCCGCGGCAACGGCGACCTGCCCCCCTTGGCCGAGCGTCTGCCGTCGGAGCCTCTGGTCGTCGTGCCGTATGACAGCATCGGCCAGTATGGCGGCACGCTTGACGTGCTCTCGAACGCGACCGAGGCCGGCACGTCCGATTTCCTCAGCGTGCGTCACGTCAACCTCGTGCGTTACTCGGATGATCTTCAGACCATCGTGCCCAATATCGCCAAGGGCTGGGAATGGAACGAGGACTACACGCAGCTGACATTCATGCTGCGCGAGGGCCACAAATGGTCCGATGGTGCGCTGTTCACCTCGGCTGATGTGAAATTCTGGCATGACAACCTCATGCTGGACACCAACATCTTCGAATCGCCCAAGGATTACGTCCTTGTGGGTGGTGAGCAAATGACCGTCGATGCGCCCGACGCCACCACGGTGGTGTTTAACCTGCCCGCGCCCAAGCCGGGCCTGCTCGCGCATTTTGCGACATCTTATGCCCAAGGTTTCCAGCCCAAGCATTTCCTTGGTCAATTCCACCCGGCGATTAACGAAAACGCTGACGCGATGGCGCAGGAAATGGGCTTTGAGAACGGTTATGCCGTTATTTCCGCCTATTACGGCAGCTCGGACTGGACGGATACGCCCTCACCGCTGCTGAGCAACCCTGAGAAGGTCGGCAATCTGCCCGCCGATGTGGTGCCCACGCTGGAGAGCCATATCTACATCTCGGACACGACTGAGGGTCGTCAGCTTGTGGCGAACCCCTACTTCCACCAGGTCGACACCACAGGCCAGCAACTGCCCTATATCAGCCGTCAGGATGAGGTCTACATCAACGACAATGAGGTCCGTATCCTCAAGCTGGTCAATGGCGAGGTGGATTACAAATCGCAATCCGTCCGTCTGGAATCCGCGCCCCTGCTCTTGGAAAACCAAGAAAGCGGCGACTATTCCATTCAGCTGAAGCCGACCGTGGGCATGCCCGCGTTCTCCTTCAACCTGACCTCACCGGATGCGGCCAAGGCCGAAGTTTTCGGCAACCTCACCTTCCGCGAGGCGATGTCGGTTGCGATCAACCGCGACGAGCTGAACGAGGTTGGCTTCTTCGGGCAAGGGACGCCTACGCAAATCCTGCCCTTCAACCCGGTGCCGAATTTCGTGGACCCCAAATGGGCCAGCCATATGGCACAGTATGATCCAGAGCTTGCAAAAACCAAGCTGGACGAAATCGGCATGGTCGATACCGATGGCGACGGGTTCCGCGAGCTTCCCAATGGGGATGCGCTGGTGCTGAACATGCAGTTCTCCACCCAAGGCATCGCCGGGAACGTGGTCGAGCTTGTTGGGCAATACTGGGCCGATGTGGGCGTGCAAACGACGGTGAAAGAAGTCACACCGGATGAGTATCGCTCGGCGCAATCGTCGAACCTTCTCGACGTGGGTCTCTGGCAGTATGGCGCGCCTTTGGCGATCCATAGCGGTCTGAACTCCTTCTTCCGCGCGCCGTTCGGCACGTATTTCGAGCACCGCACAGGTATGCTCTGGGGCGAATGGCTGGACACTGGTGGGGCATCGGGTGTTGAGCCTCCACAATTCGTGAAGGACCTGTCGGATAATATCGATGCGTTCCAATCCGCGACCCCCGGCTCGGATGAGCAGGCGGCGCTTGGTGCGGCCCTCGTCGAAGGCTTTGTCGGCAACATGGTGATGATTGGTACAGTCAGCTCGCCCGAGCCGATCTATGCCAGCAACAAGCTGCAGAACTTCACCGAGTTCAAGACTTGGTCCTTTGAGTATTACCGGACCTACCCCTACCGGGGCACACAGTGGTGGCTGACCGAGTAAGCTCGGCCATCGTCCTTGGGCGGGCACTGCCCCGCCCGAGGCGCCTTTCCAGATGATGCGGGGACCGCCCCACGCCAGAATTCAGGGACGCCTCATGCTCAATTTCGCGCGCTTCGTGGCTATTCGCGCCGTAATGGCGATGATCACGTTGGTCATTGTATCGCTGGTTGTCTTCTCGCTGATGGAGCTCGTGCCGGGCGATTGCGCCGAGCGTTATCTGGCCTTCAAGAACACCCAAGGCTCCGGCATTTCCATGGCCGATATAGAGAACGAGCGTATTCGGCTCGGCCTCGACCGCCCATTCCTTGAGCGCTGGGGCAAGTGGATCATCGGCGCGTTCCAAGGTGAATTCGGCGATAGCTGCATCCTGCGCGTCAACATCGCACAGCTTCTGGGCGACAAGTTCTGGATCTCGCTGGCGCTGTGCCTCTCGGCGCTGCTGCTGGCCTATATCATCGCCATTCCGGTCGGAATCATCTCCGCCGCCTCTTCCAACGCCACGCTGAACAACTCGCTGCGCATCTTCTCCTATCTGGGCCTCGCGCTGCCAAACTTCCTTCTGGCGCTGATGATCATGCTCGTCTCAACCGTCTATTTCGGCGACACGCTGACGGGGCTCTTCTCGCGCGAATATCGCGATGCGGAATGGTCCTGGGACAGGGTGCTGGATTTGATGAGCCATGCGTGGCTGCCCATTTTCATCCTTGGTTGGTCCGCCACGGCCTTTGCGCTGCAAACCGTGCGCGCGCTGGTCTCCGACGAGATCGGCAAGCTCTACGTCACAGCCGCCGCCGCGCGGGGCATGTATGGGCGCAAACTCCTTTGGCGCTATCCGGCGCGCCACTCGCTCGGGCCGATCGTGAACAGCCTCGGGTTCGATCTCAACCGTATCTTCAACGAGCTGCCCATCGTGGCGCTGATCCTTACGCTGACTGAGGCGGGCGCGCTTTTGATCGAGGCGCTGGCGCGGTCCAACGATCAGCAGCTTGCGGGCGCGATCATCTTTTTGCTGACCGCCTCCATTGTGGCGCTCAATTTCTTCACCGACGTGTTGCTTGCGGCGATTGACCCGCGCGTGCGCAAAAGCATTCTGAGCTGATCCCATGACCGATATGACCGATCCAAACACGAGCCTCCCGCCCGCCGCCGATGCCGAGCGCCGCGCCAAGGAGGCCTATTTCACCGCCTCGCAATCCCAGCTGATCTGGGCGCGGTTCAAGAAGCAACGTGCGGCGATGATCGCGGCCTATGTGCTGATGTTCCTGCTTCTGTCGGGACTCTTTGCGCCGTTCCTGTCGCCCTATGACCCCAATATCGCGGGCCGCAACAAGGACTACCTGAACGGTGCGCCGACGATCCCTATGTTTTGCGACACCAACGGCTGCTCGGTGCGCCCGTTCCTGCACACGATTGAGCGGGAACGGTCCATGGCGACCAATTTCCGCTGGGTCGAAACGGTCAACGAGGACAAGCGGCGCTACATGGAATTCTTTGTCGAAGGGTCCTCGTACAAGCTTTTGGGCTTCATCCCGATGGACACCCATCTTTTCGGTATGAATGAGGGGTTCATCCACCTTTTCGGCACGGATGCGAGCGGCAAGGATATCTTCTCGCGCACGCTCCACGCGATATGGACCTCGATACAGGTGGGGACGATCGGCGTGCTGATTGCCTTTGTGCTGGCGCTGATTATTGGCGGAATATCAGGCTATTACGGCGGCTGGATAGACAGCGTTCTCCAGATGATCACGGACGCGGTCCGAACGGTGCCCGCCATCCCGCTCTTCATGGCCATCGCGGCCTTTGTGCCGCAGGAATGGTCGGCCGAAGAGAGGTTTTTCTTCATCTCCATGATCCTTGGCCTCATCGGCTGGCCCACGCTTGCCAGGCGCGTCCGCACCCACCTCCTGACCGAGCGTAATCAGGAATATGTCCTCGCAGCGCAGCTCTGCGGCGCCTCCCCGCGCCATGTGATTGGCAAGCACCTGCTGCCCAGTTTCACCAGCTATATCATCGTCGATCTGGTCATTTCCTTCCCCTATATGGTCCTCTCCGAGACCGCGCTCAGCTTTATTGGTCTGGGCCTCAAGGACCCGGTCAACTCGCTCGGCGTGATGCTGCAAAACGTGACCAGCGCGGATGTCTTGCTGAATTATCAATGGTATTTCATCCCCGTAATCTTCTTTATCGCCCTCGTCATGGCCTTCGTCTTTGTGGGCGACGGGCTGCGCGACGCGGCGGACCCTTATTCGGACAATAACAAATGAGCGCGCTGATCGATGTCGAGAACCTGACGCTGCAATTTCGCACCGATGAAGGCCTGATCACCGCCGTGGACGATGTGAGCTTTTCCGTGGCCCGTGGCGAGGTGATGGGGCTTGTCGGCGAGAGCGGCTCGGGAAAATCCGTGACCGCCAAGGCGCTGATGCATCTCAACGCCCGCAACGCGGTCTACAGCCCTGAGAGCAAGATCACCCTGCACACCGAGACCGGCCCCATCGACGTGCTGGCGCTGAAACGCCCCAAAGACCTGCAAGTGGTGCGCGGTGGTGCGATCTCGATGATCTTTCAGGAGCCAATGGCGAGTTTTGCGCCCGCCATTTCCATCGGCAAGCAGATGGTCGAGCAGCTTCAGATGCACTCGGACATGTCCCGCAAAAAGGCGCAGGAAGTCTCCATCGAGATGCTCGACCGGGTGGGGATTTCCGACCCCTCAAAACGGTTTGATCAATACGCGTTCGAGCTGTCCGGCGGTATGCGCCAGCGCGCGATGATCGCCATGGCGCTCAGCACGCGGCCGCAGCTTCTCATTGCGGACGAGCCGACGACGGCGCTTGATGTGACCATTCAGGCGCAGGTGATCGACCTGATGAAGGATCTCGTGGCTGAATTTCATATGGGGATCGTGTTCATCACCCATGACTTGGGCGTGGTGGCCCAAACCGCCGACAAGGTGGCCGTGATGTATCTCGGGCGCTTGGTCGAGGAGGGACCAGTGCGCCCCGTCATTCGGACACCCGCGCATCCCTATACTCAAGGGCTTCTGGCGGCGCTGCCCAAACTCGACAATCTGGATGAGCCCCTCACACCCGTGCCGGGCGATATCCCCTCACCGCTGGAGCGCCCGCCGGGCTGCGTATTCAACACGCGTTGTTCCAAAGTGGTGGGGCCCGAATGCATGTCCGTTCTGCCCACAGCGCATGCGGTTGAGGACGGGCACACAGCATCCTGCCACATCTACCGGACGGAGGCCAAGGCATGAGCAAACCCCTGATCACCACCGTGGACCTGTCAGTGCATTTCACCATTGGCAAGGGTATCTTTGCCAAGCAGATCCTGAAAGCCGTGGACGGGGTGAGCCTCAGCATCGAGCAGGGCTCATTTTTCGGGTTGGTGGGCGAGAGCGGCTCGGGCAAGACCACTTTGGGGCGCGCGCTTCTGAAGGCTGCGCCGATTTCCGAAGGCTCCGCACGTTACGAGGACGAAGACGTCTCGCTCGACCTCGGATCGCTGGAGGGGGCGGCGCTCAAGGATTACCGCAAACGTGCGCAACTGATCTTTCAGGACCCGTATGCCGCGCTCTCCCCGCGCATGACCGTGCGCGATATCATCGCCGAGCCGCTGGAGGTGATGGGCCTCACCAAGACCCGCGCCGAAACAGATGCCCGCGTGCGCGAGATAGCCGAAAAATGCCGGCTGAACCTTGAGCACCTGCGCCGCTTCCCGCACGCGTTTTCTGGTGGACAGCGACAGCGGATTTCCATTGCCCGTGCGCTGGTTTGTGGACCGCAATTCATCGTGGCGGACGAAAGCGTGGCAGCCCTCGATGTGTCCATTCAGGCCGATGTTCTCAATCTTCTCAAGGAGATACAGAACGAAATGGGCCTCACGTTTTTGTTCATCAGCCATGATCTGAGCGTGGTCGCCCATACTTGTGATCATGTGGCGGTGATGTATCTGGGGCGGCTGGTTGAGACAGCGCCCACCCGCGAATTATTCGCTGAGCCGCGCCACCCCTATACCCGCGCGCTTTTCTCCGCGATTCCGTCGCTCGACCCGGACGACCGGGGCAGTGCGCAAAAGCTGGAGGGCGAAATACCCTCACCCACGAACCAGCCCTCCGGCTGCAAATTCCACACCCGCTGCCCGCATGTGATCGACCGCTGCCGCAGCCAGGAGCCAGAGCTTGAAAAGAGCGGCGGCGAGCATGCCGTGGCCTGTCATCGGTGGAAAGAACTGCTCGCAGTGCCTGCCTGAGCGAGTAGGTTTTGAGTATTTTACTAAGAAGAAGCGCAGATTTATTCACATGATCTTGGTTATAGGCGCTTCATACCCGCAAGGCCGCTAAGCGCGAACAGTGCAAACGCCGTGCAGACGATCGTGGGGCCTGTGGGCGTGTCATAGAAATAGGCCAGGGCCAAACCGCCCAACGCTGCGGTGCCACCGATAAGGGCGGCCACTAAGGCCATACGCTCGGGCGTCTGTGCAAATGGGCGGGCGGCGGCGGCGGGGATGATCAGCAGGGATGCGATCAAAAGCACGCCCACGACCTTGATCGCCACGGCAATGACGAGGGCGAGGGCGAGGGTCAGCACAAGTTCCTCGCGCTTGGGATGGATGCCGGCAGCGTAGGCGAGATCGGGGTTGAGCGTGGCCGTCAGCAGCGCCGACCAGCGCCACCACAGAAGGCCGAGCACGACGCCAGCCCCGCCCCAGATCACCACCAGATCGGTGCGCGATACGGCTAGGATGTCCCCGAAGAGATAGGCCATGAGATCAATCCGCACCCCTTCGATCAGCGAGACCGCCACGAGACCCACGGCGAGCGCGCTATGGGCCATGACGCCGAGAAGCGTATCCATCGCATAGCCCCGGCCCGAAAGCTGCGTGACGATGAGTGCCATGATGAGCGCCACGGCCAGCACGGCTGGAAAGATCGGCAGCGAAAAGGCCAGCGCGAGGGCTACGCCGAGGATCGCTGCATGGGCCGTGGCGTCACCGAAATAGGCCATCCGGCGCCAAACCACGAAACAGCCCAGAGGGGCGGCGGCGAGTGCTACGCCAAGGCCCGCAAGGGCTGCGCGCACAAGGAAGCTGTCGAGCAAGATCACTCAGCCGCCTCATGGGTATGGTCGCAGGTCTCATCGTGGCGGTGATTATGTTCGTGCCGGTAGAGCGCCAGCGCACCTTGGGTGCCCGTGCCGAAGAGGGCGCGATACTCAGGCGCAGAGGCGACATGTTCGGGCGCGCCTTCGCAGCAGATATGCCCGTTGAGACAAATCACACGGTCCGACGCCGCCATGACCACATGCAGCTCATGGCTTACCATCAGCACAGCGCAGCCCATCCGATCGCGCAACCCCGCGATGAGGTCATAGAACGCGGCAGAACCAGGCTGATCAAGGCCTTGAGTGGCCTCATCCAAGATCAAAAGCTCTGGCTTGTTCAAGAGCGCACGGGCGAGAAGCACGCGCTGGAATTGCCCGCCCGAGAGGTCCGCCATCTGCCGGGTTGCAAGCTCCCCTGCACCGGCCTCGGCCAGCGCTTCGGGGATCGCGCCGCGCGCGGGCCGTTTGGGCAAGGCCAGAAACCGCGCGACAGTAAGTGGGAGCGTGGTGTCGATGTGGAGCTTTTGCGGCACGTAGCCTATGCGCAAACCGGGTTTGACGGTCAGCTGCCCGCCCCCCTCTTGCGCACCGATGCGGCAGCGCAGAAGCGTGGATTTTCCAGAGCCGTTAGGGCCAACGATGGTGACGATCTCGCCCTTACTGATCTCGAAATCCACGCCGTGCAGGACACGGCGTCCACCCAATGTGGCGCTGAGGCCGCGGGCTGTGATCAGGCTCATGGGGTATCCTCGCGGCATTTGGGGCAAAGGCCTTCGGCCTCCATCACCTCTGATTCGATTTGGAATCCCGCGGCGGCGGCAGGGCCGTCCAAGGCGCCTTGCCCCATTGATTCAGCCACGGCCTCGCAGCTTCGGCAGATCAGGAAAGCCGCGGCATGGCTTTGGCCGGGATGCGCGCACGCAATGAACGCGTTGAGCCGCTCGATCTTGTGAACAAAGCCATGCTTGGTGAGAAAATCAAGCGCGCGGTAGGCCACAGGCGGCTGCGCACCGAGACCTTCGGCCCGCAGGATATCGAGAATTTCGTAAGCGCCGCGCGCGCGATGCGCCTCCAGCAGGATCTCCAGAACCCGGCGGCGCACAGGTGTCAACTGCACGCCCAAACGGGTGCAATAATCATCCGCTGCCGCCACACCATCCGTGATACAGGCGGAGTGATCATGCGCGTCGAATCCAAGGGGCTGTTTGGCGCTCATGATGGGGTTGATATGTTATAGAGTAACGTTTATCAAGCCCGATATGTTATAGTATCACATCAAGGAAATCTGCCTAATGCGCCTTGCTTTCACCCTCTCTCTGCTCGCCCTGCCCGCCTTTGCAGACGCGCCGCGCGTGTCCACCGATATTGCGCCGATCCATGCTCTGACCTCTCAGGTGATGGAGGGCGTTGGCTCACCCGATCTTATTGTGCCGTCCGGTGCGTCGCCCCACGGCCACGCGCTGCGCCCGTCTGAGGCGCAAGCCTTGGAGCGGGCGGATCTGGTCCTCTGGGTCGGGTCCGAGCTGACCGGTTGGCTGAGCGGCCCAATTGAGACATTGGCCCCTGACGCGCGGGTCATAGCGCTGCTGCACAGTCCCGGCACGCAGGTGCTCGACATCCGCCAAGAGGCGGGATTTGAGGCCCATGAGCACGGGGATGAGCACGGTGATGACCACAAGGACGAACATGATCACGGTCACTCGCACGGCCACGACCATGATCATGGGCACGGCACACTTGATCCGCATGCCTGGCTAAACCCCGAAAACGGCGCGTATTGGCTGGGCATCATCGCAGAAGAATTGAGCGCAATCGACCCGGAGAACGCAGCGCAATACGCCGCCAATGCCGCCGCCGGGCGCGCCGAAATTGAGGCCGCCACAGCCGATGCACAAGGCATCCTCGCTCCGCATCAAGGCACCCCCTATGTGGTTTTCCACGACGCCTATCAGTATTTCGAAGGGGTTTTCGGGATGCCCGCTGCGGGCGCGATAACGACAGGGACTGATGCAGGCCCAAGCCCTGCCCGGATCGCCGAAATCCGTGATGTGATCACCCAGACAGAGGCCGCTTGTGTCTTTTCGGAGGCAGAGTTCAACCCCACATTGATCGAGACCGTATTCACCGAAGGCGGGGCTGGAACAGCCGTGATTGATCCCCTTGGCACCTCACTGCCCAGCGGCGCGAATATGTATCCCACTCTCATTCGCACGCTTGCAACGGACATGGCAGAGTGCTTTGCCAACGCCGCCAAATAAACATTATATCAGCGCGTTACGGGAGAGTTGCCTGCGGGCAATTCTCCCTATGCCACATTCAGAAGAAGCTGGCTTAAGCGGGGCAGGGCGGTTTCGTAGGCTCCCTGGATGACCAAATCCTCGCCTTTTGGTGACTTCAAGACCAGCCCCGAGATCATCCGCCTTGCGGCGATGATGTATGTTCCGTTCCCACTTTCGCTTCGGAACGTCGAAGATCTTCTTCACGAGCGGGGCATCGACATTTGCCACGAAACAGTCCGATATTGGGAGCTTCGGTTGGTCCGATGTTCGCATCCGAGATCAAGAAGCGTGACAAGAGGGCGGCGCTGAAACTCCTCAGAAAAGCAATGCGCCAGCATGGTCGACCCGAAGTGTTTGTCACCGACAAACTGTGCTTGGACGGCGCAGCTCTGAGGGAGGTTGGGGCTTCTGGGCGGCAAGAGACGGGCCGGTGGATGGAAAACAGGGCGCAGATTTCTCATTGGCCTTTTCGAAGGGGAGAACGCATAATGCTTGGATTGCGGCGCATGCGAAGTCTGCTGAGATGCGTTTCCGTTCACGCCTCCGCCCACCACCATTTCACCGCTATTCTCGGGGCACTTTCAAGGCCAACAGCGCCGCTGCTCTGACCGAGTGGCGCGGTCTTTGCGCGGCGTCATGAAGAGTGCTTCCCGCCATAGCTAAGGCCGGCCCGAATTTTTCTCAGGATGACCTCACTATGAATGAAGGAGCGTTGGGAACAGGTTACTCCACCCCCCTAGTTCGCTGCAACTTGCCGCAACAAGGGGGTGATCCGGCGCACCGTCGCGCGGCGGTTGATCGCTTCGGCGTCTTGGGTTCGTACCTTCAGGAAGGCCTCGCCATAGCCCTGAACAATCAAGTTCTCAGGGGGAATACGGAACGCTTCGGTCAAGGCAAGCGCCACAGATTCTGCGCGACGGTCTGATAGCGCAAGATTGAAGCTGTCACTTCCGACGGCATCCGTATGACCTTCAATCAAGAACACTTCGCGTGGGTTATCCAGCAGTAACTCCTCGATGATAATGCCCATGCGCACAAGGCTACGCGCCTGTTCAGCAGGGATTGCTGCGGACCCGCTCGCGAAGGTCACGGTATCAAGGTCGATTCCGGGCACGAGACTGCGCACTTGTTCGATCTCGCGGATTTGACGCAGGCTGAAACTGCGACCTGCATCAAATGCAGGCCTTTCACCCAAGGCCGCGCGCAAGGCGCGAAGATCGTTATCAGCAAAAGACAAGCTACGCCCAACAGGCCGCGTGTCCTGCAGGCGCTGCACATCAACAACAGCCATCGGTTCAACATCGTCGAAAAGCGCAAACTGGGTTCCGTCGGGATAAAGCACATCACGCCGTAGCACACGCCCGCGCGAGTCGCGGATGGTTACGACTTGCGACCCATCTTCGCGCTCAACGAACGTGCGCGTCGATCCGTCGAAATATGTTTCGGTGCGAATGGAGGCGCCGGGCTGACGCAACAACGCATCATCGTCCTTGTAAACCGTCAAACCGCGTGCGCCTTCGACAACAACGCGGTCGCCTGTGTTCTCGACCACACGGTCCCCGTTGCGCAAAACTGACCCAACGACAACCGCGCCCAAGCCGATGAGCAGCGCCTTCTCGAGGTTGCTTAACCCACCCTTTTCGGTGTTGGTGACTGCTGTCGCTTGAGAGCCTGCGATCGAAGTTGCGAATTCCTCTGCGCTGGTACGAACTGCGCCCGCATCCAGCGTCTCTTCGGCAACCTCCTCCGGTGCGGCTTCGGTTTGCACCGTTGCTGCAACCGGGGCTTCTGTTTCGTCACTTACCGTCGGATCTTCAAGCACAACCTCGGGCTGTTCTGCCGCCTCAGCTTCCGCCGCCGCCGCGTCCTCTGCTGCCAGCGCCTTAGCTTCCGCCGTCGCTTCCTCTGCTGCCAGCGCCTCAGCCTCGGCCGCGGCTGCTTCCTCTGCTGCCAGTGCCTCAGCCTCGGCCG